>Ga0181394_1000104_pt1 | contig 32473 bp, 5 predicted proteins | sample 17SPOviralmetaG_FD_130123 | JGI IMG/M metagenome (GOLD analysis project Ga0181394, IMG submission 130123) | Marine viral communities from the oligotrophic San Pedro Time Series (SPOT) site, San Pedro Channel, CA, USA - 17 SPOT_SRF_2010-11-23 | ecosystem: Environmental > Aquatic > Marine > Strait...
TATTGTAATAAATTTTAGATGAACTGCCCGTAACCCATTGACTACTAACTTTCGCTGTATTTGCTACAATAGCATTGGATTGTGATGTGGCTATAGTAGTAGGTGGATTTTGTATTTTACTCCATTCTAAGTTTCCATCCAATGTCGTCGCACTCAACGTTCCCTGAACATGACTATCTCCATTCACATAAAGTTTATAACTTGTATTATTTACACTATTTTGCCCAATAGTCACACCACTATCTCTAAAAATATCATCACCACTAACTATCCAATTACTATAAACCGGCGTCGAACCATTCAATTTCAATGCACCAGAACTAATATTTACATCACCAAGAATATCCAATGCATAACTAGCATTACCTGCTTTACCAATACCCACATTACCACTAAATTCTGGACTAGCTTTATCAGCTTTATTATCTATTGAAGCTGTAAGTGTTTGATTTGTTGTTTGAGCATCATCTGCTGAAGCTACTGTTGTTACTATTGTAGCATCTTTCCATGTAGGGCCTGTATCTGTATAATCCTGTAAAGCAGGAACGCTAGGATTAGGGTCCATAGTCGTTCCATTTAATAATATGTCTCCATCTATACTTACTGTCCCACTTACATCCAATATATGATTGGCTGTTGTTTTTCCTATAGCTACCTTTGAATTTCGATATATACCAGATTCTTCTGTTTCGCCTATATCTGTCCAATTACTAAATTCTGCCACTTCACCATTAATAAATAAACTACCATTATCTATATTTATATTTCCTGATACATCTAATGGAAAATTAGCATCCGTAGCTGTCGCTTTATTAATTCCTATATGATAATTATTATTACTACCATCTGTAGATGTTACACCAGCATGACCGAAATATATAGGCACACCGCTAGCATCAGCAATGGTTCCTTTTAATACTAAATCTCCTTCTATTCTAGTATTCCCTGATACATCTAAAGGAAATATCGGTGTTCTTCCTATACCTAAACGCCCATCTTTAAATCACGTGTTATTCATATAAATATTACAAACAATTAATTAATTATTTCATAATGTGAAATGTAATAATTAATTAAATTCCTAAATGTGCTTTAATAGTAGTCAATTCAGAGCGTAATAAAGCCATTTGAAATTTCAAATCTTCATTTTCTTGTTTTATTGTTTGATTTTCTGCTTCTAATGCTATTACTTTTCTATCCAATTCTTGAGTTGCACTAAAATTTAATGCAAATAATTTATTTTTATCTAACATATGAAAATCATCTACTTCTCGACCATAACAAAAAACATAATTCCATGATTTCTGAAAGGTAAATGTATTATCCGGATTTCCTACAACTTCTTTCATCCCTTCATCATTACCACTAGGATCATTACTAACATAAAATCGGTATTTTATTCCACTACAATCACTCAAATCACTTATTAATTTATATGTATTATTACTACCATCTATTAATTCTTCCCATGAAATGTTTTCTAATTCTCGCATTTCATTTGGTAAAATATCATTATGTATAGTAACAGCCATTGGAAAATGTTCTTTTACTTCCTGTGCGATAAATCCTATAGTTTTACTATCACCTTTACTGACTTTATCTATATATTCATAATATCGACAAGGTATATTTCTTACCATTCCCAAAGCTAAATTATCAGGAACATCATCTATATTTTGTTTGATTCTTCTATCACTTCCAACTCTTAATACACCATAAATACCAGCATCACCATTTGTATATAAAGCTAAGGTAGAAGTGGCGTTTGCGGCAGCAACACCGGTACTGGTGTATCTATAACCATTAAAACTAGTAGTATTTTGCCCGACAATTGATAATGTAGCACCCGGAGTCGTTGTTCCAATTCCTACGCGTCCATTATTTTTTATAATAATTTTGTGTGTTCCAGCCGTACTCCCTGCCTGGTCTCCTGCGTAATAGAAGGACATAGCATCGGCAATACCACTGTTATTGCTACTACCACCAACTAACCATTGCCATTGATTATTATTGCTTGAATTTGCATTGACTACGGATGTTTGCCAAGTGGCATCTGAAGTAAATAATGCACTACCATTGACTTCTAATTTAGCACTTGGAGTATCCGTTCCAATTCCTACCCCTGCTGCTGTAATAGACATACCATGTTTCTCTCCTATAGTAGTTGTTGTATCTCCCTTTTTCCATAAATAAAAGTCTATACTATTTTGAGTATCATTAGCAGATGATTGACCATTATGTCTTGTTCGAATACTATGTGCATATTCCAGGTTAGCTACACCACCAAAACCGAATAAAATTTGCTGAGTTGTAGTAGCAGTATGATTACCATTTTTTAAACCTAAAGGACCGCCATGAATTTCCAATTTGTTTGCTGGATTCGTCGTTCCAATTCCAAATTGACCACTACTATTCATAATCATTTTGTAATCATTATTGACTAAAAATCCAATTGATTTACCAGTAGCACAGTTTATATCAGTAGTACCGTTTGCATGCTGCCTCAATGCATAATTTCCTGTTGCGCTAGACCAATCCAAAGATTTATGCTGTATGCTCATATAATCGTATGAACCGTAATTCCAACTACCTACTCTGATTTTTCCAAAAATTGCACATGCTGAAACACTACCTGAAGCTAAAGACAAGATATTTGTGCCTGGATTAAAGACGAAATCTGAATCTCCAAATATATACGCATTTCCATTACCAGTGCTATTAGTAAAATTAATACGATGGTCACTATTAGTGGTAGTTCCATGGGTAACAAAAACTTGACTAGCGGTGCTAGCATTACCAGTTAAAGCACCCTGAAAATGTGTGCAATATAATCTATTTGTATTAGCTCTATAATAAAATGTGCCATTTGATTGAGTCCAACAATCATTAGTTCCAGATATAGCTGTTTGTAACATAGGATATAAATTAGAAGCATTTGTATAAGTGCTTTGTATTTTTACTTTATTAGCATTTGTAGCTGTTGTAGCAGTAGTGGCATTTCCACTTAAAGCACCAGAAAAAGTTGGCGCTGTTATTGTGTTAGCAACTTGGAGTGTTCCAGTAATATATGATGTTCCATTTACATATAATTTATAATTGGTATTTACACTACCTTGTCCAATAGTAACGTTACTATTTCTAAAAATATCACTATTACTAACCTCCCAATTACTATAAACCGGCGTTTGACCATTCAATTTCAACGCACCAGAACTAATATTCACATCTCCACTTATATCCAATGCATAATTAACATTCGCTACTTGACCTATACCCACATTACCCGTAAATATAGGACTCGCTTTATTTGCCTTTAATCCCAAACCAACAGTTAATGCATTACTATTACTAATATCTTTAACTAGTTCAGCTATTTCCTTCAATGTATCCAATGACTCTGGTATATTCGCATCAACCAATTCATCAAATCCTATCGATGTAGAAACATTCCCCGTCCATGATGGTTCTTCATCTACCTCTTGTAATTGATTAATAGGTGCCAGATAATTAAATGATTCTGTAGCATTCAACGAATTTATTGTAACATTTCCTAACACATTCAAATCACCACTAATATCTAAGGCATGTAATGGATTATTCATACCTATCCCAACATTTGATTCCCTATAAATATTTTCACCACTAATACCCCAATTACTAAAAATCCTATCATTACCAGACGCATCTTTTAACGTTCCATTTAATTGTAAATCACCAGTCACTGTAACATTACTATCTCTTGTAAGATCATTTCCATCTATTGTCCAATTACTAAAAATCCTAGCATTACCAGACGCATCTTTTAAGGTTCCATTTAATTGTAAATCACCAGTAACTGTAACATCGCTATTTCTACTAATATTATTACTAGCATCTTCTACCCAATTACTAAATACTGCCGGCGTTCCATTTAATAACAGGGTACTACCACCTCTCAAATCTATATCTGTATATACATTAAACTCACCATCTCCTATAGCTGTTCCAGTAGTAGCATTAAGCATTATCTCTAATCCAGACGCATCCACTGGAACCAATTGATCACCCATAAATGTCCCACCTAAGCCAACGGTGGATACAGTTCCACCACCCCCACCTCCACCTCCACCACTACCACCCCCTAATCCAGTAGTAGCAGCTGTTTCACCAACATATCTCAAATAAGAAACTAAAGGTGCTGACGTCCCATGAGCAGTGCTAGGATCAGGATAATTATCCGCAACTGTATGAGAACCTGAACCTAAAGCATAAAATGACAGCATACCATATGTATCTTGAGAAAACCATTCATTACCCATTATACCTGTTTGAATAATAGGCATTTTTTCACTAGAACTACTTGTATAATGAGGACCCTGAACAGGAACTACATTCGCAAATCCAGATTCTAATCCCAACATATTTTCCAATAATGAATGTCTAAATGACATATTATCTACATCACCCGTCCCATCAGAACCAGATGCAATATTTTCAGTTTGAACTTGTAAATATAACTTTATATGAGGAACTACTTTTGTAGCATCTGTAACATTTACTACTGTTCCAGCAGCTATTTTATTATAAGCTAGATAAAGACCATTATAATTACTTGTAGCGTGAGAAAACATATCCCCTTCACTAGCTGCTCCACCATAATGACCTCTAAAAAACCATGCCTTTTGTAATTGTTGAATTTTCACAGCCTTATCATACCACGGGTCATTTGAATCAACGGAACTATCACTCAAAGCAGCAATTGAATCATAAGACATACCGGTTATATCAGGATTACTTAATATATCATTAACCGTAACATTTGACACAACATTTGTAATAGGATCTACAATTTTATAATATTGAACTGTTGTTACAGGAGTAGATATATTAGCAGTCACAGTCAATGTTCCAGATGGATTAAAAACATGACCTTGAAGATAATTTCCATTCGCATCTAAATCACCCTCGCCTTTACTTATTATATCTTTTGACATAATATTGGAAGGAAATATTCGTTTAGGAGCTCTTTCTTCAGCATAAGCCGATAATGATTTGTGTTGCATCGTAACATTTAATGCATGTTTTAACGCATATTGAACTTTTTCTGAATCTGTAAATGATGACATTACTTATAATAAATACATAATTTTATTTGTTACTTATAACAAATAAAAATGCTAAATTTATGGTGGAACTCTATAACAATCTTGTATAGTTGTATCCGCTTGATATTTTCTACCAGCATATACATGTCCCAATTTCAAATCTTTATCTTTTCTTAACCCTACAGCTATAATATGACTTATACTACTACTTTTGTTTATTCTAATTTTTTTATGAGCAAATGGTAATACTCTTTTATAAGATTTCCAATCCGAATTACTAGGATTATTTGTTCCAGTAAATGTTTGACCCATAGATGGTGCTATTACACCACCTGGTAAAGTCCATACCGTAGTAGGCGTAGGACTATCTTTTGTTAATATATTCATAGTAGATTGCTGGCCTTCTCGATAACCCTGTGAGCCACGAACACCCAAAAAGAAAGGACTTTCCCAAATTTCACTATAACTATTTTCCGTATCAACATCATATGTTTTAATCATTATAACAACATTTGCTGCTGTATCTGTGCTCTCTAATAAATCCGATAATTCTATATTTGTATTTGTATCATCTCCTAAATAAATTTGACTATAATACACATTATTATTATTACTCAATCCGATATTCTTCCATTTATATTTGTAAAATTGCCATTTATAATTTTCTTTAAAAACATCATTATTACTAGGTATAATAAAATCATTATTTGATATCACTTTGCTATAATTTGTTAATGTTGTAGCCAAACTACTGTGATATAATGATGTCGTAACTCCTGTAAAATCAGTCTCTAAACTAGCTGGTGTTTTAAATTGACCCTTAAATAAAACCATTCTATTACTATTTTGAATATCTTTTGTAACATCAATTGAATTATAACTCCAATCATTTACTTGATTTACTGTCTTTGTTAATGTCGCTGGATCAAATAAATCTGGACCATTTAATAATGTCAATGGTATCAAATTATTTTGATCAAAACCTGGATGATTAGCAGCCATGCTCACCGAAACAGCCGAAACAGTTGGTTCAGCTAATGCTCTTGAACCAGAACTGTCTAATACAGAATATGTATCAGGATCAAATATAAATTTATAATCATTAGAATTGTTTTGAATTATCAATGAATCTCCTCCAGCAATATTATGATGTGTTATTTTAATCATAGCATCCATTGAAAAATTACCCGACATATCTTCACCTGATGTTACCGTATGTATTCCATCTAATTTAAATGAATTTACTGTTCCAGAAAGAGCCGTTGTGCTCCACGTAGGTGTAAAATCACCGAAAACTTTCAATTTATCATTCATATTTATACCACTAATGTCTAATTTCGCTATATAATCATTCATAACATAGAATTTTGACTTATTATCTACTGTATAATTTACTTTTAATGCCTTAGAACCACCCCATGCTTTATTTCTCAAAGAAGGAATTCCAAATATTGTATAAGGAACATAATCAATAGTAGGTGATATAATACCTGAAACACTATCTACAGAATCAAACAATTGATTACTAACCAATTCATAATCATAAGGAGCAGGATCTGTTAATGTAGGCGATGCATTCTCAGCATATTGAAATTTTGCCGTAATAGTCAATGGCTGACCTGCTAATGTATTTGATGTTAAATTAGCTATACCTGATGATAATAATTCTATTTTTAATCCTTCTACTTTATACCAATGTGTTTTATTTTCAGCAAAACCAGCATGATAAATATCTTTTACCGGACTAGTTGTTGTAACTTTAAACAAATCTTCTCCAGATGCCGATAATGTAAAAACATTAGCCGCCAAATTATATCCTATATTAATTATATTTGTTTGTATAGTTCCGTTTATATCAAACCATATTCTCAACATATTTGAACCAGTAGAAGATTCCCAACCTGAATTTACAATTACATGTTCTAATGTTGTTGATTCAGTATTTATAGAATTTGCTCCTGTCAATTTTTTCGGTATAGAAATAACACTATTTGATAAACTAGGAACACCATTTGATATGGTTAATTTTTTATAACTTGTAGCTGGTATGGTAACATCATCAGATGTATAATTTCCACATAAATCAATAGTTGGTTTATAAGAATCACTTAATATTCTATCTATTCCACCTATTGTCTTAGGAACTGAACCAGCCAAAACAGTTGATGTTGTAGAAGCATCTGAAGCACTTGTAGAATAATACCAATTATATGCCAAAACACTATTTATTGTATAAGTTGTATCTGGACTTATAGTAAGACCATTCATTCCTGAAACAATAAATGGATTTGCTGAAGCATCTCCTCTCACATTTGAATCACCATAAATATTAAATATTTTATTTGTTTCCATAGTAATTTTATACTCATATATATTCGGTTGTCCTTCAACTGCTGTCATAGAAGCGGCATCAGTAACAATATTACCATCATGTTTTGCAAATAAACCCGGAGCAGTAGGTTTATTAAAAGAACAATCAATATAATTCGAATCTGATGTTCCATCTATATTGGCAGCAGGAATAACTACTTTACTGGTGTTGAACGTAATAGCATTTGGTTTTGTAACACTTACCCAACCATTTTCAGTAGAAACAGATTCTATCCATGCTGGATTATATTTATTTCTTACACTAAATTGTTGTTTATAAATATTATTTTCTGTCAATACACCTAACCATGCTATAACTTCATTACCAGCATTATAGCCTTCACCATTGCTATAACCATCTTCCCCCAAGTCCTGCCAACTAGTTGTTAAAACATTTGTAGTAGTATTATCAACAGCTTTTACTTGCCATTCTAATTCAGCAGCAGAATTTAATATATGTAAATTACTTGTTACACCACTTACATCACTAATTGGAACAACTGTTCCAGGATTATAAGTTACTGAATTATAACTAGAATCACTAGGTGATAAACCACATGCATCTGGTCTTAATAATAATTTTATTTTGTTTGTTAAATTGTCCCATTCATATAATGGCGCTTTTGCGAAATCAGTGGGATTAGGTTGAGAAACTTTAAATGATATAGTTATTTTGTCACTAAACGTGCTTATTAATTTATTATTTGCTTGTATTTCATATTTTATTTTACCATCGCCAGATAATCGGTATAATTTATTACTATCAGCAGTTATAGAATGCATTAATATACCAGCACCACGTGAATGTTTATATGTTTCTTCTGTTGTTAATAATGTTATATTTGTAGAATCATCGTTAATATATGGTTGTGCTTTATATTGATTAATAGCTATTCCATAAGGAGAATAATTTGTTCCATCAACATAACTTAATGTTGTTCCTAATGGCTCAGATACTTTAATTATTACACCATTATCTGTTAATTGAATAACTGGTTTATGTGGATTTGCTATACTAGGAACATTTGGTTTCTGTGGATTTAAACTACTAGGACTGTTAAATGATGTTGCGTCTGTTTTTGCACTATTAAAGAAATTTGTAGCAGTAACATTTGTATATGTAAATCCCGTAGCCCAATTTCTCATTAAATCTGTATTATAAGCTCTTAAATAATATGGTGGTGCTCCCTTAGCTTTATCTACCACATCAGTATATCTTACACCATATATTTTCTTTACACCAGATAATGATTCACTATTTGTAAATTCAATAGCAGCACCATCTATATCTTCAGCTTCAAATATCGTATCAGAACCTTCCACTTTAAAATATATCAAATCAATATCTTCAGAATCTACTTCAGTTGTATCATAATTTGCACCTAATAAATCTTCAAAACTTATTACATTACCCACAATTCTACCCAAACCTACTTCAAATTCAACCGTATATTGATCTATTGTTAAACCTTCAGCACCCGGGTTTGCTGGTTGATTCCATTCATAAGCCAAATAATCTTTAGATAATGGGGTCCAATCATCTCCCATACCACTATAACTTATTTGTGTAGGTTGATATGCTAATAAATCTTTTCCACCCATATAACCATGGTTAAAACAATAAATACTTACTCTATCAAAATCTCCTGTAACTGTTACTGTAATATCACCATAATAAAAATCATATGTTCCGTCTGATGTTGTTCCGGTTATTTCTTTTGTTGATTTTTTACTAGAATCACCTGTATAATTAATTGATTCAAATTTACCATTATTTAAAATAGCCATTGGATGAGCCTGTGGAACATCTTTAAAAGTATATGTCCCGTTAGTTAAAGTCCAAATTTGTTCTTCATCATAACTTGTTTCATCATTAAATAAATATTTATTACCATCATCATCTTCCACTTTAACTATAGATTCTGTTGTAATAGCAGTTCCCAATAAATCAACTACTCTTTCTGTATTTCCACTCACGTCTTTTGTGTTTTTTTCATAAAATTTCATTTTTTTATGATAAGGTAATGATGGAACTGTAGGCTGTAAAATGGCTGTTTGTTCGCTAATAAAAGACCATTGATCTTCAGAACCTGCGTCTCCAAATAACCAATTTCTCGCTTCTAATTTAAAACGAAATACAGGATTTGCTTTATAATTATTAGTTGTTCCTGTATAAACAGCATTACTATCATATTCAGACATATTTCCAGCTTCAGGACCATTAGTTCCACTACCTAATTCATACAAACATTCAATTAAACCAGCATCTGTATTTGTAATATGATGAACTACTTCATAAGTAGCGCTTTCAGTTCTTCTAATAGAAATTCTATATTCTTGAATTTTTAATTTACTATGATAGTAAATATCATCATTTGTAGTTGCTTCGCCTGTTGAAGATTTATGTGTGCTAACTGGAATAACACCATACCATTTGTCTCCAACCCCACGAAATTTACATTGAACATTTTCCAAACTTACTTCTTGTGGTTGAGTAAAGCGAATAGTATAATAATTTGATGACCATGCTCCATAACTAGAAGATAAATTGTTTTTTGCTCTTACTCGAAATTGATAAAATTTATTATCATTTTCCGGTAATGTTATGGATTTAGTTACTGTATTTACTATTGTAGAAGTTGGTATTAATGGTGTTTCTGCTAATATTGTTTTTGCATCCGAATTATTTGTTTCATTAAAAGTAACATCTATCCATGAAGACCATGAAATATCTACTGTTTCATCTTCAGAATTATAATAAGCATTACATGTTCTTTGTTGAATCTCATAAGCTTCGAAAAATACCGAACTATCCATATCTGATGTAGCAGTTGTTGCACTAACTCCAGTTCCAGTTAAAGCGGCTGGATTAATATTAACATTAATTTTATGAGTATCACCAGTTCTAGACAAAACGGCATGAAATCCATTTGTTAAACCAGGACTAGCTACTTTTAATTCAGTAGGTGTTTCTGCTTCAAATGTTCTTATATTCTCAAAAGTTCTATAATTCACAGCGGCAACGGTTGTTGATAAAGAATTTGTTAAGTAAAAGCGAAAAGAATATTCAGTATTTGCTTGAATCGTAAAATATTGCGATCTAGGATTAAAGTAATAAACTTGATTTCCATCGGCGTCATTTTCTATATAATCATATTCGTAAGAACCATTTTCTTGAGTATTTAATTTTGTCCAATTAGCAGCAATAGAAGAATCAACAGAATGGCCATACGTATAAATAACTATTTTATTGGTTAGTTTTTTCATACCTGTTTCTTGAGATAATGTTTGCGTAGTTCTATTATCTTGAACTCTATCTGTTAGAGCTTTTCCTCCTATATTAATAGTTCCTCCTAATGGAGCCGAAAAAGAATTGGTGCTAGCTAAAATAAATTCAAATTTAATATTATTAATTACTGGTAAATATAAAGCATTATTAACCAAATCTTCAGCATTTACTGGCATTATTCCTGTAGGGTTTTGAGGTGGATTTTGCCATGTTATTTCTATTCGATCAACAAATTTTTGCATTAATGGAGCATTTACAGGATTTTCAATAACACCCGGCTGACCAAATATTAAAGGTGTATTTTGCATCAACATTTTTCTCCAACCTTCAGATAATCTAGCATAAAAAATATTATGACTTGTATCATAAAATATATCACCCGGCTCACTATTTTCTGGACGAATATTTGATGCTACTACTCCTGAAGCAGCACCTGAAGACCCTTTTACTTCACCTAATATCCAACCTCCAGAAGCATCACTATAAACCAAACCATCGCCATTACTAGGATTATCCGCAAATACATTTGGAACATCATTAATAGAAGCTATTTCAGCTTGAACATTTTGTGCTTTCCAAATTCCATCATTATAAACCAATGTATAACCATTTTCAACATCGGCAATATCAACACCCGAAATATCACCTATTGAATTTAATTGTGTTTGAACATTTCCCGGTATCCATCTATTATTGGTAGCATCAAATACTAACGCTTGTCCATCTGTAGCTGTTAAATCAGTTACTTCATTTCCACTAACTTCTACATCTGTTAAATCGTCTAATTGTTGAATTAATACTCCTGCTCCTGCTGCTGAAATAGCACCTGCTTTCCATCTCCCTGTATCTGGATCATATACTAAGCATCTAGTTCCACCTTCCATTTCCGGTAAATTTAAAATATAAGAAGCACCACCATTAAGAGGTTCATCTTCCTTCCATGCTCCAACTATAGCATATCTATCATATAATCCTACAGAAAAACCATATTCATCACCAGCTTGTAAATCATTAGATAAAACTCTTTTTCTAACTTCCCAATAACCTTCGCCTGTATCTTGTATAATAAAGGCTACACCTGTATTATCATTTCCACTTAAATCAGCCAAATTTCCACCAACAACACCATAAGTTTCTCCTATATGAATGCTAGAACCGAAATAATCTCCATTTGCTTCTTCTCTGATTGTTCCTGAATAAACTTTGCTTGTTTCAATAGAATTTAAATTTTCATCAAATTTACCCCATAACCCACTAGCTTCATTAAGAGCTATTAAATAAGCATCACCTGAAAAAGATTCCGTTTTTACAGCACCTACAATTAAACTTTTTGAATTAACACTCATACTGTAGCCAAAATGATCATTTATTGTAGGATATTCTAACATGACTTTTTGAAGAAATCCCCAATTATCATTTCCTCCTGTATTTTTTTTAAAAATATAAACAGCACCTTTTGCACTATCATGCATTGCTGAACTAGCAAAAGCATATGAATCGTTTATAGTAACTGCTTGTCCAAATTCTTCATTATTAATACTATCTTGACCAGTTAATGTTTTTATATTATTCCATGCTGAACCGTTGTATTTATAAATATAAACTTGACCCTTTGAAGCAGAAACAGCATTTTTTTGTGTTGAACCGATTATTAAATAATCGCCATTTATATCTAATGATATTCCAAACCAATCATATGAAGTAGGATATTGTAATGTTATTTTTGTACTCTCAGTAAATTCCATTGGTGTTACTGAAAAATCCGATAATGTTCCAAAATAACCTGTATTATGATCCAATTTATAAACAAAAACAGAACCTGCTTCTGTAAAAGTAACACCATTTTGATTAATAAAACTTAAATATGGTGCCGATATTGCAATAAAATTTGAAGTCATTTTTAAAGTTAAACCAAATCTCATACTAGGTCCTATTATAGATGGTAATAATTTTTGTCTTTCATCCCATGTTGTAGCTGTATCGCCTCTTTTAAATACATATGCTGAACCTACATAAGTAAATGGGATTCCCCCTACCGCAGCCATTTTTCTATAAGAACTTACAGCAGCATAACTTATATCAATAGCTACAGCTGAGCCAAAATTATCATTTACATCCATATCACTCGATTCTATTTTTTTTACAACGTCCCATACAGGTAATTGTTCAGCTAAATTTCCCAAATCAACATCTAATACATCACCTAATACATTAATTACTGCTCCTACTTCTTTTGGTTGCCAATTTCCACTAGCATCATTATAGGCTATTGTATAACCATCTTTTATACCGTTTAAATCTATTCCAGATATATCACTTAAAAATTCTATTGTAGTTTGTATCCCTTTTGGAACCCATTTTGATTGCGATATATCATATACTAAACCTAATCCATCTCTTAGTTGATTAGCACAAATATCTACATCTGGTAAAAAATCCAAACCTGTAACTGGCTCACTCACTAATTTTGGAACGTATGTTCCATCTTGATAAACTAAAGCTACGCCATTTATAATTGCCTCACCTCCAGATAAATCAACATCAGATAAATCATTCAGTTTTTCCGGTATCATTTGAGGTTTCCATAAATCATCTTCATCGTAACGTAATGTCATACGATGTTGTGGTGTTACATTAAAACTAACATCAACCAAATCTTCCATTTTATCAATCGGAATAAAATTCCTACCAACCATACCATGTTCCCATTGTCCCATCGCACTATTATAAATAAGTGGCTCTCCATTACTAGGATCTGTGATAATTACATCTGTTAAAATATCTAATTGAATATTCGCTGCTGCTCCAAATTCTCCTTCATAAACAAAAACTTCTTTAAATTTTAAATTAGTAGATTCATGAGGTATTGTATTTCCCAAAAATATCAATACACCATTATTAACTATCGGTTTAAATGCTGAATTTGAACTATATATGGTTTCATAACCTGTTAAATTACTTGATAATTTATATGTAAAATTGCTTTTTCCTAATATTACATTTTTAAATTTTTCTTTCAAATCTGTTGTAGTTGGTTGCCATGCTCTATTACCTGTATTTGGGATAACCGATAAAGGTATATCAGAATATTTTTTTATATATGTATATTGTGTCCCATCCATTTCACCTAAGATATCTACCAAATCTTGAACTGTTCCTCCACCACCAACAGGATTACTAGCGTCATCATTATCACCTATTCCCCAAGTAAAATTGCTAGAATCAGAATCTGTTAATGGAAAACCATAAATTTGTTCATTATGAATTTTATGTTGAAGAGGAATTTCTTGACCTGGAACTAATTCAGAAGATGTATATGTTGTTCCCAATGTTTTTTTAAATAATAAATCTAATACCTCATTAGTATAGTTAAAACTCATATACAATATATAATTATTATTTTTGATTGTTTAAAACTAAATAATAATTATAATAGTAATAAATTTGTAAATGTTTTATAATCATTACTAGCTGGTGTGGAATTTCTTAACCATAAACGAGCCTTATAAGTAACTGAAGCTTCTAATACAAATGAATTCATTTTATATACTTGTTTTAAACCTGCTCTTTCTATTATATCTGTTCCATCATTACTATTCGTTAATAATACTTTATTAGTAAGCATAAAATCACCAGAACTTTGTGTTAATTTTTGACCCTTTTCTTGGCCTCCTATTAATATTCCGTCTGTATCATTAAAATCTTCATCTGATTTTTTTATTTCAAAATATATATCATTTATTGTAGGTAAATAAAATACTCCATCTACTTTATCCTCAGGATAAATAGATTCAAACATTGTATCTGTCTGTAAAGGATTATCCCATGCTATTTCTATAGTTGTTGATGTAATAGTTTTTGAAATTTTTGTAATAGCATTTGTTGGATGACCAAATATAATTGGACTATTATTCAACATAATTTGTAACCAATCGTCTTCTATTTTTCCAAAATAAACATCTACTGAAGTATCATAATACAAATTTCCCTCTGTTCCTACCGGTTCGGTAGCAGATTTATATACTCCTGTTGCCAAACTTTTATCTACCATTCTTCCTTCCCATTTATTTGTTTCGGAATTATAAACTATTCCATCTCCACTAGAAGGTGTAGATGCTGATACGTCTAATATATCATCTAATTCATCTATTGGATCATCTAAAAATGTAGTAGTCCAATTATCATTCCCTGAATATTTCAATAAATGATTATTAGATGCTCCTGATATATCTACCTTTGGTATATCACCTAACGATGATAACATTACATTAGGAACGCCGGGGACCCATTTTTTAATATCCGTTTTAAAAATTAAAGTGCTATTTGACAATAATGGATAATTAGGTAATTCTATATCTACATCATTTAAATGTTCTATTCTTGTAACAATTATCATACCATTTCCACCTAGATCAACTTCTCCAGCTTTCCATCTATTATAATTTTCATCAAAAATAATTAATTTGGTTCCTCCTTCCATCTCTGGTAAATTATATAAATAAGCACAACCACTATTAGAAGGATCGGCATTTTTCCATGAACCAGCTATTATATTTTTATAATGAATACTTACCGATATTCCAAACTCATCATTTGATGATATATCACTTTCTGCTAATTTATCCGATTGTTCCCAATAACCTAAATTTGTATTTCTATAAATATATATTGCTCCACTATCATTACCACATATATCTACTCCACTCGCACCAGCAACCATTAAATTATTTGTACTAGAAATAGATATACCAAATTGATCATTATTACTACCATCTACCGGTTGAATCAAATTTGTTTCATTATATACAGTATTATTTAAAACCCCCCAATTGTCTGTATAATTATAATAACAAATAGAACCAGAAACATCTGTTGATGGTGAAGACACAAATAAGTGTGTTGAGGAAACAGCTAATGCTTTTCCAAAAAAACTATTATCTATCCATGTTGTTGGTTTTAAAATATATTTAAAACCCCAATTATCATTTCCTAATTCATCTTTTCTATAAACATAAACTAAACCTTTATTACTGCTCTTTTTTGGAACACCTACAAACGCAAATTCATCATTTATTTCTACACTATCACCATATTGATCTCCTACTTCACCAGCAAAATCGCCGCTAGTAGGTGCTTCCAATATTTTTATTTCATTCCAATCATTCCCTAGTTTTTTAAAAATATAGCATTTTCCTTTTCCTGAAGAATTTGAACTTTGATTTGCACCTATTATCATATAATTATTATATGTTTCTAGCGAACAACCAAAATGATTATCATCGGCTTCATCTGATGCTGTCAATGATATAGATTCTTCGTAATATGAACCTACTAATGAACCATAATAATTATTACTGAAATTATAAATATAAACCTTACCTTTATTAGACAAATGATTTGGAGCAGAAACAATAACTTTTTCAGCATCTAATTTTACTACTGAACCAAATAAAGCTTCACTTGATTTATCAGAAGGAATAATTGTTTCATGTAATAAATTCGCGTTATATTCTTCTCCTAGTTCATAAATATATGCTTTCCCCGAATTTGCCAAAGCCGGTGACAAAAAATCTTCTTTGTAAGCCCCTATTATAGCATATTGATTATTTATATCAACTGAATTACCATAATAACTATTTTCTATAGGAGAATCTAATTCTATACGTTCTGTCATATCCCATTGAGGTATAAGATCTTCTAGATTAGTCATATCTATATCTCCTATATCACTTAATACATTTATTATAGGTCCCTTTATTTTTGTATTCCAATCATCCGTATTTTCATTGTATTTTAATCTATGACCATTTTTTAATAATGATAAATCTACATCAGAAGGACTGCCAATAGTCATGGCTAATTGTATTTCATCCGGCATCCATAATTCTTGAGCAGCATTATATAAAATACCATCGTTATTAAATAATAAAGAGGACGATGTATCAACATCGGGTAAATCATTTATAGATGTTAATGGAGGTTGAAGTCCTCTATTTATCCATCTATTTCCACTCGCGTCACTTTTCCAAACAACACCATCCCAATTTGTATCTATTTCGCTGAAATATACGTTTGACATATCCGATATTAATGTAGGTAAATTTTCCATTTCCCATTTATTTGTTACATTTGAATAAAATATACCACTATTTACATCAATATATTCTTCATTTACCTCTAAAAAATCACCCAAAACTTGAATGGGCATGAAATTTATACCAATAGAACCCTCATTCCACTGTCCCATAGCACCATTATAAACAAATGGTTGTGAATTTGAAGGGTCTATCAATAAAGCATCACCCATATCATCTAATTTTATATCTTTTATTGCACCATATTCACCATCGTAAATATAAACTCTTTTTAATTTAATACTGTGCGTAGTTAATGGTTTTAAATTACCCAAAAATACCAATACACCACTATTAATGATAGGTAAGTAATTTGGATTATTACTATATATTTTTTGATCATATTGAATATTTGTTTCTATTTCAAATGTGAAATTTGTTTTGCCTGTAATTGAATCTCTTAATATTTCTCTCATATCTTTATTTACTGGATACCATCCACGACCATTTGTTCCTGAAACATCAACCATAGGAATGTCTTCATATTTTTTTATAAACTGATATGCCGCTGGATCTATTTCTCCAAAAACACTGTTTAAAATTTTATATGTTCCTCCATCTGTAACATTAACAGCATCACTCCATTCAAAACTACTTTCTAAACTGGTAGGTAATTCGCTAGCATAAACCATATCAGTTTGATATCTTGTCAAAGCTGGTAATTCTTGACCAAAAACAAATGACGCAGATGTATATCTTGTTCCTAATTCTTTCTTTAATAACATATCTAACAATTCATTATTATAATTAAAAGTAGATGTTGTAGTTGGTATAAATGTTGTCAAATTTGTCAAATGTTTTCCTAATTTTCTACCCAAAGCCATTGAGGGAACACTAGTTGAACCTGCCCACGGTTCATCTAACGCTGATGAATCCCCCACATATAAATTATTAACTCCACTTACTTTAAAATTATTATCTATTACATTGACAGAACCTCCCTGATAATGATATATTGAATTATAAGCAGCTTCTATATATGTTTTATTAATTGGTGCTTGTGAATCTAAAACATAACCCATATTTGTCAATATTGTATTATTTTTGGTATATGCTTCTAATAAATAGTCTAATGTTGTATCTTTAAAAGAACCTGAACCCAAATGATTTAAGGTTACTATTGGATTATTACTAGCATCTAATGTTATACTACCAGCACCACTTAAATGAGCACCCTGAGCATGTGTTACAATTAATCTACTTTCATAACCTGCTACACTAGAATAATATGTTTGCCAGTTCATACTAGGATCTCTAGTTTGTAAATGACCAACTATTTGATTTGGTTGTAATCCCAAATCAGAAATTTCTTGTTGTTGTGTTGTTATTTCTTTTATTCCTAATAAGGTTGCTCCTCCTGTAAATAATCTACTATATGCTTGTCCATGTTGAGTAATTAATGTATTTGTTAATTCGTAACTTGTTCCTAATTGAGAACGAATTACATCTCCCCCCGGATGACCACCTGAACCACTACTCCAATATGTCCCCATATCATATACATAATATATACCTTCTCCTAAGGTAACAGAACCTGTCGGCACTGTTCCCGATTTTGCTAATGCTACATCTGAATCTGATAATTTTGTATGTTGAAATATTGCTGTTATTGGATCACCTGAAAGACCACTATTTATTGTAGATAAATCATTATTTCCACCTTGACCTACGTTATATTTATTTAAACTCAAAGTAGTTAGTTCTGAATCGCTATAACCAGAATCTCCACCCCATAAATTACTCATTTTTTTATATAATAAAGTATAACCAGCATGATCATATAATGATGTTCCAGCATTTATACCACTTCTTAATAAAATTGTTGGCGACATAATAGCCCCTGCTGCTAAGATATATTTATTTCCTGAATAATCTGTTCCACCAACCGTTTCTATTTTCTGAACTTTACCATATTGAATAACTAATTTATCTACTTCTACACCATATTCTATTGTAATATTTTGTTTATTTTCCACAATTGAACCTATTAATAAACGTGATTTTGTATCTAAATTATCAGAATATATTTTGTTATTATGTGTTAATATACTAGAATCAGCATCTAATTGCTGTTTTAAATTATACCATGCCTCATTTGGATTATTATTTACGCTATAATTATATTGTTGCGGATTTAATATTATATCTAATTCTGTAAAAATAGAACTCCAATCTGAGTAATTTTTATTTATTACATCTAGAGAATCAATATATTGCATACCAAAATGCAATGTTCCACCTCCCAAACCTTCTCCAACCCAAACCGTTTTTCCATCTGTACTCTGTTGTGAATATGTATAATCAGTATCATTTTGCGCTAATTGCCAATTTATGATATTGTCATAATTTTTATTTCTATATTCGGTTAATGTTTTTGAGTTTTTTTCCAATATTAAAATATTTTTTGATGGGTCTAAATCATTTAAAGTATAAGCTGTCATAATTGCACCAGCCCCACCACCAATAATTACATAATCATAAGACATATATAGTTTGTATAGAATAATTAATATTTTTTATCGCATAAAAAAAAGAACTAAAAAAAACGCACTAAAAAAAAGACACCAATATAATTCTAATAATTATATTTAATTATATATATATGAACATCAACCTTAGAAAAATATTCAAAAAATATAAAATTATTATTGTATTTAGTGTAATTATTACAATCTCATCAATATATTTTTTATTAAATAAAGACAATTTTAAAGAAGGTTTTAATTCGGATGATGCATCAAAATCAAATACACCTCAAGATGGAAATGTAGTAATAAATTATGCTTATTTTTATGAACCAAGTGAAAAAAATTCTCCAGATGCTGGAGGAGTATTAGGAAATGTTGATGGAACTATCGACACCGCGACAGGAGTCGATTCCGATAATAATAATTTGGATCTTTTTAATCGCCATATTGTTTTCAATTATGGAACTATTAAAGGTCGATCTTTTACGCATTATAAAATAATATGGGAAGCTGGAACAGTATCAACTAATTTTGAAACTTATCAACGTTTTAAAGATGTAAAAGGTGGTGATTGGCGCAATGATATAATATTTAATGATGAAGTTCAAAAAGTTGATTTAAGTAGTGAATTTGTGAAATTTGAAGAGACAATTGAAAAACAAATACAAGAATCTGATAAAAATTTAAAAATTTGGAAATTACCAAATCAATATGACAATATAACTTATGTTGATCTTTTAAATAAATATAAAAAAAGCGAAGTTAATGAAGAAACAAAGATTATTTACATTGACACGAATAATGATTTTAATAAATCATCACCTATTAAATTGAAATATTTTGATTCAACTAATGCTTTATATGATAAAATCAAAAATGAAATAATAACTGATAGAAATGATCAAGAAAGTAAATATTATTGGTATAAGAAAAAAAGTAAAATTATTGGACCTTTAACTAAAAACGATTTAACAATGCATTTTATAAAAAAAAAATTACAAGACCATCATATTGTATATAGAAGCACTGGAGATTCAAACAAACTCAATGCAATTGATAAACAAAATGGTAAAAGATTAAGAGAAATAGGTATGCAATATCTAACAGAAGATACTACAACCGATGCTAATGCTAATGTGATTGATAGTAAAATAATTGAAACCGGCGGTGGAGACAATGATAATTTATATACAGATTTAAACAAACAAGTTCATGAAAAAAGAAAATCAACAGCATGGATGTATGACGATTCGCCAAATAAACGTGACACTATTACTGATTTAAATCACCCATATTTTGGTTCTTATAAAAATGTAACAAAAAATGAATGTGTGGATAATGAAGGAAATTGTAATGAAAATGGCTTATATCCTAATGGGAAAAAATGTTTGTTTGAAGAAAATTCATGGGGATTTGAAGATAAAAATATATGCTATCCATTAAGTTGTAAAGACGATTATAATCCTAACAAAAGATGCAAAGTTAAATATAATAATAGAGATATTCCAAAATGTTTTAATGATTTTCAATGCGATGCTCGTGGGACAATTACTACAGGACCACAATGTGAAACACCAAAAACTTATATTAGAAAGGCTATAGGCATGAATGATCCAAGATATAATAAACAATTTTCCGAATGGTTTAAAAAATATGGAGAATTCTATGTAAATTATGTAAAAAATAATTCACCACATAAAGAACGCACCTGTGCAACCGATTCAAATCAACAAAATTATTCAAAACAATTTTTATTTAAAGGAAAAACAACTAATGTCGATAGATTATATCCAAAAGATAATATAAAATGCAAATGTGATTGTAAGCCAGGATGGTATGGAGACGATTGTAGTATGAAATATGAAATAGGAAATCAATGTGCTGGTGCTACCGACGTTGCTGCTTGTACTAAACCCGAAACACAATTACCAACAATTGAACCTACAAGCCCCACAACACTTATTATTATAACTGTTGGTATTTTAGTTATAGTAACTATAGCTGTTTTAGCTTATTTTGGAGTTTTTGAAAAAATAGCTGCTGCTAGTTCTGCTGTAAAAGCAAAAATAGATCCAAAAATAGCTAAAATAGTTTTAATAGTCTTATTAATTATAGGTGCTTATTTGATGAAAAGGTTTTTATTAGATAATTAAATAAAATTGAGTCATTTATTTTATTATATAATTAAATAAATGAGCGAAGTAAAAACTATTGTAAAACAAAATTCTTTTGATATTGTTAGAAATGAAGGCGATAAATTAATTCAAGATAATGAATTTTTCAAAGACTTAACTGAAATCATGGAAAACGAAACATTTGCAAAGTTTTTCAAGAAATATTTTTATGATTCAACTGAATCAAAAATTACCATTATTTATATGACTTTATATCAAGAGTTTAAAACAAAGTGGAAAGAATTAAACGACACTGAATTAGATAAAAGAATTAATACATTTTTACTATGGAGAATTATGAAAGATAGTAAAACTAATAAATTTGCTATCCAAACTGTATTAAATAAACTTGAAAAACCGAACCATTCCAAAGATATCTTTGATGAATTAAAAGAATTTATTCAAATAAGCGAAAACACTATGAAATTAAAAGAGTAAATGAATAAAATAAACTTTTTTATTGAAAAATTTATTTTATAAATCAAATTGACTCAAAAGTCAATTTTGGGGAGAGAAAATATTCAAAAATCCATATTAAACACTTACTAATTCTATATTTGAAAACATCATTGGAGCATCTTTATTTAATCCAACTCTAATCCAAATATCATCTACTACTTGAGCAGCTGTTGGAACTGGAGGTGTTATTATAAATACTGTTTCGGAATTTGTAACAGTTTTACTATCAAAAACACCTAATCCAGTAACACCATCTTCATTATCAGCATCAGCAACTGTCCTTGTATTTTCTGACTCATAATCTCCATTAACATTATACCAATAAGTTGTTCCATCATTCAAAGCTGATGGTAATAAAATATCACATTGAAATAAATCATCTGCTTCTGTTCTATAATTATTTGTAAAACCTGTAAAAGCCCCCGATGGGTCTGGTGTATGAAATTTAACTCCAAAACGAGCAACACCTGCATCTTGTATTTTATTTGTCCCTGTATTTGAAATTTTAAATAATGCCCATTTAAAACCAGCAGTGCTCCAATTAACATTTGTTTTTGAATCATTTATTCCTGCTTGTTTGGCACCAGCTACAGTTTTATTATAAGTATCTCTATAATCCTTATATAAAGTAGAATCAGATGTAAAAATACCATCAAATAATAATAACTCATTAGACTCTAATCCTACTGTATTATCAAAGGCATTAGCTGTTAAAAATGTAGAAGCATCTGGTAAATCATCAGAACTTAATAAAGCAGACCAACTTTGACATTTATATCTATTGGATTGTAATGTATTTGTTAATGATGCTGTATCTCTCATTAACATTATTTGTTTAATTACTTCTGTATCGCCGTTAATATTATACGCTGTAAAAGTTATATCTGTCAACCCCAACGTTTTATTATTTGTTATTGTTAAAGCATCAAATACATCATCTTGCCAATATGTTAATTCATTTCCTGAATTTTGTGGTTTTGAAATACCATAATCCGTATTATTTACATAGATTGTTTCATCTGTAGTAACATCACTAAAAATATTTAATTGAGCAAAATCACCTCTATAATAACCTGAACTATCACTGGCTAATTCAGTTACTTTTAAACTTAATTTAAATGTTGTTCCTACTTTTAAATTTGCTATACCACAATTCCAATCCACTCCATTTGTTCCAACATAGTCTTCATTTACACCTATCCAGATACCTTGATTCGCTCCACTAGCATTATCATGGTCATCTATTGTAGGTGAAAATTCCATTGTATCTGTAGCAAATTTTATAACATTAACTTGTTGAGAAGCATTTGGGATTCCCGGAACTTCTGCCTTAATTCTAATTTCACCTTTTTTATTATTAACAGGAATATCTAATTCTATATCTGTTATATCCGCACCTAACCAAAATCCAGCTTTATTTTTAGTATCATTAGCTAAATCATAAGGATCTTTTACATTTACTTTAAATAAAATTGGACCAGTTGAAACATTATGAATTGTATCAGCATATCTAGTTGTCGCCAAACTAGTTATATTTATTGTTTCTGTATTCGCTGTTCCTCCGTTACTTTCATCTGTTAATTCAGCTATGAATTTATATATATTACTTCCTGATGGAACGTCTAATAATGTAGTTGAACAATTAATTCCAGATATATCTTTTAATCCTATTTTGGCTAATGAATTGCCATCGTCATCTTCTTCATCCGCATATTGTGTTTTGTCTCTAAATAATTTTCTACCCGGATCATCTGCTACTTCATCTGGATCTTCACTATGTTTTATCCATTGAGCTGTATTTGCTTTATAACTATAATAAATTCCATCTGTGCCTCCAGCAAAACTATCTAAACTAACAGCATCAAATTGATATATTTCATCCCACGAACCATTCCATAATTTACTTATTATATTTACATTATCTATTCTATCAATAGGAGGCGGTAAAGGAACTGAAGTATAAGAATCAGCCGTTTTCCATTCTGTTGAAGACCAATCATTATCAGCTATTGCACCGGCATCATTACCAGCTTTTACTTGAAATTTATATTTCATTCCATATTTAAAAATATTATTAGATGTATCTAATGAAACATTTTCTAAGGAAATAGGACCAATAGTTTGATAATTTGTTGTATTTACAGCCGATGAACCATTTAATGCTGCTGTTTCTGTATATCTTACATAATATTTATCAATTTCTCCTGAACCAGCGTCTGGAGCATTCCATGATAAATTAATTTGAGCATTTTCTCTAGCATTATAAACGGTAGTGGATGTGCTACTATTTGAAACACCAATTGTTAAATCACTAGCAGGAATTAATGCTGGCATAAATGGTTGTGTTGTAGTTTTATTAATAGTAGTTTCAAAAACACTAGGATGATAATTTTGAAATGACATTTTAATAGCATTTAATTCCGTATATATTAATTGATTTAAACCATAAAAAGAATATACATTATTATGATAACCTTCGACTCGTCCATTTACACCGGCAGCCTGCTTACTAAATCTAATTTTTGTAATATCTTCATAAATACCTCCACTAATATCACTAGCATTTAAACTTACATCTACAATTTTACCATATGTTGAGTTCGATAATTCTATATTAAATCGCTGAACTGCTGGTAACTTTTCAGGTGTAAAACCAACATGATATCTTTTTAATGCCTCTATATCCACTTCAATATGAACAGCATTTTCACTAGTATCTGTTACAGCAATTTTTTTTGGAGGACCCAATATATCCATTAAATTAAAACTAGGATCCGTTATACTAGGATTATTCATAGTAACTGTATTTGTAACATTAATATCATGTGTAGTAATAGTTGTAGAATTTACCGTTTTAAAATTACTAGGCTCATCTGATGTTAATTCTAATACACCTATTTTTGCTACTGTAGCGCTTATATCTGTAAATTCTCCAGCCAATGGATGCGATGTAATTGTTATTGGTTTAAAAACTTTACTTCCATTCGCATATTCAATATAATATTCTAAATCATCTGGAGCACTAATAGGAACAGTAAATACAACTACATCTCCTCCAGCAGGGGTTGCTTGACCTGGGGTTCCTTCTACTGTATAACCATCTGTATAATCGGTTTTATCAGTTGTTTGAATTTTCAAAGGAAATGTTGCATTTGTAGAATCAGATTGATCAAATCTATAAGTATTTCCTCTAATCATAGATAAACTTATCATACCACCAGCATCAATACTAAATTCTTCTAAACCATCTACTACAGCCACAGTTACAACATAATTCGTCGTTGTCGTTGGTCTTCCTGTAGCTTTTACTGTTTCGCCAATTATATTTGTGATAGTAGCATCAGTTATATTTGCTGTTGAACTAGTCATATCATTGGTCAAATGAACTGATTTTGCCTTCAAGTCACTTCTATCAGCCAGTGTTACTACTGCTGAATCTTGGCCATCATGTGTCGTATTTCCCAATATAAAACTACCTTGTTCTTCATCCCAACCAATAAATTGATTATTACTTGTATCTCTTTTTATTAATAAACCACTACTCATATTTGGATTTACCGAAGAGCCCAAACCATCATTTAATATAATAACATTATCTGATATATCCAAATTATTAGTATTAACAATGGTTCTTGTTCCACTTACTGTTAAATCACCTCTTATAATTGCTCCTCCAGCCACATCTAATTTGGCTGCTGGCAATGATGTTCCTATACCTACATTACCGGTATCACTAACTATTCTCATTGTTTCAGTAGCCGGATAAGTTCCTAATTCTTGTTCTGTAAAATCTCGATTATTTGTTGTATTAGTAGATGAACCGTATCCAAAAATAATATCTGAAGGTGGATTAATTACTCCTCCCATTCCTGATGTTTCTTCACTATAATAATATAGTCTTTTTGGTGCTTCACTTCCTACCGTAAATGTTAATGTTCCATTTGTTCCAGCAGTTCCAAAAGAAGTAATAGTAGAATTATCTCCAGTAGCATCATATTCAACTCCTCCACCATGTGTTCCATCAGCAGTCTCACTCAATTTTAATGTATTACCAGCATTACTTGCTTCAGATTGATTAAATTGGTAAGTATTTCCTTTTAATAATGTTAAAGTAGAAGATTCGACACCATCAATCACCAATTTACCATTAGCTACAGTTACTGTAAATGTTACTGAAGAACCATCACCATTTCCAGCATTTCCTACATCAGCCACTAATTTCATAGAGGATACCGATTGAACACCCAAAACTCCAGCCGAATGAACAACATGATTCGTCCTAGAAGTATTATTTCCTCCCAAATACACATTACCATCCACGTGTAGTTTTTGCTGTGGATCGGATACATTTATTCCCACATTACCCGATTTAACAATACGCATTTTTTCTGTTCCATTTGTAACAAAAGTTAAATAATCTTCATTTTGCCCACTAGTTCCACCAGATACATCTATATAGGTATTATCATCCACATCTCTAGGAGCTTTTAAGGATTGCCAACCATCTCCACTGTAACCTTCAAATTGCTTCCTTTCTGTATTAAATCGAATAGCACCCTGAACAGCTTCTCTTTCACTATCATCACCCTTAGGCATAATAACACTATTATTCGAATTAAATATAACTTTAGATGTTCCACTACCTATTGTTAAGGTTTTTGATGTAATATCGCTCATCATTGTTCTGGCCTTATCGCCTCCAGCTAATATATTGGCACTTATATCTATATCATCTACAACTATCAATTTTTCAGTTCCATATTGACGTATTTTATTCAAATGTAATTCACTTACTACATTTACTACTCCATTATTATCACCACCAGTTATATTTGCTATTTCTACCTTACTTGTATTACTACCTATTTTGATAGTTTGATTCGTATCTATAAATAATTCTTTATCTTCATCTGTTCCAGCTATAATATTTTTATCTACTCTAATATCTCCATTTACGTGAAATTTAGATAATGGCGCTGTAATACCTATACCAACATTTCCACCTTTTCTTATCACTACAGAACTAACATCTGTTTCATATCCCATATATACATATCTATCTCCCTCTGTAGTATCTTGATGTGCCGCCATATTAAATCGACTTCTATTACCATTTTCACTTATATCTAATGTAAAACAAGTATCATCATTCAATCTTGTATAAGTCCATTCATGTTGATCATGTTTCACTTGTAATCTAGAATTATGGTCTGATTTCGAATCTTTTCCTAATCCCAAATTACCACAAATATCCAAATACATTTTACCAGTTCCTTCAGTGATAAATGTTAATTTATCTTCATCTCCATCTCCTTCAGCGTCAATATAAGTATCAGCATCAATATCTACTGGAGCCATCAACGAATACCAATTGGTTCCATCACTACCTTCAAATCTATTTTTATCTGTGCTATATCTTACTGCTCCCTGTTCGGTTCTACGTTGAGCTTCTGTTCCTATAGGAAGTATAGTAGAATCAACACTATTAAATTGAACTCTAGAATTAGTGCTTCCAATTTTGATTTTTTCATTTGTAACATCAAAAAATAATTCTTTTTCTTTATCACCTCCTCCTAGAATATTAGCACTAAAATCCATATCAGTAAGAACAATAGTTTTATTGTTATTTGTAGAACCTGTAATATGTGCTATTTCTACTTTACTAGTATTACTACCTATCTTAATGGTTTTGTTTGTATCTACGAAAATTTCCTTATTTTCTTCATCTTCAGTAGATATGATATTGCCGCTAACTTCCAAATGCCCACCTGTAGTAACGGTGCTATTTCCACCTCCTATTAAGATATTACTAGTAGTTACATCTTTAAATATTTCTTTATTTTCATCAGTTCCTCCTAATATGTTTGTATCTACTTGAATGTTACCATTTACATGTAATTCTGCTGATGGCACAATGGTTGAAAAATAATTTGGATTGTTTGAACTACTTATACCTACTAATTTATTTGAATAAATCCAACTATTTGGATTAACATTTTTTGATAGCCATGAATTTACATCAAATTCTTCTTCATAATCATCACTTGTTTCAGCAAAAATATCTACAATAGTTAAATTATCATTACCACTAATAACTTTGGCATAATTCAACCATTCATCTAATGACACCTCGCTTAGACTATTAGCATTAGAATATGGATAATTTTGAACTTGTCCTGAAACAATTGTTGAAATAACAGATAAATCTGTTTCTCCTGAAGTATTAGACGAACTGCTTCTATATAAAACTAATACGCTATTAGGTGGCTCACTAAGTTTTCTTTTTCTTAATTTCATTTGTCCATTTGATACAGCGATTTTATGTTGATCACCAACCCAAACACTATTTTCACTAACAAATAGTTCTTTTATACGTTTATCTACTGAACCTAATGATATTTTATTATCTACATCAGGTATTATATCATTTGTTAAGGTTATACTTGTTGTTGCAACTTCCGGCGTAGCGCTAGATAAGGTATTTAATTTAAGTGTTAATATCTTAGATGTTCCACTAACATCTAATAATTCAGTTGGAGTAATAGTTCCAATACCCATATTACCATTTGGTGTTATAATTGCTCTTTCTTGACCTTTTGTAGCAAATAATAATCTTTTATTTCCATCTATATCACCATTGTCAAATGATGGTTCAGCTGTAATATATGTATCTTTTTGTGTATTTGATAAACCTCCTAACATAATCCATTCGTTGTTTAAACAACCTTCGAAAACATCATGTGTTGAATTATATCTTATTGAACCTTTATAACTAGCTGTTGGTGTAGGTTTTTGATTACTTTGACCATTTGGTAACATAATGGAATTTGTAGAATTAAATTTAACATTACTAGAACCACTTCCTACTGTAATTGTTGAAGCGTTAATATTTTCAAAAATAGTTTTATTTTCATCGTTTGGACAAACGATATTTCCACTTATTTCCAAATGCCCACCAGTCATTACTGTCGATTCATCACCACCAATAGTTATTTTATGAGGAGAAACATCTGTATATATTTCTTTATTCTCATTTGTTGTAGAGCGAATCTTATTTGTTACTCGTAAATCATAACCGATTTTTACAATAGAACCTGGCTTTCCCTGGTTTTGATTATCTAACCAATTAGCAGCTGTTATTCCGCCACCAATGGTTATAGTATTTTGAGGAAAAGTCCATAATCCATTTTCATTTAAATTATTTTTATCAGTTAAACAATTCACATCAGTATAGATTTCTTTATCTATATTTTTACTAGATAAAACCTTATCAGTTACCATCAACATTTCACCAATTTTCACAATACTTTTATTTGGATTAGCTGTTTTTTGATGAGGAATATGATAAGGATTTCCATTGTTGTCATATAATGCATGATATTCTGTCTCACTTGTTCCACCAATGCTGATTATATTATTGGATACATCATCAAATATAAATTTATCTGTATCATGTGTTCCATCAGCTACAACACCACTTAATATTTTTTCAGTAATCCTTAAATTACCACTAGTGTCTATATCTCCAGTTTGGGTATGAATAGTTAATTTTGGATTAGTGGTTGTTCCTGTATCTCGAATATGTAAATTCATTTTACTTAATTCCATAGCTAAGTTGGCATTTTTGGAAGCTTCGCCTACATAAAACAATAAGGTATTTTCATTGGTTCCATATGATTTTTCAGGTAATATAAATGTATCTCTATCCGCATCTATTAACTTACTCAATGATCTCCAACCACTTCCATCATAACCTTCGAAATCAGCGTAATCATTAGAAGGCCATGCTCTATCTGAAGCTTTATTAGCAGCATTTCCATCGCTATCAATATTATTACATAGTCGAATAAATCCTTGATAATATTTCTTAGGATATTGAACATCATTTACAGAATGTTCCAAATCGGTATCTGGTCGTTGTAATTGAGTTCCGTGTGGAATTCGAATAGCGTCATTATTACTACAATCAAAGGTGCATCTAGCAGCCGGTAAATCCAAATCATTGCTTGACATATCCTGTCTATTTATTCCTTTAGGTGCTAATAATATTTGACCATTAACATTTATTTCCATACGTTTAAAATAATCTGTATAAAGCGCTACAGTTGAACCTTCTACTTGAGCACCGGTAATAATATTACCTGAAGCATCTACATCTGGACCACCAGGAGTTAAAGCACTCCATTCCATTAAATTATTTACCATGGTTGAACCTTCAAAAGCGTTTTTATCACTATTGTATCTAATAAAACCTAAATCATTAAAGTCTGAAATAGTTGGTCTATAAGCAATTCCGCCTCTAGGAAGTTTAATTGCATCTTTGGTATCAACATCTAAGAAACATCTAGGATTACTTCTATTAATACCTATTTGACCTGATGGATCAATTATCATTTGTTCTTTACCAAAGGTGTAAAATTTCAATTCATTATTATTGGATTGATGACTATCTTCAGCTGATATATATGTATCTTTGTCTATATCCATTACTGCTCCTAATTCTCTCCAACCAAAATCAGGTGCCACATCATTGATACAAACTTCCAAATTCTTTCTTTCTGTATTATACCGAACTCCTCCTACTTCATTATAAATTCGCTGAGCCGTTGTTCCCTTAGGCATAACCATTGAATTGGTTGATGTCAGTCTAACCTTACTACTTCCACCACCAATATTAATTAAATTGGCTGAAATATCATTCCATAAGTATTTATCTTCATCTACAATAGATGTGATATTTGCACCTATTTTCACGTCCATATCTGTTTGTAAGTTATCTATCAACAATCTACCCTTTGTATTTACTGTTACATATTCACCTTCGCCATTATAATAGGTATCTCCTAATATGAAGGAGTCATTTGTTTCATCCCAACCCATAAATTGATTTTGACTATTGTCTCTTAATATAACAAAACCACTAGTAAAGTTGGCATTTGGCGCATTACCAATACCTTTATTCAGCAATATTACATTATCGCTAATATCCATATTAGTAGAATGAATATGAGTTGTAGCTCCTCGAACAGTTAAATTACCTTGAATAACTGTATCATTTTCAACTCGCATATCTCGATTCACAATAACAGTATTTGTAGTGCTTCCTATATAGACATTTCCACCAGATAAATCTGTAAATATGTTTCTATCTTCTTCAATATCATCAGAATAAATATGTCTTCCAATAAATAAATCCCCATGTTTGTTGATAGTAAATATATTACCATCAACTTCTTGACTACCTAAAGCCAATCTAGTATCACCAGTTACATTTGCTTTATAACCTAATGCTATACCATGATTAACACTATCTATGACATTTAATTTCCCCAATGCGATACTACTATTAGGAGTATTTTTAATAGTATTTTCACTACCAATAGCCGCTGAATTATAGGTATCATTTAATTTATTTGAGAGACCTGATACAAAAGAGTTTAAAGTATTTCCACTTACATCATTGGTCAAACCTAATATAACACTACGATCAACATTTTCTACCTTATTTTCTTTACCAAATACTAAACTTATATTACTTGTTTTGACTTCATTACTCATACCCATGACACTAGAATTTGTTAATGTTTTCGATTCATTTGTTGAACCAATAATTACACTATTTGATACATTATTTGTTAAATTTTGATTACCACTTGTGATTGTATTTAAGGTATTTCCACTTACATCATTATTGGAGCCAAATGTTATAGCTTGATTTGTAGCTTTAATGGTATTGGATAAACCAACAGATAAATTATTAACACAACCACTTACATCATTTGTTGTTCCTGTAGTGATTGAGGCTGTATTATTTTTTCCAATATTGGATTTACCAAAAATAGCATTGTTTATTCCAGCGTTTTCATCATTTTCTCTTCCAGAAACTATTGAATTATTTGTATTATTACTTACAACATTTGTATTACCGGATACTAATACAGAAATACTGTTACCGATTATATTGTTATTACCTAGTGCCATTGAATTGGTAGGATTTACAACATTATTACTATCGCCAATAATAGCATTTTGAGAACCATTCAAACTTTTATTGGATTTACCTAATATCATAGTATTTACTCCATTTGTTACAGCATTTGATGTTCCTAGAATGGTGTTTGTATCAGCACCAGATACATCATTGGATTTACCTGATATCAAAGTATTTTGTGTAGAATCCATAACACTATTATTTTCTCCTATAACAGAAGTTCTATAGATAGTATTTGTGGTATTAGATTTACCATATATAATAGATTCATTAGTGGATTGAATATTATTAGATAAGCCTCCTACATTGACATTACTAGAATCTACAACTGTCTGTGATGTTCCAAATATTGCGTTTTGTTTCCCATTATTTTCGCTATTATTATATCCACTTACCAAAGAATTACTAGTATTATTATCAATATTATTTGTATCACCCATGGTCATAGATGAATTACTATTTTTTATATGAGAATTATGACCCAAAACAGAGGAGTTTGTTGAA
>Ga0181394_1000106_pt1 | contig 32224 bp, 10 predicted proteins | sample 17SPOviralmetaG_FD_130123 | JGI IMG/M metagenome (GOLD analysis project Ga0181394, IMG submission 130123) | Marine viral communities from the oligotrophic San Pedro Time Series (SPOT) site, San Pedro Channel, CA, USA - 17 SPOT_SRF_2010-11-23 | ecosystem: Environmental > Aquatic > Marine > Strait...
AGAATATCGATCTCACCACCAATTGCATCGGACACCACAGCGGTGTCACTCAGCACAGGCATGTATTCATTGGAGAAGAATTTCAGTACAAGACCCACAGGGATCGTATACATATACTTCCAACGATAACCGTCAGCAGTGGTAATAATAGAAGTTGAAGTACCCGTAGGCTCAACAGTAGAAGGCTTACCGTTAGGATCACTAGGGGATGTCCCGTTATAGATGCACTTATAGACTTGATACGATGAGTTAACAACGTAAAAGTCTGCATCATAAAGTTTGGTAGCACCAGAAGACGCGGTTTTAGTTGCGCTGTAGTCATGACGATACATATCGTAAACATAACCCAAGCCACCAGTGGTTTGCTCAGGAGGAATCCAGTCAGTCCTACGAATAACTTGAATAGTATCATTCGCCAGCACCCGCTTCATTGATATCATGTCAGCGAAGTCATCGCTAAACTCTTGGAAAGAGTCTACAGGATCGGGCGCTGCATTCTCGTTATCCCAAGGTTGGGGACGACCGATGAAAACATACAGACGATCACGACTACTTCCAGCTTCACTATCAGTCTGAGCAGGATCGGGTCCTTGCAGAGACTTGATAAGTCGGCTGGCAGTAAAAATTCTAAATTGGTCGGTTAGTAGCGCCATTTGTTACCAATTATCCTATAGTTTTATTTATGGGGTTAATACTCACCCTCATTTCTGAGGAAGTTGTTATACTCAACTGCGATGATTTTTGCTTGGGCTCCAGAGGAGTTTCCTTGCAGTGTCTCACCTACAGTAAATTTATATGTTGGGTCATTATCTTGAATCGACTTAACATCTAGATAGAATTGACCATCTTTAGGTCCAAGTCTTCTATTTGTAGTTGTTGCTGCGACACCAGATGATTGTCCAGTTGCAAGTTCTTCGCCACCAGCATTTGGGACGTTAAAAAGAGCAGCAGTAATATACTCAATTATGATAGTTGCAGTAGCGACATGGGCATCACCATCTCCTAAAGCACCTGCAGACTGGATAGTAGCAACCAATTGGTTAGGACTACCATCATAGATTTGATCGCCAATCTGGAAGAGCGTGGTGTTGGTGCCACCTAATTCTTCCTCAATACCATATTTAGACGAGGCGATGCCCCCATCTAAGTTGACTTGGTTTTCAAAATCTGTGCCGTCATTCAGAATGTCAGGAATGCCATCTCCAAACTGCTGCACACCATCGGCATCAACAAACTCCTCATCGTCATCTTCAAACCTTCTGTTTTGAATGACTGACAAAGGTGTAGTAAATGCAACAATTTCGCTGCCTTCTGCTTCAACCAAAGTATGTGGTGCGACACCAGTTGAAGATGATCCAGAAGTACCTGCAAAGAATGCAATGATCTTTGACTTCTCACCTGATCTACCAGCATCAATAAATGCCAACTCATCAACCTGGAATGTCAGATATAATGCTCTCTCGGTCTCATTCCAATCATAAACAATAGCGACTCTGTTACTTGCAGATTCAATAACACGTCTTACTTTATCCGTAACTTGGAAGTCGTAAAGTGTGTCTCCTGTATTGATATCATTTTGGAGAGTGTCAAGAATGACTTTCTGATCAAATCTAAAGTTTGTGCCCCTGTCACACCCAATAAATGATGTGGCAGTTTTACCTGTATATCTGACAACTTCTCTACCGAGAAGGAATTTACCAGATCCAGGATAAGGTGCAGTTGACTCAACGTGAATAGTTTCATCACCAGTGCCAACGTCAGTCAGAATACCTGCTAAATTGTAAACAACAGAGTTTAGAGACTGTCTGTTTCTTGCAGTCTTGATCAGGTTTGTATCTCTTGTGAAGATAACCTGAGGAGGATTTACATAACCAGCACCACCTGCTATGAGATCAATAGTGGTAATAGCACCAAGATCAATAAATGCTGCAGCACTGGCACCAGATCCACCACCACCAATAATTTGAATTAGAGGAGGATCTTCAAAGAACTCACCAGAATCGGTGAGGGTAATTGCAGTAACTTTACCGAATGGGTTGACACCCGCAACGCCAGTTGCACCTTGTCCACCACCACCTGAGATGATAATGTTGACATCTTCTTCGGTATAGTTTCTACCAAACTCTTCAATGGCAAGACCTGTAACCAGACCTGTAATAGGCACCAACTCGGATCCAGATCCACCACCACCTTTAACTTCTGCTTCAGCAGTAAAGTATTCATCACCAAACTGAGTCATCTGGATGAAGTCAATACCACCGTTATCCTTCAGGAAGATCTTTCCTTCAGCAGGGACAGTTGCATTTTCATCAGTAATTTCCAGACGCATGGGATCATACCCTTCACCTGGATCCAATACTTCTACAGCAGTGACTTCACCATTGACACCATCAATGACTGGTCTAAGCACAGCATCCCTGATGGGAGTGCCACAATTTTCAACACGAAGTCTAGGGGGGTCAGCAGGATCATACCCACTACCTCCCGCAGTAACATAAACTTCTCTTACCCCAAATATACTATTAAATACAGGGAAAATTGAAGCACCAGATCCAGGGACTGTTCTTGTCATTAGACAACCACGAGATTACCGACCATTCCAGAGTGAATGGTGCATTGATAGACATATGTTGTGCCTGCTGCAAGGGTCATAGGCACGGTCCAATATTGGACTGCAGTTTGGGATCCACTCACACCAGCAGTTACAGCAGATCCAGCATTTGTCTGTCTCAGAGCAAATGGGTGTCCACTACCAGTAGTGTTATTAAATCTATACGTGAAACCACGATAGACATAGATGGTTGGGTTTCCAGTTCCACTCCATCCATTGTTGTTGAAGGAATATCCACCACCTGTCGTCCCAGAAATCTCGAAACCCACAGCAGGAGTTGCAACCGCTTCAACTTCACCACTTGTATTAGTAATGAAACTCTGATTCTCTGACAGAGACTGACCACTAGCAAGAAACAATTCAGCAGCAATGCTGACGTTATTCTCAGTAACAGTTGTCGTTACGCCGTTGCCACCAACGACTGCCAATGATCCAGTAGTGGAATTGGAAGTAGTAGTGCCAGAATCGCCAGTTACCGTAGCAAAAATATTTTGATCAACGTTAGGGGAATCATTAGTGATTGTTAGATTATCACCACCCACAGCAGTGGAGATCCCAGTACCGCCAACAAAGTTAACAGTAGTAGTAGCACTGCCAGCCGTTTTGGATCCCGAATCAGATCCAATAACAGAGAAGAGATTTTGATCAGGATCACCTAACGTCCCCGTCATTGCAATTGTTAATGTATCTCCAGCAATGGTCGTGGAAATATTTGTGCCACCAGATACAGTGAGGACATCAGTAGCAGCACTCGCAGTAGTAGATCCCGTATCAGCATTAAAACCTTCAAATAAATTCTGTGTAGATCCACCGCCTCCAGATGCAGTGGCATCGTTGTCTGGATACCAATTGCTATTGGCAGCAGACCATTTAAGGACTTGACCATCGGAGGGACCACCACCAACTGTCATGTCAACATCGGTTAACTCACCAACGCTAGATCCAGAATCAATCAGTTGGACCCAAGCACCGCCATGTGCAAAGTATCCATGATTCTCAGCATGGACATGTGCAAACATACCATGATGATCTGCTGCAGCAGGAAGATCTGCGGTTTCAGCAAAATGGTTTGAATACTTTAGTTTACCGTCTGTGCCATCAATATATGTCAGAGCACTTCCAGTGCCACCTGCCCAAAACTTAATATGACCACTACCGTTAGGTTTTATGACGACATCGCCATTGTTTGTTGAGCTGACTTGGAATCCACCAACATCTAAATTAGAAGTTAACGTATCAAAATCTCCCTCAGCAAATTGGGATCCATTCCATTTTAATAATTGTCCTGAGGTAGGACTGCCAATATTCACCAACAGGTTGGTGTCATTACCAAGAGCGGTATAAACTTCGTCAATGACGCTATTCAGTTTGATAGCACCATCTCTGAGACTATCACCTGTTCCGTCATTTGCTGACGATCCAATACTAAGATTCTGTTTTGCCATGGTGGGTAGATTTCTACAGTGTTATTTAGGTGCCATCGAAGGTTTGTGCCGTAGAGTCGAGAGTACTCTGCGTGCTATCGAATCTATTAGCGGTAGATCCGCTTCCACCGCCAGATCCAGTAACAGTCAATACTGCTGCATTGGAATCAAGTGGTGAGTTTTCTGCTTGAATTGATACTCCCAAAGGACCGATGATACGGCAACGGAATCTGTATCCCGTCATGTATGCAAGAGTGCTGAGTGTATAGGAGTTTGCAGTTGCTCCTGTAATAGCAGCGAATGCGAAACCGCCGTCTGTGGAGCGATACCACTGATATGCAATAGGTCCGTTTTCTGGACTGATCTCTGCCTGCACAGTAAACGTTGCCGTTTCTCCAGGGTTTGTTGTTGCATTCTGAGGTTGTGATGTAAACACCAGAGTTGGAAGTACTGGTGGTCCACCATCACCACCACCGCCACTGGGTGGAGCAGCAGGTGCTTGTAATGTAAAGTTTGTATTGATGGTCTCCCTAGTGGAAGATCCAATCATGTATGGAAACTCAGGGAGATCAATGTCGTCTGGGTCTACAGATAAGAAATATGCAAAGGTGCCACCCTGGAATTCTGGAGTAATGCAAAATCTACCATTATGGATGTCTAGGTCACCCGTTGCCTCTACATACTCCCAGTCCTCCACCAGAGCGCCTGCAGGGGGGTTTTGGATGGTGTTACCATAGTCAGGTCTATCTGTCGTTTCAACTGATTTAGTTGAGTAGGAAGACTTCATAATTCTGGGAGTAGTCAGATTGTCCCATGGAGATGCATAAGCATAAGGTCCATAAATGGGGAATCCATCAAATGCAATACCGATGATCTTAGAATGACCATCAGGATGTCTCAGGTTATCGCCGTTATATTGTGTAGTGCCATAGTAATCATTGTATCCTGCCATCGAGGACCCTTCCCGCCAGCAATCTAAGAAGTGTGTATCGTGATAATGATACTGACCACTTTGCTCAGGATGTCCACCACAATCATCATCACCAAAATCTACAGGAGACTGTGGATAGTGGGCATTCCAACTGAATCCTACTGGGGGGTTTCCACCAGCACCAGCAGAAGGGTTAAACAAAGCAACGCCATTAGCGGCAATGCCAATAGTACCAAGAGGAGTTGCGCTCCGACCATTTCGCTGATCATAATACTCATATGTGCCGCTAGTTAGAGACTCTTGGTCTCTCATAATAAAGTCAAGTCTATCTGATGTTGCCAACCAACATTCGTCTTCGATGGATGTAAATGTAGTACCCTTATAGAGGAATACTCTTTTAATACCATCACTGAAGGTAACCATAAGTCTGTCACCCACCTGAATCTCATTGTTAAACAACGAGTTATCATTACCAGATATGACTATAGACCTAAGGAACCCGTCTTGATTCCAAACGTTAGTATCGAATGTGCGACTAATACCAAAGGTCCCACCACGGTAAGTAAAAGCATGATCGAAATCTTGCTCCGTTACTGTGTTTGGGTTGTTGGCATTAGGAAACGTGCCAAACCCTACAGGAGAGGGAAGACCATCCGCCTCTACTGTAAGAATGTCAGTGGCATCGTTATAACTTGCAGTTGCCCCCATGGTTTTACTTTTATTTAGATGTCGTCGAAGATTTGATCTGGAGTGAAGTTACTAATCACAGTAGCACCAGTCTGGACCGTGAGGATAGCAGACAGTGAGTAAACAGGTGTAGCACCTGCAGCAGTAATTGCAACTCTGTATTCATCACCATCGTCTGCCTGAGCAGCATCGTTGGTATTGAATGTTGACTGGTTAGCACCGATGATGTTACTCCAGGTCTGAGTGCCGTATTCCTTCTTCTGCCACTGGTAGTTGAGTTGCTGACTGTTGGAGACAGTAGCAGCAACCGTGAAGGATGCAGTCTGACCTTGGTTAACCGTTACGTTTACAGGATCCTGAGAGATCGCAATCGCGCCAGGAGTAATCGTAGTGGTGTCGCCATCAATTGCCTCATCAGCGTTGTAGATATCTCTACCACCGTTGACAGGCGTGCCTGAAGGATTAACAAAGTCGTCTGGGACAATATTGTCAATCTCAACTAATGGTTGTAGATAAGAAACACCAGGGGTCTTCACGTCAATGCGTGTGATACCCATGAGTGCCTTGATACGACCATCGAAACCTGAGGATGAAATCACGTCCACGTTGGGGCGTGAGGTGTAACCATCGCCAGAGTTGGTGAGGATTGCACTATTCAACTGACCAGAGCGGATTGTTGCCAATGCAGCAGCGTTACGTCCCTTAACAGATCCTGTGTATTCAAAGGTGATCAAGGAGTTTGAAGATTCGATCAGAGCAACGTCACGAGCGAATTCCTCACCATCAATCTCAAGTTTGTCACCTGCTTCCACAGGTGGCACAACGGTTGCAGCGATCACGTCAGTATCAGATCCAATGTAGGAGAATCCAACAAAGGTTGATCCTGCGCGAGGCACTTCAGCAAAGATGATTCTAGATCCGACGATCTCGTATGCGACGCCAGGTTCTTGAATAATACCGTTGAGTGAAACGATGATGTTGTTTTCTGGGCGAATCACGTTAGAAGAAACACCTTCAGTCAGAGTCAGCGAGTAGAAGAGACCTTCACGTCTGAGGTTGAAGGACGAGCGCAAGGAGTCAAACTCGAAGCTGATATCGTCCATCTGACGGAGTTTACCAACGTAGTAACCAACGAATTCAGATCCAATGTCAGGTGCCTCAGAGAAGTTAATCTTGTCTGAGAATGCAACGTAGGAGTTGTTACCACCAGGAGGTTGTAGGATGCCATTGACGAAGATGAGCATGTGACCAGCGGGATCTGGGAAGTATGCTTCACCATTGCTGATCGTGAGATCAAACTGTGTCTGACTACCGTCGAAACCACGGAAGTAACGATCAACGCGACCCTCAAGCGTGCGTGCCTTAGCAACCACACCACCCCAACCATAGTCGGAGACGACGGTCATATTGTTAAGGAAGTCACCCTTGACATTTTCCAACCAGACGGTTGCTGTGATACCCTGCTGGTCAATAGCAGCCACGCGCCCGTAGGAGTTATATGTAGTGTCTATGACCGAGGTAACGTTAGCGTAGATGCTTGGGAAGTTAGATCCAAGATCAAGTTTACCGATGTTATTAGATCCAATGGTAAGAGCAGTGATATCTTCACCCGTGCCTATAGGAATCAAGTTACCGATAAACAAGCGATGGATGCCATAGTTTGGATCAGCAGGATCTGCGTTGATGCCATTGATATATTCAGTTACCGTTGCACGGAACCCAGGATCCTTCAGTGTGGTGCCTTGCAGGAGGACGACCTCATCACCAACACGGAATGTATCGGAAATGCCAGTGTCAACGATTGCAGTGCCAAGCTCCAACTGATAGATGTTGGTGCCGTGGATATACTGGTTAAGTTGAATCTGTGTGCCAGAGAGACCCTTAATTTCGAGGATGTAGTCAGTGACGCTACCGTAGATGATATCGCCAGCATCCCATGCATCTCCGATGGTTTCAACGTCAATCGTAATACGACCACCGTCATTACCTGTAAGAGATCCAGACTTATTGAGATATGTGTTAGCGTATGCCTCAGTAGCAGATGCCTTGTCAAACAACCAGTCGCCCTGTGCGAATGATCCTCTCTCAACGTTAATCAACATGCGAGAATCGAAGGAGGTAACTTCGGCAGTCGTGCCACTATCAGCACCAACCAAGATATCGCCTACGTTGATCACACCCGCGACAGTAGTTAGATTGACGAAGTTGAGACCGTCGTTATCGGTCCTATCAGACTGGAGAATTATGCCAGAAACAGCAGGATTTGATTGGACTGTGATTTGCTCACCGTTCTGGAAGTTTTCATAAACACCCAGATTCTGACTTACGTTATTCAGATTATAACGAGTATAGAGTCTGTTAATCTCTGCTTGGTTGAGCGAGATGCTACCAACTTCAGATGAAGATTCAGACGTGGTGCCGTAGATAACATCTGCGGGGTTGAATCCACCCTGGATAGGAGTCTGTGAAGGATCTGCTGGGAAGAGAGAAGCAGACCTATCGATACCAGTACGTCTGACGACGGAGAAGATCTGCTGACCAGTGTTGGCAGTGTTAACTTCAATTCTTCTAAATCTACCATCGTGCATGTAGTGAGCACCAACTTCAAACCACTGTGCAGTGGCAGTCATCACATACCAGTACGTCTGACCAGTAAATGCTGCGACTGAAGTCTCAGATGCTGGGATATACTGTAGGATGTCACCACGACGGAAGGAGTTAACGCGGTTAATTCTGACTCTATATTCAGCGCGGTCGAAACCAACGGGGACGATAGGAGTAAGAGTAACCAGAGCAGGATCAGTGTTATAGTCATAACCCAATTCATACTTGGTGTTGATGTTAACTGCATCGCTACTTGGGACCCAAGTAACGCTACCTTCTGTTGGGAATTTAGATGTCTCTAATGAATACTCAATGGCATTGATAGAGGAGTCAATGATAAATTCAGATGCCTCACGGTTGTAATCCAAACGACCATCGATACCTAACTGATAGGTATTGTAGGTTGTCCAACCAGGATCTTCAGTCAACTGATACAACACAGACTTGATATACTCACGCACGCGAGTGTTTGCATAGATCAAGTGTGTGCGAGCTATATCCTGGAATGCAATGAAGTTCCCTTCACCGTCAAACCAGTTTTGGACCAGTCTAAATGCACCTGCGTTACCGCCAGTGATCATGTCATATCTGACTGCCTTGAGGATGTCAGCACAGAAGTCCACTGTCATTTCAGTGGTGCCATAGTAAGTCACAGTTTCATCAAACGCTCTCTGTGCGATAGCATCTTTGTTAAAGAGCAGCATGTTAGCGATAGATTTGTCGGTATTTAATCCAGCGCCAAGAGTATCAACCATGATGTCAAACAAGGTGTCGATCGCGGATTGTGGTCCTTCACATGTACCTTGCTGATAGTTGCTATTTGTGTAAGCGTCAAGTCTAGTTGTCCTAACGATGGAATCCAACTGATTTGTGTTGTTGTTTGCTGCGTTTTCAATTGTATCGATGTAAATCTCAAGAAGTGTATCGATAGCAGAAGCAACTTCAGCACAAGTCTGATTCCACTCAGCAGCAGAGGAGTCGTAGGTAAGACCAGTGTCCCTAACCGCAATATCAGGCGTATATTTAATAGGCCAGATCTTAGGTAGGATGCTAACGCGGTTTGTAACATCAGCAGGATTGCTAATTGCATCTGTGACCAGTTGCATTAGAGTATCAACTTCGGTTGCAACATTATCAGACTCACTACCTGTGTAGATAGGATCGACCAGACGTGATCTGTAGTATGACATATCACCTGTTGTGTATGCCCATGATGCTGTAGGCTCTCCTTGTGGGACGGTGCTGTCAGAAGACATTGTGGCAAAACCACCAGTAGATCCCCCTGCCAGCAATCCACCTGCCTCATAAAGACCAGTGTTTAGTCCAGGAGTTGAAGCTTCACCAATAAGGTTGCCGTCAATCCAGAGTTTGACACGACCAGATCCAGAAGCAACTGTGCCGCCAACTCTAATTTCCCAAGTGATCTCATGCTCACCACCATCGAAGTAATCTGAGAGAGTAGAGACTTGGACATCAAGGAGTGCAAGACCGTTGTCGCTAGCAGTAGATGCACCACCTGCATAGGAGTTAGCACCATTGCCAGCACGGAGACGGAGGTATGTGCCACTATCTCTGATACCAATGAATGCACCAGCACCGTTTCCACCAAGCTCCCAGAGGACGCCATCGCTAGGTGTGCCAGCAGGAAGCACGGTTACACAACTACAAACCAGATCTTCGTCATTGGTAATACCAGTTGCAGAAGCAGATCCACTTGCAATGTTGTTTGTGCCGTTGGTAAATGTGCGAGTAACGACGTTATTGTAATCTCCACCAAGAGTGATACCCTCATCAACCAATGAATTGCGGAGCACCGTAGTAGGTTTGGGGACTGCCTCGGAGAATGCCTGGACGCCACCGCTGTATGATGCAACGTTAGTAATAATTTGACCACGCATTGCACGCTTCACAAGCCTCTTCGCTTCTTCCAGAATCCAATTTACCTCTGTTGCCAGAGATGTAACGTGTGCGAGAGATCCACTGTATGTTGTATAGAACTCAGATACCCAGTTGATCCAGTTGTCTCCATCGTACTTGAGGTTGAAGACCAGTGCTCTGAGGATGTCAGTCACGTCATGGACGCAATCGATGCTACCGTTAGAAACAACAGCACCTTCATGTGCATTGACAAAGGTATGAGTATATTGCTCACCTGCAGGAGATGCACCAACGTTGATCGTAATCGTATCAGTGGTATGTGCAGTAATTAATCTAGATGTGGTGTATGCAGGGTCACCTTTACGGGGATAGTAGTTGGTAACGTTGTTACCATCAAGTGTGCATGTAAATCCAATAGAATCAGGTCTAACGGTAACTCTGTTACCTGTAACCAAACCATGACCTGCCATGGTAATGACCATCTCACCACTTGATGCAATGTAAGTTGCATCCGATGGAGTGTATTGCTGACCACCGTAAATTCCACCGTTAATACTCAGTGAAGGATACTGTGTCTGACCTGCCTTAACTGCTTGCTCAGCAATCCAACGAATGTTTGCATCAATAGCATCGGCACAATCAGCAAAGATTTGCTCTTTGGGATTTGCCTCGTATGTAGAAGGATCAACGTTATTAGGATCGTTGCCAGGGATATAATCTCTACCGAAACCATTTCTCATGGTTATGGTTGCAATATCCTTAACAATTTTCATGACGGAGACAGTTGCTTCCCAATCGTCTTCGATGTGCTTCAGAGAATTATTCTCTGGCTCAACGTAGAGATTTGCAGCATCCCATGTTCTTTCATTACAGTTGTAGTTGAGGTCATGGACAAGAGCCTTAAGGATATCCTTAACGTCATCACTACAGTTAACAGGACCACCCTTGATTTGGAATAGGGCATACTTGGACATGTCATTCATTGTCTCGACTGCCTCATGTGCAATCAGATCAATGTTTGCCGCGATAGCATTGGTAGCATCCTTATAACGATTCCAGTTAGAAACGTTATCCTGAGGATATCCTTCATCATCGATAATGATGGTATCATCTCTAAATGCACCACGGGAAGTATACAGAGGTGTATGGTAATCATCTTGTGCCCATGCTGGGATACCAAGATCTCCAGAAACTTCTCCAGGAGAAAGGAGCAAGTTGTTACCTGCTTTCTGTGTGAGATACTTGGCATGATGGAATGCATCAAGCATTGGATTCAACTCATGCTCAACATGAAGGATGTTGTTTTGATCATCCAGATAATTATCAATGACTGCTTCCACATTGTATGTGCCACCCGTGCAAAGGTCAGCAATCACAGCAGGGAGAATGAATTGCTTAACATCCCTCTCGCAGTATGGTTGACCATAACCAGGCATTTCCAAGAACTGTGTGAGCGTGCCATTGAGGTCAATCTCATACTTATTAAGGATGTATCCAGCAACTTCTTCTGCGATATAGTCGCGGTTTTTCCAGACCAAGACACCAGTGTCTCTGAAAATATCAGGATTAGGTGCAAGGACTTCTAGCACTTCACGACCCAGAGTATCAAACTCATCTTGGATGGATTGAGATGCAGGAGTTGCGAAGTTGTTGGGAAGTCTCAATCTGTTTGTATAGGTGCCAGTCAGAGTTGTGTCAGTTGTAGTAATTACATACTTACAAAGGACGAATGCCTGATCCCATGCATACAGAGTTTGTAGAATCTCGTTACCAACGTGCTTCAGTTTGCCTGATGCTTCGAGGTAAGTACGAGCGGTGTATAGTGAGTTGTAGTTACCACCGTCTCTCAAGTCCTTGACAAGAGCGCCGATGATGTAGTCTTTAGTATCCCTGATACACTTGTTGGTGCCACCATAACTACCTTCGGCCACGTTGTTGCCTGGGATGACAAAATCAGGGAATGCTGCTTCCATTCTACCGACTGCTTCTTCAGCAATCCAGGCAGCGTTAAGATCGATAATATCAGCACAGTTTCTGTGATCTGATCTACCAAGATCAACGTTTTCAATGATTGCAAAGTTTTGATCGTAGTTAAGTTCCTTGATAGCAGCAGAGGAGATACGCTGACCAGTGTAGATAGCATATGTTTCCTGATTATCCATGACGAATGGTTGCTCACCGTCAAGACCAAACTTCACATACTGGTTAGAGTAGTCGATCTGAGTAGGAGGCACGAATCCAGTGTTGAAGTCGGACTCTCCATTCTTAACAACCACGTTGTCCATGTAACCAGTAAACTGATTGGCAGCGTTGAAGTCAGCGCCGACGTAGATAGCAGCATAACCATAATCGTTGGTATCAGCGTAGTTGCCACCAACCTGCACGCCATCAACATAGAGTTGTAAGACGCTAGTAGTCCTGACAACTGCAACGTGATGCCAGTTATTAGCAAGCAGCGTGCCACCAGTCAGCAGTTGAGATGTGCCGTTGTAGACAGTGATTGCACCAGAAGTCTGCAGAGTAATTCTCAAACCAGCGGTAGCAGACAGACGACGGAAGTCAAACAGATGCTGAGTTGTGCTCAGGTTATCTGCTCTAAACCAACCTTGGACAGTAAAGTCTGCAGTATTGCCGAAGGAGAAGTCGTAACTATCTTTAGTGACCAAATATCCAGTAGATGGGAATTTGATAGACTTCTTACCGCTAAGTCTCTTGTATTTCTCGATAACACTTAGAGAAACACCGTTTTGGTTAGCAGTGGTGGAGTTGGTAATATACTCACCATCCTGGAATGATCCAGTAACAGCGTCAGCAAAGATCCACTTCAAACCAGAGTTAGATCCAATTGCTTCAAATTGGGCACCGCTAGTAATACCAGTAATGGTGTCGCCAACGATAAACAAACCACCCGCACGATCCTTATATGCAATCTTCGTGGTGCGGATGTTTTCACCAGCAACGAAGGTGCCATCAGTGATGCTTGCGAGAGCGTTAATATTATTGAGATTTTGTGCTGCAATCGCAGTCGTAGAGATGTCTACGAGCGTAGCGATATATGCCTGGACGTTAGCACAATTCTGGATTGTTTCATTTCGGCCTGAGTAGTAATTAGGGTCGAAATACTTGGCAGTTGTGCCACCGCCAGTGAAGACTGCATTATCCAGTCCCTTGACGAATGTATGTGTATATCCACCGCCACTACTGACTGAATTGGCAGAAGCAGAAACGAATGTGTGAGCATACTGCTGATCAGCAGGAGATGCTGCAACGTTAACCGTAATGGTGGTTGCATCAGCACCATGGATAAACAGACGCTTGCCAGATGCAGGGTCAGTAGATCTAGGATATGTGTGAGTGGTGCCATTAGCATCCATATCACATGTGAATACCAACGAATCGTTAGCAATAGTCACATAGTCATTGATTTCAAGACTGTGGGATCCAATAGTCAATACCATATCACCCGTTGCTGGATTGTAGGTAGCAGCAGTTGGTGTGAATTGGACCAGAGGAGATGCGCCAACGTTGACTGTGATTGTAGTGCCAGTCTCAGCACTAATAGCAAGAGGAGTGTTGAATGCAGGATCTCCAGCACGAGGATAGTCGTGGAAGGATGCATCGTTATCCGAATCACAAGTAAACTTCAGAGAGTGTGGACGGATCGTAACAGTATCCGAAGTTGTCAGTGAGTGAGTGCCAATGGTAAGAACCATTTGACCATTTGAAGGTGTGTAGACTGCAGCAGACACATCGAATTCTTGCAGGTCATCTTCACCACCGCTGTAGGATCCTTGATATGTTGTAGGATCTTTCAGCATGAATCCAGTGACAGAAGTCCTGGAATTGACTTGATAATAGAGGAGGTTGTTGATTGCCTGGAAGGACAAGTGCATTGCCTTATCGATAGCAGTCAGAGATTCTGCATACTCACCGATTAGACCGTTAGCAATAGGTGCTCCAGCAGCATCGAAATACTTCTTAGTGAATTCGATGATGTTGTAGTTACCACCCTGAGAAACGTCTTCTGCCAAGGCATCGATCATCAGACCGATGTCACGACGACACTTGATTTGACCAGGAGAATAGGTGCCTTTCGACTCATCAGGGAGGTCAACCAGCGTGCCATTCAGCAGAGTCTCATCAACCACATCATAGAGAGTGGTGATTGCTGCTTGGACATCGCTGCAGTTGTCAGTGCCATTGTTAGACTGGTTAGCACCGTTAGTGCCATAAGGATCGTTAGGTGATGGGTCAGCAGTGATACCGTTGCCATCATAACCACCATGATCTACCTCGCTCCAAGGAACGTAAGTGATACCTTGATTAGGTTGACCACTTGGCACAGTGAAACTATTAGTCAGATTGTTGACGATTGCCAACTTCATCATGTCTTTTGCTTTTTCAAATCCATAACGAGTCTCAGCAGACTCATTGTTGACATACACAAAGTTGCCATCTACATCAAAATACTTGGCACAAAGTTTACGAGTATAGACATTACCACCACGGAAAATGTCAATGGAGATAGCATCGATATACAACTCAAGGTCACGGATGCACTTATTAGGATCAGGAACGGTGAGTGACGTATATTGCGTCATCATCTCATCGTATGCCTTATTAGCAATGTATGATTTATTTTTCTGGATCAAACGATATGCGTCAGAATACCTACTCCAGGAGTTGGTAATGATATCACCAGGGAAGTAGAATCTGGGGTGCTTGACAGCAATTTCTGCTTCAGCAAAATCAATGATTTGATCTTTGTTACCAAGGATCATTGCCGAGGCATCTTTGAATCTGTTGGTAGCAACACCATGGAAGACAGAGCTTGGGTTGCCGTAGTTTGCTCTATTGTTAATGACAATATCGCCTTCAGAGAAGTTGCCACCTGCCAACTGAGTATACTGGACTTCAGTATTTCTAACTTCTTCAAAGTCAAGGAAGTCAGCATTGATTCTGCTACTAGAATCGTAAAGCTCAGTAGGTGTAATAGAAGATTGTGAAATGTTATCGATGATAACGTTAGGATTAGTAATACTAACCAGACGCTCAAACAGCAGACCGTAGAATGTAGATCCTGGGTTGATAATCAACTCATCAACAGCATCCTGGGTGGCAGGATCAATATAAGGAGAGATGAATGTAATCTGACCAGCAATCTTAGATGATGCTGAGTAAACAAACTCATTAAGTCTTAGATCAAAGATACCAGTTTCAAACTGTGCAGTACCTGAGGTCTTACTAACCACGATAGCATCAGTGACATTACCATCTCCATCAATATTAGTTTCTTCGATAATAGCAGTGTCACCTTCAAGGTTAGTGATAGATTCACCAAACTGGAAGATAGTATCGCTATTAATAGCAGTAACACTCTGGACAAGTGCCGAGAAGAGGGTGCCACGAGTGATCTCTTCATTCAAGTTGAATGATCCACCAACCAAGTTGATAACGTCGATATGAGTCGTGCCAGAGTCGATAATAGTAGCAACAACGTCGCTATCTTTACCTTGGACTTGCTGACCCAGAGTTGGGAAGATGCCGAAGTTTGGTGGACCTGCCTGACCAGAATACAATTCAATTCTGTAAATTACGGTAGGAGTAATCTCCAGAGATCTGTAGTTGACTCTAGACGCTGGTTTTGGTGGCTCGCCAAATACAATTTGTCCACCAACAATAGTATAGGAAACGCCAGGTGCCTGAATCACACCGTTAATAGTAATCAGCAACTGATTCTGTTGGACGATAACCTGCTCACCTTCTACAGTAATTGGGAATTGCTTATCAATACCGTTAAACTGAGGTGAAATGTCGTCAAGTTTCTTCACGATAGAGGTCAAGATTTCCTCAGAGGAAGTCAGACGCTTTTTACGGAAGAGGACTTCAGTATTGTTGTAATCGGTGTAAATTGGTTGTGCTGCACCGAAAGATGTGATCTGGTTGACGTTGGAGTAGTTATTGATGTTAACTTCCTTCGTAAACTCAGTACCGACCTTTCTACCCGAAACATCCTTACCACCGACCAATTGCAACTGTCCAAACAGTTGGAATCCAGCAGGGTGATTGTTTTCAAGGATTTGAGTCTTCCATTTTGTGATGGGAATCTCAGACTTGATAACATAAGAGAAGTTCTGATAGAAGAAGGAATCTTGAATCTTTTGGACAATTTCGGAAGGTTTGCCGACGTTATCGATAAACTTACCAGGAGTCTTAGTCAAAGATCCGATATTCAACACACCACGAGCAATACTCATGTTATCGATAACACCAGATGCTTTGGAGATGGATCCAGTGACTTTTTCGCCCATTTTCCAATCTCCGTCATAATCGACGATCTTGAGGATCTTAGGACCGATTTGCCAACCAGTATTAGTAGAAACCTTACCAGTTGCACTTGCAAGCTCAATTGCACTACCTTGGAAGACTTCTTCGCCTTCAAGGAAGCGAGATGTTGCAACAACTGCTTCTGCTTTACCACCGAAGACTTCGGTAAGCAATACTTGACGACCACTACCTTGAGTCAGGAATGTAATGTAATCACCTGCTTGTGCTGACTGTAGAGTCAATCCAAAGCGGATTTGGTCGGATTCTAGTGAGTTTGCCTGACCAGCGATTGCATAATAGACCTGACCAGCAATCAATGCAGTCAAACCTGCACTGGATGGTTTGGGAAGGATGCCTTCAGTGCTACCAACATCTTCAGAGCGGAATTGGATTTCTGCACCAGTTGTGATACCGTGAGGGAAGTTAAACTGCAGATAGTTGAGGTCGAGGTTAACAACATAGTTAAACTCAGACTTCAGAGTCACAACAGGCTCAGATGAGTATCCAGCACCAGGATTCTTAATGATGATCTCATTGAGTCGGTTATTCTTGATAACTGCGACTGCATCTGCACCTGTACCACCGCCACCGTCAATAACAACTGCAGGAGTCGATGTATAACCAGCACCAGGATCTGTGATCTTGATTTCGGAAAGAATCGAAGTATTGAAGAGTTGAAGGTTAACAGGGAAGGTAATTTCAGGTTTCAGGGTATAATCATGGGAATATCCGAAACCAAACTCATTATTCTTAAGTCTCTTGATCTTACCAATGTTTCTACCTGTCAGGAAGACAGATGCACCAGTACCTTCGCTAGGAATGTTAACGCTGACAGCACCACCAGATCCAGACAGTGTGGGACCAAGAATACCAGTGATAGCGTCAATATCAACACTAGCAACGGTATAACCTTTACCTGGGTCTGCAACAGCGACACTAGAGATTGCACCAGACCCAGTTTCATCATCTAGAAGGACTGTGACGGTAACTTTACCGCCTTCGCCGTCTCCATTAACAGGAACGTCGTAGTAGACGCCAGGTGCGTATTCTGTGCCGCCATCAATAACCTCAACCTTCTCAATTTGACGGAAGGATGCAATATCGGAGATGATAGGCAGTTTCTTATAGAATCCACCAGGAGAAACAAGTTTGATCGTATTAATAGGACCAACTGCTCTGGTAGATGTCGTGGAGTAGTATGAATACTCATTTCCTTGATCATCAGATCCAATCTCAGCATTATTACGCTCAGGTTCTCTGTTGAGTGGGAATTTGAATTCAGTATCACTTACAATCTCACTAATTCTGAATCTACCTTGATATGGAGTTGTGATAACATCAATGTATGAGTTTTCTCCAACTGGGGAGTTAGATCCAGTCCTTGATGGGTCAAAGTAGTAAGAGATGTTAGTAACATCACCAAGCACCAAGAATTTAACGAATGGTGTGCTTGCACCTGCACCTTGGATACCAGGAGTGCCCTCTCTAACAGTATTGTTGAAGGAATACTCCAGTTTATACTGGTTGTCCTGAGAGAATGACAGATAGTAACCGAAGTTGGAAGGATCGCTAAGCTCGAAGTTATACTGGTGATTTCTAGTGAAAATCAGAGTAGGATGCTTAGCATAGATGTTGACGTTTGCAATTCCATTGTTTACAAACGTTGGATCGGACACTGCGGTGTCTCTAATACCAAATGTGAATTCTCTAGATCCAATAACATCATCGATGAAGAATGATCCGTTATATTGAGCACCAGAGAATCCTTCAGCAAAGATAATCTCGCCTTCCTTATAGAAGTGTGGGGAATTGGATGTGCAATAGACTTTATCAGTTCTAACGCTGCTAGCAAGAAGAATATCTTTCTCAAGACGTGCAGTAACACGAATCTTCTTAACAGATGCAAAACCAGAGATCTCTACAGACTTCTCATCTTCTGCCAACGTAATATTGTTGGTGTTGACACTAACAACGTCATTAGGAATGAAGTTTGATCCAGGTTGGACTTCTAAGATCTCAATACTATAGTTGTTACCTTGATCATAAGGCATCAAACGGGTGTACTGACTGATTGCCTCGTTAGTTTCAACGAAGGACCAAGTAACACTACCATCAGATACATCACCAGTAGTATGTGTGGGAGGAGTGGGTGTAGTAACACCACCGCCACCAACAGCAACCTGATAAACGTTGAGTTTATACCACACACGCTGACCAACAGCGTATAGACGATGTGGCAACCATTCAGGCATATCCAGACCAGTATATTGAGGTCTGGGGAAGGGGTGCTCAGTCAGATCAAGAGTAAATTTACCTGCGTCGTCGATGAATGCCCAGTTAATGACACCATCAGTAACAACACCAGTGTTGTGCTGAGGTGAAATTGTGCCAGATGTGCCAGCACCCTGTGCTTCATAGATTCTCTTTTGGTTGTAGACACGATCACCTTGTGCATATGCAGTTGATGCTACCCAAGGAGATTCCTCTTCAATAGTATCGAAGTAAGTGCCTTCAATCTGGTTGATATCTCCACCAAGAGTTGTAGTGCGGAATCTATCAGTATTATTAAATGTGCCAAAGATCTTACCAACTCTATACTTGGTGCCAATACCAGGATTCCTCAGACTACCTGCAGGAACCTCTGTAATAGTTGCAAAGGCAGTCGTAGTGCCAACGTTGTTAAACTGTTGCAGTATAGAATACTGAGTAAGTTTAAGTGGTTGGGTAAACGTAAATTCTTGGACGTTATCAATTTTCTGATATAGAGCATCCCTCAGATAGAATTTGGGGATAACATCAGCAGAGATAATTAATCTCTTACCACGAGGTGATGGGATGGTAGAAGTCTTGGATGCATACTGGTCATACGCTGAAGATAGTGTATATGTACCAGGGATCAACGTGGAGAAAGTCTGGGACATGTCCAGAATTTGCAGACCACCAGGACCCTCTAACCATGTAGAAATTGCACCTGGAGAAACACTCGTCCAAGTCATACCGATAGTGTGATCGGTGAATGCAATATTACTGTAATTGCTAAGACCAGTCAGAGTGTATGCTGCACGCTGAGTATGTGCTCTATCAAACTTGATCAGTGCAACGTCAGAGTTGGACGTAGTGATTGCAATCTCAGAAGTGGGCACAGTATAAGAAGTGCCAGAATATGGAGCAGCATCATCGAGCACAAAGTCATCGATGTTACCACGGAAACTATTTGCAACTGTTGGAGAACTGACAGGACCACAGATAACAACATCATCAAGAGCAACATCAGTAGTGCTCTGATAACTGATCTGCTGGTTACCGCCAACGAATACCTCATAACGATACAGACCCAGAGATTCTTGACGCTTCTGGACAGTAATATGGACCCATGCTGCAGCAGCAAAGGCATCCCAGTTAGTTGCAGCAACAGAAGAAGCAACCTGAGTGCCATTCAAGTAAAGGATAACCTTCTGATAGTCAGGATCAGTGTTATCACCTTTGATAGTTGCAGTAATTGAGTTGGTATTAGTTGCATCGTTAAAATGCAGTAATGTGGGCTCATGTGCAGTGTTCCATGCTGTCGTATTCATGGACATCCACATTCTGCCACTCCACTCAAGAGGGGTCAGACCCAAATCAGCAATAGTAATAGGTGCAACGTCGTTAAACTTCAGAGATCCGCCGTCAAACTTGTAAACAGCAGCATCATGAGTAATATCAGACTGACTGAAGTAGTTGTAAGTGCCAAGTTGTTGCTTGGTTGTATCCTCTACAGGATTTGCACTGTTGCCCATTCTCCAAGAGGCAAGCTGATCAGATTGCTGACGGTTGACAGCAAGAATAGTATCACCAGAGTTATCCAGGGCATGAGTAGTTGCTTGGAAACCAATGTTTGTAGTATCATCAACCTTTGTTTGATGCAGCAGAGTCCCGTCATACTTCATATAAGTGATAACTGAATATCTCTGATTCTGTGCTTCAGTTACATCAGAAACTAGAGTGTAGTTACCCCACTGATCATATGAGATACCTGCATGATGCATTCCCAGGAAATCACCAGCGGTAGTAACAGTCTTACTCCAGTCCCACTCAGTTTGTGCAGTGGAAAGTAGGAACTTGTTGATCTGGATCTTATCATACTTAGATGCTGCAGAGTTGAAGATATCCCAAGCAACAATAATTGCACCATAGTCATCCATGACCATTGTTGGGTTGACAACACGTCCACCCACCGTAGGAATCTGCTTGATCCAATCCATCTCAAGGTTTGCACCATCGTAGAAGAATTCACCGAAGATCAAGTCATCATTTTGATCATTAACACCAATAAAGAAGAATCTATCATCGGAGATCATCATGATCTGATGCATTTTCTCAGAATCATCCTGAGATGCAACCTTACGCTTCTCAACCAGATCGCCTTCAATACCACACTGGATGATCCACATGTCATCGGGATCAACAGAGTTAGTATCGGTATAACCGCAAAGGTAGATACGTTGCTCCTGATCAAGAGCGATAGAAGTTACAAAGTCTCTTCTGGTGCTACCAGAGATACCAGCAATTGCTCTCTGCCACTGCAGGATACCGTCAGGATCGTTTGCATTGTTGAATCCAGACTCATAAAGTCCTAACCAGATGTCTGGGTTGTACGTGTCGTTGTCAGGATTCTTTGTTTGGCCTGTAACATATATGAGGTCGTTTTCTGGAGCAGCATTGACCACCATCTTGAGGAATTCAGCCCTCTTCTGGTTGGCATTGGTAGGAATGAGAGTTCTCTCCCAGATCTTCTGACCCAAGTCGTCAAACTTGGCAAGGAACGCAGACTCATCTCCATCTGTCTCGGTAATCTTACCGCAGATATAGGTATTGCGTTGTGAGGTTACCTTGATATCATTAACATTAATGATACCATCTGCTTCCATGTATTCGGTCAACCAATAGCGAGTTTTCTTAAACTGCTGTGGATGGGAAACACGGATTTGTGGAGGATTCTCAGGATCATAACCATTACCAGAGTTGATAATGTTGACACTGCTGATCTGACCAGTATTTTGTAGGACAATCTCTAGTTGACCATCCTGACCAGCAGATGTGATCAATTCAAACGTAGGAGGAATATCTTCGTTGTAACCAACACCACCCTGAGTTACATTGATACGCTCAATGCCAGACACAACCTTAACTTTGAAGTTTTTGTTGGTGTTATCAATAACAGGGGATGAGTTAAGAATCAACTCATCTTGCTGACGCAAGTCGTGATTAGCTGATGTATTAATCACACCATATGGACGATCACCAATGATCTCCTTACTGTATGATTGGATGCTTTGACCCTTAACAGATTCGATGAATGCCGAAGCACCGAAACCACCAGTATCTCCATCGTCAAAGAAGATGGTATCATTAACCTGATAGGAAACACCAGGGTTTTCAATAACGAAACCGTCGATCTGAGCATCTTCAAACTGAGTAGTTGTCTCAACTTCGATGTCAACTCTAGACTCTTCAGAAACCTGAGGGAAGTAATCATAGATTTGTAGAGTTGCCTCTTCAGACATCTCTAGGACTTCTTGTTGCTCATTAGCATCAATGATTCCGTCGTTATTACTGTCCTGGATCTCAAAGATGAGAGGATATCCTTCAATCTCAGTCGTCAGTACATCTGCTTCCTGGTTAGGTTGACGATCAACATCAATATCAACGTTGACATAAGGATCTCTATATCTTACAACGTCTTGAGGAATGTTTTCCTGGGTTGCACCCTGAGTAAAGTTCCATGGATCAGGCAGTGAGTTAAACTGAGGACCAAGGATATATGGGAATTCAGCAATACCTGCTTCCGATGCATCAATAGTAATAAAGTATGCATAGGTGCCATCAGGATACTGAGGTGTCTTACAGAAACGACCGTTATAGTTGTCGAGATCGCCAGACTGGAAGTCATACTCATAGTCAGCAACAAACGATCCAGCAGGATATGAGGACAGCTCAGGTCCATCAACACGAGCAGGATTGGGGTTAGTTGCTAAGTCATATACAACGTTATCTTTTAGTTTATATGAAGTGCGAAGTCTTCTGATTCCGCTATTCTGGTCAGTTGGGTCAATGTAACCGTAGGGACCGTAGATTGGGTTACCATCATACGCCCAACCCAGAATAGGAGAGTGCTCATAGTTGGATTCAACTTCTTGGAATTGTTGTGTAACTGCATTAAGGAAGACGTTATCGCCAACCACATAGCGGAGTTCTTTAGGATCACTAAGGTGAGCATATTCACCACCGAACTGGTTATTACGACCAGTAAAGACGTATCCTCGTGCTCCATCATAATTAGTGGCAAGATCATACTGAAGGTTTTTATTCCACTCAAAAACTTGTGGAGTAAACTCAGCAAAGTCACCGACAGACTCAAGTCTGACAGTAGTAAGACCTTGGGTATATCCAATACCTCTGTTAGTGATCTCAACACTAAGGACTCTACCTTTATCTTCGCCAATAGTGCCAATTACTGCTCGTGCAATAGCACCAAAACCATCACCATTAATGATGATCGTGGGAGCAGTAGTATAACCACTACCAGAGTTAATAATAGCAATAGAAACAATACGACCATTGATAACAATGGGTTGTGCCAAAGCACCTTCACCAGAGTTAACTCGGATACTAGGTAACTCAGTATATCCACTACCATTGGCAGTGATGCTAACACTCTGAATAGGACCACGGACGTTTGCCTTTGCTAAGGCACCTGTACCACCGCCACCAGTAACTGAGACGCTAGGTTGTGAAGTATACCCTGTGCCTGGTTGCTCAACCAGGATTCTGGTGACACGACCACCTGTTACGATAGCTTGTGCAGTTGCTCCGATACCACCACCGCCAACGATGGAGACCAGAGGAGATTCTGTGTATCCGCTACCTTGTTCAGTAACGTCAAATGAAGTTAGACTACCATTAACAACAACTTCACCAGTAGCACCTGTACCGCCACCACCAGTGATTTCCAGAGCAGGTTTGGATCCTGCATCATAGTCCTGACCAGTGTTACTAACTGTGATGCCAGTCAGTGGACCGAATCTAACAAAGTCGCCAGACTTATATGCCCAGATAGACACACCATTCACCCAAGCACCAATCGAGGTGTTTGCTGAGATGTCTTGACGCTCGGAAATCGTTTGGACTAAACGGGGGAAACGGAGCAGCTTGCGCTGGTTACCAGGAATCAGTGCTGATCCTGTGAAAGGACCAACCTTATAGTTGGGTAGACCAGAGGAAGCAACATAAACATAATCAGCATTGAAGAAGGAGTTTTGGATGTTCGTTGTAAACTCACTAACAACACTGTTAATGGAATTGATATCGGACTTACCTCTGTTAAGGTCCACAGAGAGAAGAATGTTACCTTCTGGAATAATTTCTGTAGGTGTATTAATCTGATATGTAAACTGCAGTGTATCGATACGGGAAGTAACGGTAAACGTGCCGTTGAATACAACAGGGTTAGCACCATAAATCGTCACCTGATCAGATACCAGGAGACCATGTGGGTTATCACAAACAACTGTAGCAGTTTGGTTGTTAACACCACCAGGAGTGACAGTATTAACCTGAATCAGTTTCTTAACGTTGTATAACCAAGAAGATAATCTCTCATCTTCAGATGAAGATCCGAGTTTAGCAACTTTTAGTTTGTCGCCTTGCAGATAGTAAGATCCAGTATCTTCCAGGATCGTTGTACCTGCTTCTGCAATACCAAGCACTCTGAGTTTACACTCAGTAGATGTACCCTTATTGACATAGACAAAAATGTCAGAGTATACAATCGTGCCAGGATCCCAATCTTCTACAACACCATTTTGAGATCTGGTGCATTCGATAAACTGGTTAAGTGATTTCTCCTTATACTGTGCAGTCTCTACATCGTTAATACGAATGGTGCCGTTTCTTTCTGGCCATCCAATCGTGGAGTCAACGGTAATAATCTGACCTGTGGTGGTCAGTGGCTCAACTAGAGTAGTCTTATAAGGGATGATGAAACTACCAGATAGCGTCTCTTCTGAGATTGCCAATTCGTAGATAGTGTCCTTACCTTCAATAATGGTAATGACGTTTTCAATCAGAGCATTTGCTGCCTTGACACTAAGGTCAACAGGATCAGCATACTGAATAAGTTGAGAATCGATGAGATTTCCAGGATCACCTGAAATCAATTCAGCACGCAGAACAGTATCAACAACCCATGTTGCAGCAGATGGGGAAATGATCTCATCTCTAGGATAGTAGATCTCCACCTGCTCACCAAACATGATCTTAAACAGATACTGTGTGGAAAGCTCAGTACCTTTACTGATGTAGAAATCAGTAATGCTCTTAATTACTTGAATTGGATTGATTGAAGAGTAATCAATCTCAATAGTGGGGAGATATTGTCTTCTAAACTTATCAAAGACTTCTCTGATGAACAAAGAGTCTAGGTTGATAACTGTAGACGCTGCTGGGTGAGTAGACTGACGCAGTGTTGCTTCACCAGCGTAGATCTCATTATGGAGGTTGTCATATCCAACAGCACCAGATACACCACGACTACATCCTAGGAATGCAGAAGGGGAATATCCACTACCTCTTTCAATGATCTCGTAACCAGTCAGTTCATTGAAACCAACAGCAACAGATGCTCTTGCCGATTTAGGCTCGGCAATGTAAATTTTAGGGGGCTCTGTTTCAGAATATCCACTACCGAAGTTGGTAATGTTGATATCCGTGATCTGACCATTAAAGATAGTTGCAGCAGCAGTTGCTCCTGTGCCACCAATAGGATCGCCATATGGATCCTTTCTATCGTCAACAATGTACACAGAAGGAGCATCGGTATAACCGTTGCCACCTGTTAGCATTTCAATATTGGTGACGTTACCAGATGCAACAGTAACATCGAGAACCTGAGCACCAATAGGTTGAATGATCCTTGCTCTAGGTGGGGTTGCATACCCTCTACCTCTATTCGTAATAACGATCTCGTAGACTTGACCGTCTTGGTTGATTCTAGAGATTGCCTGAGCGTTGATGCCGCCTTCAGGTGCAGGATCTAGATAAACAATAGGAGGATTGCTATAGTTCAGTCCAAATTCTTCGACAGCAATACTGTCAATGTTTACACGACCTTCACTATCAATTGTAGGTTGACCAATTTTACAACCACCAGGATTGGCAAAAGAAATTGCAGGGATAAAATCATATCCACTACCAGAATTCATGATAGTTAGACTATCAACCTGACCAGTTACATCATCTACGGTTAGGGCAACCTTTGCCAGTGTACCACCTGTAGGAGCGCCTACAAGAGCGATAGGAGGGTTATATGACGTGTAACCCTGTCCACCATCAATTAGGTTAATATTCTTGATGCCACTAACCAAAGTTTTGGCAGTCGCACCCACACCTTCACTGTGTTGGACTACAACTTTAGGTGCAAAATCTAGTCTATAACCACTACCACCAGTTTTAGGAATTAGGCGGTCAACTTGACCAAAATTATCGACAGAGACAACTGCAGATGCTCCAGATCCAAAATTTGGGGCAATATACTCAACAGAGCGAATATGAATATTATCAGCGCCACCCAGTGGGAATCTAAAGATAATTTCACTTCCATATACGGTATAGTCGGTATATGGCTCAAGTTGGCGATTGTTTTTCTTGACAATCAGACCAATCGCTGAAGTTGGGGTATATGGTTGTGTATTTACTCTGAGGGGATATTCTTTCTTACTTTGATATTCTTCAAAGGGTACTGCATCAGTTGTGACGATCGTTTGATCGGCATACCCAACCAAATATATAATTTCAGTGAATGCAGAGTCGTCAGCACCAGATCTTTCACGGGGAGCAACGGCAAAGCGAATCTCATCGCCCTCAAGGAAATAATCAGTCCCAGGGACTAACATTTCATTGTATACAACAACAATTAGGTGATCTACTGAAGGGGGATTTACAGGAGTGCCTAAAAAGTTAAGAGGGAATTTATTTCTAGTCCCATCGAACAACTGGAAAGGATTTTCTAGTTGTTGTTTCTTTTTATCAAATTGTGCAGGAGAAACACCTGGAGTGACAATAGCATCAGGTCCACGAGTAACATTCTCGTAGTAAATTACCTCATTATCAATCTTGATAGATCCATCGGTCGCTTTGAAACCATCAATCGCCTCAATTCTGATAGTCTTATCGTTCAGACCAATATCACTCAATAAGAGTGTATCATTTGACAGTTCGTCTGAGGTATAACTATCGAGATCCAAATAACCCAGAAGGTTATTCAGGATATCGTAAGGACGACCTGTTTTTTCTTGAGACTTGTAATATTGTAAGAGAAAGTCAACAAATTGTTGATCTTCCTCCCTAATAAATTCTGGGAGTTGATTTGCAACTCTATCCGAAATGTTAATATTCTTGTGTGGCATCTATCTCAGAAACAGGAGGTATCTACTGGATATGTAAAACTATCCGTGGGATAATCAATGATATTTATCCCACTTGGGTCACCGAAGTTGTAACCGCTAAAGTTGTTTGGATCGAAGTTGGGGATTGAGATGTCATTGGTCTTCCAATCGATTGGGAAGACATTAACATCAAATAATGTGGGATCAACGCCAGGTGGAATAGTGAGAGATCCGCCATAAGGTAATACTTGAATAGGAAGACGAGTTGTATCGTCTGGTGTTCCTTCAATTGCAATGGGACCTACACAAACCTGACCTGTACTATAGTCAACGCTACCAACAGCATTATTTAACACAACTTCAACCTCGTCTCTTTTTGTGACAAGGAGAAGATTGCCTTTTCCATCATCTCTAATGTTGACGGGGACCAAAACTTGATTTTCGTCTGTAACAGACTGAGATGACGCAACAGGACTGGTTGAATTAGTGCCAGAACCTTGCAAGGTCAAGTTAACAAGGTCTTCGGTGTAACCTGTTGCATAGAATGTGCCAGATTTGACCACAGAGAAAGCAGGAGCACACTTCCCATCGTCACCATTGCCTCCACCAGCATTTGGATCATCTTGACATCTACCATCTATACAAATTTGACCTTCTGGACAATCTGCATCGGTAGAACAAGGACCGTCTTTGTTATCGCCGCTACCATCGCCAGGATCATATCCACCACTACCGCCACTACCACCAGGGGTGCCTGAATAATCGCCAGGGTTATAAAGTGGGTTACCATAGTCAAGACATTGAGTGAAAACACTTCCCATCTCGAATTGGTCAAGATTTTGACCGACTGTCAGTTGAGTAACGCTACCAGAAATCGCAGGGTCGCTATTATCGACCATTGAGTTATATTTGGACGTATCAATACGACCACCAAAGCGATTATTCTGACCATTCTTGTTAAATTGGTCAACATTACGCAAAACGTCACTTGCGAGTTGTGCGCCACTCTTATTAGTGTTATTACCGTCGTAGTAAACGTAAGATTTGGGAATAACGTAGAATACAGTAGGATCAATGATCACAGGATCAATTGATGCAACCGTATAACGCTTCAGATCATTCCTGATCTTTGCTTTTGTTGTCTCATTCAGTTTATTACCCGTTTTTGGACGGATGGCAACATAAACTTTACCGTAAATTGGTGGATTGAGTTTCTCACCACCGTATGCGGTCACGGCAGCTGCTTGAGGATAGATTTCTGAGACAATATGCTCATAGTCCGTCTCAGTCACTGCTCTGTTCTGAGTAGCGAATGCTCTAGGTGCTCTAAATTTAATTGATAGCGCACTTTCGCGTGCTTCACCATCTGCTGCTGCCTCTCTAGTGACGACTGCGATGTTTGCAGGTCCAATTGCACGTTGGTCACTATCTCTAATAGTGCCAATGAAGGCAAAGTCCTTACAACCGTTTGCTTCTTCGCCAAAAGTGGTCACATAGGACAGTCTGATGAATTCGCCATCAATCAATTTACGTCCAAGGACGCCATCACCGAAGACTAGACGGTATCTAAGGTCATCAGACTCCTCAAGGAAGTAAACACGAGAAGTATCGTTAAGCGTAGTTACGTTTGCAGCAAGGTTGTATGTGTCAATCTCTTGCGACTGTGCATTAGGTGAGATATCAACGTAAACCAAGGCGGTGTCTACATCTTCCGTGGGGATGATATAGTCTTGTCTCTTTGTATAGTCAACTGTATAATTAAATTTAAGTAAATTGCCCTGATAAACGAGCACAGGGTCAAACACTGCGATACCAGTTGCGGGATTTACCGTAGTTTGCAACTCTCTGGTTACACAGAAGGTGTAAGTATCATTAAAGTTACGGGCAACAAACACATCTCCTGCAGCAAGTGTGCAGAATTCTGGATATGTGGTGCCATTCAGTGAAAGTTGTGTCTGCACACGGATAGTTACACACGCTCTAGGTGCTTTAATTGACCTAGGAGTGTAATTTAACTGCTTCGCAATGCGGACAATGTTATCTCTGACCGTAGCACTCTCAAGAAATGCTTCATTCAGCGCCATGTTAGCGTTGAATGCCGTATAATATGTGTTATAAGCGAGGGTATCAATAAGATACGCCGCAGCACTACCTTCAAAGTCGTAATCTGTAAACTCGTTACGCGTTCTGAGGTAGGATTTGATAGACTCTTTAATCTCAAAGAAGTCTAGCGATGTTAGTTGTGATGGGATAGCAGCCATTTCAGGTCTTCTCTAAGAGGAATGTTACTTCTTGGGTTATGTTTTCTCCAGTAATCAAGTATTCAAGCTCAACTTGAATTTCATTTAGATCACTGTTGTCTTCAACCCGCACATCCTGTACAGTAATCCGTGGCTCGAGACGCTCAAGGCAATCTTCAATTTCAGTCCTAATAGCGTCTTTTGAGAATGGATCCCATGGCTCAAAAAGAAGACCTTTCACCCGACTTCCAATGCTCGGCTGAAAAGGTCTTTCACCTAATATAGTCAATAATAAATTTCTTACAGATTGATTGATTGCTCTCTCATTCTTGACAGCACCAAAGTCGTCGGTAGAAGGATTTGAATTAAAGGAAATTGCTAAGTCCTTAAACCCTCTACTGACGTACTTGTCTGATCTGAATCTGTAAGCAGGCATTTAACCCTCTTTTTTCTTTGGTCTCTCAGGTGGTTGAATGTTACGACTCACCTTATGAAGATATTTATCACTTCGTGGGTCGGTTATTAGACGCATACCCGATTTGATAAAGTCTTCGCTCTGGTCAGGTACTGGACTGTTGGCCACGATGATTCCTCCACATGGTAATTTTATTTATGGACATTCCCAATGATTATTAGGACGCTCCCACCAGAAGTGTAAATCTTCTTTGGTATTGTCATAATAATGGGAAACGAAGTCAGACTTAAATCTGCTTCCTGTATTCTCACAAAGAGCAACAGTATAGTAAGGTGTGTGATCACCAACTACTTGATACTCTTTCATGATATTTGTGATCCAAGTGTAGTTGCCACCTCTAATGACACCTGCTTCGATCAACACAAAGTTGTCCCAGTCTAGAGTCCATGACAAAAAGTCTATGGTGAATCTCTTAGCATATGCTTCAGTAGATTCATCTGGGAATGGAACATTCACTGCTTCAATGTGATAAATCTCACCATCCTTACTTAGTGCATGACTCAAATGTTGAGTCACAATACTGGAATAATCTGGTGAGACACATAAGAAACAAGTGTTACTCGGATGAATGTCTGGATCCTCCATTTGGATCCGATAGATCATTTCCTGAATCAGTGCCATCTCCCTGTCTTGGGAAATGAAATTGAGTTTCCTCTTCATGATTATATGTTGCTGGATGGAAATTACAATACTCGTTAAAGGTAATCTTCATCTCTTTGTAAGAGAGTCCGCAGTGATTTGCTGCTTTTGGAAGATTCCACTTAGCAGACCAAAGCATCTCCATAGACTCTCTGGTCTCAGATCTCATCGACCTTGACCACGATACCGCTTACCTTTACTGTTACGAGATGTTGCAGAATATTTAGTATTTTTAGAGGTACCCTGTCGAGTCATTTTTGGTTTACCAGGCACCCATCCATCTTTAACCAGTCCTGTCGTTGCGCGTGCGGGCATTAGTCCCTTTCAAACTACCTTAGGATGATAGCACAGTTGGATGCCCAAAAGCAACCACTGAGGAGCATGGATATGAGAATCCAGGGAATCCGACACCCAGTGGATCTAGAATCCTTGCAATAGGAATCTTGAATGCAAACACTGTCAACGTAGTTGGGAAGAGCACTCTAGGATGTCCCACTCCACCAGCGTCTTCAATAGTCAGTGTGCTGCATGGGATAGGTGTGGGAATAGGACACACACCCTTACCGCAAGGGCAGATGTAAATCACAATATTTGTACACAAAGCAATGTGTGGAGTGAATGTATCGCCACCAATCATGATGGGAATAAACTGCACAAGAACCGTTGCTCGTATTGGGTTAACCGCTGTAAGTGGAATTAGAGGTGTGGGTGGCCACCAGCATGTAAAATTCTTAATAACGATGCTGTAGGGCACTGGAGGGGTGCCACACGCTTGTACTGAGTGGACAGTGGATGGTAGACAAAGACCATGCCCTGAGCAGGGTAGACCATTCAGTGATGCAACTGGTTTTAGAAATCCGTATGCCATTAAAATTCTTGGTTAATATCTTTACCTGCAGTATCAGGTCTAGCAACATCACATTCAGTGAAGTATGGGTTGCCAAAGTTATTTAATGCGTTACTCAGTGCCTGGATACCGCCAGTCAACCAATTCCTTACACGCATTGTTCCGCTGTAAGATCCCATCTTGAATACCTTGTCGCCATCTGAGTTGGTATACATTCTTGATGGGTCAATAGCAATAGACGCATCATTAACATTCTCCAAACCAGCAGCAGGAGGTCCACCAAAGATCCAAGCATAGTAAGTGGATGCAGCAGGTGTGCAGGTTGCACAGAATGGATTGACGGGTCCTGTAGGACTATTCTGCACAGTGCCTACGCCTGGTCCTGTGATCTCCCAGAAGCGGTTTCCAGGGATTGGGTTACCTTCGCTATCATATCCACAGTAAACGTCTAGAGGGGCGTCTGAGGGCGCTCCTGTCTTCCTTGTATAGGTATCCCAGCACTCATGGTTAGGCACATTGGTAGAAGCAGGGTTAGGATTGCAATCTACACTGAATGCAGTGTATGATCCATTGCCAGAATACGAATTAGTCGTAGATGTGGCGTTACCATTCTCATCTGGAGGTCCTGCTGTGGTCACATCCCATGCCCAACTCACTGATGCGCCACCTGTGAGTGCTCCACCAGTCAAATTGTCACCCAACCAGAGCTGGAATTGCTCATATTCACTAAAACCTAGACGGTTATAGTCAAAAGTGTTCTCATCTAACCCCACTGGGACGAAAATAATGTCATTTTGGTCATTAGGATCGCGATAGCAGCGCCCATTAACCGCTCCATTGTTACAATTCCACGTTTTATAACCACCAGACACCTTTCTGCGCGGTGTTACCTTGGGTTTTTTGAAACTTTCCATGAAATCCATGAAAGCTGCGCCCTGAGATCCAGTAACTTTGCCTTCAATCATGATTGATACGTTAAATTCTGCCTCTTTGACCTTAGAAGCGCAATATTTATAAGGCAAATAACCGAAAGCACGCTCATCAGTGAGGTTTCTACCCTTCTCAATCATGTCAAGAGTGGCAGATCCCTTCTCAGTGTTGCTAACATACGCACATGGCATGTCAAACCAGCGTTTA
>Ga0181394_1000107_pt1 | contig 32168 bp, 40 predicted proteins | sample 17SPOviralmetaG_FD_130123 | JGI IMG/M metagenome (GOLD analysis project Ga0181394, IMG submission 130123) | Marine viral communities from the oligotrophic San Pedro Time Series (SPOT) site, San Pedro Channel, CA, USA - 17 SPOT_SRF_2010-11-23 | ecosystem: Environmental > Aquatic > Marine > Strait...
GCTTTCCGGCTACGAACACGACATCGCAGCTGTTTGCTCCGTCGAAGAATACGTCAACGGTATTTGTCCTCACTATGAAAACGGTGAGGTCAAAATGATCGAGCGTACCAACATCATGACCGGCAAAAAATACCTCGAGGCGGCAAACACCCCGTCTTGCTCCAGCCCCGCTTCCGAGACCTACTGGTCAATGTAAAAACCCCCAACCACAAATTCACTACCCTATGAAAACAGTAACAGGACAAGTCAGCATCACCATCTCACCTGAAGATGAAAAACAAATCGCTTTGGAATATCTCTGCAAGGAGTTCGGCTGGAGCGATGATCTCTTTATCCAAGGCGGCATGGTTAAGGAACGAGTACTCAATCACACAACCCACGCATGGGAAGAGGTTAAAACACTTCGCGAAGCTGATGAGTTGGATACATCGGTTGACTGGATTCTCAGATCTCTTAAATAGAATTTGCATTATGAAAAATAAAGAAGAAATCGAACGCGGTTCAGAAGTTCTTATTGACGGAATCGCATGGGCCATTGTTGAGGAGATTGATCCTGACACCGGTTATTACTTTTGCATTGACCGCATTGGAGGAGAACACGATGTCCAACTCGAAAGACTTGATCCTATCAGATGATTAACAGCGGTTGGCTTATTGTAATAACTGGAACAATCTACACCATTGTTAGTGTGGATCAGTTTTGGAGACACAACGTACCAATGGGCATTACCTATGCCGCGTATGCACTTAGCAATGTAGGCCTTTGGATGGCCGTGACAAAATAATATGAACGAAGGCGATAGAGAATTAGAGCACTGGGAAATTTGTTTAAGTCAGATAGACAGACAAATCATGAACTTGATTGAAGAAGGATACGCTATTGAGGACGTAAGACGATCCTTAAGTTGGCTTTTACACGAGCTTTGTTGCGAATAATTGTATTTACATTTTATCGCATTTTTGATATAATAGATTTATGCAAACAATAAAAGACATACGTTCTTACTTCATTTCTGCACTTGAGAATGAAGAATACGTAGAAGATAAAACCGGCGTCAAAACACTTGACCTTGTTGGTGCGAGCTTTCTCGCTGATGCTCCTGCAATCTTCGGCACACCTAATGAAGAATACATCTCTCGTGAAATTGCTTGGTATGAAAGCCAAAGCTTAAACGTTAAAGATATCCCTGGTGAAACTCCAGCCATCTGGAAAAGCATTTCATCTGATAGTGGTATGATCAACTCAAACTACGGATATCTAATCAGCAGCGATGAAAACTTCAATCAATACCAAAGCGTTTTAACACAACTGCTTGTTGATCGACAAACACGCCGAGCGGTAATGATTTACCAACGGCCGACAATGCACGAAGACTTTTCGGTTGACGGCATGTCTGATTTTATCTGCACCAACGCAGTTCAATATCTTATTCGAGGAAACCAAGTAAACGCAGTTGTTCAAATGCGAAGCAATGATGTTATCTTTGGTTATCGTAATGACTATGCTTGGCAGCTACACGTTCTGCAAAATCTTGTTGCCGATATTAACCGTCTTGCCACTGCTGATTACAGCGTAGGCGATATTACTTGGCAAGTTGGTTCACTTCACGTATACGAACGCCACTTCAAGTTCGTAAAATAAGTATTTACATTCACCCTGATATAGTGTATAATAGAATATGAATAACGATAAAGAAAGCCTTCGCGTTTTAAAAGAATGCGCTGAGCTCCAACTCAAAAAGTCAAACGACTATCAAAATCCCAAGTCAAGAATTCGTCAATCCGATTACTACCCAAGCGGAGTAAAGACAATCCTTGAAATCATTTACGCCAAAGTGCTGCGTGCTCAAAGCGTTGTTGAAGCAATGGAACTCGATCCTACTTACGAGCCAAACTTTGAGTCGGTTGAAGATTCATTTAAAGACATGATTAATTATGCAAGCTTTGCGGTATCTTTTATCCGAGGTAGTGTTGATGGCCAGTGCCCAGACCGTGACTTTTTAAATCGCGTCAAGCCTTCAGATACAGAGGACTAAGTTATGTTTACAGATTGGAACGCTAGGTACATATCTTTAGCTAAAGAAATTGCTTCTTGGTCGAAAGATCCTTCAACACAATGCGGTGCTGTTATTGTTGGAGAAAGCGGTCAGGTTCTTGCACAAGGATACAACGGATTCCCACGCGGACTCAGCGACTTGGATGAGCTTTATGCTGACCGTGAAATGAAATACAAAAGGATTTCACACGCAGAGATGAATGCTATTTACAACGCATCTCGTACCGGTGTTTCACTTTATGGATCAACTATCTATGTTTACGGATTACCTATTTGCCACGAATGCGCCAAGGCCATTATTCAAGTTGGAATTAAAGGGGTGGTGATGAGCAATGAAACAAAGGATAACCGTTGGAATGAGTCGTGTTCATTGGCCGAAAGGTTCTTCCTTGAAGCTGGTGTTAAAACCACATATATAGATCAATGAAAATTGGTATCGGAAAAATTGGAAGGTCAGTATTGTTTAACAGCGAAAGCTGGGGAGCAGTAGGTGGAGATAATGAAGCTCCAATCTTGTATGAAAACCTTATTCGTAATAATCCTCAGCACACTTTTATTATGCTGGGTCAAAGTGATTATTCTCGATTGCCTCTTGCAGATAAAGAACGCATAAACGAACATCGTAACTTTATTGACGTATGGACTGGACTCGGGAAATGGAAGACGGACGTTTTTATGGCAAGGGATGGCGTGGTTCGCCCTGACGGTAACCAAGCATTTATGGAGGAATTTATTCTTACCAACCCTGACTTAAAAGTTGATGCTGCTATCATGTTGCAGGGGTTGGTCGCAACTTCTAATGTTACAGGATGGGCTAGGCAGAGAAAGAATCGATCTCAGCTTGCGACTCCTCTTGATGCTCAGAAGTTGTATGCAGGTCCAGTCATTCACTATTTAAATACCTATAAAGACCTTCCGTGGATTATGGTTTTAAATGATCCTCGTCTTTACCCTGGGAAGATGCGTGACTTGATGAATCCGCCTAAAAAGATTTATTCGCAATACAATCAGATTTGTGAACACACCGCTCCAGAAGAATACGACTCGGTAAAGGACATCACAACAAAGATTCCCCAAGAGTATAAAGCAATGGAAACAATATTCCTTATTGGTAAAAGGCGAGGAGAAGCTATAGTGCAACAGGAAGGTTCTCTTGATTCGTTTTTCTCTGATGCGCCTGAAGAGGTAGAAGATAACGTAAAGGATATTAACTTTATGGTTGTGTGTAATGAAGGATTACCAAAGTCCCGTTATCCTGATTTAAAAAAGTATATACTTGACCACGTAAAGGATGTTGATATCTATGGTAAGTGGAATCCCGATACCGTTGGAGACGATAGCAGATTTAAAGGACCTAAGAAGTTTAACGAATTGCAAAGTATGCTTCCTCGAGTTAAGTATACCTTTTGTATTCCGATCAAAAAGGGATGGGTTACAGCTAAGTTTTGGGAGATGGCCCATTATGGAATAATCCCATTCTTGCATCCAACTTACGATGAGCAAAAGCACTTAAATGTTCCTGCCTTTCTTCGTGTAACAGATTCAAAAGATCTTTTTGATAAGATTGAGTTTCTTGAAGAAAACCCAGATGCATACAATCAATTAAAGGACGCTATTGATAAAGCTCTTAAAGATGAGTACTATGACGGTACATACATGAATACAGCTCTGCTTAAAGGCCTTAAAGAAATTGCAATCAAGTAATATAATGAAAGAAAAATCAATCGTTTTTGATATTGACGACACAATCTGTTTTCCTGATCATTCTAAAAAAGATAGCTATGAAAAGTATGGGTTAGCCAAACCCAACCTTCCTCTTATTGAAAAGATGCAGCAGATGGCTGATGATGGTTGGTACATTACTCTTTCTTCTGCTAGAAGAATGCTAACGCATAACGGAGATGTTGAAAAGATCATTGCAGATATTGGCATTATAACTACTTCTTGGTTATCTCGTCATGACGTTCCTTATAATGAAATTCATTTTGGTAAACCTTATGCTAGTACATATTATGTTGATGATAAGTCAATGACGCTTGACCAATTTAAAGATTGGAATTACAATGAAGAAGATTAATCTTATTATCCCTGCGGCGGGGGAGGCAACTCGCTTAAAGCCACTTTCAAACAACATGTCTAAAATCATGGTAAGGGTTAACGGTAAACCCTGCCTTGATTACATTATAGAGCATGCAAGAAAGCACGCAGATATTCAAGAGGTTGTTATTGTTGACGGTAAGTTTGATGATGTTCGCGAGTATTGCTCTAAGAAATATCCAGACATTAAGTTCGTAAAGCAAAAGACTCTTAACGGTCCCCGCCCTGCCATTGCTCTTGGCTTTGGTGAAATTGAAGTTTCCCGACCCACAGTTGTATGGCTGGGTGATGCAATCATCTTAACCGAAAACATGCCTCTTGGTTCAGACTTTCTGTTATGCAAACAGGTTGATAACCATTCTTCTTGGTGCATGTGGAACGGTAGTGATTATTTTGATAAGCCTGATAAAAACATTGAAAAGGCAATGGCATTGGTTGGTTTGTATTCCTTTAAGAATGGTAAATTGGCCGCTCAAGCATTTGACGAGTCGGATGACTATGATATCTCTAACGCTCTTAAAGGATACGAAAAACTTAGTAACGATTTTGTATTTGCAAATCATCAAACTTCTGAGTGGTATGACATTGGTACTCTAAGTGTTTATCACGAAACTTGTGCTAAGCTTCTTAAACTTAAAAGTCGTGCGTTTAATAACATTGCGTTTAACGATGATCTAGGTACCGTTACCAAGACTCCTGATTATAAATCCAATCATAGTGTAGAAACTTTAAATGCTGAGCGGTTGTGGTACAACTCAATCACGCCAGAGCAAAGCATGTTTGTTCCTAGAATCCTTCCGCATAAAACGGATTTAATCATGTCATATGAATCTGGTTCACTGCTTTCAGATCTTATGCAATATGAAAATCTTTCAGAAGCCAACTGGTCTTTTATTATGGACAAGTTGTTTAGGATTAAGTTTAATTACTTTTCCTCTCCTATTTCTGAAGATAAAGATACAACTGATCGCTTTCAAAATCTTTCTAAAAACATTTGGATTAAAAAGGCTGAAGACCGTCTTGCTGATGTGGCGCTTAAACCTAAAGAAGTAACCACACTAATGAATATAGCATCTACCATTCAGGATAGCGTTACTGGTGTAGCGGTTCATCATGGTGATTTTCATTTTGGTAATATACTTTACAATCATTACACAAATCAGTTTAAATTCATTGATCCAAGAGGTAATTACGGCGGAGAAATTGGTTGCATTGGAGATAGCCTTTATGACTGGTGTAAGCTCGCCCATGATGTTTACTATGGATACAGTGCTATTGTTTCCAACACCTCTCAAAACGAAACTGTAAAGAAGGTGTTTATTGAAAAGCTTTGTGAGTATAAGTTGCCCGTTGAATTAATTCTAAACGGCGGCATTCTTTTACTTGCAACGTGCATTCCTTTGCATTACGATGATCCTGAAAGACAGTGGAGAATGTTAAGAATTGTTAAAAATCAGTTGAATAATTAAATCAGATAACTATGAAAAGTAAAACTACATACGGAACTATAGTTCCTTTAATTGGTGGAGAAAGCATTGGTGTAATGAATGCGCTGGATGGTCAACTGCCTGAATGGGTTCTGTCCTATAAGCCTTTTACCGCAAATGATGAACACTTTGTTGATTACATTCGAGGTAAAGGATACACTGGCGAGTATACCTATTTAGATGAAGAAGGTAAAGAAGATTATGTTCCTGAAAAGGTTGACGTTGTTAATACAGTTTGCCCTTGTGCTGGTCTTTCAAGCTTAAATGTAAACAGCAGTGTTGATGCTGGGGCGAACGACTGGATGTACTTAACAGCAAACTACGTTCTTGGAAAGGTCAAGCCTCGAGTATTCTGGGGTGAGAATGCGCCTCGCTTATTCACAAAAAAAGGAGCTCCTGTTGCTGATAAGTTGGCCGAGATTGGTAAAGAACATGGCTACAGCCTTAACTTGTATTATACCGAAAGTCGTTTACACGGTTTATCGCAAAAGCGCCCTCGCACGTTTTACTTCTTTACCGATTCTAAAACAGCACCAATCTTTCCATGGTATCGCAAGCCTCAGGAAAGCATTGAGGATATTCTTAGTCAAGATCCAATTAAGGATGACCCAATGAATATCACCGCAAATCAAAATTCCCCTTACGACAATTCATGGCTTCAATATCAACTTGCTGCTACGGGAACAAAAACAATTGCTGAACTTCAACAGACGTTTACCAAAACCCAGAATCTTATTGTTCACTCGGATGGAGGATATGATAAAAGCTTGCTAGATGTAGCTGATTGGATGGAAGCAAACGGCCATGATAAGGTTGGAGGAAGGGCTCGCGCCATGCAAGTAAAACTCGATCAAGGGAAAGGGTATTGGGCTCACGGTATTACCATTCCTCGGGGAAATGAAATACCATCTTTAATTGGAGCAATGCCTCAAGCGTTGTTAAATCCTTATACTGATAACTGGATTAGTATTCGTGATTGCCTTCGTATTATGAAGATGCCTGAAGATTTTAATTTGGTCGGTGAAAACTTTCGTTCTAAAGTAAATCATATTTGTCAGAACGTTCCTGCTACAACTGCTGAAGATATGATGAAAGGTATTTTACTTTACTTGGAAGGCAACACTGAATTTGCTCCTACTCCACTTGTAAGACAAAACAATAAAAAGCAAGATGTTGAAACTGCAGACGGTTGTGAAGTATCAAATACTTTAGAATTAGACGCATTTTTTAATTTACATTCATAGGAATATAGTTTATAATATAAAAGAACAAATACAACAAAACATATGGCATTACTTGATAAACTAATGAAAACCACTCGTGTTGCGGGTGCGGATATTCTCTCTGATTCTAAATTCTTTTCTGAAAAGGATCTTACTTCAACACCAGTAGGAATGGTTAACGTCGCGCTAAGCGGCAGCATTGACGGCGGACTTGCAAGCGGCCTTACGGTACTGGCAGGGCCAAGTAAACACTTTAAGACAAGCTTCGCTCTTCTTATGGCTGGAGCTTATCTTAAAAAGCATAAAGACGCAGCTCTGATCTTTTACGATACAGAGTTTGGTTCTCCTCAAGCATACTTTGAATCCTTTGACATTGACACGAGCCGAGTCCTTCACTGTCCTATTACAAACATTGAAGAACTTAAGTTTGATATTGTAAACCAATTCAAAGAGATCACGCGAAAAGACAAGGTTATTGTAATCATTGACTCGGTTGGTAACATTGCTTCAAAGAAAGAAGTTGAAGATGCCATGAATGAAAAGTCGGTGGCCGACATGACTAGAGCCAAGGCACTTAAGGGTCTGTTTAGAATGGTTACTCCATTCCTTACAATCAATGACATCCCTTTGATTGCAATCAACCATACTTATCAAGAGATAGGCTTGTTTCCAAAGGCGATTGTTAGTGGCGGTACTGGTGTTATGTATAGTGCTGATAACGTTTGGATTATCGGCCGGCGTCAAGATAAGAAGGGAACAGAGGTTATTGGATACGACTTTGTTGTTAACATTGAGAAGTCCAGATTTGTTAAAGAGAAAAGCAAGATCCCAATCTCTGTTTCATGGGAAGGCGGAATCGAACGCTGGTCTGGATTCACCGAAGTTGCTATTGATTTAGGGTATGTTGTCAAGCCGAAGAACGGATGGTACATGGCTGTTAATCCAGAGACAAAAGAAGAACTTACTGGCAATGTTCGTATGAAAGATACGCTTAAAGCCGAGTTCTGGAAAACCCTTTTTGAGAAGACTGACTTCGCATCAGCTATTGAAAATAATTTTAAAGTTGCTCACCGTTCGTTACTAGGAGACGATTCTGTCGACTCCGAATCTGGTTCTGCAGGTGAGAGCTCTTCAACTGAAAAGTAGAACCTTAAAAGAGGCTGGGTGTTGTGGTGGCGCCCAGCCTCTTCATCTCTTATGAAAGAAGAATTTGATTATAGGTTAATCAACAGTGATCGCCATGCCGCCCGCTTTTCAATAAAACTGACAAGTGGATTATACAGCGGTGTAGTTTATGCATACGGAAATGTAAACCTCACCGAAGAAGAAGTGAACGGAGAGATGGTAGGGCGGTTAAGTTTTCTTTACGAAGTTGAAGAAGGAAACGAAGAATACACCAAAGAAGAGCTTGACTCAAACTCCGATTTTCAACGGCACGTTGGACAAGTTCTTGAGTCTATTATAACAGAAAACGAATTTAAGATTGGACAGAATGACCCAGAAAATTGAAGACATCATATTAAATAATTTAGTACATAATGAAACTTATTGTCGTAAGGCAATGCCACACCTTCGCCCTGAATATTTTGAAGGTTCAGATAGAGCGGTATACGATCTGATATTAAAGTTTGTTGGTAAGTATAACAAGCTCCCTAATTCTAAAGTTCTTTCTATTGAGTTGCAAAGCTCTGATTATTCTTCTCGTTCTAATGTGAATGAAATCCTGCAAACCATTAATTCTTTTGAGTCTCCTGCTAAAGCAGATGATTCGTGGTTGATTAGCACAACTGAAAAATGGTGTAAAGACCGCGCGGTTCATCTTGCGGTTATGGAAGCTATTAATATTATTGACGGTAAGAGCGAAGATAAAGTAGAAGGTGCGATACCAGATATCTTAAGTAAAGCTCTGGGCGTAACCTTTGATACCAATGTCGGTCATGATTATATTGAAAATGCTCAAGCTCGATTTGACTTTTACAATACTCATGAAGATAAGATGGCATTTGATCTTGACATGATGAATACCATTACCAACGGTGGTGTACCAAACAAAACGCTGAATATTATTCTTGCTGGAACTGGAGTTGGTAAAAGTTTGGCCATGTGTCACCTTGCTTCTGCAGCTCTTTCACAAGGTAAGAATGTTCTTTATATCACGCTGGAGATGGCGGAAGAACGCATTGCCGAACGTATTGATGCAAACCTTTTTGATGTTCGTATTGATCAGTTAAAAGATATGACCAATGATCGCTTTACGTCAAAGGTTGAAGCTATTGCAAGTAAGACAAAAGGTAAGCTTGTAGTAAAAGAATATCCCACGGCTAGTGCTCATGTTGGACACTTTCGGGCTCTTCTTACCGAGCTTAAAATGAAAAAGGATTTTGTTCCTGACGTGGTTTATATTGATTATCTAAACATTTGTGCATCATCCCGTATCAAAGGTCTTAGCGGTGGAATTAATACTTACTCTCTTATTAAGGCTATTGCTGAAGAACTTCGCGGCCTTGCAGTAGAAACCAATGTTCCTATCTGGAGTGCTACACAAGTAACAAGAACAGGATTTAATAACAGCGATGTTGAGCTTACCGATACTTCTGAAAGTTTTGGATTACCAGCAACAGCCGACTTAATGATTGCTCTTATCTCTAACGAAAAGCTTGAGGGCATGGGTCAACTTATGATTAAGCAGCTTAAGAATCGTTACAATGATCTTGCCGCAAATAAAAGATTTACGGTTGGAGTTGATCGTTCCAAAATGCGACTTTACGATATTGCTGATCCTACTGCGAATATTATACAAAGCTCTGGTCCTGTTGCCCCTGTTCCAGACAAGCCATTTAGTAGCGGGCGAAGTTCTTCAGACTTTAGTGATTTTAAGGTGGAATAAGTGTTAAGTGGATAAAAAATATAAATAGTAATGTCTATAAATACTATCCATGAGCACAAGCAACTTTAAAGATTTCATTAAAGAAGATATTTCAACAGGTTCACTTGATAAAGCCACCTTCTTAATTGCAAAATATCTCAAACGTAAAACTGGATATTCATTTTTCCAGCTTCCAGGCATAGAGAAATTTTCAGGTGGTTCATCAGGTGGTGGATCTGGTATTCGATTGTTTTCTGGCAAAGGTAATATTAGTATTCGATTCAACTGGAAATCCAGTGGTCCTACTGCATCAAGCCTTTCTTCTATTGACATTTGGCTCAATAATAAGCAGCCTTTTTATCTCGAGTTTGAGAAAACAACTGGTCTAGTAAAAACCATTCCACTTGTTGCCAACATTATTAATGCTGGCGGCCCAACCAATAAAACCGTTTATACTTTACCCGATGGGGTATCACTTAATGAACACATGGAGCCATCCTTCAGGTTTGTTCATCTTAACGAGGCCAAGGCTGCTATAGGCGACGTTGGTGGAATGTTTGACGACATTGTTGAAATGATGACCGACTCTGGCTTTTCAAAGGGGATGGTTTATAAAACATACAAAAGTGCTGGGGTTAAGGTTTTTGATGCGATTGTCGGTTTACATCCGAAGCTCATGCAAAAGAAAGGAACCGCATTTAAGTTTGTAGGTAAACCTGCAGACCTTGCTAAGGTTAAGAATTCAAAAGATGATATTCTACTTACAATCGGTTGTACAAAAGGAACTGTTAAGCGTGGATCTGCTGGTGAAAAATATGCTGATAACAGTAACGCCGATGCTCTTATGGCAGATCGTGACCGCATCAGCTTTGAGAAGCAACTTGAAGATTTAGAAAACCTTCTCAAACTAACTGTTAACGGCGCAGCCAATGCAATCTTTATTGCTGGTCGAGGTGGTGTTGGTAAAACACACACAACCGAAAAGGTTCTTGCTGACATGGGTCTGCGAGACGGATCAGGATACTTTAAGAACACTGGTAGTACAACTGCTGCAGGTATGTATTCTCTACTCTTTCGTTACAAGAACGATATCATTCTTTTTGATGATAGTGACGATGCCTTTAAGGATCAGGAAAGTAGAAACCTTCTCAAGGCTGCAACTGATACCAAAAAGATTCGGAAGCTCGTTTGGAACAAAATGGGTAAAAACGTTGTTGATCCTGAAGAGGATATCACGGACGAAGAAATGCTTGACCAAAATCTCATTCCTCGTTATTTTGAGTTTACTGGTAAGATCATTTTTATTACCAACCTTAAAATGCAAAAGCTGGATCCAGACGGTGCGCTAAGAACACGCGCATACATCATTGACATTGATCCAACTGAAGCAGAGATTTATGACTTTATGGATCAGATTGTTGATAAGATTAAATTAGAAGACGGTCTGACCCTTGATTTGACAAAAAGGAAAAAGGTTGTGGATCTTCTTCGTAAAGGTAAGAGCAAGCAAGAACCAAACCTTCGTAAACTCAGCCGGGGACTGAATATGGCTGCAGGTGCTCTTTCTGCTGGGGTTGCTGTAAAAGACGGTGATCTCCGGCGAATGATTGAAACTTACGCGTAATTAAGTGGAAAAAGGAGGATTAAAACCCTTCTTTTTGATTATATTATTTACATTTATCATAAAATAGTTTATAATAATTAATAGTAAAAATGATAGACAAAACTTTACGAATATATGGCTGCAAAGACAAGCCAGACCTGAGAGACGATATTCGTGAAGCGTCTAAGTTTTTCATTAACAAGCTGATTCCTCGAAAAAGGATACTTCACATTGCTGTTAAAAGAAGAAAGAATCTTATCAAGAACAGCGGAACATACGGGGAGTGTTGGCACCTTGATGAACCAAACTGTTTTGAAATATTGGTCGACGCAGACCTTTCTAAAAAGCAAACTCTTACAACCTTGGCTCATGAATTTGTTCACGTAAAACAATTCTGCCGTAGAGAACTTAAATTCGGTCACAAGATTGATACTTGGTGTGGTAAAAAGTATTACCACGGTGCAGCTTATGAATCCCTGCCATGGGAAAAGGAAGCAACCCGACTGGAGACGGTTTTATACGAAGAATTCAAGGTGCATAAAAATAACAATAAAGTATAAATAGTATTATGAAAAGATTTAAGGAATTTTTATCAGAAGCTTATTCTTTCTTTCCAAAATCGGTCGAAGAAATAGAAACTGAGTTAAAGGATTTTTCTACTGATAGCCAAAATGAAATTAAAGCGCTGTTTACTTTCCTTAGGACAAAGTATCCAAGCGTTTATACTCCTATCAATATTGATAAAAAGAAACAGAATAACGTTAATGTTACACGCGAACTTCAATCGGAAACCGAGATATCTGATATTGTTTCTGGAGCCGGTATTAAAAAAATTAAGCTCAAGTTCGGTAATGGATCATCCGGTAATCGCGGTGTAAATAATCGTGGTAATATATTTGAAGGCGCGTTTGCAAATGCCATAACTACATGGTGGAACGGCGAAGAAGTTGAAAATAAAAGTATGCTTGCCGCTATTAAAGACCTTGATAAAACATATAAGCTTAGTGATTCAAGTAAGCTAGATGTTAATGTTGTTGGTGGTGAAAACACCAAACGCCCTCTTAAATTTGGTCCAACCATTATTTTAGATAACCCAAAAGGATCTGGATTCGATATTGGTAAATCAGTTACAGATGTTACACTAGTTACTGATAATCGCGAAATTTATCTCAGCCTTAAGTTAGGTACAACTACTACATTCTTCAACGTGGGTGTAAGAAGGATTCTAACTCCAGATCAGATTAAATCCAGTAAGATTACTAATAAAGACGGCTTAAATCTCCTTAGCATCTTTGGCATTGACCCTGTCAAATTTTCAGAAGTATTTAATGGTACCAGTAAGGGTAGTGTTGATACTAGAGCAAAGGTGGATTCCAACAAAATAGAAAAGTTGTTGCAATCAGGAATAGGTTATAACTATCACATCATCCACAAAATGTCAAAGGGAATTCTTTCAAAAGAAATGAATCAATCTGCAATGAAGAAAGCAGCAAAGATCGCTGGTGGCGTTACAGTTTATTATGGTGGTAAAACCGGTCGAGGTAAACGCGTTGATGTAGAATTCAAATCAGCTTCATATAAATTTAAAATCAACATTAGAGATACCCAAGGTAAAGATGGATACCCGACTCGTATGATGTGTGATTTTACTACAATTAAGTGAGAAATCATGAACCAAGAAATAGAGCAGGCATTACAATTTCACAAGGACAATAACATTCCAATTTCGGAAAACATTTTCCGTCCTCACACAGAAAATTATTACGCTCTTTTTCGCGCAGCCCGTTCGTTAAAAGAAGATCTTGATCTTACCTCCTTTGATCGCCATTTGCTCTCAACAGACATTGGCGAGTTTGGTATTTACGAAGGAGAAGAAGTTCCACTCGACCATCCCTTTATTGCCGAAGCTGAATATAAAGGAAAAGAGGTTGAGTTGGATACCCCCAAGCGAGGCGGTAAAAAGAAATACTTTGTTTACGTTAAGAACGATAAAGGTAAAGTAGTTAAAGTTGAATGGGGAGATACAAGTGGTCTTACCGCTAAGATTTCTGATAAAGCTGCTGCTGCATCCTTTGCCGCTCGTCACCGCTGTCATTTAAAGAAAGACAGAACAACCCCCGGTTGGTGGGCTTGTAATATGCCCCGCTATGCTAAAGACCTTGGCTTAAAAGGAGGCGGAAACTTTTTTTGGTAAAACTATAAACCATATAAATAGAATCAATCTAATCTTTATATTAAAATGAAAGAATCTTATAACAGAGACCCATTAATTCAAACTGCTGAAGGCTTAATGCTAACTGAAGATGTTGCTAAAATTAAAAAGAAAGTGGCGCAGCTTAAAGTTGGTGATAAAACAAACTTTGGAGCAGTACTTGATATTGGCGACGAACATATTACATTTAAAGCTCCACAAACGCCTAAAACCAAAATTCTTTTTCGTCAGAGGGCATTGGGTAGGTCTGCCTACCTACTAATGAATCTTGTCAAGTATACTCCAGATGGTAAGAAACTTGACAAGACATTCAAAGAAGCCAACGATTTTACTGGAGCTGCTGCCGCAGCTGCCGTGGCTGGAGAAGATGAATTTGAATTTAATGGTAAAACATATCCAGTTGAGATGGATTTAGAGGTTGCTAAAAAGATTATGTCCCAATCACTGAAGCTTGCAAAACAACTTGCAAAGGACATGGAAGAAGACACGGATTTTATTGAAAGTAACGAGTTTGTTGGCGCAGCTGCCGCAGCCAAGGTTGCTGGTAAAGATGAATTTGAATTCAATGGTAAAACATATCCTGTTGAAATTAGTCAAGAGACCGCTGAAAAGATTATGTCTCAAGCTATTGACCTTGCTAAAGATCTTGCAAAGGCTAAGAAAGAGGAGTCCACCGATCTTGAAGAAGAGACGGGCTCATTAAAAAATTCACTAAAGGTTCTTGCTAAAGCTGGAATCAGAGGTCGTCTAGTAAGTGATATGCCAAAGTTTGCTAAAGCCATTCGTAAAAATTACAAAGCTATTACTGGTGAAAAATATCAAGATGGGGATCAAGTTGCCATGAGCGAAATCATTGCAGATCTTATTGGCCACTTTAGAATAGATGGAGATGAATTCATTACTGCTTGGGATAGTACCATTAGAGAAGGCGCCGAACTTGAAGAATCAGAACACGGTGAATGGTTTACCGCTGAAATGAAGGTTAAGTCCAGTGGGCAGCTTTACTCAACCTTTTATGTTCAAGCCAAAGACATAGGCCAAGCAAATAAAAAGGCTGAAAAGGTATTTAAAGAATTGATGAAAACATCCTACCCCAAGGATTGGCCAACTTACTCAAAGAAGTTTACCCTTAAGGTCGTAAAGGGTGATAACATGGGTGAGCTGATGCCGTAATAGGAAATACAGATAAGCAATATGCAACCCTATACAGATCAAGAGAAAGAAGGTAAAAAGATTAGAACCTTTTCCGCAGGCGTGGAAAATGAAGAACTTATTTGGCATAGGGATAAGACGCACCGTGAAGTAACGGTTGCTGAAGGAACAGGTTGGTTCTTTCAACTAGATGAAAGTGTTCCTTTTGAATTAAAGAAGGGCCAATCACTTTCAATTCCCAAGATGGAATGGCATCGGTTGTTTAAGAAAGGCGATTCAGACCTTGTACTTGAAATTGTTGAATCATATATACCTTCTTTTAAAAACATTGTTGAAGCTCCCAAACTTTCTAAAGGTTATGGTGCAGGTTTAGGCGACTCAACCAAAGACAAGCGTCGGGCCCAGTTTAATAAGCAGGCTAAAATGGATGACGACGATCCCGCTGCTTATAAACCTGCACCTGGAGATGCAAGAGGTAAAACCAAACCAAGTAAATATACAAAGGCCTATAAGGACATGTTTGGTGAGAAGGTTGAATACTATTCAATGCCAGAACTCAAAAAGCAGTTGAAAAAAGAATATGGCTCAGAGGCTTCTTCTCTCAAGATTGTAAAGGTTAAAGGCCGGGGTCGAACCCAGAGTGTATCTATCCAAACACCATCCGGTCAAGAACTAGATAGATATAATAATGTACCTGGGTTGGGCTACACACTTGCTGAAGACACAGAAGACACAAAAGGAATAGGCACTGACGGACTGGCAAAAAATTACAAAAAGATTACTCCAGGCCAAAGCGTTGAAGAAAAACTGGACCCTAAAAAAGACGATGCAGGGGATTATATCAAAGACTTTATGAAGTCAGATGCTCCTCAGTTTAAAGGGAAGTCTAAAGAAAAGATACGCCAAATGGCCGTTGCCGCTTACCTTGACGATAAGGATGCGCTAACAGAAAAAACCATTAAAGGTCTTGAAAAGAAAGCTGACGAATCTGGTGTTGCATACGACATCTTAAAGAAAGTATACGACCGAGGAATGGCTGCTTGGAGAACTGGCCACCGCCCAGGGACTACTCCACAGCAATGGGCTTTTGCTCGCGTTAATTCCTTTCTCACTGGCGGTACAACTCAAAAGACAACCGATGCTGACCTTTGGAAAAAACACAAAGGTAAAAAGGAATCTGTTGAGTTGGAAGAAAAGGAAATCTCTGAGGCGAAGCACATGAAGTTTAATAAAAGAACTTTGCTCCGCACTATGAAAAAGCCTGAAGGGGTTATTCAAACAAGCGATGGTGGTCAGTATACAATTTATCGACCAAAGCAAACCAAACAGGGTTTCAACACCAGTGATTTGTGGCAAGATAAATCCATCATTGCTTTACCTATTCCGGCTTGGCCAGGTGGAGAAGTTGAGATTAATTACGATGATATCACTCAATACAGCGAGACGTATCACGAAGAATCACTTAAGCCAACTCCAGCGTTAAAACAAAAACTGATAGAGGTTGCCGGACTTACTTCCGCAACCGCGGAAAAGATTTTGGCTCTGCCGCAACCAATGCTGACCACAGTTATTAACCAACTTCTTACAGCTGAGGTTCACCATGAAGATACATCCAACAATGAAGTTGATCTCATTCTTGAACGAGGTAAAACATATATCTTAAAGCAAGATAGAGATGATTACGACAGGGGTGTATTGGTAACCATGAATGAAGACGGCAGCTATGAAATGGCTTATTGGGTTGGAGATAAATATGAACCTTACCCTATTGAAATGCTTGTTGACGGAAAGTCCATAAAGAAGGATGGACGAATTGCAAAGTTTAATTACCACCCTACAGTACCTAAAACATGAAATCATTTAGTTCTTATATTGAAGATATTGCGAGGTTAATTCAAGAAGCTGAGACACCGTGTCCTCCTGCAACCCAGGATCTTGCAATTAATACAAAGAATCGCGATGCAACAATAAAGAACTATAACTATGGCCCGTTGAATGTATCAGAGCCAGGGACGTATTGGAAAGACATTGCTAAGTATTGGAAAACAACAGAGAAAGCTGCAAAGGCATCACTTTGCGCTAACTGCGTTGCGTTTGATATATCCCCAAGAATGCTCGAATGTATGCCGGGTGTAACATCTGATGAAGATGGCGTTCTAGGTTATTGCTGGATGCATCATTTCAAGTGTCACTCTGCCAGAGCCTGTCATACATGGGCTAAAGGTGGTCCTATTGATAAGGATGATGTTTCTCATGAATGGGCTAAGCGCGCTGGTGAACCTTATTATAAAGAAGCCACGGAAAGAATTCCTCGCGAAAAAGGTCAACACACTGGTTCGTCTTCTCACTCTGATTTATATACAGACGAAGATCCTGAAGGAACAATTCACGGGCTAGGTTTTAAAGATCCTGAGACTGCAAAGAAAGGAATTGCTATTATAGATAAAGCTGATAGAACCCACGCTCATAAAGTTCAAGCTACACTGGTTATGCAGCAAAGAGCAAAGGTTGCTATTGAAAGAACCAAGGATCCCGAAAAGAAAGCAAACCTTAAAGGTGCTTATGATATTTGGACAGACCATTTAGAGAAGCTGAAAAAAATTACTCAGCAGAAAAACCAATCTTAAACCCATGCAAGACTTTGAAAAATCATACGACAATTTAGCTGAAGCTGCTAAAGATATCTTTAATCGTAATGCACGTAAGATGCGCGGTAAGATTGAAGAAGAAGAACATCAAACGATTAGTGTTGTAGCACCAAACTCTCAAGCTTATGAAGTAGATGGTATTGGCAATGCTGACTTGAATCTTGTTCGTGGAGGAAAGTATGTTTTTGAAGTAGATGCAACAGGACATCCGTTTTACATTAAGACAGATAAGACCGGTGGCGAAGGTGATCAATACACGGATGGTGTAACCAATAACGGACTTGAAAAAGGAACACTTGAATTTGAAGTTCCTGCTGATGCTCCAGATACTCTTTACTATGTTTGCGCATATCATCCAGTTATGGTTGGTACTCTTAACATTACTGATACCGCCGAGATTGAAGAAGGTACAGAGTTTGTAAAAGGCGATGTCGTTATGGATGTCAGAACAAAGCTCAAGGGAACAGTCCTGCACAAAGGTAATAAAGACGACGTCTTTGTAAAGTTTGGAAGTATTACTAAAGGTATTTCTGGAAAAAACCTTCGTCTTGTCGAATCCATCGAACTTGAAGAGGCAGTAAATCTTCAAAGTGGTTTCGGTTTTAGAGGAACCGTTGATATCGGTGGTATAGATTACAAGACCCAACTTGATCGCGTTGTTAAACTAATTAAAAAGACACGCATTCTCAAGTCCGATAAAGATATTATAGAGTTCTTGGAGAGCGGAATGGGTAGGGAACTCGGAGAAATCATTGTTGGTCAACACTCCAGACTTAGTCCCTCTGCTCGTAAAAACGATGCACCCCTTGTGTTATTCTTAAAGAAGCAGCTTCCTATTTGGGATTCACTGGGAGAAGACACCGATCTTGAAGAAGGAACTGGTAAGTATAAAGGAGAAACTTGGGAACAAGGATTCGAGCGCAGGGTTATTAAAACTACCAAACCCGAGCACATTGAAAAAGGTTTCAAGTGGCGTATCAAAGGTAAAGAACGCGACGAGATTTCTATCAAGCTTTATAAAAACAAGCCCGACTTTAAAGAATTTACAAAGCAAATGAAGCGGGTTGCCGGACATGAGTTCGGTGGATAAATTTTAATCACCACTATGGAATCATTCAAAACTTATTCTTATTTAGATGAAGAGGCTATCAAGCCTGACACGTTAAAGCTATTGGTTTTAACTTCTGCTAAAGAAGGCGAAGAACCTACAATCAATAAACTTGAAGATATTTGCGCTAAGAAAAAAATTAAACTGTATAGAATTGTATCGGATAAAGCATATGCGTCCAAAAAGGACGAGCAAAAAGAAACACTAGTCATTCATAACTACGATGGCCAAGGGGAAAGTTTGGAAATTGACCGCAATGAAGATGTGGTATGTATAGCTCGGAGAACGGTGGTTACAAATAGAAACGCCGCCGTTTTACATTCAATGTTGGCAGATCACGGAGTGTTTTGTATTAACTCCCCTCAAAGTGTAAAGACCGCAAGTAATAAATTTAGTTCTTACATTAACTTTGTCAACGATAACGTTCCCACTCCCAAAACGTGTTTGGTTACAGATATTGAATACATCGACAAAGGTATTGAAGAAGTTGGTGGAAAGTTCCCTCTTATCTTAAAGTTTACTGAAGGTCACGGCGGTAAGGGAGTTATGAAACTTGAAACCAGGGAAAGCCTGGTGTCAGTTATACAAGCAATTCAAGCTGAGCCTGAAAGCAACGTTGAATTAATACTTCAAGAGCTTAAAAAGATTAAAGACGATAGAAGAATTCTTGTATTAAACGGTCAAGTTATTGCGGCAAGTAAACGTAAAAAGATGGCTGATGACTTTCGTACAAACGTTTCTCTGGGTTCTGACGTAGAGCCACACAAGCCGAACGATAAAGAAATGGAACTCGCGGTGAGAGCTGCTAAGTCTGTGGGTTGTTATTACTGCGGCGTTGATATTATTCAAGTCGATGGTGAGTATTTTGTTTTGGAGGTTAACCCTTCACCAGGGTCTAAATCAAATTACTTTGATGTGGAAAAACAAAAAGTTATAAACGGAACTGCACTGGTTCGTAAACTTGTTGACAGTACACTTGAGAAAGAGAACTGGACTTACGAGACCAAAGAGGTCGGCGTTATAGAATACATGAAGATTTTAGACGACGACTTTAAACTCATGACCGCTAAAATGGATACGGGTAATGGTTCGGTAAACTCTATTGGTGTTACTGATTTAAAGATAAAAGGAAACGTTGCTGAGTTTTATATTCAAGACACCAAACACAAACTTACAAAAGAGATATTACCTAAGACTTCCGTTATTAAAGTACGAGGTGATAAAGGCAATCCTGAAAGACGGCCGGTTGTAATGTTTGATGTTAAGCTGGGCAACAGGGTTTATAGAGATGTTAAGTTTTCCTTAGCCGATAGAAATAATATGGACCACCCGATTTTGGTATCTGCTAAATTTATGGCCGCTTGCAAGTTAAGCGTTAATCCTAATAAAGAGTTTGTTTGCTGTATGCCATAAATAAATTACAACACAATGAAATCATTTAAGACATATATCACCGAAGCTTCGGGAAAGAATACCCACATGACGCATATTGAAGATGCGGTATTATACGGTGGAGTTAAAGGAGCAAAGGAAGCAATTACCGCGCTGCGTTCGTTAAGAGACATGCTTGCAGGAAATGCAAAGAGCAGCAGTGATGTTACTGTCAAATGGGATGGTGCTCCTGCAGTGTTTGCTGGTATTGATCCAACCGATGGCCAATTCTTTGTTGCTAAAAAAGGTATCTTTAATAAAGATCCAAAGGTATACAAATCTGAAGCAGATGTTAAAGCTGATACCAGTGGCGATCTGCAAGCAAAGTTGATTGTTGCTTTTAATGAACTTTCCAAACTTGGAATTAAAGGTGTCTTGCAAGGTGACATGATGTATACCAAATCGGATCTTAAACCACAAAAGATCAACGGTGTTCCTTATATTACTTTCCAGCCAAACACGATTGTTTATGCTGTTCCTGCCAATACTCCTGGTGGTAAAAAGATTAAAAGTTCAAAGATGGGTATCGTATTTCACACATCCTATTCAGGTACTTCATTCGAGAATATGAAGGCTTCGTTTAACGTTGACATTAGTTCCTTGAAACCTACTTCAACTGTTTGGTATCAAGATGCACGAACTCCTGACCTTAGCGGTACTGCATTAATGGATGCAGACGAAACCAAAGAAGTTACAGCCGCCCTTTCAAAGGCTGGTAAGATTTTCCAAAAGATTGCGGGCTCAACCCTTAAAGCGATTGAAGCTGATCCACAACTTGCACAAACCCTTGAAACTTATAACAACACGTTTGTTCGTAAAACTGAAGAGTTACCTGCTGATTCGAAGAAACACGTTGATGGTCTTATAAAGTGGTCCACAGAGCGCTATAAAAAAGAGCGCACTCAACGTAAAAGCGAAAGAGGCAAAGAAGGTGTGAATAAACGAGAAGAAGAATTTATGAAGTTCTTCTCCAAAGAAAATAAGACTAACCTTGCTTTGATCTACGACCTTCAGAAGGCTATTGTTGCCGCCAAGCTTATCATCATTAAGAAGCTTGACTCTCTTAAAAAGATTAATACATTTATTCGTACCAAGAACGGGTTTAAAGTTACGGGTCAAGAAGGGTTTGTTGCAATCGACAAAACAGGCGGGGGCGCGGTTAAACTCGTTGATCGTCTCGAGTTCTCTACAAACAATTTCAGTCCTGACGTACTTAAAGGTTGGGACCATTAAACCACTATAAATACAGTTAGTAAATGAAATCATTTAAGCAATTTAAAGAAGAAACTGTAAAAGAATTGGTTGTCACCTTTGGGCGATTTAATCCTCCTACCGTAGGACATGGAAAGCTATTAAAGAAAGTTTCTAATTTAGCAAAAGGAGCTGATTATAGAATCTATTCTTCGCAATCAATTGATCCTAAAAAGAACCCTCTTAAGTATACAGATAAGGTAAAGTTTTTAAGGAAGATGTTTCCTGAACATGGAAGAAACATTATTCTGGACAAGGGTGTTAAAAGTCTTTTTGATGTGGCGGATAAAGCGCATTCAGATGGTTACAACAAGCTAACAATTGTTGTTGGCAGTGATCGCGTTCCTGAGTTTAGAGCCTTGATTCCAAAGTATAACGGTGTTAAAGGTCGCCACGGATTTTACGATTTTGAATATGGCATTGAAGTTAAAAGTGCGGGTGAACGCGATCCTGACTCAGATGATGCTGTAGAGGCCATGAGCGCAAGTAAGTTGCGAGCGGCAGCAGAAGATAACGATTTAAAAACCTTTTCTCTAGGTATGCCTAAGAACTTCCGTGGGGTTACTGATCTCATGAATGCTGTTCGCAAAGGAATGGGACTAAAGGAATCAACAAATTTTAGAAAGCACGTTGAACTTGAAACAAATCAAGTGCGTGAACAGTATATCTCTGGCTCAATCTTCAATATTGGAGACACCGTGTTTAATAAAAAGGACGAGCAGGAATACACCATCACTGAAAGATTTGCAAATCATGTCTCAATTAAAAACGATCGAACCACAAGTAAAGCATTTATTCAAGACTTAACTGTAATAAATTGATAAATAGTATAAATCATATGAAAACATTAAAAGAAATACTTAACGAATCTGCCCACGACTCGTCAATAGAAAAGCAAAACGATAACATTGATGCGAAAGCTGATGAAGGTTCTTCTAAAGATCTTAAGGCTATTTCTGCAGGAATGTTTACTAAAAGAACTTTGATCCGCTCCATGAAGCACTCTGAAGGTGTTATTCAATTGGCCAGTGGTAAACAATATACAATTTTTAATCCAAAGTCTGAAGATCAGGACACTGAAGGAATGTTCCAAGATGATATGGTTTTTGCAATTGATGCTGATGGTAACGAAGTTAAAGTTGAATACAAAGAAATCACTTCTTACAACGAAACATACCACGAAGATGAAGCTGGTGCTCCTCGAAGAATGACTTACGATGATGCACACCAGCCCAAAACTAAAATGGAGCTGATGGCTGCCGTAAAGAGAGAACTTCGTAGCATGAAGGTTGCTGATGTAAAAGCTTCTTACCAGTATATTAAAGCTGCCCATTGTAATACTAGAGAAAGTATGCACGGAATGGGAACAAAGAAGGATACGTTAATGGCAATGATGAAGGATCTTAAAGGCATGAAAGCAAGTGCCCTTAGAGCTTCTTACGAGTACATTAAAGCTTCTCATTGCGGACCTAGAGAAGGTGCTCACGAAGATGAGATGGTTAATGCTGGTGCTCATCGCGATGATCTGAAACATCCTAAGCCACAGCCAGTGATGGCAAGCCACTGCACAGAAGAAACCGAAATTACTGAAGCGATTAACTTTAGTAAAGTCCCTGATGATCAATTGATTAAATGGATTAAAGTACTCGGATTGGCTAAAAACAAACCTAAGGCACCTTGGACCGATTATCCACAAGATATGGCTGCTGCTGAAAAAGAAGCTAAAAAACGTAGGCTTACGTTTGAAGCTGTTGAGCTTGAAGAGATGAAGACCAAAGATGACGACCTTGCGGTTATGATCTACGACTACATCGGCGCAGACACTGAAGGACTTCCTTTGAAGACGCTTATCATGCAGGCCGTTGGTAAATACTTTGGCTCTCAAAAAGTTGACGGCCCAGTTGGAGGTTAATATTAAAACGCGTCCCTTTGTTAATTAAACGCAAAGGGACGTGCAAATAAAATTATGGCAGAATACACAGACCTATTTGTAGATCAAGGCAGTAACTTCTCGACCACTGTAACAGTTGCAGAAACAAGTGGTGCAGCAACTGACTTAACAGGATATTCTGTCCGCGGTCAAGTTAGAAAAGCGTATGCATCCACTGTTGCCACATCCTTTACAGCTACTCTTGCATCGGATCCCACAACAGGTATTGTGACAATTTCTTTATCACCTGCACAAACCGGAAGCTTAAAGGCGGGAAGATATGTGTATGATGTTGAAGCTTTTATAGACGACTCTCCTGAAACAACCGTTCTTAGAATCAGTGAGGGTCAGGTTCATATCACTCCTAGGGTAACACAACCTTAGTAAAAAGTTACTAAACTTTTACCTTTACAAGCTTAAAGGATTTTGATATAATAGATCTAAGGTCGTTAAGGATTTAACTTAACACTATTAGACTATTAGCTGGGACACCAACGGTTCCCGCAGGGATCAGTATAATAAAGATACAATGGTTAAAACACTAGCAGATTATATCATGCATATAAAGGGTGCTATGCCTTTAAGTATGTGCGAGGCTCTTATTAAAACTTATGACTCTATTCACAGAGAAGAAAGGGTACAAAGAAAAAATAGAATTCTAAATTTTGAAGAAATTAACATGCTTGACCATTCTGCGTTTGAGCCCTTTCGTTCTCAAATGGGACAGCTGATGCAAGGGATAAGTAAATTCTATATGGATAATACTCATAACATTCTTCGTGATAGACTTCCCTGTTATGAAGCGTTAAAGGATTATGAAGCTCCTAGAATAAAAAGATATGAACCAAATAAAGGGATATTTGACTGGCATATTGACGCAGCTAATCAAGATTCTTCCAAGAGAGCTATTGTAATGTTTTGGTATTTAAACGATGTAAAGGAAGGTGGAGAAACATTGTTTGATATTGGGGAAGAGCTTGCGATTAAACCTGTTGCTGGTTCTGTTTGCGTGTTTCCCCCAACATGGAACTTTCCTCATAAAGGTGCTACACCGGTATCAAATCCAAAGTACTGCGTTTCTTCTTATGTTTGGCTTCCTAATGAACTCGCTCCTTGTGATTAGTTGCGGTTATATATACAATATGATTAGCAATAATAACCTTAACAGATCCAACTTTAATCTGTATGCTGCTCAAAATTATAACAATCCTCGTGCGCTAGATGTTAACGAGTTTTATGAAGACTTATATAGATTTAAATATCTTAAAAAGCTTTTTACCAAATACGAGAAATCAGATTCTTTACAGGAAAGATTAATTCTTAACCACCTTATTTTAATATACAACGTCTTTAAATTTGAAGCCGCGACCAGTATGTGCTTCTTTAAGATTGGCGAACAAAGTTGGCCTGCATTAAAAACATTTCTTTTATTTCTTTCTTATATTAAGGAGGATGATTTTATAAATATACCTAGTGACCTTTATGTCGCAAAGAAACTTCAACAACTCTAAAAATGCTTTCATTAACTGACAGATTCTACGCCCTCCGATTTTTGCGATTGCTAACTACCCCTTGGGAAAAAACCGGAGCGTTTAAGGCAGGTATCGTTGATGAAAACGGAAAGATATTACGCAAGGCAAAAGGGCGTGAAGATAAAAAGGTTTATAACATTTTTCACAAGTTGGTTTATAACATTAAGCGGCTTATTAATAAGGTACCTGCAGTAGGAAAGAGTACATTGGCAAGTTATGCTGCAGCGCTGTATTTAATTAAAGAACACACACGGTTATCAGATAAAGTACTTACTGAAATAATTAAAGAAGGCTTGGAAATTGATCCTACCAGTGACGATCTTAACGAAGAAAGTCTTTACCTTTTAAACGAAGAAGGTCATTTAAGTGCTGGTAATTACGAGTTTTGCGAAGACATAATTCACTTTGAGGATGGGGATATTACAGAGGAAAGTAAGGGAAGGATTGTTACTGTTACCGAAGAAAGGCGTGCACCAATCGGGACGCTATTGGGTTATCCAATTTTTAAACTTATCGACGCGGATACGGGTTCCAGCGTTATTATTTCAAACACACAACTTAATCCAATAACTTACTGATGAAAGAAGATGCAATGTCAACCTCTTCGGTTGCACTTAAACCGAGACCACTTTTAAAGAAGCCCAAAGATGGTAAGGAAGGCGAGTATTGCCTTACCAAATCAGAAAAGAAACCAAAGGGTGCACTTCCTCAGTATCCAACCCAAGGACCAACTTGGAAGATGTTTCAAGTGTGTGCTGAAACTTTTAATAAATTCGAGACCGGCCGATTCAAATTTGAACGGTGGGCTAAATACCTCAACCTACAGGATGAGACAGAAAAGGCAGTATACGACTATGCCACTGCAAACCGCCAGAAAATAGTCGTTCTTCAATGTTCCGATACCGGAGCGCTTAGAGCTATTCGTAGATTCGATAGAGGATAACGTAAAGCTCAACATTAATAATAATACCTCTGCTTTTTTATTTACAGCTGAGGTATTATTTTGTATAATAGACTAAACCACACAACAGTAGTATACACATGCCAACAATATTTGAAGAACAGATCAGCCGGAAACCCAACCAATACCCTTGGACAGAAGAATTCATTGAATCAATGCACAACGGATTTTGGACGGATAAAGAATTTAGTTTTAAGTCGGATGTCCACCAATTTAAAACAGTACTAACAGATCAAGAAAGGGAAATCATTGTTCGTACCCTTTCAGCAATTGGACAAATTGAAGTAGCAGTGAAAAGCTTTTGGGCTAAGCTTGGTGAGAACCTTCCCCACCCCGCACTGCAAGACCTTGGCTATGTTATGGCCAATACAGAAGTGATTCACAACAACGCGTATGAGCGCCTTCTCAAGGTTCTTGATATGGAGGACATCTTTGAAGAGAATTTAAAACTTGATTGGATTCAGGGTCGGGTTAAGTATCTTCGCAAATACACTCACCGCTTTTACAAGGATAGCAAAAAACAGTATCTTTATGCCATTACCTTGTTTACTTTGCTGGTTGAAAACGTTTCGTTGTTTAGTCAATTCTATGTTATTAACTGGTTTGCCAGATACAAGAATGTGCTAAAGGATACTGATCAGCAGGTTAAGTATACTCGTCAAGAAGAGAACATTCACGCCATGGTTGGTATGAAAATTATCAACACTATTCGTCAAGAACTTCCTGAGCTGTTTGATGATGAGCTTGAAGCGAGAATTGTTGGTGCAGCTGCTGACGCGTTTAAAGCCGAAGCTAAGATTGTTGACTGGATGATTAATGGTATTCAAGAGCCTGGTTTAAATGCCGATATTCTTAAAGAGTTTATCAAGAATAGAATTAACAGCAGTATGGACATGATAGGTTTTACAAAGCCTTTTGAAATTGATCAAGATTTGATTGCTGAAACCATGTGGTTTGAAGAAGAGCTACACGGAAACAACATGACTGACTTTTTTCACTCTCGTCCAGTGGAATATTCAAAGAAGAGTCAGTCGTTTGATGAAGACGACCTCTTTTAATAAGAGTGATATATAATTTAAATACATAATGGAAAAGTACTATTGGCTAAATAAAGACTCTCGTAAGTTCCTCGAAAGAGGGTATTTACTGGAAGGAGAAACACCAGAGCAACGTTGTAAAGACATTGCGGCTCATGCTGAAAAGATACTTGGCATAAAGGGATTTGCTGAAAAGTTTGAAGGTTATCTTGGCGATGGATTTTACTCGCTGAGTAGTCCAATCTGGAGTAACTTTGGACGAGAACGCGGCCTGCCAATCAGTTGTTTCGGATCCTTTATTGACGACACGCTTGAAGAGATTGCTGGTGCCAAGCTTGCCGAAGTGTCCATGATGACCAAGTTTGGTGGAGGAACCTCTGCTTACTTTGGTGCTCTTCGTGGTCGTGGTGCTCCTATTAGTACAGGTGGAACGAGTACTGGTGCCGTTCACTTTATGGAACTTTACGACAAGCTTATGAGCGTGGTATCTCAAGGTAATGTTCGTCGTGGTTCTTTTGCAGCTTATCTGCCCGTTGATCATACAGACATTGAAGAGTTTCTGAAGATTCGTGGTGAAGGCCATGAGATTCAAGAGATGAGTATTGGTGTTACCATCTCAGATGAGTGGATGAAATCAATGCTTGAAGGTGATAAAGAAAAGCGTCGTATCTGGGGGTTGGTTATTAAGAAAAGATTTGAGAGTGGGTATCCTTACTTGATGTTCTCTGACAACGCCAATAACGCAGCACCTCAAGTATACAAAGACAAAGGTAAAACCATTCATGCCAGTAACCTTTGCAATGAGATTATGCTCAGCTCAGATGTAAATGAAAGCTTTGTGTGCAACCTTTCTTCTCTTAACCTTGAGCGTTGGGACGAGATTCAAGTAACAGACGCGGTTGAAACACTAACGTATTTTCTTGATGCTGTTATGACTGAGTTCATAGACAAAACAGAAGGTATCCCTCATATGGATGCACCCCGTAATTTTGCCATTGCTCAACGGGCTTTGGGTATTGGAGTTCTGGGTTGGCATTCTTATCTGCAAAAGAAGATGATTCCCTTTGAAGGTCTGCAGGCTCAAATGCATAACAATCAAATCTGGAGTACCATTCGTATTAGAACAGATGATGCTTCTGAAGAACTTGCTGAGAAGTATGGCGAACCTTCTTTACTTGAAGGGTATGGTCGGCGGAATGTTACCACCCTTGCTATTGCGCCAACAACTTCAAGTTCGTTTATCCTTGGTCAAACTTCTCCAAGTATTGAGCCGCTCAATTCAAACTATTTTACAAAGGACCTTGCAAAAGGTAAGTTCACCTTCAAGAATCCTTATCTTAAATCTCTGCTTCGTGAAAAGGGTTTAGATACTCAAGAAGTATGGCATGAAATTCTAACTCATGGCGGGAGTGTTCAACACCTCGCTGAGTTAAACGAAGAAGAACGGGATGTATTTAAAACCTTTGGTGAGATATCCCAAAAGGAAATTGTTATTCAAGCGGCACAACGACAGAAGTTTGTTGATCAAGGCCAAAGCCTGAACTTGATGATCCCGCCAAAGGCTAAACCAAAAGAAGTAAATGAACTGCTGATCTATGCATGGGAAAGTGGAATTAAAGGGATGTATTACCAAAGGAGTGGTAACCCTGCACAAGAACTTGCTAGATCATTAAACACGTGTAAGTCGTGTGAAGGATAAATATGATTGCCGAACATCGCTGCCCCAGCTGCCACATGTCTTATGAAATTATGTGGGAAGATAATGAAGAAGCCTTTTACTCTTCAGTAGAAGACACTGATACAGATTACGACGATTACGACAAAGAGTCTTATCCCCAATACTGCCCGTTTTGTGGTGCTCACAATTCTTACGACGGCGCTCTTTAATTTCCGTATAGATACTTTATGTGGATCTATCAAGGGGAAGAATTTACGTCAGAGATGATTGGCGATTATGTCGGCTTCGTATACTGCCTTACTGATACCGAAAACGAAAAGAAATATATCGGTAAGAAAAAGTTTACCCGTAAGATAACTCGACCTCCGTTAAAAGGTAAGAAGAGAAAGCGTCGGTCAGTTGCTGAAAGTGATTGGCAAACCTATTACGGTTCTAGTCCTGAAACCAAAGCTCTTGTTGAAGAATTTGGTGGGGAAAGATTTAAAAGAGAGATACTTCACTTGTGTACTTCACTTGGGTCTATGTCGTACATGGAATTAAAAGAGCAGGTTGATCGCGAAGTACTTTTAAACGATGAATACTATAACGGAATTATCCAAGCTAGGATTCACCACAGTCACGTTAAAAACCTTAAAAAATGATTTACATTATTTCTTTTTTATGGTATAATAGTAGTCTAAACTAAAATCAATATACCAAAATGATTATCGTAGACTTCTCTGGAATATCAATCTCTACTGTGTTTTCACAGCCTAAATCAAATATAGACGAACATTTATTGCGTCATATGATTCTCAATTCGTTGAGAATGTACAATCTTAAATACCGTGATGAGTATGGTAAACTGATTGTTGCATGTGATGCTGGTAGCTGGCGTAAAGGTACCTTCCCCGAATACAAAGCGGCTCGTAAAAAGAATCGCGAAAGCTCTGATATGGATTGGAAATCTATCTTCGAGAGTATTAATAAAGTAAGGGATGAGATCGACGAGTTCTTGCCGTATCCTGTGGTTCAAGTAAGTAACGCTGAAGCTGACGACGTTATTGCAACCCTTGTGGAAACAACTCAAGAGTTTGGCAACCACGAAAAGGTTATGATTGTTAGTGCTGATAAGGACTTTATTCAGTTACAAAAATATGACAATGTTCAGCAGTTCAGTCCTCTTACCAAAAAGGTTGTAAAGGATACTAACCCGCGCAAGTATCTGTTCGAGCACGTGGTTCGTGGCGACAGTGGTGACGGGGTTCCTAACGTTCTTTCACCCGATAACGTATTTGTTTCTGAATCGCGTCAAACTCCTCTCCGTGCTAAAAAGATTGAAGAATGGTATAACGCTTCCAGTAAAGGGGACATGCAAGAGATTCTCGATGAAGAAACGTATCGTAATTACGTTCGCAACAAAAGCATGATTGACCTTTCTCAAATCCCTCAAGAGATTGCGTCAAACATTGTTGACGAGTATAATAAAAAGCAAGTCAAGCCAAATGGTAAAGTTCTTAACTATCTTATTACTCGCCGCTGCAGCCAACTTGTTGCTTGTGCAGAAGAGTTCTTTATCAAGTGAGATATATAACTATAGACAACAACACAATGTCACTATGAATAAAAAGACAGCAAAGAATAACAGAACAAAGCTTCCTCATGAATTATTTGAAGCGTGCGAAGAAGCTGAAAGCGTTGCAGATCGAGTAAAGCTTTTACAAGATCACGGAACCTTTGGAATTAAAACATTACTTCAAGCTAACTATAAAGAAGAAGTTGAGTTTGATCTTCCATCTGGAACTCCTCCTTATAGAGAAAATGCAGGAGTACCTGGGCAGCAACAACGCCATTTTGAAAAACACGTTCGTCAACTAAGACATCTTGTTAAGCAATCGCCTTTACCCGCATTTAAAAAAGAACTTACTTATATTAAGCTTCTTGAAAACTTAGCTGCTGAAGACGCTAAGATTGTAATTGCTGTAAAAGACAAGAGCCTTAAAAGTCTTTACAAGACCCTTACTGAAGCTACTGTTCGTAAAGCCTTTCCAACACTACTCGGTGATAAGTAGAATGACCTACGATTATTGTTGCGAAACTTGTGGGGAAACGTGGGAAGAAAACCATCCCATGTCCAAAAGAGATGATCCTGTTGGTGATCCTTGTCCGCACTGTGAAACCGGAAAGAAAAAACGCGGTGTGACTGCACCCGGCTTTTCATTTGATACCAAACAAACAACGATTCAAAAGGTGGGTGGTGACTGGAACTGTTTACTTAAAAAGATCCACAAGAACTCAGGTAAGAAATCTAAAATTCACCACGAGTAAGCCATTATATGAAGTTGGATAAAGCACATCGTAGGTATCCAGTTCACGACTGGATTAACGTGAAAAACAGCTACTGGTACCCAGGTGATGATTACGCTGAATGGGAAAGGTGCCCAAGCTGCAACCTTATTCCTAAGCTTAGAATCACTGATGACATGCAGAGAACTGCGTGCGGGTGCTGGCGATCCGACGGTGATAGGTGGCAAGTATCTACTGAATCAAGAAGCTCTTATGTTACAAGAAAAGGATCTGACAAAGGGTATAACTATAATGCTTTAAAGGAAAACTGGAACACTTATTGCCAAACAGGTAAACTAAAATTTAAACTAGGAACACGATTTAGATTCGGATTCATCTGGGAACCCTTATTGGGAATCGTTAGAAAACAAGGATAATTTAAATATGCAAAACGAAGATAACAAATCAACTGAGGCTATGGGATTGGAAGATATCTTTAGCGGAGGAAAGCAAAATAACTTTTCCGGCGAATACGGATCCCTTATGGATTTCTATTTGTTGGGTTCTATTGGCGAAGCTTCCGAATACATTGAATGGTTTCACAAGATTCGCAACGCAAGACCAACCGATATAATTAACATTCATATTAACTGCCCTGGCGGTAACCTATTTACAACTGTCCAATTTCTTCAAGTACTTAGCGAGTGTAATGCACATATTAATATGAATGTTACTGGAGCTTGTATGAGTGCTGCAACTTTAATCTTTCTTCAAGGTGATGACTTTGTAATCAACGAACACAGCGCCTTTCTCTTTCATAACTACAGCGGCGGGATGATTGGTAAAGGTGGAGAGATGTATTCAAATGTGATACACGATCGTAAGTGGTCTGAAAAGCTTTTCCGTTCTCAATACGAAGACTTCCTTACAGCAGAAGAGATTAGCAACCTTGTTGATGATAAAGATATTTGGATGGATGCCAGCACTGTGGTTGAACGACTCCAAGCGAGGAGCGACGCTCGTGATGAAGAACTTGAAGTTGAAAAGGATGGTGTAAAAGAAACCCCTCCTAAGAAGAAGACTACCAAGAAGAAGACTACAAAGAAAACCAAATAAATTATGACACCCGCAGACTTAAACTATAGATTCAAGTATCGCCTTGCGCTTACCATTATGCTCGAAACCGGTGAAGAAATTTCCGAACAAAACGAGCCATGGGTTTTACCAATTGAATCTGAATATAAAAGAATTCAAGCTAAAGAGTCCAAGTTATCTTCACGAAACAGAAAAGATTTATCGGCGGCATACGAAGCTTTACTTGATATTAAAAAGAAAGAAGCTGCAGCTGCTGAAAAGAAAGAAGAAGAAGCAACTGCTTAAATACTATGAAAAAGAAAAAAACCGACATGAAGTTTGTATCCGTTTTACTGATGATGGTTACTATATTGATTATGATGATGTATACAATTATGTATGTTGATACTCAAGCTCGACGCATTGATACCTTGGAAGTTGAGAACATTCGACATAATGATCGTTGGGGTATCTTATCGCCGTCTATTAAGAAAAAGGAAAAACAGAACGATCTGATCTATCGACTTTAATGAAATTATACCCAGGGTTCGATTTAA
>Ga0181394_1000108_pt1 | contig 32107 bp, 39 predicted proteins | sample 17SPOviralmetaG_FD_130123 | JGI IMG/M metagenome (GOLD analysis project Ga0181394, IMG submission 130123) | Marine viral communities from the oligotrophic San Pedro Time Series (SPOT) site, San Pedro Channel, CA, USA - 17 SPOT_SRF_2010-11-23 | ecosystem: Environmental > Aquatic > Marine > Strait...
GTAGGCGGACCAACTTTCCCCAACAACCTTATCGATAAAACTCTTGTTGAGGGAATGAAACATTTGATGAATCAATCAATTGACAATTATTATAGAGCCATAAAGAAAAAAACGACTTTACGATTAACCTATAAACGGAGTAAGACACGGGTCAATAAAACAAGCGAAGATGGAGAAGAAGCTGAAGACGATGAATTGGCAGAAGCTTCAGAAGACGATCAGAAGATCGCTGAACTTTTTGATCGTTATGATTTGAAATATAATTCAATTGAAAGCCCACCTCATAATATGTTAAACAAGCTCAGTCTATCATCTGCTTCTGGTTCAACTGCAGAAATGAAGGTTCTCCAAAAAATTAGAGGTAAATACCGTAATCGCTTTGATAAGCCTGAATCTTCTAGTAGGACTTTCTATGGCCTTCAGATCCCAGAGTTTTCTCCAACAATGAATTCTGTTTCTATCTCTATCGGTCCAGATGGTATTACAACTACAGTGAGTGAGTCTACGATAAAGCTAATTCCACCAGATCAAGGTTTCCAGATTACAGAAGGAATGGAGGCGCTGACTCCGAAATCAATGCTTCCAAGCTCCTTTAATGCGAGACAGAGGAACACTCTAGGTCTATGATTTTTTGCAGATTGCCATCAATTTCCTGCATTCTTTGGCTGGGATGTCCTCATAAGACATCCAATTTGCGGCCTCTTCATTTCGGTAAGACTCCTTCTTCCACAATGACCTTAGAAACGTTTTAAACTCCTCAAAGGACTTTACTCCATGATTCTCGTTCAAAGCCTTCTGGAGCGATCCTGAGGGGGTTAATGGGAGCATTACTGAGTCACTAGAGGCATCATATTCCACACTATTAGAATTATTCGCTCCTTTTGACTTATCAATCTCGTCTGCCCCTACGATATGGATATTTAAGAAATTACGGACACAACGAACAAAAGCCCTATTACAAGCAATAGTCTCTAGGAATTTAGCGCAAAAATCATCCGTATTATCTAATGAGGCATTGGCGACATCTTCGTAAATTGTGTTGATTCCAGCGCTTTCGTAATTCTTACCCCAAATAATTCTACAAGTTGCTTTGACATATCCATCGGAAATATTCTCCGTTTCAAATGACACTGATTCAAAACCTCTTAGCTTGGCTAGTTCTTTAATGCCTCCGAGCATAATTAGGAGTTGATTGTCTTTCAATCCATCAGTAGAGCTTGGGACAGGCTTCTTCCTTGCTTCAAACCAACCTTTATTAGGATAAAGGAAGTCGTCTTTGATCATGGATCTCCAATCAACAGATCCGTCTTCATTAAAACAATACGAAGCATTCTCTAAAAGGCCGTGCTCGTTTCTCTTGTAAATATCTGGACCGTAAACACTATTCTTGCTCATGTGGCTCACGGTAAACTCTAAAAAATTCTAAGTCAAGATAAAAATGATCTAAATTTTTTCGTTCATTTAAATCAAAATAGCTAGGATAAATCTCGTCTCCACAAACAATTTTTTTATTACTTTTAATTTTAATTGTATTAAAATCGTCGATATCAATCCTTTTTTTATTATTCTCAATAATAGCCTCAGTATCTAGATAATTAATTAGCTGATCAAAGTTTTTTGATCTTTCTTCAGTGAGGTTATCTGAAGAGGTGCATATTGTGATAGTGGGTATACCCTGATCTTTTACAAGTTTACAGAAATCAAGATCAAACAAATCCGCTTTATATATTAACTTTTTTATTCTCTTGGATTTAATCAGGCTCTCGCTAATGGGTTTTGAAGTAGTAACTTCAACTTTATTTCTTTGTAGAATATGATACAGGACTTCTTCGTTATGAGCGTAGTCCATCCTTACATCGATATGATCAGACACAATATTTGTGCGCTTTATCGGTACAACCTCGTAAAAATCTGACTTATAATTACCCCCAATGAAAATAGTTTCATGAACAACTTTCTCATCGATCTCTAAAACATCAAGAACAGCTTGAGCGATCTCCTCTGGTTTTATGAAATTAATTGTTTTTGGATTTTCCTCTAAAGAAAATGAGGGTTTTTTTCCACCTCTATCTGATTCAATTGTTATCGCTTTTGTTTTATCATTCCAAAGCGGAGAACATGTGTCTGCATATGTGTGAGCATAGATACCTACAACGGGCTTATCTAATGCAGAAGCTATGTGAACAGGGACGCTATCAATCCCGACATGTCCCAGAGAGTTTTTTATAATATATGCAGATTGCTTCAGAGTTTCTGTGGGCATATGAGCATCTACGCCGTCAATTGTTTTTTCTCCTTTAGCTCCGACTTGGATGATTTTAATATCTCCCAAATGCGTTTTAAGAAGTTCAACAACATCAACCCACATGTCATATTCTTTCGCCTGAACTTTCTTGTCATTATGAATTGTAATATACTTATCGTATAAAACTGGGAAATAATGAGGATTCAATACTGGTTTACCAATCTTTACTCCGCATGATTTGGCGTATTCCTCTGCTAGATGGCTCATCGTAACTCAAATTGTGTTTTATCTTTACCGTTATGGAGATAGTTTAAATGTTTTTGCGTCCCAATATTAGGTAAAAAAGCCATGTCAAAATACCCCTGATGATCTCCCTTCCCTTCTAGCATTAATAGGTTTTGAAGACTATCTTGATATGGAAGGATTTTATGAACGCTTGGATTATCCTCAATCATTTGATAAAATTGAGGTTTAGTAAATACATATATATTTTTTTCTGGATATAAATCTTTAAGATTTTTCATTAAAGAATTCAGGATGAGAATATCTCCAGCTGATTCAGGAAGAACAACGGCGATTCTATTAGAAATGCCTTCATCGCCTAATACATCTTCAATCCCTAAGGTCTTGCGAGAGTCTTCAGCCTCTTCTTCTTTAACTTCAGGTTTTTTTAGGTTTAAGAGGACTTTCTTCAGTTTTTCTACTGTAGACTGTACTGAAAACTCCTTCTTTACGTATTCCATACCCTTCTCCGCTAGAACCATAGTGTCAACTTCTGTCATCCCACGCACCATTTTCAACTTTGCAGCTATATCCTTCGGGCAAGTCGATGCTTTAATAAACTGAGTGCTAGGTTCTCTATATGAATTCCATTTTAGAGGGATTCCCCCTTGATGTTCATAGCACGAATCTGTTCCACAGGAATATTCCGTGACTAAAGTCACTAGACCCGCTGCTTTAGCCTCTTGAATCGGCAACTCTTGTCCTCCGCTTGTAAATGGATGACAATAAACATCCATACAATTATAGAGTTCGTTCAACTGTTTTTCATTAATTCCCTTCGCGCTATTTTTAGTTTTAAACGATTTTTCTTTTTTACAACGTGGGCAGTCCTTGTCTTCTCCTTGGTAAGGTGCAATGTGGTAATAATCACAAGCATGGCAAAGGTAAGTGGACAATACATCATCCTGATCGATATCCATTTCTTTAAGATACCTTGGTATATCCCAGCCATGAGATGTTTCCCCCCAATCTGTATGTAATAGTAATTTTGCGTTAACATTCGGGTTTTCTTCTTTGAAGATCTTAAATCCCTCTAAAAGATTGGGTACTGATTTCCTCAATTGGTTCTTAAAAACAAATCCTATTACATAACTTGAGTCTAAACCAAATCTCTCTCTTACCGCAGACCTATAATCCATTGGTTTGAAATGAGAGTAATCAACAGCCCCATGAATTGTCTCTACATTTTTATGTCCGAGCTTCTTCATTTCTTCCTCTGCAAATGATGCCCACACTAACATCTTATCACAGTGAGGCTCCATTTGTTTTGCTTGATCCAGTATCGGGAGGCTATCTAAAGTCGTCCAAAGAACTTTGTTAATTTTATTCCACCAAGGTTTTTTATGATATTCAGAAAAGGCCCAAATATCTTCAATCCCAAGATATACGTCTGGTTTAGATTTTTCTACAATTTCGTCTATCGTATAATAACCATATTGAGCCATTCTTTCTTTTTGACCATTCCCTTGAATTGATCTTAAGACTGATGGATCACTGGGGTGAGTCCCATACGACTCCCAAGGGGTCAGTAAGTCTGCTCCAAATTTTGCGCCGTTTCCAGCTTCAATAACTTCAATGTGTGGGTCATTATGTAATGCTAACAAAATATTTTTAGCATTTTTCCCAAACCCCGTAACAAGTCTGCTATGATTAGAGTGTATTAAGACCCTTAGTTTTTTAGAATGGGACTCCATCATCTTCGTCTTCAGTTACCTCTTGTTTAGGCTCTTCGTATTGTTTTTTTTCGTATTTGGGTTTTTGATTCTGATAAGAGTCAGCTACAACGAAAGAGTCTAAAATATACTTTTTCATTAGTTCTCCGAGAACCTCTGTTTCTCCAGCTTCTAAGGGAAGCTTGAATGTCTGAGAAGAATTTCTCGTTACAGTGAACCCAAATGCAGGGGTTTCAAGCCATTCTTCCCCATCTTTATTCATAATTTTTCTTTTTTTATCCCAAGGCGTGAATTTAATGATCGTAGTGTCTTTATCCCGTCTATGGAAGGCTACGAAAGGAATTCTGGTTTTTAGTGAAGATAAAATTTCTCCAGCTTCATTAGCTGTCAACTTAATGGTTCCAGACTTTTCTGGATTTTTAGCATTTTCTTTAAAAGAACCGCTTTTGGTTTGATCATTCCAGCTGTGTTGTTGAATCATAGAGACGTACATCACTGCATTTCCCTTCTTGTCTTTTGCGATATCAAAACTGAATGCAGATCCTGCATTTTTAGAGTTTGGCTTATAAAGAGTAAATTTCATTGAATTTGTGTAATTTATAGAAGATAATCTATTGTATCATGGCTTTTAATAAAATTCAACCTGAACAGATCCAATTGCACACTTTCTTTAGTGACTCTGGAGATCTAAATATAACTCAAACAAATACAGGAGTTAAAATCAATGTTTCTAGGAACTTGACGGGTGATTTTTCTTTTACGGGAAATTTGACTAATAACGGTAAATCAATTGCGAGTTTTGCTCAGAAAACTAATAACATCTATAATACAAATAGTGGAAACTTTTTGTTTCTAGGTAGCAATACTGAAATCGGAGATGGACTAAATGCATATAATAATTTCGCAATTTCATGCAATGACAGTAGCATTAGTGGAATTAACAATGCTGTTTTCCGCGCAGATTCTGTAGAATTCAGGACAGGTAGTCAAGAAAATGTTTGCTTGGCTGGGCATGGTATAACGTTTACTGACACTGCAACGGGCAGTGTCGTCTTAAAAGATAACCTAACCACAAACTCAATTACCGTAAGTCAGCAAGACGCCTTATATGCGAAATTTAGTTCTGGTCATTTCTTCCAAGGTGGAGACACTTATTTCCAACAGAGTTTAAGTGTAGACGGAACTGGCATATTTAGTGGTCAATTAGATGTTCTGAGCGATGCGGTGTTAAGCGGTAGCACCATTGTCAATGAACAAATGTTGAACGGCCCTCACACTGTAACGGGAATCGTAAGATATCAGACGGGATTCGCCCTCCCTAAATGGTTGGGTAATAGCATGGGAGCTTCTGAAGGATCTCCTGTAACGGAAGCAACAGGAGCACTCGCCATCTCAGGATCTACTTTATGCGTATTTATTGGAGGGAGTTGGGCTGGAATCGGTTTAACCTCCATTTAATCCATATCAATCTTTATTGATTTATTCTCAAAACTAGTTTGCTTATCTGCAATGTGCTTTTTGCCGATGTCCCTTTCGTAGTCTTTGAAGTGTTTAGTCTTAACGGGGTCTTGTCCTCCATGTTTGTCTGCTCGTTTCTGGCTCAACTCTTCAGAATAGCTCATCATATCTCCCACAGTACCCTTCATTTTCCCTGTCTTCTCAACGAAGGCGTTAGAGTTAAAGGGGTCATCGTTACTTGATATCGAGGCATGTGGAACTGTGAATACTCTTCGCCATTCCTCTCCGTCTTTTGAGAAAGTATGGGGGTCATTCATTCCCTGAATAACCTCCTCGTACTCGTCTTTCGTGGGGTGTTTATATAGGTATATTGCCATTATATAACTTCTATTTTTCTTCTTCCTATTACACTCTTTTTGGGGAGAGTTACTGTAAGAAGACCGTTCTTCATATTTGATACTATATTTTCAATAGAGACAATTCCATATAAATTTAATTTAAAATGACTTTGTCTATCTTCATTTTTAGCATCAATTATTAATTTTGAATTTGTAGCTGTAACATCAAGATCTTTTTTTGAGAAACCTGCTAGTTCAAATTGAGCGATATAATCGTCTCCGTTATCTTTGATTTCACTTTTATTTGTATTATATGAGTAATTCATATTTTCTATATAACACAACTCATGCCAAGGCTCTAATCCCCATAGATACGAGATAAAATAGCGTCTATGCTTTTGGCATATGTAAAGTTGTCGCGCAATTTTGTCCCATCTGTGTTTTTTTGTCCCACTTTCTCTAAGGCTTCATCAAATCCCTTTTGAATGTCGTCTGCATTCAATTTATAATATTCCCCCTGATTAAAAGACATCCCTTCTCTAAAAAAGAAATTATCATAACAAGGTTGTTTGCCGATTGGATCTACGAGAATGCTATTATTTTCTGTTGCCCAGTCTTTATGGGAAGAACAGTTGCTCACTATGGACCATTTGCCAAGAGCGGTCGCGTTGAAAGCAGGAAGATTCCAACCCTCTCCATTTGAAAGTCCAGAAAGATCGATATCAATTGAATTCATGAAATCATTCACTTCTGAATTTGTCTTCAAGTGGGGTAAGAAATTAATGTTTGACCAACTCTGTCCACTTAGAGAATTATTGATTGCCTGATTCATCTGCTCTCCATTTAAAAATGGGTTCGCAACAAGACAAGATAATTGGTATTTTGGGTTATTCCCGAATTTCTGAGTCCATAATTGGATGATGGCCTGTGTGTTTTTTCTTCTTTCAAATTTGCCAACTAAACCGAAATGGATTGTATCTTTTAGGTATTCTTTTCCTGTTTCTTCAAAATCTTGATCAAACCCAAGGGGGACATGGCTGACATTGTCGCAACCTTTATCTTTAAACGCTTGGGCTGCTTCTGACGATGAGAAAAATACATGGTTTTGAAGATTGACTATATTGACTTCCTCTTCCGTAGGGGAATCAAGTTCGTAAAATGTATAAAGAAATTGGTTGGGTAGAACTTTTTCGGAACCATTAATGTGCCAAACCTTTAGGGATGGCGTATTTTTGTCTAATTTTTTCAGTCTAGTGGCTGAAATATTACTGACCCATTGTTGGAAATCTTTGGGGATTTTGTCGTAAGCAGAGAAATCACCTTTATCTCCTATTGGGAAAAAAGAGATTTCAAGGTCTTTTTCTTTGAGTTCTCTTAGAAAATTTACTGTTACATTCCCTAAACTGAGTGAGTTTATTGGTCCTTCAAAATTTAATCTTTTCATTATCTATTCTTTGGCTTAATTCTAATATCGCTTTGTCATGTATATTTATACATCCCTGTGCAGAAAGATTTAATATACTAGCAATTTCCTTCCAAGGTTTTAACTTGCCTCTCTTTCCACAAAAATACCTCTCGTGGAAGATTATTTTCAAGCGACCATCTTGGTGTTTTTCTATAAGATTAATAATTCTAGAGAAAGAATCACTCATATCACAAGACTGATCGGGAGTGTATCCTTTATCTTTTTGACAAAATTGTATTTCATCAAAATTTGAAGTGAACCGATTGTTTTTGTTTTTCGTTTTCTGGGTCAGGCACATATATTTGGTCTTATTTGCCAAATGAGTTGAAAACTTAGCCCTAGTTTCATCATACTCTAGGGCTGCTTTGTAAATTACATAGTCTTTTTCCCCCATTATATCGTATACTTGATTTTTGGTAAGACAATTTGACCCAAATTTTTTAAGCATATCAACGTAAATGCCTGAATGCCTAGAAATTAGCTCATTCAGGGCTACTTCATTATTATCCTCTCTAATTAGTGCGGTTAAATCAGAATCTGTAAGATTATTGATCACTTTTTTCTTACTATAAGTAAAAATTAAAAAAAATCAAGTAAAATCTCATAAAATTTTGTTCTTGACAGGCTGGAATCTTAGCTTAATATAAGAAATATATCGTATTGGAAACGCTCGTATGGGATACGTATTTAAATAATATTCCATACGATACCCATACGTTTATATTAATTTAAATGAGCTTCGCTCTTTTTAATAAAAAGAGGGTTGACTCAGTTCTGACAAAGGCATATTCTGTGTAAAATTACAAGATGATCTTTGACGAACAAATTTCCAGAAAGCCTGACCATTATTCATGGGCAGGAGAATTTATCGAGGCAATGCACAACGGATTCTGGACGGACAAAGAGTTCAGTTTCGCTTCTGATATTCAAGATTTCAACGTGGTGCTCGATGATCAAGAAAAAGAGATTATCGTTAGGACTCTTTCGGCAATTGGTCAGATTGAGGTCGCTGTTAAAAAATTCTGGAGTAAATTAGGAGATAATTTACCTCATCCGTCTCTTAGTGATTTGGGCTTTGTTATGGCCAATGTTGAAGTTATTCACAACAATGCTTATGAGAGACTCCTTGAGGTGCTAGGACTAGAAGAGGTTTTTGAAGAAAATCTTAAACTAGATTTCATACAGGGTCGAGTAAACTATTTGCGGAAATATACACACAAGTTTTACAAAAATAGCAAGAAGCAGTATGTTTATGCTTTAATCCTATTTACTCTTTTTGTAGAGAATGTGTCGTTGTTTTCTCAATTTTACGTAATAAACTGGTTTGCTCGTAATAAAAATGTCCTAAAAGATACTGACCAGCAAGTGAAGTATACAAGGAACGAAGAGAATATTCACGCTCTCGTAGGCATGAAGCTGATTAATACTATTCGGGAAGAACACCCAGAATTTTTTGATGAAGAACTTGAGGAAAAAATAGCTCAAGAAGCAGTATGTGCTTTTGAAGCTGAGAGTAAGATTGTTGATTGGATGATCAACGGAATTCGTCAAAAAGGCTTGAACGCTATTGTATTGAAAGAGTTCATTAAAAATAGAATTAATGAGTCCATGCAACAAATTGGTTTCAAACAACCTTTTGAAGTTGACAAAAATCTGCTAAAAGATACAATCTGGTTTGAAGAGGAGTTACTTGGAAATAATGCCACGGACTTTTTTTATTCCAGACCTGTAGAATATTCAAAAAATTCTCAGACTTATAATGCAGACGACCTATTCTAAATGACTGAATACTATTGGCTAAATGAAGATTCAAGGATTTTCCTTGAAAGGGGCTATTTAAAAGGAGAAACTCCAGAAGAAAGGATTGAAGATATAGCTAATACCGCCCAAGGATATTTGGGTATTGAGGGATTTTCTGATAAATTCATTTCTTATATGAAGAAAGGGTTTTATTCTCTCGCTTCTCCTGTTTGGTCTAATTTCGGGAGGAAGAGGGGTCTCCCTATTTCTTGTAATGGGGTATATGTTCCTGACAGAATGGATGGAATTTTGTCAAAGCAAAGTGAGGTTGGAATGCAAACCAAACACGGTTCTGGGACTTCAGCTTATTTTGGAGAACTCCGTGGTAGGGGAGCTAAAATAAATTCAGGTGGGGAATCTTCTGGGGCAGTTCATTTTATGGAACTTTTTGATAAGGTGGCAGCTGTAGTTTCTCAAGGTAATGTCCGTAGGGGTTCTTTCGCTGCTTATTTACCTATTGATCATCCTGATATCAAAGAATTTTTGCGTATAAGGAGTGAGGGTAATGCAATCCAAGAGATGTCTTTTGGGATTACTGTCGGAGATGATTGGATGAAATCTATGATTGATGGAGATTCAGATAAGCGTCAGATCTGGGCTTCAGTGATTAAGAAAAGGTTTGAAACGGGATATCCATATTTATTTTTCAAAGATACTGCTAATAATCAAGCCCCAGACTGTTACAAGGATCATGCGATGGAGATATTCGCTTCTAATCTTTGTAATGAGATAAGCCTTCCTTCAAAAGAAGATGAATCTTTTGTTTGTTGCTTATCTTCCCTTAATCTAGTCCAATGGGATGAAATTATTAAAACTGATGCCATTGAGATTTTGACTATGTTTCTCGATGCGGTAATGGAAGAGTATATTATTAAAACTAAAGATATTCCATTTATGGAATCTTCCCATAATTTCGCTAAACGGCACAGGGCTTTAGGCATGGGAGTCCTTGGTTGGCACTCTTACCTACAGAGCAAGAGTATTAGTTTTGAAAGCATGGAGGCTAAGCTGGCTAATAGCTCTATATTCAAAAAGATTAGAGAATCTAGTGATAAAGCAACAGGGGATCTTTTTAAAATTTTAGGCGGTCCTTTGTATGCTAAAGATTACGGTCGCAGAAATACAACTACTCTAGCTATAGCTCCGACAACCAGTAGTTCTTTTATTTTGGGTCAAGTGTCTCCTTCTATTGAACCCTTGAATTCAAATTACTTTGTTAAGAATTTGGCTAAGGGCAAATTTACTTACAAGAACCCTTACTTAAAAAATGTATTACGAGAGTATGGGAAAGATAATGACGAAGTCTGGTTGAGTATCCTTAAAACAGGAGGATCTGTTCAAAATTTGAATTTTATGTCTGATGATGATAAGGATATATTTAAGACATTTGAAGAGATTTCTCAGAAAGAAGTCGTTATTCAAGCTTCCCAGAGGCAGAAATATTTAGATCAAGGCCAATCTTTGAATTTGATGATACCCCCAAACACTCCTGCTAGAGAAGTTAATCAACTTATGATTTATGCTTGGCAAAATGGAGTGAAAGGCTTGTACTACCAAAGGAGTGCTAATCCGAGTCAAGAACTTTCAAGGTCTTTGATGGAATGTAAATCTTGCGAGGGTTAAATTCCATTATATTTTTTTTAGTGTAGATAGTCATTACTATGACTATTGCAGAACCTACAATTGAGAAGGAAGACATTGAAAATGTTGAATTAGAATATGATGAGACTTTAGCTTACATCTTGGGCAAAATAAGCGAACATATTGCCGAAGATTAGTTGATTTTAGATAATTTCCTCAATACAATAAGGGAGGTCAAGGATTCTCCTCCTTGAGGTCATAGTAGCCTCTGGGTCTTTGTTTCCATAAGGCCCAGAGGTTTATGAAAAAATTACCCTTAAATTTGATTTTGTTTAGCACTACTATGGGTCATGGTGGTCGGCATACTTACAGCGATGTTATTGAAGATCTGTTTGAAAAAGTAGATCCTAATCTTTTCTCAAACAAGGTTTTACATTTAAAAACTAGAGACGAAGAGGAATCAGTAGCAGATAAAATAAAATCTTTCTGCTGTGTGTATGGTATAAGAGTCATCGAGACTAAAGAGTCGATTGTGCATCACAGTGAAAATCATTTGTCTCACTCTGCGGGTTACTTCAAAGACATTTATAAAGCGTATTCTGACAAAGAAATAAGGAAACAAAAATATTCTTTGTGGCTAGAAGATGATTGGTTAATAAATTCAAAAATTTGTATAAATAAAGTTATTGAAGAATGTCTAGAATTTCTGGATAATAATCCAGACCAAATTTGTATTAGATTTAATGGGAGTGAAGAATATGGCGCTCCAGATGGAGATTACAATAATGAGACTGGCAATATTTTAACTCAATCCATAAATTATACTCAATATGGGCCAACTTTTACTTTTCAACCTAATATTAATAGGACTAATGAGATATTTATTGCGTGGAAGGCGGCTCAACAATACTTAGATAAACTTGGATCTTATCATTGTGAGCTAATGTCAGGAGATCTGTTGAAGCCTATGAGCAACAGTAATACTCCATTTTCATTCTTTAACCCTGAAAAACTTTACTCAGAACATATAGGATGAATAAACTTTGGTTGATAGGTATAACCACGGAAGGTCATAAACAAGATCTTCAAGAACTAATAGAACCAATCAAAAATCATTTTGATGGGCTTATCTGGACTTTTCATTACCCTAAGGATGATGGAGCTGATTATTTAGAAAGCGTAAAAGGTCAGGGCGAAATAATTTATACCAAATGGTGTAATAGGTTGGACTTCAGCAGGAATCATTCATTATTTCAGAGTCGTATGGAAGTTGGCGATTGGTTCCTTACAATAGATACCTTAGAAAGACTTTCTCCAGATTTTACAGGAAGATTGAAAAGTATTTGTTCTCATTTGGATTACTCGGGAGTTGATGGAGCTTATCTATATAATAAAAGACTTTTATTTAAACTTAATGAGCAAACAGCATTTGTAAACAATCCTCACGAAGGAATAGCGGGAGTGACAAAGACTATAGAGCTTTCCAAGCAATCTTTTTGGGAGGAAAGATATCAAAAAAACGTAAGAGCAGATAAAAGACAAGATCCATTATATTTCATTAATCATAATTTTAAATATTATTTTTTCCCCAATACAAATCATTTATTGTTAGGTTTTGAGAATGATAAGGATCTAGTAAATAAAAGATACCAAAATAGATCCAAGCTTATTTCGCTGATTAAGAAGGAGGGCTTAAATCCTTTTTGCTTAGATTCTGTTGAACTATGTTTTAGGTATAGATTAAATAAAGAAATTAAAGAGTGTATTAGCTTTGATAAATTTTTAAACGATTGGTATAGATATAAAATCCTAGAACAGAAAGAGGGTTTTGTAGACAAGCACGATTTCTCAGTATTTGAACCCCTTTTTATATGATTTCTTTATATACTACTTTATTTAACATTTCTAGACTAAATATTGATTTTGACGATGTATTTTCTAATTGGCTCTACTATTGTGATGAAATTATTATTTCAACATTTAAAAAAGATGTCGGGGAGATTGAGCAAGAAATATCAAAAAGTAAATTTTATGATCCTCATAAAATAAAGATTATATCAAAAGAATTAGATATAGAGGGGGATGTTTTCTGGGAGGGGAAATTAAAAAACGAAGGATTACAATTTTGTAAAAATAAAGTCGTCATTCAGTGTGATATGGACGAGAGGATATCTGGCGAACCTATTCTTTTCCATTATTTATGTAATCACATTTTATCTCACGGTTCCCCTTGTAGCATTATGCTTCCTACCATTGATCTTTACGAAGATTTAGATCATTATGTGAATGTTGGATACAAATGGTATTTGCATAGAAAAAAGGGAACTTATAGAGGTTCTGTTAAGTGGGCTAGAAAAGACAATGGAGATCTAGATCCTGAAAAAAGTGATACCTGCGAACTGATCGATAAAGATGCTAATTTAATATCCTGTATTGGCAAAGTTGATTTAGAAGATAATGGTCCTAAAATTATCCATTTAGGTTACTTAGATTTGGAAGAAAGAAATAACGTTAATAAATTTTGGGGTAAAATCTGGAATCATAGATCTGAAGGAGAATTTGACCCTAGTTTTCTTCCAGAGGAAGTTCAATCAGGAGACTCAAGAAAACAAAAACATAATTTAACTAAACCTTTATGGCCCAACTTATGAAGAAATATGGTATAATCTATTGCGGCTTTAACACAGAGGACTACATCCTAAGATCTATTGAACCGTTTTTAAGTAGGGAAAATTATTTTGTTTCCGCAGTGTCTGTCCCTTTTAAAGAGTATAAAGATATAGATGAACTTGAGGATAATAGTACTAATATATTAAGAGATTTGGTTATCCAAGGACGATTGAAAAGTTTAGTTGATAAGCCTAAATATATCTTAGAGTCAGAGGCTAGGAATTTAGCCTTGGAAAAATTAAAAAAGCATGATTTAGATTACATTTGGTTGGTTGACTCAGACGAGTTTTACACCGAAAAAGATATTCAAAAAATTGAAGATTATGTCGAGTCAAGTGATAAAAATTTATTTAAAATATCGTTTAAAAATCACGTTTTTGATATAGATCATTATTTAGAAGAACCCTTTTGTCCTCCAAGAATTTTTAAAACAAGAATTAATGATATGCTTGATTTAGAGGGGTTCTATTGGGACAATGATATTTCTTATTCTTGCTTCGGGAATCTAGTAAGATACAATGATATTGAACAATTAACGATTATACCTGAAGAGGTAGCTCTTATTAGTCACTTTACATGGCTTAATGATAAAATAGGAAAGCGGAAAGTAGAATATCAACACAGGCATTTTGGTCATTGCGGGTATAAGTGGAATAAAGAGTCTAATACTATTGAATTTGATGAAGAATTCCACAAAATTCACAACATACCTATTCCAAAAGTTAAAAAAATATGAAAGCAGTATCTCCAGAATGTAGATTAATAATCGACACTCAAAATATGAATAAGTATAACTTTTTAAAAAAGTTGATTTATCCTCATAGACTTCTTAATTTAAATAAACATAGATATGGAGGTAGTGAAGATGGCAGTTATGTTTTCGTAAAAGAAGTGTTTGAAAGTTCTAAAAACGTATACTCTTATGGAATCGGTTCAGACGTTTCTTTTGATAAGTGTTGTGCTGAAATGGGTAAAAAGGTATTTATGTATGATGCCTCGATAGAAGAACTTCCAGAGTTTCATAGTAAGTTTAATTTTAAAAAACAATTCTTATTATCTGGATTAATCAAAGATCATATACTTGAAAACGGTCATGGAGAAGGAGATACAGATATGATTTTGAAAATGGATATTGAAGGGCATGAATATGATGTAATTAATAAAGATATTGATTTAATCAAAAAACATTTTAATCAAATTTCTATAGAAATTCATGGATTGATAGAAGAAATTCCAGAAGGATGGGTAATAGATGATTTATTAAAAAAAATAAAGCCAGACAAGACTTTAAAAGAAACTTTTTTCAAGAATCTGTCAAAATACTATAATATTGTTCATATTCATGGCAATAATCACTCTTATAGATTTTTTGATTTTCCAGACTCATTGGAAATAAGTTTTTTAAGGAAGGACTTCGCGACATTGGGGAAAGACAACATTTCATTTCCTGTTGACGGATTAGATTTTCCCAATTATGATATGGTGGAAGATTTTAAATTAGATTGGTGGATTTGAAATGAAAAAAATAATTATTACAGGTGTGACAGGTCAAGATGGTAGTTTTATGACTGACTATCTTTTGGAGAATACAGAGCATACTATTATTGCGGGAGTACGCCGTCTTAGTGTCAAAAACCACGAGAATATTTCTCATCTTAAGGATAATGCTAGATTTAAATTAATTGATCTTGATGTTGCAGACCAAGCAAATACAGATCTTGTGATTGCAGAAGAAAAGCCTGATTACTTCATTAATTTCGCTGCGAATTCTTTCGTCGGAGTTAGTTGGAAGATGCCAGTTAATCATATGGAAACAAACGCTATGTCTGTTTTATACCAGCTAGAAGCCATAAGGAAGCATTGCCCTAATTGTCGTTATTATAATGCTGGCTCCTCAGAAGAGTTTGGGGACGTTTTATATTCTCCCCAGTCAGAACTTCATCCTCTGCGCCCAAGAAGCCCATATGGCGTTTCTAAGGCTAGCGCGAGGCATATGGTGAAAGTTTGGAGAGACTCTTACGACTTGTTTGCTGTACAGGGCTGGTTATTTAACCATGAAGGGACTCGTCGTGGTGAAGAGTTTGTCACTCGTAAGATCACAAAAAATGTAGCTCGCATTAAAAAAGAGTATATTTTAAATGATTTTAAACCTCTTGAGTTAGGGAATATCGATGCAAAAAGAGATTGGAGTGATTCCGAGGACTTTGTAGAAGGCATTTGGCTAATGCTGAATCAAGAAGAGCCTAAGGAATATGTTCTATCCTCTAATGAAACTCATACTATTAGAGAGTTCGTAGAACAAGCGTTTAACTTCGCTGGATTCGCTGTAGAAGAGTGCAAGTGGGTTGGAAAGGGTGTGGAGGAAAAATATTTACATGAAGGTCGGACCCTAATGAAAATTAATCCAGATTTCTATCGACCCGCTGAAGTAGAAGTTCTTTGGGGGGATTCTTCTGAGGCTAGAAGACACTTGGGTTGGAAGCCCAAAACAGACTTTATTGGTCTCGTAAGAAAAATGGTTGACAATGATTTGAAGTTGAGTATGGTTTAATCCATGCCTAGAGGTAAAAAGACCTGTCCTTTATGTAGTGTCCTAGTTGGAGCTAGAGTAGTCTCATGTGAATGTGGTTACATATTTAAGCCTACCAAGAAGAAGGCTCCGAAACCTTTTTTTAAAGATCGGAGAGACTTTGTGAAAAGAATGTTGGGTGGCTCTAAGGCTACAGATTGGCGCATGGAGATGCATGCAGCAACGACAGTCTTTAATCAATTTAATAACGATCTAGATTTTTTAGAGAAGGTGAAACCGCCGTTTGTATTTAAAAATACAATAAAATACTTTTTAACTAGAGAAGGCAAGGAGTATTTACTTAAGAAACATAAGGAATTTTATTATAAGCCTCCAGATAAGGATAAATTTATTGACACGAAGGAGAAAGCGGGAGAAGATATCTTAGAGACGAAGAAGAAAACCTTAAAAGATTTTTTAAATGAGTAAAAAGAAGAGCAAGAACTTAAATAGTTCAAAGGAATATACAGAAGCATACTTTAAGTCAAACCAAGAGTATCACCTTAATTTTGAAGAAGCTGCTGAGCAATATCTTGTGTCTAGCGGTTCTATGATTCTAGATAAGGTCTTGGGTGGAGGTCTTGGTTCGGGCTTGCATAGATTTATTGGAGCTAACGAGGGAGGGAAAACTAACGAAGCATTACATGTAATGCATAATATGATGAAGAGCGTGAAAAACTCAAAGGGGCTTTTTGTCATGGCCGAGGGTCGCCTCAGTGAAGACGTAAGAAATAGAGCAGGAATTAAATTTGTTAACAATCCAGAAGATTGGGTAACTGGAACTTGCTTGGTATGGGAGTGTAATATTACAGATACTGTGGTAGATTTTTTGAGGGGGTTATTGAAGAATAACCATGATCAAGAAAAGTTTTGTATCATAATCGATAGTATGGATGGTCTAATAAGCAAAGAAGATCTAGAAAAAAGCTCTTCTGACGCGAGAAAGGTCGCAGGAGGAGCATTGATGTGTTCTGATTTTTTAAGACGAGTTAGCTTAGGAATGAGTAAATTCGGGCATATGTGCATTATGATTTCTCAAGTTCGTAGCTCGATTAATGTTAGCCAATACGCTAAAGCAGATCCCAATAACCAAACGAACAGTAGTGGAGGAAATGCTATTCTCCATTATCCAGATTGGATTCTCCAATTTTTGAAGCAAAACAAGTCTGACAAGATTTTAGAAAAACCTAATGAGCAGATAACTCCAGATAACAAGATTTATGGACATCTTGCTAAGGTCGCTATTTTGAAATCAACAAATGAATCTACAGGTCAAGTAGTTAGTTACCCGATTAAACATGGACGAATGAACGGTAAATCCATTTGGATAGAAAGGGAGATTGTAGAGATGTTACTTATGTGGGGTTATTTAGAAAAAGCTGGAGCTTGGATCAAGCTTGATGAAGAGCTGAAGGGATATCTTACTAGTAAAAAAATCGATTTCAAAGAGTCTTATCAGGGTAGCCGTGCGTTCTACGAGTTTTTAGAAAATGACGAAAAGGTGACTTCTTTGTTGTCGGAGTTTGTGAGAGATAATATTTTAAATAAAAAATTAGTATGACTTTTTTGTGTGCAAATGGTAGAGAGAAAAAAGTTAAAAATATCACTAAGTATCTGATCGATTGGGATTCAAAGTGTAGGAGCGGTATACAAAAAAACGTAAAAAATAATATTAAACCATACTGGTTTGCAGATGTTGTTTTTGAAGAATTCCCTGTCGCAGGGACAAGAATGACTCTTGATTTTTTCAATGCCACTCAAAATATTGCGATTGAGGTTGATGGAAACCAACACTACAAGTATAACAAATTTTTTCATTCTAATTCAAGGCAGAATTTCCTTCGTCAATTAAAAAGAGATGAGAATAAGGAATATTTTTGTGAGATTAATAATATAAAATTAATTAGAGTTCTAGAATCAGAAATATTGGATTCTGAAGATTACCCAAATAATTTAATAAAACTTTTGAAATGAGCTACCTTGAAGAAGACCCTGCAAATAATATCCCTCAATCTTTACTAGATAAGATTTATGACTCTACTGGATCTGTAAATGGCGGGAATAGGGGGTTTATGTTAATTTACGTCAATAAAGACGGATGCCCAACAGTTACTACTAAAACAGAAAATCCTTGTGTAGACATGGCTCTTAGCAAGTTGATAGAGATAGCCATGACAAAAAAAGACGACGATATTTCCATATGATCCATTCATTTGATTTAGAGAAGAAAGTTTTAAGTGGTGTTCTCCAACACCAGCATAAGTGGGAAGAGATCTCTAGTTTTTTAAACGAGAGGGATTTCTATTCTGATGATTCCAAGGTTAATGTATCAATATTTAAGCTCCTTAAAAACGCCTTAAATAATGCGGAGAATATAGATGAAACAATTTTAGTTCAAAGGATTCATCAATTGAAAGCAACATTCCCTGATAGCGTTGATGTTGCAGAATACATCTATTCACTAGCCTTCTACAAGATAACAGAAAATATATTCTTAAGTTCTGTCAGGGAACTGAAAAAGTTTACAGCACGTAGAGAGATCTATAACAGCTGTAAAAACGTGGCTGATTTCGTTAAAAAGGCGGACCCAAACCTTAAATATGGAGATATTGTCGAGCAATCTGATCAGATCTATAATCAGAATATAAAGGATTTTGAAATGACAGAGGCTGGACCAGTCAATTTGTTTGATATGATGGAAGAGCTTGTTGAGGATAGAGGGAATAATCCCGTTGAAGATTTTGGGATGCTTGGTCCTCACCCAAGGGTCAATGATATGTACGGGTCACTATTACTAGCGGGGAATATTTCTGTGATTGTAGCTAGGTCTGGAGTCGGCAAGACTAACTTTTGCATGGATTACACAACAAAAGTTTCTGCTGAGCATGGTGTTCCAGTTCTCCACTTTGATAATGGAGAGATGAGTGAAGATGAATTGATTTTCAGGCAGTGCTCTGCAATGACAGGTATACCTGTATGGCTATTACAAACAGGCAAGTGGAGGACAACAGCTTATAAAGACTGGAGTGTAGAAGAGGTTGTTGAAAAAGTAAGATCTGCTTGGGGGAAGATAAAGGACATGGAATTTTATTATGAAAATGTCGCAGGATTATCCCCTGATGAAATGTGTTCTTTATTGAAGAGGTTTTATTTCTCAAAAATAGGAAGAGGGAACCGCTTAATATTTAGTTTTGATTATATTAAGAGCGATTTTGGAAGTATTGGAAAGGTAGATGGTTGGCAGCAAGTCTCCTATTTGGTCCATAAATTCAAACAGACAATTCATAGAGACTTATCTTTTGATGGGAAGCCATGTGTTTCTATGTTGACTTCGGTTCAGTCTAATAGACTCGGTATTACAAATAATAGAAATGCTGGAGCAATTGTTGATGATGAGAGCGTAGTTTCTCTTTCAGATGGAATCACCCAGTTCTGCTCTCATTTGTTTTTACTGAGGAGAAAGGTTGCAGAGGAGATCCATGATGAAGGGTCTAATTTCGGCACTCATAAGCTTATTAATTTGAAGGCAAGACACTTGGGGAGAGATGCTTTGAGGGCCATTCATCCTGTAGAGATGCCTGATGGCACGAAGAGGCAGAATTTTGTTAACTTAAAGTTAGAAAATTTTAGGATTGATGAATGCGGCGACTTACAAGATATTGTAGATTCTTTTAATGGAGAAGGAATTGAAGTTCGCCAAAATGATCTGGAACAAATACCAATGTGATGAACTATAAAGAGGTTCTTGAAAATCTTGGTTATCGACTGAAGGACCATGGTTCATATTGGAGGACGAATGCAGTTTATAGATCTGGAGATAACTCTACTGCCCTTCAGATATATAAAGACACGGGAGTTTGGAAGGATTATGTTGAGGAATCTCAATTTATGCCGTTTGAGGCTCTACTAAAAAAGACTCTAAACACTAGTGACGATAAAGCAGTAAGTCATTATTTAAAAGATAATGGTGTAAGTATAGGGGCAAGGATTAAACAAAAGCATCTTTTGAAAGAGGAAAAGACATACCCAGAGCGAGCATTGACTAAGCTCGTTCCTCATTACGATTTTTACTTGGATAAGGGGATCAGCAGGAATACTTTAGAAGACTTTAAGTGTGGGTTGGCGATGTCTGGCAAAATGTATCAGAGAGTTATATTTCCGATCTTTAGAAAAGATGGACGTATACATGGGTTCTCTGGAAGAAAGGTTACACAGGATGATAGGCCCAAATGGTTGCATATGGGGAAGTCTTCTAATTGGTTATTTCCATATTACAATATAGAGTCAGTTAGAGATGAGATAATACAGAAAGAATCAGTTCACATTGTAGAGTCTATAGGAGACTGTCTTTCTCTTTATGAGAAGGGGATAAAAAATGTTTTAGTCTCTTTCGGGCTGAATATATCTCCAACTTTCATATCAAGATTAGCTCTTTTGCCTATAAAAAAGATTTTTATATCATTTAATAATGACGAAAACTCTTCTGTTAATAGGGGTTTTGAGGGAGCAATCAAATCTGTATTTAAATTAGTAGAGTCAATAGACTTTGATAAAGTGTATTTCATGCCTCCAGAAGAAAATGATTTTGGAGAGATGAATGAAATCCAAATAGAAAAATACGCGACTGAGTGTTATAATAAACAACACCAAAACTCGATGTCTCAAGTTTTAAAGATTGCGAGAGACATGGATAAAAAGGGTGTTAACAAAAGTTTTTCCTCATCACTTAAAAAACTAATGAAGAAAAACGCATTTTATTATGGAGACTTTTGATAATAAGCCCTTATCAGCATCACGGATTAAGACGTTACAGACATGTTCTTGGCAATATTGGTGCAAATACCACTTGAGACTTCCTGATAAGTCTAATCATGGTTCCTTGAGAGGTACAATATGCCATGCTATATTTGAAAATTTAGGAAATCCTAGGCATAAGAAGCATTACAAAGCAATCGTCAAGGCTCAAGATATAAATGTCAGCCATCCTATTAGAAGGATGGTAGAATCTTATGCTAAAAAATATGAGATAGATGACTTTGAAAACATGGATCTTATCAACAGGATGACGGTTGAAGGTTTAAATTATGATTTTTTTGGGGATTCTGAGGGAAAGCCCACTGAGTCCATTTCAGAAAAAGATTTTGATATTAAGGTAAATGATGGGGATAAAAATTATAGGATACTCGGTTTTATAGATAAGCTGTTTTTATTTAAACGTAAAAAGATGGCTGTTATCCGAGACTTCAAAACTTCAAAAAGCATTTTTGAAGGGAAGGAGTATAGCGATAATATGCAGGATTATATGTATTGTCTTGCGATCAAGTATCTTTACCCAGAATACCTAAAGAGACGGATGGAATTTTTATTTCTTAAGTTTGATTTAAATGGAGAAGGTCTTTTGGAAATGGAGCCTCTAGAGGAGTTAGACTTAGAAGGATTTGAGTATTTTCTAACTGAGGTCCAACAGGTTATAAATAACTTTAGCGAAAAAGCTGGTAAAAGTGGCTTGGCTTGGGAGAAGGGGTACCCCAAAAAAGAAGAGGGTTTTGCTGGTAGAATTGTTTGCGGTAGAGCGGATTTTGCTGGGCAATTAAAAAAAGATGGCAGTCCGATGTGGCACTGTCCATTCAAGTTTGCTAGAGATTATTATCACCTAGAGGATAGAGAGGGAAAATTTATCTCTTCAGCAGACAATAAGGAAGATTTACAAGAGCGCTTCAAAGAAGGGTTCAGAATTAAAAAATTAAAATATGCAGGATGCCCTGCTTTTTCATTTGACAAGCGAGTAGAACTCTTGTAATTTACAAGAGTGATACCGTTATTCAAAAGTAACTTCAGCATAGGAAGATCTCTCTTAAGAGTAGAGGATCTAGTAGATATTGCTCAATCAGGAGACATAAATAAAATGATTCTGGTAGAGGATAACTTCTACGGGTTTAGAGTCGTGAATAAAGCTTTCTTAGAAATCGGCATACCCATGATTTATGGAGTTAGATTACCTGTGGTACAATCTAGTTTTTATCTAGAAAAGCCAAGTAAATTAATTTTCTTCCCAAAGAATAACAAGGGAGTCTCAGTTGTGAGGAAATTATATACTAAGTGCTTTACTAGTGAAGGAGACTGTTTACATTTATCTGAGTTGGGGGACGCAGAGCTTGATGATGTTAGTATCGGAGTCCCGTTTTATGACTCTTATGTCTACAATAATATTTTTCACTTTGGTCTTTGCGAACTTTCCTTAAGTAATTATGATCATTTTTACATAGAAGAGTCAAACCAGCATCCATTTGATTTCCAAATTAGTTCTGCTTTAAAGAAGCTTCAGGTCAAAACAGAGAAGGCGAAAAGTATTTATTACAGAGATAAAGAAGACTTTGAGGCATTCCAAATGTACAAAGCTGTTTGCAGTAGAAAACAAGGCAGAGTGCCGACTTACAGTAACCCAAGATTGGACGACTTTTGTTCCAATGAATTTTCATACGAATCCTTTTTAGAACATGTTGCCAAGTAACCAAAAATATCTAGTCTTTGATACAGAAACCGAAGGTTTAAATTTACATTCCTCCAAACCTTGGCAGTTATCTTGGATAATTTGTCAGGGAAACAAGGTTTTAGAAGAGCATGATGAATTCATCTCTCATAAAGAGCTTAACATCCCAAGTGCTGTAAAAGAAATGACAGGGTTCAACTGGGATCATTATAATAAAAAATCCAGATCTCTTTCAGAGGTTTGGTCTAAATTTGAAAGCTACTTATTTGACCCGCAATATATTGTGGTCGGGCAAAACTTACTTGGCTTTGATGTCTATATGGTAGCTCTCTTGCAGAGGATGTTAAGTCAAGAGCCTGATTACTCTTATTTACCTAGAATCTATGATACCAGAGCTTTAGGTAAAGCATATAGAGAGGAATTAGATAAGCCGAAGAGTGATATGTTGAGCTGGCAATACAAAATTATTAATGACCGAAGTCTTAAGGCGAAGGTCTCACAAAATCAGCTATTGAAATTTTTCGGTATAGAGTTTGAGGAGGAAAAGCTCCATAATGCCATGTATGATATCAAGAAGTGTTATGAAATTTTCTTAAAATTAAAGAAACATATGAATTTATAATGTTTGAAGACTTCACACCATATGATGATTGCGAGCCAGCTGGGGTTGAGCTTCCGAAAACAGTTGTTAACGAATCAAAGTTAAAGGAGCTAGGTCTGGATCTAGATAGCACGAATAAGGAGATCCTATATGAGCTTGCAAGGAAGGGGTTAAAAGATCGTGGTATTATACGGTACGAAAATAAAGAAGTTTATTTTTCTAGAACACAACAAGAGTTAGAGACTCTGGTAGATTTGGATTTTACAGATTATATCTTGCTTAACTGGGATGTCCTCAATTTTTGCCATGACAATAATATTCCAACTGGTGCTGGCCGAGGTTCTGCTGCAGGTTCTCTTGTTTTATATTTGCTAGGAGTTACTAATATTGATCCTATACCTAATAATCTTTTTTTTGAGCGATTTGTGTCTAAATCAAGAGCAAAGAAGGTTGAAGACAAAAGGGGTAATAAATTTCTTGTTGGGAGTCTCCTCCCAGATGTTGATTCTGATATTTCTTATGATCAAAGACATAAGGTTATAGAATATATTGAGAGGAAACACGAGGGTAGGACAGCAAAAATACTTACGTTTAATACTTTTAGCTCCAAGCTCTGTATTAGAGAAGCTACTAAATACTTTGATCGAGCGAAAGAGATTGAAGCTAATAGAGTTTCGGATATGATACCTAAAATTCATGGAAAAGTTTTTTCTTTGAATCAGGCGAGAGAGGAGGGGGAAAGTTTTAAATCTTGGGTTAAGAGCCACAAGAAAACATTTGAAAATGCTTTGAAGGTAGAAGGTCTACCGAAGAACTCTGGGGTCCATCCCTCTGGGATTGCTATTTGTTCTAAGAAAATTGAGGATATGGTTCCTCTTCAGAGAACTAAGGACGGAGATTTAATTACTGGCTACGACATGAATGATGTAGCAGATCTAATGGTCAAGTTTGATATCTTGGGGTTAAGAACATTGACTATTGCTCACAAGACCTGTGATAAAGTACAGGTTGATCTTGAGGATATTGACCCAAATGATAAATTAATTTACGATATTCTCCAAGATTTCAAACATCCCATGGGATTGTTCCAGATTTCAGCTGAGACAAACTTTAAAGTTTGTAGAAAAGTTAAACCAGTAGATATTAATGAGCTTTCAGATGTTGTTGCTCTTGCTAGGCCAGCAGCTCTCCAGTTTGTAGATTCTTACAAGAACCAGAAAGATGACCCTACAGAGTTAAATTTAAATCCAGAGCTAGATAATATTTTATCTTGGTCAAAGAACGTTATCTTGTATCAAGAGCAATTAATGCAAATCGCCCACAACGTTTTTGGATTAAGTCTTGAAGAAGCGGAGGTTCTCAGAAGGATAGTGGGAAAGAAAAAGGTGGATGAAATGCCCAAGTGGAAGGATAGAATTTATGATGCAGCCAAATCAAGGAGCTTGAGTGAAGAAATAGCTGACTTTTATTGGAATTCTCTGGTCGCAGCGTCTCATTACTCTTTCAACAAGTCTCATAGCTTTGCTTATGCGGACTTGGCGGCTAAGACGGTTTATCTTAAACACACTTACCCTCAGGAATTTTTTCTTTCAATCTTGGAATGTTCTGAATTTGATCCAGAGCCGCTGGAGGTAATATCTGGAGTAAATGAAGAATTAGCTGACTTCGGTATCAAAATGTTACCGCCCTGTTTGTTTAAATCAGATTTTAATTTTAAAATAGAGGGGAATGACATCAGGTATGGATTAAATAGTATTAAAGGAATTTCTTTGAAATCTATACAAAGCTTAATCGATTTTAGAGGAAAAAAATTTAATAATAAATACGAGGTTTTTCTAGCCGCAAAGCAGTGTGGGATTAACATCTCTGTTTTAGCTGCGCTTATCCAAGCTGGAACAATGGATAACACAGGCACAAATAGAACTCGGCTAGTATTAGAGGCTCAATCATTTAATCTGTTAACAGACAGGGAGAAGAGGAATTTTGTTAAGATGGGAGAAAGGTTTGGGTATGATATATTGAAGGCAATATCAGAAGTCGTTAAGAATCAAACTTTGGCAGATGATAACCGCCCTATAATGAAAGAGAAGCGATTCGGCACATTTGAAAAGAAGTATTCGGGTTATAAAAAAATATATAATCAGAATAGGAAACACGAGATGTTTTCAAATTGGAGGTATGAGACTACTTTATTGGGATATAGTTATTCTCATAATCTACGAGATTGCTTTATAGATAGGTTTTCTTCTTTAGTAGATATAAAGGAGCTAGACTTTTTTACTGACAGGGAAACATTCCAAGTGGTCGGGGAGGTAAAAGATTTTTTCGTTAGAGTGTCTTCTAATGACAATAAATATATGATACTAACAATTTGCGATAATACTGCGACGAAGAATTTTCTATTTATGGATAATAGCAGAGAACAGAAGCTATCTAATTTTCTTGCGCGTGGCAAAAAGATTGCAAAGAATCAAGTAATTGTTATAAATGGCTCAAGAAGTAGCGATGCCTTCTTTGTAGATAAAATAAATTCAATCGATACAGATATATATATGAAATTGAAAGAGGTAAAAAATGACTAGCCTTCCTTTTACCCCACATATAGAAGGAGTAATCAAAACAACTGAAGAGTTGTGTGATGTTTTATACAGGAATGGAGCGGATACAGATTTGTTTTTCCACTGCTTCTTGAATGACTTAAGTGAGTCTTGCTCCTCTATTTTTAAAAAAGTAGATATTGAACCCAAAGATCTTTTAAAAGAGTCTCGCAAGGTTTTAAGCAAGAAAAGAAAAAATAAGTATACGAAGAAGTTTCTAAAGACAGAGGTCAGGAAGCTCTTGAGAGAAGCGGAAAAAGTTTCACGGGAGAGTTTTTCCTTGGATTACATACCTCCAGAGGTCATTTTGATGGTGTTCTTTGAAGAAGAGTATTCGCCTAAGGTAATTAAAAAATTATTTCCAGCAGGAGATGAGGCTTCTGCGGAGGTGGTATTGGGATTTATTACAGAGTCTTCTTTGATTGTCAAAGATGTGGATTTTGGCAGTGATTTTGTAGATGCTCCGATTAATACTCCAGAGGATTGGATAGATATGTTCTCTAAGAATGAGATATTATCACAATTTGCTGAAAATTTAAATTTAAAAGCTTTAAATCAAGACTTTGACACTATCGTTGATTTTGACGGCAAGATAGATGAGATAGCTACTGTGCTTTGCAGGAAAAAAAAGCCGAATGCATTACTTGTGGGGCCAGCTGGGACGGGCAAGACTTCTTTGGTCGAGGGATTAGCTTCTAAAATAGTTTCTGGACATGCTCCAGAGCTGATAGCCAACAAGGTTATTTACTCCGTCAGCTTGTCAAGTATGGTTGCTGGCACAGAATATCGGGGTCAGTTTGAAAAACGCTTAGAAGATTTCGTTTCTGAAGCTAAAAAATATTCTAACTTAGTTTTATTTATCGATGAAGTTCATACCTTAGTGGGGGCGGGAGGAGCTACCAATAATTCCTTAGAAGCTTCAAACATACTTAAGCCAGAATTGGCTCGTGGGACGATTAGCTGCATTGGAGCTACAACTATTAATGAGTATACTAATACGATTAAGAAAGACTCAGCGCTTGATCGGAGGTTTGAGCGGATCTCAATTCGTGAACCATCTAAATTTCAGATGAAAGAGATTTTGCCTACAATAACCTCATATTATGAAGACTTTCATGGAGTGAGTTATACTGATAGATTCTTAGATAATGTGATGGACTATTGTGAGAAGTATATGCCTAATAAGTTTTATCCAGATAAGGCTATTGACGTTATTGATCACTGCGGCGCTCAATCAAAGGTGAGTCATAATGAGGTGGACCCATCTATAAAAGATCAGCAAATAGAAGCTATGTCAGCAGCACTAGATCCAGAGAGGGACCATTTACAGATTTTAGAGAAGTTGAATGAATCATTAGAAAAGTGGGCGGGGTCTGTTTCTCAAAAGACTCCAGAGGTAAAGCTTCGTCATCTAAGGGATTTCTTTGACCGTAAGAAAAACCCGTTAAGTAATAGAGATGTAACAGATAAAGTATTTAATTGTATTGGCGACTCTATTATTGGCCAAAAACATTTTCTCAAAAAACTAAGGGAGAAGATGATTCTTTCTGGCCTTGGTATTCGGAAGACGGATAATTTTGCATCTCCAGATTGCTTTGTGATTAGTGGGCCAAGATTTAGCGGCAAGTCTTATTTTGTAGAATTATTGGAGGATGGTTTGGAAAAAAATTCTGTAAATGTATTGTCTTACAGTGGGGTCCATTTCTCAGATTCTTACGCAGCTCATAAAATAGCCTCTTCAGATGGTCATAACACATCTATTTGTGAAAAAGTTTTAATCTCTCCGAATAGTGTTATAATTATAGATGATTTCCACAAAGTCAGCCCCTTATCCATTCCTTTGTTTAATCAGATATTCAAGCATGGGCAGCTTCAAATGAGCAATGGGGATATTGCTGACTTTACAAATTGTAAAATATTTTTAACAAGCGCTGTTTCTACTAGTCAATCATCAATGGGGTTCCAAAAGGAGACCTCGGATAAAGATAATTTAATTATACACCCAGATATATTGTCACTTGTAGATGAATGTTTTTCTCTAAAAGAGTTGAATAGCAAGGGGTTAAGAAGATTGCTTTGGTCTAAATTGAATAGATTAAAAAATAGATTAAAAGATAATAATATAGAATTAACCTTCAATTTCAATTATATTAAACACATTGTATCTCAAATTGATAAGGAAAAAATAAAAGTAGATGCTTTAAGTAAGAAGATGTTATCGGAAATCACGCCATTTGTTTCAGAGAGGGTTCTGTCTGGAGAAAAAAATATTGAACTTTTTGTTGAAAAAGGTTTAAATAAGCATGATCATACATTATGAGTGGTTCCACTGCTAGGAGAATACGTGAGTTGATCGGCTACGACAAAAAAAACGGCAACCATATCCAAAAAAAACTTTACAAGATCCAGAAAAAACGCTATATTGAGTTGGGAGACGAAGAATACTGGAAAAGCGTCCAAGGAAGATTTACAAAAAAAGATCATGAGTGAAAACACTAAACAAAACGACGAATGGAAGCAGCGTGAATTAGGCGCTCTTTGGAGAGTAGACGGTCAGAAGCAATCTTACTATAGTGGTTCTATTAAGGACGCAGATGGTAATGAGCTTAAAATCGTCTGTTTCCCCAATTCCTTCAAAGAGAAGGGTTCAAACCAGCCAGATATTAGAATTTACGCGAGTAAAGAGAAAGGTTAAGATGACTGAAGAAGATACAAATAAGCTGAAGTCTTTTTTAACTTCTGAGATGGTCTCTCGTATTACTTTGGCGGAAGCAATCAACATTATGCATAATCTAGCTGTTCAAGAAGTTGAGCAGAATGTTGAACAGATGTCAGAAGAAGAAAGGATTTCTGCTCTAGAAGAACTTCAGTCTAAAGTTGAGTCAGCATCAGTTGAAAATGCAGATGGTAATTTAGAAAAATAAGTGTAAGACACTTATAATGCCTTATACAGTCGAGTTTTTAGATGACGAGTTATATCGTAGCCTGTCTTTTGATGCTGATATCAAGTTTGAACAGGGGACCGAATATGCTAAAAAAATCTGGGTTTTAAAAAAGTATAAAAGTCAGGGGGGTAAGATCGAGTTGACTGAATTTGAGGAAGAGAAGAAAAAACATACTGTAAATAAGTATTCTTCTTACTCCCTGAGTAAGTCATTTAGAAACGATGAGCTAGTAGTGGAGGTGATTCAACATTATACTCTGCAAGACGACTTTGACTTCTTTTCTAAAGCGGAACTAGAAGAAGATACTGGAGATGAGAGTCTTAATAAAGAGTTGACTAAAATTAAAGAATCTGATTTTAGTGAACAATTGATTAAAAATCTTATTGAAGAATTTGATTGTGAAGGCGAATAGAGTATTAATCACTGGTGCGGGTGGATTCATAGGCGGCAATTTAGCCGCCTATTTATCTCATAGGGGATACAATGTAACAAAATTTGATTTTAATCTTGGTCATTCTGGATTGCCTAATGTCTTTGATCAAGATATTGTTATTCACCTTGGGGCTAATTCCAGTACAACAGAGAGAAATTTAAAGAAAATCCTCAAGCAGAATTTTGAATTTTCCAAGAAACTATTTGAGCTATGTGCGAGTGTAGATGTTAAGTTCCAGTATGCAAGCAGCGCATCTGTTTATGGAACGGGGAAGAATTTTAATGAAGATGACTTCTGTAAACCTATAAGTCCGTATGCCTTTAGCAAATATATGTTTGATTGCTGGTTATTGAATCAAGATTATCCATACCAAGGTTTTAGGTATTTTAATGTTTATGGCTTAGGAGAAAATAAGAAGGGAGATCAGGCGAGTCCTGTGTCCAAGTTTATTAAACAAGCTTACAAAGACGGAGAGATAAGTTTATTTGAAAAAAGTGACAGGATAAAAAGGGATTTTGTTTGTGTCGATGATATTTGTGAGATCCATTACGAAATGCTTCTTAAAGATGAATCGGGCATATTTAATGTTGGAACTGGCAAGCCCATTTCTTTTACTGATGTCGCTGAGATAATACAATCAAAAATGACATGTGAAATCAAGGAAATACCTATGCCGAAACAGCTTGTGGGGCAATATCAGAGATTCACTAAAGCAAATAACTCTAAGTTATTAAAAGTTATTGGCGATTATAAATGGAAGAGTGTAAAGGATTATGTAGAAGAAAATTTAAATGCTCTCTCTAGTTAAATCAGTATTAAAGTCAGTAGAGTTATATTTAACTTTAAAGAATAAACTATTCTTCTTTGAATTAACCAATAACCATGAAAGAAAAAGAAAAAAAATCATCCAAGAGATTGAAGATATTAGGTCTAATGACGGTGATGCTGACAGGGCTGATCTCTTGCGGGAACAACTCATCAGTGAAGACAAATCCTTTAAACATTTATCAGCCTTCTACTCTAAGTCTTCAGAACGGGATTCCAGTTCAGACAAGTAAAGGTATATATACCCCCCAGACAGATGAAGTTTGGCATTCTGATGCTAGATTTAGGAAGCTTGAGAGGCAGCTTTATTTTCCCAGCGTGAAATAGAGCTTTTTAAGTGTAGATCTTGTATATACACTAACTTTAAATTTATATGCCTGATCCAAATCACACAAAAGGAGACATACACTCTAATTTCTCAGTTACTTCTGGAACATGGACTGGTTATAGGGTTGAAGTAACAGGTCTTTACAATGATTATTCTAGTAGTGATTTAGACGCACATGTCTGTAGGGAATTCAACAAAAAAATAAGAGATTTGGGCCAACCAGAATCTCTTTATATAGCTCCTTATGATGCTGGCTTGAGGTATACGGGTGATGGTTCCACTTTTTCTTAATTTCTTTTAAGAAATAGTTGATATTACATTCTATAAATCATATAATAATCACATATGAACTCTATTGAATTTAGTGATGAAGAGCTTAATGCTCTTATGCAATTAATTGATATCGCAATTAAATCTCAAGGCTTGAATGTAGCTCAAGCTGGTGTCATCTTAGCGGACAAAGTTCGCGAAGCGGCTTCTCCTCCTCCTGAAGTTGATTCTGAACCCAAATTTGCTGAAGAAGCAGAGGTGGTATCAGATTAGTCTAATTCTACTTAGACATATCAGTTCATAAAGACACGATAGCCCCTTGGGTTATCGTGTCTTCATTTATTTAGGTCGTCTAATAAGTTTTCCGCTTACCTAGAAGTAAAATTATAGGGATGGCACTAAGAAGAATAAAATGCGCCTCTGGGATTGCAGTACCCGTTGTACCACTGAACTTTAAAATAGATGGGTTTTGTGAGAATGATACACCATTGAAGTAAATATCATCGCCTTGTACCGCGAATTGATCTAACGAACTTAAAGTGAGTTGGGCATTTGGAGATAAGTTAACGATAGACCTTTCGGTTTGACTATTGATTGAGTCTCCAGCCCCTCGTAGAGTTAAACTGCTGGTTGAATCAACATTTATTTGTAATCCTATTGCGGAAAACATAGCGTTCATACTCGACCCTTCAGTTATATTTAAAGTAGAATAAACATTATCATCATCATCTACTCCAGTAAAACCATTATTGTTTTGAAAAGTAAAATTCGTAGATTTTAATGTTACTGAAAACTCGTCACCGATTTCAATATTTGAATAAGAGGGGCTATCTTCAAGTATTAGGGCATCCGTTATAGTCAATATGTTAGTAATAGGCGAATCTCTGTTTAATTCCAGAGAATCTGATTCTGAAAAATCCCAGTTTGGGGCATCATAAAAATCATAAATATCTTCTTCTTCTGCGTCCCAAACTATAACCATATCTAATTTCTTATCTTCGCTTTCGGCTATATCTACAACCTCCTCGTTACTAATCTGGATGGGTCTTTGAATATTGACTACAGGGTTGATATTAGGGTTTTCTGTAGGGTTTATTAGGAATACATTTCCTTCTACAGAGGTAATAATAGCAGATTTAGCTACAGAAATAATTGAGAGTAAAGTTATGAGTGTGCGCTTCATTTCTTCTTTTTTAGTATAAGGTTTTTCAGTTTAGTGAGATTCCCCGTCAACTTCCCTAACAACCTCCCCAGCTTACTATTTTCAGGCACAATGTAAGAAAGCGTCCCCAATAAACCCAAGATAGAAATAATAAACTCAGGCATTGACCCCATATAAGGAGCGAGTATTTTTTCAAATAAATCTTCCATAATAACTATTTTCTTATCATGTTGGGGAGTTTAATCACATCAGGGACTTGAGTGACTTGATCATCTTCTTCTAGTTCAAATGTTTCTTCTGAATTCTCAATATCTGTTTTTTCTTTTTCGCCCTCTTCAGACTGTTCTTCAGGCTCCTCTTTTTCTTCAGGCTCAC
>Ga0181394_1000109_pt1 | contig 32082 bp, 34 predicted proteins | sample 17SPOviralmetaG_FD_130123 | JGI IMG/M metagenome (GOLD analysis project Ga0181394, IMG submission 130123) | Marine viral communities from the oligotrophic San Pedro Time Series (SPOT) site, San Pedro Channel, CA, USA - 17 SPOT_SRF_2010-11-23 | ecosystem: Environmental > Aquatic > Marine > Strait...
CAGACCCTTCATCTTCCCCTTCTTCTCCCCCTTCGTAACCTTCTTCAGATGTACCAATGACATCTCCATAACCTTTTTCGGCATATTCTACAATCGCCTCGGTAACGCCACCAAAAGGCTGAAACCCAATTGTTGTCTCAGTAAAATCATTTAAATTAGAGAAAACTTTATGTTCTTGCTCTGCTACAACAGCTATTTCAGTACCTTTTTCTTTTGTTGTTTTGGCTTGGAAGTAAGCTCCACTACCTATGGACATAGTACCAGCCATTCCAATCGTCCCTACTTTTTGGACTGTTTCTTGGACAAAGGCACTCAACCCGGTGGCAGCACTAGCAGTTTGAGCTGTAGCTCCAGCGGCCGCTGCAGCAGCCGTCCCTTTTGCGGCTTTGTCTAGGATATCTTTGTTCTTCTCAGCTATTTCACTGAGTTTATCCATAGTGGAGGTCTCAGGAGTTTCAGATTTGACTTCCGTCTTCTTTAACTCAGGCTCTTCACTAGTTTCTTCTACAAGATCTTCCGTCTGCCCCTCTTCAACAGGTTCTTCCCCACACTCAGAACACACACAGCTCTTTTCTTGCTCTTCTTTTAACTGCTGAAGTAAAGCCCACGCAGTCTCTCTTGCATGGCGGTCTAGGTCAGATATAATCTCACTATCTGATGGATTACAATATTTTTTTGCAAAAGCTATCGCCTCCGCAACTTTTTTGCGATTTTCCCCGTCCATGTCCACATTAACTTACACATTAATTTGTTTTTAAGTGTAATATATTTTACATGGATTTCAAAAATATCATAGGGGAGTTCTTTAACGGGGGCTGGTTGATACCACTAATAGGAGCATCAGGGATGGTGGCGAGAATGCTAACTTACAAGGGACAATACTCATTAAAAACATTCGTTAGGAATGTAGTCGCTGCAGCGATATTGTCCGGTATACTTTGGTTTGTGCTTCAAGACGCCCCTATAAGCGACTTTATAAAAGCAGTATCTTATGGGGTTATAGGGGTTGTGGCCCCAGAAATCATAAATGGGATTATTGCACTAGCTAGAAAATTTGAGAAGAACCCCGACAAATTTATAAAGAAGTGATTACTTCTCGCCCACCCTATACATCTGAAAGTGTGGTGTAGAACCTTCTTGGTACTTGTTTTTGAAAATACACACGGGGATTTTCTTCCCTTCAAACTCTACGACCCCCGAAAGGAAATGATTGTCCCCTTTCGTCTTGACCCAAAAGGCCCCCATTTTACTTTTCGCCCAGTGACTTAAAGAATTCTTCTGTGGTTTTAAGAAACTCTTCTCTAGCTGGACCTGAGAGACTTTTATATTGTTTTTTGAATCTCCTATAATTTCTTCTTGATATTTCATCGTCTGTGTTTAGTATTAGTTTTCTTATTTGTTTTGATTTTTTGTTGTTCATAATTTAGCTATGTAAGTTTCGCTGTCTTTCAAGAAGCCAAGTTTATTGTATAGACTCTTAACTTTTTCCTTGTTGGGTGATTTTTCGGAGCAACCCATCTGTATAAACTCAAAACCGTTATCTCTAGCGAACTTTATTGCTGTAGCTAGAAGCTTGTAACCTGCTCTAGGGTTAGAAGACAACCAAATGTACTCAGAAAACATCTCCACCCCATGTCTAGGGTCTTTATTCTTCAAGAAAATTATAGCCGCATCATAACTACCTGAATTGTTTATGTTAGCCCATACAAAAACTTTAGAGGTCAGAACCCGACTGTGGCCGAAAGCCTTCTTTATAGAATCCACTCCATTCGGCAACAGGTAATGGTAGTTTTTATCTTCACCCTCTAAATCAAGAGCTTTAGTCAGGTCATCCACAGCCTGACAAAAGTCCTCACCGCTAGCTAACCTTTTTATCACTTTGCTATGACTGCAATAAGCTTCCTAACCTCTTTCACAGGAATGTCGTTAAAGGAACCCCAATCTTTTACGTCCTCGTTAACATACTTTTCTTCTTTCCAAAGAAGCCGTAGCAAATCTTTGAACCCGTCGAAATTGGTCACCTCATGCTTATCCCTGAGATATTTCTCCAGTAAACCCTTGGGTGTTGTGGTCGCTGCTGAGACAGTAAAGCTTGGGTCGCTTGAGCTTTGTGAAAGCTTAGATCCTTTAGACTTATCTATCTCGTCAGCACCAACGATATGAATGTTAAGGAAGTTCCTCACACACCTAACAAAAGCCCTGTTACATGCGATGGTCTCAAGGAATTTAGACGCAAAAGAGTCTGTATTATCTAGACTTGCATTCGCCACGTCTGTGTAGGTTGTAGCACATGACTCATAGTTCCCATCCCATTCAATTGTACATTTGGCTGTCACATAACCATCTGAAATATTATCTACTTCAAAGTCCACAGAGCTGTAACCTCTCATCTTGGCCAATTCTTTTATACCACCAAGCATAATCAATAATTGGTTATCTCTCAAACCTTCTGTAGAGTCAGGGACAGGTTTATTCCTAGTTGTGAACCAATCTCTATTAGGGTAAAGAAAATCAGACTTTATCATAGACCTCCAGTCAATAGAGCCATCTTTATTGAACACATAGTCTTGATTCTTTAGAAGACCATGGTCATCTCTTTGGTAAACATCCGGTCCAAAAACCTTCTTCGCCGCAGCTTTTTTAGCTACTTTTTTCGCTGTTTTCTTTTTGCTCATAAATGTAAAAATGGTCTAGTTCGTCCCAATATTCTGGAGTATCCAATACATTGTTGTCGTTGTCAAGACCCTTTTTGTAATGAGCATAGCTAAAATATTTTTTATCTGCCTCAAGAATGTATTTGTTGGTCGAGAACTTGCAAGAGTCAGGCAACTCCATTCTCTCAACCCCTTTGTATCTGGGGTGTACATCGACATCAAAGTATCTATTTCTCAAAACTCCTAGATCTGATTCTTTCTCAGACAAAAGAATAATTTTTATTTTCCAGCTGGCTAAAACGTCAAAGTACTTTTTAGGTATTTTGTCTGTCTCAGCATCCAAAGCGAACATCAGCATCTTTACATTGTGCTTTATGCTCTTCAAGACACTCAACTGAATCAACCCTTCTGATATAACTGTAACTTTGTGATTTTCACAATAATACATAAAAGCCTCCTCTTCGAAACCATAATCAGCCCTCAGGTACACTTCTTTGGGCAGACCTGTTATTATTTCAGTAGGAACGACCTCTATGATAGGTTGATTGTAGTGTTTACCTATGTGGAAAGTCTCTATATCGACTTTCTTTTCATGCCCTAGTAACTTAAGGATTGAATTGGCCACCTCTTCCGGTTTAATTTTGTTTATATTATCCTTCGGATCATGGTTGGAATAGCATGGCCTAGAGTCCCAATCAGGTTCTAAACAAATAGAATCTTGTCTATTGCTCCAAAATGGTTTGGTGACATTAGCGTAACTATTCCCAAATATACTGACTGTTTTTACTCCTATAGAACTGGCGTATTGAGCTAGGTAGTTGTCTGGCCCTATGTATAGCATCGATTTAGAAACTAAATATGCGGTATTTTTAAAGTTGCATGAGACATGTTTATTAACCCCTCTTAAGGGTTTGTCGCCACCTAACTGAACCACCTTTATGTCCCTTTCTTCTAGAAAGGAGGATAGAAACCCTAACACTATTGTATAACTCTTGTAGGTTTTTGACGCCGTCGAAGAGTCTCCACTAATCACTATGTAGTTATTAAACTCTATAGGGAAAAAATGCTGGTTGACAATAGGCTTCCCTATTTTAACCCCTAGGTTCTTTGCGTATTCTTCTACTAGATGAGACATTACTTTAATGAAAACTGATTTTTGCTCAAACCGTTATGTATGTAGCATGGATTTTTTTGCGTCGTCACGCTAGGGTAAAAAACCATTTCAAACATACCTCTCTCCCCTCCCCTGCCCTCCAAGGAGAATGTGTTATCAAGTTCTTTTTTGTATGGCAAAATCTTGTGGACGTTTGGGTTATCCTCTATAAAATCAAAATACTCAGGTTTTGTGAAGATGTAGGTATTATATTGTTTATAATTCTTTTTTAATTGACCCAAAAGGGAATTAATAAGCAACACATCCGTCTCTGACTCTGGTATAACAATAGCGATTCTCTTACCTTCGTCGTCACTAAGCAAGTCCTCTAGCTTAGGTTTTTTAGCATCTAAGTTATGTTTCTTAGCCACATTCTTAAAGTGAGCGAGTAAATCTTCCCCTTTCATACCCTTAGCCAACTCACCTTTCCAATGTTTAAACCCTGTGCTTCTTCTGTCTATGTCTTCTTTAACTATATTCTCATAGAGATCTATAATATACTCATCTGAATTTAAACCTTCTGGTGGGTTATAATCGGCATCCATAACCTTGTGAGTGGTCTCATAATCATAATCGACATCTGGCATATTGTCGATTATAGACTCCAACTGCTTTCCGATGACCTCGACAGAAAAGTTGTCTATCACCCACTTTCGGGACTTTGCCCCCATCTCAACCTTTTCTTCCTCTGTCATACCATAAACATGCTCCAGCATAGAGTGTATATGTTTAGGGTCTGTGCTAGCTTTTATAAACTGTGTACCCGGCTCTCTATATTCACTCCAATTCAAGGGGAAGCCGCCACTCTCCTCAGAACAACTATCCTCCCCGCATGAGTAATTTGTAACTAAGGTCACCAGCTCTGTCAGCTTAGCTTCTTGTATTGGTATCTCTTGACCGCCACTAGTAAAGGGGTGACAGTAAACATCCATAAGGTTGTATATCTCATTCAGTTGTTCTTCAGAGACGCCTTTTTTAGTGTTTGTTGTATTTACAGATTTTTTGGAGCCGCAAGAAGGACAGTCAGTTTGTTGCCCTTTGAATGGGCTAATATAATACTTGTCGCACGACCCGCAGACGTAAGTCGTCAAAACATCTATGTTACTCAACCCCTTTTCTTCCATTAAACTTTTTATATCCCAACCTTCACCCCAATGGGTGTGCAAAAGCAACTTAGCTTTCGAATCTGGGTTGTTGAGTTTGAAATGCTTGAAACCTTCTAGTAAGTTAGGCACGGACTTCCTAAGTTGATTCCTGAAGACGAAACCTACAATAAACTCATCACCAATGCGATGATTAAGCCTTAAGTTCTGACGTTCCTCATCTGACATCCGGTAAAAATTGTCAGTATCCAAGGAACCTCTTAGTGTTTTCACATGATCGTAACCCATCTCTTGCATGGCCTTTTCTGCAAAACTAGCCCAAACAAAATAGTTCTTTATTTTAGGTGCGTATTGGATGGCTTGTGGCAAAATCGGAAGGCTATCCAAGGTCGTCCACACCATGCAATTAACTTTATTCCACCAAGGTTTGTGATGGTAATTGTTAAATGCCCATATATCTTCTATGCCTATATAGACATCTGGTTTGAACTCCCTTACAGCTTTATCTACTAGGGTGTATCCGTAACCTTCTGCCCTCCGGCCCTTTGCGTCAATTGCTGCTAACTGAGCCGGGGAGGGTGTGACACCTCTACACTCCCAAGGCACCAACTTAGTCCTTGGGTCTTCCCATTGAAGACCATTGGCTAGCTCAAATAACTCGTATTTTCCTGTATCGTATAGATACCTAAGTATGTTCTTCTTATTTTTACCAAAGCCAGTGAATGCTTTGCAGAAGTTAGAATGGATGATTACTTTTTTCTTCATGACCGAGACTTAAGCTCTTCATTTTTGTTAAAGCGATAAGCATACAACTCCTGAAGGGAGAACCTGAAGAACTCTAATAGACAGTAAGCCTCTGACATTTCAACACCAATCCCAAACTTGTTAGTAGAGTTTCTGACAATACCGAAAGAGAAAGCGTTCGGTCGCCCATCTCTCTTCCAAGGTTTGAAAGATATCTGAGTCTTGTTGTCCTCAAAAGAATGGTAAGCTGAGAACTCTGTGTAATTTTCTATGGCATTTATTAAACCCCCAATCTCTGTCTCATTTAACTTTATCGAAACAGAGGCTTCTGGGTTTTTAGCGTTCTTGGCGAAAGACCCAGTCCTTTTCGACTGGTCCCAAGAATACTGCCTGACAGCCCTTACATACACACAAGGTTCTCCTGTTTGTACAACACTACCAAGGTCGCAACTGAAAGCGCACCCTGTGTTTCTAGGGTTGGGTTTGTAGAGCTTCACAATCATACAAGATAATATGTATTACGGGAACTAATTCTAAATTTTTAGTGTATATATGGACATGGATAATTTTGATATCGACCCCGATATGGTAAAGAGTATTAGAGAAAAATTTGGCATAAGCAAAGACACCTTTAGACAAAGAGCAGATTTTATGATTAAGTCCAAGAAAAACAAGGAGGATGTAGAAAAACTACTCCAACTGATAAAACAGCTAAGAGATGAAGAGTCTAGCTGTTAGGGCCATCTTCTAACACAGGTTCTGTAATATTCTTCCTAATAAACCCCCTATTCTCTTTAAAAGCAGGTATTTTACACATCCTCTCGTAAGACAGGGAAAACTCGTCAATAATCCTAACTATTTCATAAACCCTTTGGGACTCATACAAGTACACCTCCTTAAGGTACCTAATCAAATAAGAGATGCATTTTTTTCTTAATTCTACTGCATAGAAAAGATCATAAAGAGGTTTGTCATAATCCACCCCCAAGCTACTACAGAACTTTTTAACAATATCTATTTCCACTAAAGGGCCAAGACCGAAGGAAAGGGTTATATCTGCAATGTCTGAAAACACATGGCCTTTACACAGGTTTCTAAGATCATCAAATTGGACCCCTTCTCTGCTAATAAACACATTACTAGGTGTTGCACCACCCAGTATCAATCCTGTTGTCACATCCGGGATTTTTGACTTTAGAGAGTTTATCTCTTTTTTAAAACAAGAAATTAATTTCTCTATCTTGGAAAAGTTTGAGTTTGCGTCTATGGCCTTTATCTGCTCGCCCCCAAATATGTCCCTCATATTGCTATCCTTGATGAACTGGTTGTTTAAGCCTTTGTATGTCAGCCTCCCTACACTCTGCCCATGCAAGTTCTTATAAGCTTCTAAAAACAAATCTAGCTCTGTGGAGATATATGAACGGCCAACCTCCATTATAGGCTCACCATTATGGAATTTGCACAGTAGGTAAAGGATCTTCTCTCCAACCTCTACGACACCTCCATCTATATACTCAGGTGTGTTCGGTGTGTTTAGTTTCTTGGAGTTCTGGATCTCTTTTAAAAGGTACTTGTTATCATAATCATAGGAAAACTTAAGAGATAGCGCCCCATTTTTTGTAAAGATGCGGTACATATCGTAATCTTCCGAAGAGTCTATTGAGTCCAGCCTAGTGATGTCTACGTTGACGTTAGAATTGGAAAGAATCCTAGTTATAAACTCCATCTCTACGTTAGATGGTTGGCTTGGTATGGGCATTGTATACAACCTGCCATTATATATGGAGCTAATCTTCATATCTTATAATAAAGAAATCCCGCCCCCTTTCAAAAGGGACGGGATAACACGAACACAACGATAATATAGGCTAAGAAATGCGACCGAAAATTTTAGACCCTGAACGGACCCCTGTGATACTCGTTTTAGAGAATCGCCGGGTTCGATTGTAATTGCGGTCATAAACCACAATAGTTTTGTCTGTTTCAGATTGAAGCTGAGCGTTAAGTGACTCGCCCTGCTTGGTGTAAAGACCAAAGAAGCGACCTTTGGAATTTCTGATTGCCGTTAATACTGTCTTACTCATCTAATTTAGATTAGTACACTTTGATGTTTTTGTCAACAACTTTTAATGATATTTTTTCAACATTCTTGTTTTCTATTACAAACCTAGCTATAGGAGTCTGCAAAAGCTTCTTCACAATCACCTTCACGTTCCTTGCGTGGAGTTTCTCTGTTTTTATTTTATTTAAAATAAATTTATGGACTGTCTTTCGTGTTTTAATAGAGATATTCTTCTCTCTCAACCTTTCAGCTATAAAGGAGATCTCTTTGCTTACGATACTCATCATAACATCATCTGTCAAAGCGTCAAAAACATAAGTGTTGTTAATCCTCGCAATAAGTTCTGGTCTGAGGCTCTTCTTCAGGCTATCCTCGTAAACAAAGTCGTCAGACGGACTATCATCGACAAAACCGACAGACTTGGCCCCCGTCTGCTGATGGCCTATATTGGTAGTGAGAATGATTATGCTTTTAGAAAAATCTATTTTTCTATTCAAGTTGTCTGATACATACCCTTCGTCTAGAAGATGGAGAAGTATGTCCAATATTTTAGGGTCAGCTTTCTCTATCTCATCAAATAACACAACGCAGTTAGGGTTATTCCTGACGAACTCTGTTAAGATCCCACCCTCTTCGTAACCCACATAGCCAGCATTAGCCCCAATAAGTTTTGAGATACCTGTTTTGTCTTGGTATTCACTCATGTTTATCTGTATAAAAGACCTATCACTGCCGTAAAAGTTTTTAGCTATATTCTTCGCAGTAAATGTCTTTCCAACACTTGTCGGCCCTACAAACAAGAAGTTAGCCAGAGGTTTATCTGGGTCATTGAGGCCGACCTTGACGCAAGACAGGTTGTCATAAATATCGTCTATGACCCTATCTTGCCCGAATATTTCCTTCTTCATCTTATCTTTGAATAGAGAAAATCTAAAATTAGTCTCACCAATTATCTTCTTAGAGACACCCGTCTTTGATTCAAATACCTCCAATATGTCAGCATTAGATATAGACACTTTCTTCTTGGATGTGTCATTATACTTAGAAATACTTTTTATATAGTCTTCCATGGTGTTTACAAAATCCTCTTCATTCTCACAAGGTTTTGTAATCATATCTGAGAACTTCTTTTTTGCTTCGACCACATAATCTGGAGGGTTGTCGAACTTAATCTTTGTCCTCGCCCCTATTTGGTCAACAATGTCGAAAGCTTTATCTGGGAACCTCTTGTTAGAAAGATATATCTCACAGTTATCTAAGATTTTGTCGATATTAGCTTTTGAAAACTTAACCCCATGGAAATCTTGGTAGTAAGGTAAAGCTTGGTTCAGCATATCCCTCGTCTGCTCCTTAGAAGGTTCATGAACGTCAACTTTATCAAACCTTCTCTTCAGCGCACCGTCTTTCTCAAAAATCTTTTTATACTCCTTGGAGGTGGTGGCCCCTATACATTTTATAGAGCCTCTAGCCAATGCTGGCTTAAGCATATTAGAAGCATCCATATTCCCTTCTGATGAATTGCCAGCGCCTATAACAGTGTGGATCTCGTCGAAGAAAAGTATGATGTTCTCTTTCCCTTCAACCTCCTTCAATAAGCCCTTGAACCTCTCTTCGAACTGGCCTCTGTATTGAGTACCAGCTAACATACCAGCTATGTCCACAGAATATATTTGGCACATAGACATATGGCTAGGGACTTGATCAACCATGATTCTCTGAGCTAAACCTTCTACAATAGCCGTCTTACCAACACCTGCACCCCCGACAAGAATGCTGTTACTTTTATTCTTTTTCGACAAGATCTCTATAACACTCTCTATCTCTTCGTCTCTTGAGACAATGGGAGGAAAGTCTTTCATAAACATCTCTTGGTTCATGTTCACACAATACTTGAGCAGGTTTTCTGGAACAACCTCTTTATCCTCCCCTTGACCATAAGAAGGGGACTTCTCTTTCGTGTTCTCAGAGAAAACATTTGAAGGTGAACTGTTATTAACGACAGGGTTAGAGTCTACAATAATCTCCTCTATCACATCTTTAAAGTAATCGGTCTCAAGTCCAGAATCCTCCAAATCCTTTTTAAAATTAGATTTAGTGTCTAGTAGAATATAAAGCAAGTGTTCCACACCAACGAAATGATCATCGTGAGTTTCGGCAAAAAACTTGGACTCTAAGATTGTAGAATTTAACTCGTCATGCCAAGCATTTTCGTTCTTCCTCTTCGCAAAAAAATCTGGGTTCTTCCTACAAAAATTTTTAAATGTTTTAATAAAATCCCTAGGCTCGTAGACCACACCCCTACTCTCAAACAACAATATATTTCTATCTGATAGATTTATAAGGCAACCGTAGATCAAATGCTCATTCCTAACCCTACCATGGTTGTTAGCTTCAGCGAACAGCTTGGCATCCCTAATGGCTTTCTTGGCCTTGGGGGTTAAATTGTATTCAGTTAATGACATCATAATATATTACACTTTTATTACCAAATTGTTACTTTTGCTCCTCTTTTGTTTCAAGAAGGCTTTTGTCTATATGTTTCGGTTGCATCCAGACATGTTCATCTAAACTCTTTATATTGTCCAAGAAGATAGTGGTCCCCCTATCACTTCTAGCCAAGGTGCCATTAATGATGACAACCTCCCCTACTTTTGGTTGGGGCATACCTTTCCTCTTCCATTTCGTCAACTTATCCCCCATCATCATAGTTTCTAAAACCCCCATTTCGTCAGCTATCTGCCACCCTGAGTATGTGTTTCCCGCCCTACTCACAGCGTCATGATTTATCTGGGTGACAACACCAACAAACATGATTTTAGACCCGTGGCTCTCGTCTTTTATATCCAAGGTTGAAAGTATAGGCAAGCGTTTATCGACAGCGTCCTTTATCTTCTTCGTTGCGCTATAACCTAGAACTTTCCTCTCACAGAACCAGTTTGTGAAAGACTCTCTTTTCTTGTTGTTCTCATAAATGAGGGTGTAGTTTAGAATCTTTTTCTGTATAGTACTCCACCTTGTCTCTTTTATCATAAGCCTCCCTTTTTCATCTAACATAGGGTTATCTTTGTTAGGGTTAGCCTTCTCTAAATTATCCAGAAGGTCACCCTCCATCAATGCAAAGTGATTCTTTTCCCTCGGCGTCAAGTTGTTAAAGACCCTAAGTTCATAAACTAACCTACAACGCTTTAGAGGACCTCCCTCAAAGAGGGAGTCGAAGAGACCTGCTTGTATTAAAGCAGACAAGGTTCCTACGTCCAAACCTGCATCTTTGGCACTGATAAAAGCCTCGTACTTGTTTTTAAATGACTCCCCTCCTCTGAACTTTATAAGAGCGTCAAAAGCTTTGGCTGCAACACCTTTAATGGATTTAAAACCATAACGGATACCACCTTCTTCCAAGGTGTGTTGCTGCTCTGACAAGTTGAAGTCAGGAGGAAGCAAGGATATATTGCAAGATGGGTTACTGTACTTAGGTAGCGCCAGCTCCCTCTCTACCGAAGAGATCACTTGTAATTCATCATCATTATTGTGGGCGAAGTTTAGCATAGCCCAGAACATCTCTTTCGGGTAATTCTGTTTAAGGTATGTTTGAACAGCAGACAAATAAGCATAACTCATGGCATGAGATTTATTGAACGAGTAGTTGGCTGAGTCTTCAGCAACACTCCATAACACTTCTGCGATCTCTGGAGCTAAGTTTTTCTCTTTGACCTTTTCTTCTATCTTGGATTTCCAAGATTTCATTTTATCTACCTTCTTTTTCCCAACTATCCTCCTAAGTTGTTCAGCTTCATCTAAACTAAACCCAACTTTAACAGCCATTTTCATCAACTGCTCCTGATAGAGGGGGATTCCTCCTGTGTATCCTAAAATATCATCGAAATACTCATGCACAGATTGGAACTCCCCTGTTTCTACGTACCTGATATAATCATCTTGGAATTCTATGGCTCCGGGTCTGGCCACAGACAGAACAGCAGACAGCTGCTCAATATTCCTAGGTTTAACATTGTAACAAACCTTCCCGGCTGTCGGGGCTTCAATTTGAAATAAGCCAGCAGGGTCTTCAAAGTTTTGGTAAAATTGGTAAATGGACTTGTCGTCAACATCTATACTCTCCTTTTTGATCCCGACTTTTTTGCATACATCATCGACCACTGACAAGTTCTTTAATCCTAGGATGTCAAACTTCACACACAAGGCAGCAACATCATCCATGTCGTAACCAGAAACTAATTCACGGTCTTTCGTTCTTTGCACAGGCATGAGTGATGCCTGATTATCGGAACAGATGGCGACTCCTGAAGGGTGTACACCTGTACCTCTCACCAGACCCTCTATCTTCCTAGCTATCTTGTATATCTTTTTGCCCGAAGGTGATTCAAAAAACTCTTTTAATTCTTTACAATCTTCATAAGCCTCTGATATCTTAGCATTTTTTCCGTACTTTTTCGGGATAAAATCCGAGATCCTAGCTGCTTGCCCTTCTGTCATAAAGCCAGCTATCTTGCAACACTCTTTTACGCAGACCTTGCTACTCAAGGTGCTGAGCGTAAGAATCTTAGAAGTTTTTCCTTTGTTTTGATCCTCAATGTAATTAAGCACATCAGAACGGCGATGATAGCAGATATCATTATCAACATCAGCAAGGAGGGAACCGTCCAACAGTCCATCTCCCACTTTTTTAGATCTACTTTCGGATACGAATCTTTCAAAATATAAGTCGTGTTTGATTGGGTCTACATTGGTTACACCTAAAAGATACAAAACTAAACAACCAGCTGCAGAACCCCTTCCAAAGCCAGTCGGGATGTCTTTGCTTTTGCAATACTTTATGATGTCCCAATTGAGTAGAGCATAATCCACAAAACCAAGTCTGTCAAGAATTTCTATCTCTGTTTTTACCCTGCTGTAGTAAACATCTCTCTCACTCTTTTCTTTTTTGTCCACCCCTCTATCTTTTACCCCTTTTCGGCACAAGCTTCTCAATATATCAACACTAGAAGCACCGGGGTTCAAACCTAGCTCTTCTAACTCTTTATTTTCCAAATGTATCTCAGGCAATTTAACACCCTCTACAAAAGGTTTTTTGTACCTCATTGCCACCTTGTGTTCTTTCTCGTTAATCATATTTCTAGTTCGAAAAGTTGTTTTTGAAAAACCTCAAAGTTCTTCTCTACATCGTAGCTAGCGTCATGGAGTTTATTAGAATCCCCGCCCAGCCCATATTTCTCTATACAAGCTTTCATACTTGCTTTCACCCCTTTCGGCCTAGTCGAGAGCCACTTGTATTGCCAGTAGATAAAGTCATCTATGTCTAGCGACTCTGGTGAACCTGACTGTATAGCCCTTTCTAAACACAAAGTATCTATAATCCTTTCCATGAAGGAGTAGTCGGGAGCCAACCCAATCAGCTTCCTCCAAACGTTAACCATATATACATCAAATCCCAAAACATTATGCCCTACAAGCTTGTGGTCCTCATTGTAAAAGTCTTTTGAGAATAACTCCCAGACACTTTCTAAGTCTTCAGCTCTAGCCCTATAAGCCCTTTCATCGAAGCGGGTTATCTCTTGAGCGCCTTTCGAAACACCAAGATCTTTGTAAGCTAAAAACTTATTGTTGGCTTTTATCTTTTTCTTCCCCTCGTAAACTGTCCAAGCTATCTGCCAAGGTCTTGACTTAATTAGGTTCAAGCCCTCTGTCTCAAAATCAAAGACTACATACTTCTGCCTCTGATCAAATCTTAATATTGATTCCTTCATAATTCTACTTAATTGCTTCTATACAGAACTCATCGCTCCCGAAATGTTCTAGTTCGGGATTTTGCAAATCGCTACGTTTACTGCCAGCCTTGTTGCATAAGACTCTATATGTTTGGAAGGCTTCTATGTCCTCTTTCTTTTTATACAGAATACTTTTGACATCGCAAGTCTTATAACCATTTTTCTCAGTATACTCTAGCACCTTCTTTGAGATAAAGTGGTCGAAAGGCAAATTGTTATTCTCAACCCAAAAAATAGGATTTTTAATCTTGCTAAAATCTGGGTTAGCCTCACGATGATAGAAATTGTTCTTATGTATGAAACTATCGTAGAATGGGACTACGAAACTTAAGTGTTTTTCATCCCAGTATTTGTAAAAGTTTTTGTAATCTATCCTAGGGCTTACGACATCCATCTCAGAATCCGGGTCTTGTGGTTTTTTCGAAAGGAATCCCGACTCAGTATTAGCACACGAGTAGATTCTATTCATTATCTCACAACCCTTGTCATCCTTCGCAAAAATCACCCCTTTGTGAAAAGATTTAGTGTCGTTCTCCTGCATGTCAGAACAAAATATAAGACTAACTCCATAAATCAGATTGATTCCGTTGCTTTCGCAAGCCTTAAAAGCTTTCATAAAAGACGTAAGGTTGTCTTCTACCAAGACTAAATCCTTAATGCCTCTGTCTAAACATATCTCAATAATCGAGTCAGGACCATCTTCTTCACAGTCTGTCTCAAAGGTCAGGATACTCTTTCCATGAGAGTATGTGGACTTGAATACGGGAATAACCATGCCTTAGCATAACCCGTATAAATGACATGTCAAGAGCAATGAGCAGGGCATCCTGCGTAATACTTTATTTCATAAGTACAACCGCTGGGAACTTTCTGCTCGTCAAAATCATCTTCAAAACAAGAGCCGACAACTTGTCCTTCTGAATTCTTGAACTGGTAGTAGATAAAGTCAAACTTCATACCACAGTGCCACTTTATATTGCCGTCCTTCTTTAACTCCCCTTTTCTCTTGGCAAATCCGCACAGGAGCTTTCCGCTAAAAGAATTGTCATTAGGAAAACCTTTGTAGGCGGCAAAGTTAGCCACTGCATCTTTCTCTGTAAAATTATCTAGATACTGTTGAACCTCTGTGAGCTGAAGCTCAAAACCATACAAGTCTTCTTCGGATAAAGGCTCCATCCTCATGATGCCGCTTTTCTTGGCTTCAGTGTCTAATTCAAACTTCAAAAATAAAAATTCACTCTGTTTGATAGGATAATCTGGAAAGAGGTGTTTAACAGCTAAGCTGTACATCAAATCCTGCATATTGTCTTCAGCATCCTTTCCTTTGAAGACCTCTTTGCTCGTCTTAAAGTCTCTAATCAGGGCAAACTTCTTCTTTTTATATAGAAACAGTTTGTCAATAAAACCCCGAATCTTGTAGCACACCTCACCATCATTCTTGACTATGTCAAAATCTTGCTCTGAAAACTCCTCAGTAGGTTTAGCTAAATCCCTTCCAAAGAAATCATAAGCTATGCCATTATAAGTCATCTCTTTTATCAGTTGAATATTGTCAGGATCATCAACCTCGTCCCTCACAGCATGTTTCATTACGAGCCTCTCTATAGAAGGTACAGAGAATATATCCTGAGTCTCCATGATCTTGTCATAATACTTCTTTCGCTTGCTCTCACCTAAAAGCTCAAAAACTAAGTGACAAATGGAACCCCTTTTTGCACCATCATTACTAGTGTCGGGCAGCTTAAGCTTGTATTTAGTCCAATAAAGCCAAGAGCAACTCTGAGCAGTCTTTATTCTGCTAGCAGAAAGTGATGTTTGGGGATCATTCATTTAATATCTTTGCTTTTTTTATGTCTTTCTGCGAAAAGAGTCCACTATTGTTCCTTACGAACTTAGATATGTAGTCTCGCTGCTCTTTCTTATCGACCTCTTTTTGGACCCACTCTTTCAGATCATACGATTTTTGATGGGCTTCTCCAAAATCATTTGCTTTTTTAGGTGGAAACTTTATACAGATTGTGTCCAAGTCGAAGTAATTTGATAATTTTAAATAATTTTTAATCGCCCCGATCAAACCTCTATTTTGAGACGAACCAGAATCATTGTTGGTTGATATTGTGATCCTATCTATGCTTTTACTAGATAGGTAACTAATTATATTAGGCCCAGTCGATAAACCAAATATGACCAACACATTCCTTACACCCTGTTCGTAGAGAGCCATAGCATCCCCTATACTCTCTACCAAAACAACTTCCCGCTTTTCAGTTATCTCCGAATCGCAATCATGCTCCGGTATGCAAGCAGGGTAAACCCACCCGCTCTTCTTACCGACATGTTTCCATTTTGGGTAATCATTATCCTCGTCTATCTTCCTCCCAGAAAACCCCACAACTTGTTTGTTTTCGTTGTATACAGGGAATACCATCCTCCTGTACATTTTGCCAACACCAGCCAACCCAACCTTGAAAGAAGTTTGAGTTTCTTCGCTAATCGACCTCCCTAAATAAAAATTATAGTTAGGGAACAACTTGTTAAGACTGTCGTCTGGGTAAACCCTCTCCATCTCTAACCCCTTCCTCCTATTGTTTTGTTTATAATCAAATACATCTACTTTTACATTCTTTATTATGTTTTTAGCTGACCTTTCGTCCTTGACTGTCAACCTCACCAGAGCCTCAAATGGTTTGCAACCCACATGGTCCACAAAATCCATCCATACACCTGTGTTCTTGTATACCTTTACTGCTGTGGCGTTGTCACCACCCCTGTACAAAGCTTGAGTCCTCCAGTGGTCCCCACAATCAATAAGGTTGTATCCTATAGATTCTAGTATCGATTTGAAGTCACTAAAATTCTGAGATTTCCGGTATTCTGCCATCTCCAACGTCTGGACCATCTTGTAGGGGTAGGGAACGTGCTTCGACTATCTCACGAAGGTCACCTTGTTCTGTTATATTAAAGTTTTTAAAATCTAAATTAATAAAATTCTTCCTTAGGGAATCTTCCACTTGGACTGGCTCTATGGCACCTGCTATATCTCTACCCAAATGTCGAGCTTTAACATTGACAAGTTTGTGAGTACCAAACCCTCTTCCCTCTAGCTCTATTTCATCATCTGTTTTCTTCCTAAGAATGAACATGTGGGAACAGAACTGTGTAATCCTATCTGATAGCGATACAATGCTCTCATCATCAACTACGTTTTGAGAGTTTCTGTTTGTTGTGATCCCACTCCGGTTAGACTGCACAGAAGTGATCATAGGGATGACAGGGTCTCCGTCTTCCAGTACTTCTTTTTGAATGCATTTTTTAAACTTGTCAACCATCTCTCCTACAACCTGCCACTCATTCTTATTAGCAGAAGACTCATTAGATGTTTTGATATAGTCGAAAGAGAAAACCATCCTGTTTCCCCTCCCGACTGTGGAGTAATAGAATCTTTTTAAAGTGTTAACCATCGTGTCAACATCCATGCCTCCGACATTGTAATAGTAGAATTTAAGACCTTTAATCCTAGGCCAGACTGACCTAACTTTAGCCACCACATCTTCACCAGCTTGCCTCCATCTGCCACTCTCCAGAAGGTGCATAGGGACACCTGAGTGTGCAGCGCATTGTCTCATAATAAGTTCCTCTTTACTCATCTCCCCATTATCAAAATGAAGAACAGGAACGTCATACTTGAGAGCAACTTTGGTGGCGTAATCCATGCAGAACTGTGTCTTACCAACCCCAGACCTTGCTACAATCACAGTGATGTTGCCGGGCCTAAGCAAAGATCCGTAAATGTCATTAATCTTCTCGTGTGGCCCCATCATGCCAAACTCTTCGATAGGGTTATTACCCCGCTCCTCAATCAGAGCCTCCATATCATCATAAATATTGTCTGGGGTGTTATCGCCAATCTCAAACAGATTCACCTGAGCGTTATAAATACTATCAGCCTCCTCTATGATTTGAGAGTAAGCTGCATCTGCTGGCATAGATTTCATCTTCCTACCTATCTCTTCACAAGAGTTAAGCATCTGCCTTCTGACTGTAAACTTCTTAAGCTCTTTGGCAGTCTTTACAAGGTTTCCCTTTGGAACCTTTCTCATTGCTAAAGACTTGATATAATCAGAAGGGTTAAGATTGTCCCGGAATGACAGACCTATGTCGCTAACACGCTGGGCAATGATTATCTCATCTATCTCATCTCCATTAGAAATGGCTTGTTGAACAACCCTAAATACAGCGGAGTGTAGCGATGTATCTTCTGAGTAGAAGTCATCGTTCCCGATAAAGTCGCTTATATCTATGTAACTCTCAGGATCTTTTAAGAGTCCCGCCAACAGCTGTTTTTCTAGTTCGTAATTATAAATCATCTGTTAATCCTTGCATTTCTGATGTTCCTTTAACCCAGTCTTCTAACGCTTTCCTTAAACCTAACTCCATTATAGTAGAATCAAATTTAGAGTAAATCATCGGACTTCCATCTTCAGACGCTACCGCTAGTATAACACCTTTGTACTTGTCTGAATCTCCAGACAGATCGTAGATCTTAGATACTAATTGCTCTGGGATGGTGAATGGAAACTCTTCTTCGTTCATAAATATATACCTTGCTTCTCAAATAGGGCTTTGTCTACAGTATCCTCTGGGTAGATCTCTACCATCGTTATATCGTTCATTTCACAGAAGTCCAGCTTTTTCTGATCTCTCCTTAACTGCTCCAAGTATTTTAACCTATTCTTGTGGAAATGCTTGACAAACTTGGTGTGTTGCGCCCCTTGGACCTCTACAGCCACCCTTTTATTGGCGTTGTAAAAGTCCAAGGAGAGCCTACTACCTACTATTCTAAATTCTTCAAAGACGACATCGTTCTTCCAGAATGGGAACAGAAAATCCTTGACCCCTTTCTGGAACTTGCTCAAGCTTGAAGCCTCCCATTTTATATGGTACTTCTTGGGGTTCTTGAGGTTTCTTAGTTTGCCATCGGCAGTATAGAACTTCATGAAAACTCCTGAATGGCATTCTTAAAATAACCAATAAGGAATTCACACAACCCTTGGTTCTCCTCAATAAGTTTGAAGAGGTTGTTCTCCCCTTGGACTTTTTCAGGCAAACTAAAGTTTGTTTCCGATAAGACTTCTTTAAAATCTTCTGTAATGCTGATCCAAGAGCCGCTCTTCTTAACAAACTCCCAAGCTGATAATAAATCTACGACTTCTTTCTCAACCCATATTGACCTACCACCCTCCTGTCCATATCTTACAGGGTAACTGATAGACATGTTGGTCTTTTCGTTTGGTGACTTCTTCACAGTTACTTTCGCAAAGTGTCCTATCGGTGGGTTTGTCTTAGGGTCTATCTTCTTTACAGAAGGGTTCCTCAAAATCATATCCCCATTATACCGGGGCTCAAACTGTATGATCCAATTGGCAAAGTGGAGCAAAGCGTTGCCCCCTGTAGCAGTAGTCTGTCTGACCGGACCCTTGGCGTATGGATCAAGTTTGATATCAGCCCTAACTTGGGAAATAAATATAGCCATATGCCCTCTCTTTTGCAGGGCGATAGACATCTTCTTCATGAATACACCTGCTATCACAGCACCCCCTGCAACCTTAGTAGAGTCTTCAAAGTTTTTGTCTACATCATTCTTAGGGATAAGTCCGTCCACAGAGTCCAAGACAAAACAATACTTAGTCTTATCATCATTGAACTGCACAAGCTTCCTCATAAGATCAACTACGACCTCATAGATATTAGACTCAAACACAAAACAAGTGCCATCAACCCAATCGTCAGCGTTGAAGACAAAGTTAATACCTGATCTTTTTCTCATCTCTGGAGAAAGCCGACCTTCAGCTTTAATAAACACTCCTCTAGCACCCGGCATCTTTAAGAAGTTTTTCATTACCTCTAATGATTCAGAAGTTTTACCTCCCTCGTTCATGCCTACAAATCTATGTAATCCGGGTCCAAACCCTCCATCAAGCTGCAAATCGAACTGAAGTGACCCGCTAGAGACTTTGTAGTTGATCTCATCTTCAAAGTTGTAGTGATCATCTTTTGTTTCCTTGAGGAAACCTTTCAGCATTGTATTTGGGTTCTGTTCTTTACTCATCTAAAAAATCTTTTAGGGTTTTTCTTTTGGGGGTAAAACTGATGTCCTGCCCCGACTTTTCACCCAGATCATAATCTGGATAGCGGGAGTTGTCAACAACATAATTAAAAGCTCTAAACTTCCTGTCTAAAGTCTCCTTAAGCTTGGGGCTGACTAGATAAGCCAATGAGTAGAACTTCTTCTGAAAGTTTACTATGTTCATAAACTCCAAAGAATACCTCTCGCAAAGGGTGTTCAAGAACTTCATCTCCCTAGCATAAAATGGACGCTTCCCTTGGTCGGGAACGTCCACTAGTCTAATCAAGATGTTTCTCTTGCTTATCTTCTTAGGTTTGGCCATTCATGGCCAAGTTAACCCTTGTTCATGTCATGGTCAACCATTTTTCTTACAAGTCCTACAAAGTCCGTCTTGGGCTTCCACCCAAGGTTCCTGCGAGCTTCCGAAGAGTCCCCCCACAACAATTCTACTTCGGCTGGTCTGTAGAACTCTGGATTCACACACATTAACACTTTTCCTTCGTGTGTGTACTTCTCATCCACGCCTTTCCCCACCCATTCGCACTTCTCCAACGCAAAACCCGCAAAGTTAAAAGCTTGTTCCACAAACTCTCTAATGGTGTGGGTGTTATTGGAGGATAGGACATACTCCCTAGGTTCCTCTTGGTTCAACATCAACCAAACACCTTCCACAAAATCTTCGGCGTCACTCCAATCCCTTTTCGCATCAACGTTACCTAACTCAAGGGGCTTAAAACCGTCTGACACATATTCGTTTTTAATACGGGCCACATTCTTGGTAATTTTACGAGTAACAAACTCCTCTCCACGGCGAGTTCCTTCATGGTTAAATAACCAGCCTTGGATAGCAAATAGATCGTAGGAGTCTCTCCACACCTTAACCATGTGCCTCGCACTAGCCTTAGAAACCCCATACGGGCTTCTTGGACGTATGGGATGAAGCTCTGATTGGGGGGAATACAAAACATCTCCAAACTCCTCTGAAGAGCCAGCATTGTAATATCTGCAGTCGGGGCAGTGCTTACGAATAGCCTCTAGCTGATACAGAACAGCCATTGCATTAGTCTCCATATGGTTAACTGGCATCTTCCAGCTCACACCAACAAAAGAGTTGGCAGCAAAATTGATAAAGTAATCAGGCTTCTCTTCGGAAAATACTAACTCAGTATTAGCTTGGTCGGCGACATCAAGGTCTATCAACCTAAATCTGGGGTGGTCTATGAGATGTTGAATGTTAACGTGATTCTTAACACTTAACCTACGGACACCAGCTACAATAGTATGCTCTGTATTCTTCAACAGGTAATCAGCCATAAAGCTGCCGTCTTGACCTGTGACTCCTGTGATGATTATTTTTTTCATTTGTTTCAAAAGTGTTGGCTTTATTTGTAAAATATTACACATTGTAATTTCTCAACTTCAGCATTACTTGTTTTATAGCCATCCACATATCTAGGTATTTATACGTGGCAAGCCTTCCGACAAAAATTATATTCTCTTCAGATTTAGATAATTCAATATATTTTGACGCTAATTTACTAGATCCACCAAAATGTATTGGATAAAAGGGGGTGTTTTTACCATCGTATTCCGTTGGATACTCTTCTGTCACAACAGTTGTGTCTTGGTTGTGACTTGCGTCAAAATAACTATGATCATACTTTCTGGTGTAGAGGTTTTTTTTAGTATTAGAGTTTTCTACAAGATAGGGCATCTTTTCTCCAGTAACAGTATGTCTAAAGGTTAAAGACCTGTAGGGTAGCTTGCCGAATTTGTAACCATAGAAGCGATCTATTTTACCAGTATAAACTGTCAAATCAGCTTCGTAACTTTGCCAATCTTCGTCCCCACAAGATAGTTGGGTCTCGATACCTTCTAGCATTTTCTTCATCATTTCTGTATAACCGTTCTTAGGAAGGCATTGGTATTTTTGATCTTTGAACCAAGTAGGATCTTCCATGCTCGCAGTGTCTGGTATCCTGTTCATTATCGTCTTTGGTATTTTGTCAAAGGGAACGCCCCACTGTTTTTCTGAGTAATCTTTAAATAAGTATTTTTCAATTTCTTTTGCGGACAACTCTTTCCCTATTTCTTTTATTGTTTTTTTGCTATAGGGCAGTGAAATTAAACCAAGTTCTGTTTCGCCTTTTGGTTGATATTTGAATGGAATCCATTCTGTGTATCGGCTCAAGAATTCAAAAACCTCTTCATCATCAGTGTGAAAAATGTGAGGTCCATAATTGTGAACCATAGTCCCACATAAATTACTATCAAAGCAATTGCCACCTATATGATTTCTCTTCTCAAAAATTTTTACATCATAACCTTTTTCCTTCAAAAGTATTGCAGCAGTAATGCCTGACAATCCACAGCCTATAATTTTAACCTTCTTCATTTTACTGCCCCTTTATTATTTCTTTTGTCCTTAGTAGGGTACTTTTCTAGAGACTCCCTTATTAGAGATTCTACAGATTTACCTCTAGATTCGTAGCAATTTACATGTTCAAACTCTAACGAATCTTCGTTTTTTTTGCTATCACATATCGCATAATTAGACTTTGAAGTTGTGAACTAAGGTTGATGAATAGTTAGCGTTAACTATTTGACCATCAACAACATGAGCAGGAATATTTGAAACCTCCTCCCAATGTCCAAAAGATAGTCCATTTTTTCTTGCGGCTAATGTGGAGATTAAATCCATAAAATAATTTTGTGGAAATTTATCAAACATATCTTTAAAGAAACCGAAATCTTGTTTTTTAATTGTTTTAAAATAATTTAGACTAAACATTGTAGCTCCGCAACCAGTGTGTATTCTGTTCTCGTTGATATTTAAATAATCATACAAAACATGTTCTTTGTGGCCACATGGATTGTTGGGTCCACTAATGTCATATTTCGGCTCAGTTTTTATCTCCCTGTTTGTCAGAACATCTGTTTCTAAAAACAATGTGTGTGTATAATCATCGTTTAACCCATATTCAAATAAGTAATCATAATAACGGTGATCAAAAGAACCGACACCACAATGAGTTTTTTTATGCCAAAGATTTGGAGAGTCCAAAAAAGATGTGTTAGGTATATGTCCCAAATAAGGCTTTGGAGAGTCACCACCAGAATTAACTACTAGGATTGGGATTTGTGGATTCCATTTTTTAAAGTTTTCTAGTGTGAATTTCGCTCTTGCGAAATCATTGCACATAAATAGTATTGACTGAATCTTCATAAGTAATCAACATACTTTTTAGCTATATTTCCCCATGAAAAACTTTCGGCATAATTTACTACATCCAGCCTGTTCATTGTCGAGCAAAAATCTCTGTTTTCAAGTATTTTTTCTTTTACATATTCCTTTTCTTTGATTTTTTTATCCTCTATGATGGTTATGAATGGTAAATTTTTATCCAAATTCTGACTCGCAGATTCAGAAATTACAAGACCTAAACCACAGGAAAGTGCCTCCAAGCATACTAAAGGCTGCAGCTCTGAATTTGAGGCTAGGACCAAATTAGCATATTCCGTCATTTGAGAAAAGACTTGTTCCCTATCCCAAGTTCCCAAAAAACTTTGGTCAAGAGGCTCGAAATCAACACAGTTATTTTGACCAACAAAATCTATGCCACAGTCCAGTTTTTGAAGAAATGCTTGGTTTTTCCTTTTGTCTATTTTGCCTAAACAGATGCTTTTATTTATTTTCTTGGGATTTTTAGACACAGTAAAGGACTCAAAATCTACACCATTAGGGAGTATTTTTATGTTTTTCGGAGAGATCCCGACCCTTAAGAGAAAGTCTCTTTCCCAACTTGTTAGTACAAAAAAATCACAGTCAAAATAAAATCTTCTAACCAACTCCTCATGAAAAGGTAGGCTATTTAAAAAACTGCCATCGTGTGATGTGACGATTTTTTTACATTTTATTAGAGGCATGATTTCCCAGTGCTTGCCATAATGAAGGTGAACTACATCAGGGTTAATCTCCGACACTTTCTCATAAGTGGACTGAGTATCTTTTTCGTTGACGAAATAAACCTCCTCCCCCATTTTCTTAAGGGCGTTGAATTGACTCCAAACAACAGTTTCTAATGCGCCCCAGCCGTTTGGCGGGATTTCTATTTCTCCGGGGGCTATAAAGCAAATTTTCATTTATGAATAAAGTAAACGTCTTTTCTATCATTCTGATATTTTTTGAATTCACTTGTGAATGGGTAGCCAACCAATATATTCATTTGCTTAAGCAAGCATCGGAATACATATTGCCCAACCCACATATCAGAATTAAACTTTGGGTTTCCTAGTCGAATCCTAGTCTGGCAAAATGAATTTAGAAACTTCATTATATTACTATAAGAACCTCCGATGACACCCATGTTAATTAAATCCAAAATATTCTGTTGCATTGCCATAAAAACGAAATCACCCCAACCTGCCTGTCTATGGACATCTAGATAACCAAACTCACTTAGACTTATAGAGTCTTTACAGACATATAAATCTTGGGTTTTAGAGGTTACAATTTCGCTTGGGTCTTTAACAACTGTAACGTCGGAGCCATCCGTCAAAAACACAGAATCAAATCTGTTTTCTTCTAAGAAGTTTCTGTAGCAGAAAAACCTCCAGTCATTATTGGAGTAGTCTGATGTTTCTACTTTTGTGAATTTAACTTTATCTGTCTCGTACTCTTTTATAAATTCATCAGACAAGTTGTCATAAAAAACCCTCCCCTCTATATTGAGGCTGAGAATAGAATTGTACCAAGGCTCGATATACTTGATATTATTTTGGGTCACTCTCCCGTCTTTTTCACGACCAGTAACGTAGCTGTCTCTAGGGTCATTCGGATGCTCCTTCTTAGAAAAGTAAGAGGTCAAAATCACGCTAGACATGCATGATTATACCTCAAAGCTCTTCTTCTTCAACAACCAGTTTTATTTCAGTCAGGAAAGGGTAAGCATTTAGCAGATCTTGATGCTCTGCAAACCCTTCGTCATCCCAACTCCACTCACTGTAAACCTCTTCTTCGTCCCAAGCTAAGACTTCGTTAGAAACCATCTTGCTGACAGGTTTTTTAGACCAAAACTTACAACTCCAATAACGAGGGGTCGTCTTATCTTTAGCTGTATCACATTTGTGCCTAGCTCTAAAGCTACGGCGGCGAGCTGGGTCATCACGTTTGATTTCCATATTTGGATCACCAAACTTAACCATGACTATATTACCAGTCTTTGGGTTTTTGACATAAACCCCATACTTCTTCTTGCCACCTTTTAATCTAAAGGGCTTGTTCAAAGTTTTCTTTTCTGCGTCTGAGTATTCAAGATCTTCAATCTCTTGATCTGACTCTTCATCAGTGATGGACGCTTCAAGCATTTCAAGGCGAGCCAAAACAAAGTCAATCTCTTCGAATGCCCAGAAAGCTTTTCCTTGCTCCTCTAGGTAATACTCTTCAGACCCTTTGGCTACATCTTGGTCAGCAGCCCTGTAGGATTTCTTAACGCTTCCGCCACGGACCATCTTCAGGAACATATTGACACGAGCCATAGCCCACTGCCCCCTAGTTTTTCCGGGACGGTGGGAGGATGAGAAAGCCCCAGCACCACGACGATAAATTTTCTTTAATTGACCTAAAGTAACTTTCTTGGAGTGCTTTTCGTTATGCTCTTTTACTTTGTTCTTTAGGGCTGTGACCACCTTGGCTGAGAACGTAATAGATTTTCCATCTTTTCCAGCAGAACCCTTTTCGTTTTTACTGGAACCCTTTTTCTTCTCAGAAGGTTTAGCAGGCGTTTGAGCCGCCCCTTTTTTGCCGGGACGTTTCGCCGCTTTAGAACTTTCTAAAAACTCCTTTGCTTCTTTTGAAAAATCGAACTCCATTATACTTTATAATACACTTTTTTTTATTAAAAATGAAATTAACCCTCGCAAGATGTACATGTAAGTATTGACCTAGCAAGCTCTTGGCTAGGATTAGCACTTCTCTGGTAGTAAAAACCCTTGATTCCATTCTCCCAACCATAAACCATAAGTTGATTTACTTCTTTGAATGGTGTTTCTGGCGGGACCATGATGTTCAGCGACTGGCCTTGATCGATATGCTTTTGACGTTGAACAGCCTGTATTACCACCTCCTTTTGAGAAATCTCCCCAAATGTTTTGAAAACATCCTTTTCTTCCCTAGATAAAAAATCTAAATGCTGGACAGAACCACCTTTTACTAGGATCGATTTCCAAACTGCATCTGTGTTCTCACCTTTCTCGTCCAGTAACTTCTCAAGCTCAGGGTTTCTATAACGAAATTTTCCTTTGGCTAGATCTTTGGTAAAATAATTAGAGTTCAAAGGTTCTATGGAAGGAGAGACCTGACCGAGTATAAAAGAACTACTTGTTGTAGGGGCCACAGCTAAGGTAGTTGTGTTTCTACGCTCATAACCCTCACAGTACATAGGTTCCCCCAATTTCTCAGATAAATACTTTGTCGCTTTGTCACTGCAACGGCGAATGTGTGAAAATATCTGACTATTGAGAAACTTAGCCTCCATACTCTCAAATGGTATCATGCGACTTTGTAACAAGGAATGCCAACCTAATACACCCATCCCGATAGCACGATGCCTTTTAGCAAAATTGTGAGAGGCTTCCATGAATGGTATCTTCGCTGTCTTCTGAACATACTCTTCCATGACAGCATCTAGGAACATAGTTAATACCTGAACAGCATCTGTGTATTGGATTTCGTCCCAACGATAAAGGTTTATTGAAGACAAACAACAAACAAATGATTCATCTTCTTTCGATGGCAGACTTATCTCGTTACAAAGGTTAGAAGCATATATCTTCATATCTTTATCCTTGTAACAATCAGGGGCTTGTTCATTGGCATTATCTTGAAAAAATATGTAGGGGTAGCCCGTCTCATACCTCTTTTTTATAACGCTCCCCCAGAGCTGCCGTTTTCCCATGTCTCCATCAACCATCTCTTTCATCCAAGAGTTTGTGACCGTCACTGCGAAAGACATTTCTTGAATAGGATGTCCTTCACCACGTATCCTTAAGAACTCTTTGATATCTGGGTGATCTATAGGTAGATAAGCTGCAAAACTGCCACGCCTAACGCTACTTTGGGAAACAACAGAAGTTACAGTATTGAAAAGCTCCATAAAATGAACTGAACCCGAAGACTCTCCACCGGAACTTATAGAAGCCCCACGACCACGAACGTCTCCGAAGTAACCAGATGTCCCGGACCCGTGCTTAGTTTGCATACCCACCTCGCATTGCTTCTCTAGTATAGCATCCATAGTGTCAGCTATATAGACACCATTGCAGGAAATGGGGAGTCCCCTTTCTCTGCCAAAATTAGCCCAGACAGGGCTTGCTAGAGAAAAAAAACCTCTAGCCATGTAAGACTCAAAACTTTTAGCAAAACCTGCTACACCCAAGTAATCTTCAGCGGTCTGGGCTATGTGTTCAATTCTTTGTTCTACGGTTTCACCTTCTAGCAGGTAACCATTTTCAAGAAAAGTCCTTGAGTCCTCATTAAGCCAATAGTAGTTTTTCATTTATTATTTAGAATAGGTCTTCGACATCAAAAGATTGGGAATTTTTAGAGTATTCCACTGGCCTTGAGTGAAAAAAATCCGTCATGTTATTACCCAATAACTCCTCCTCAAACCAGATTGTATTCTGAAGTAAGGTTTTGTCAATATCAAATGCAGATTCAAAGCCAATTTTATCCAATGAATCATTTATCCTGTTTTTAATAAACTCTTTTAAGATCTCTTTGTTAAGCCCCTTCTTGTCATAGTCACCTACCATCCAATCGACAATTCTAGACTCAGCGTTGAACGCTTCGTGTGCTTCATGGAGAATACGTGCTTCCAACTCCTTGTCGAAAAGTTCAGGATGCTCTTCACGAATAGTGTTAATGATCTTAATACCTACCAAGGCGTGGATGTTCTCTTCATTCCTTGTGTACTTCACTTGCTGTCCAGTATCCTTCAACACATTTCTGTACCTATTAAACCAATTAATGATGTAAAATTGGGAGAACAGTGACACATTCTCTACGAAAAGGGTAAAGAGGATCAAAGCATAGACATATTGCTTTTTTGAATCTTTGTAAAATCTATGATTGTACTTTCGGAGGTATTTCACCCTGCCTTCAATAAAATCCAATTTTAAGTTCTCCTCGAAAACATCCTGTAGACCCAACACTTCTAGTAGACGCTCGTAAGCATTATTATGAATGACTTCTGTGTTAGCCATGACATACCCCAAATCAGACAGGGATGGGTGAGGTAAGTTGTCACCAAGTTTGGCCCAAAACTTCTTAACCGCTACTTCAATCTGACCAATAGCAGATAAGGCTCTAACATTGATCTGCCTCTCGTCTTCACTAAGATTAACCTTAAAATCTTGAACATCACTGGTAAAACTAAACTCTTTGTCGGTCCAAAACCCGTTGTGCATTGCTTCGATAAAATCTTGGGTCCACGGATAGTGGTCTGGCTTTCGTGACATTTGTTCTGTAAAGATCATAGCAAATAATAATTACACCTTATCCCTGTTTTAGTCTTGAGTCGAGCGAAAATATTGTGATTTTTTTTTGTTGACACGATTCCCAATTACACTATAATAACCGAGAACGGTTAAGAAAATCGAAAGAAACGTAAAAGAAACAGGGAAGCCTCTGATACAGTAGACGTTATAGCTACAGATTACGTTCTTATAATTATATTATAATAATATAATATACTATAATAGGTTGACAATTTTGCAAAATTGGATACAATAACAATTGTGAAGGATGAGGAATTGATTCTAAGGATTAAGGATGACGCCGACCAAGACTCTTTGCTGGAGTTGATCGATAGGCATTCTGGTATATACCATACTATGGTAGACCGTTTCCTATCTGGTCCGACAAACTGTAGCGACAAACAAAATTTCCTAGAAGATAAGAGCTTGGCGATTTACAACTCAGCAATAAATTTCGACCCAGAGAGAAACACAAAGTTTCCCACATACCTAGCAAACGACACAAAATGGAAGTGTCTGAATACACTTAACAAGAGGAAGAAGTTCACGCAATGTTCTCTTAGTGAGGTTAAATCAGAGCCGTCTTCGGAGAATGGCATGACCTCAATGCAAGAACAGGAGGTTCTATCCTTGTTTAAATCGTTTGTGAAACAGGAGTGTGACGAAAAAACAAAAAAGGTTATTGACATGAGATACAATCAGTGCCTTAATAAGACAACTCCTTGGAGAATCATAGCTGGTAAAGTAGGTATGAGTATTCAAGGAACGATAAATATCCACAATAGATGTTTATCACAATTCAAGAAAGTTAGTAATTATGTATAATACAGTAACAGCAGTAGGTTATCTGGTTAAAGATCCAGAAATGAAGCAGACAAATAGCGGAAAAACTGTAACCCGACTTCGGGTTGGTATTTCCCCTAGTAACGCAAAAACAAAGTGCTTCATTGATCTTGAAGTATGGGATAAAACTGCTGAAGTAGCAGGAAAATATCTCTCAAAGGGTCGAGAGTTTGTCTTTAGTGGCGAGCTTGCAATGGACTCTTGGGAGAAAGATGGAAAAAACTTCTCCAAGTACTACATCAAGGGACGGGACATCCAATTCCTTAATTCTGGTTCTAAAGAGAAGAAAGATGATGATTCAAAAACTCCAGCGTCAGTAGGTGCTGGAGATGACGAAGTGCCATTTTAATGAAGATCTTAGTAGAAGCACCTATTAACTCCCTCAGCCTCGGCAATGTTAGCTATAACATTATCAGGGAGTTGTTTGAGAAAGGACACGATGTTGGTATCTGGCCTACTGGGAATATAGACCTTAAAGCATATGATGTTTCAGATGAATTAAAGTCTAAGATCCAGAACTCAATCAATAATAGGTACTCCTACTTAGGTGAAGAAATTCCCTGTTTAAAAGTTTGGCATCTCAATGGTTCTGAAAATCGTAAAAATGAAAAACAATACCTGTATTCGTTTTATGAGTGTAATAACCCTACGGAAGTAGAAGAACAAATTTGCGATGCCCAAACTGAAACATTCTTTAGTTCTGAACACGCTGCTAACCTGTTTGGCAGCAGCTTCAGCCCTTTGGGTTTCGACAAAGACTTCAAAGAAACAAAAAAAGAATACCTGAGTGATGTTATTCACTTTGGTTTGATGGGCAAGTTTGAGCATAGGAAGCATACAGCTGCTATTATTAGAACTTGGCTAAAGAAATATGGGAACAACCCTAAGTATCAGTTATCTTGTTTAGTAAACAATCCGTTTTACAAACCGGAGGACATGCAAAAAACCTTGGACGCTGTTCTAGGTGGGCAAAGATACACAAATATCAACTTCCTTCCTCATTTAGAGAAAAATTCAGAAGTGAATGAGTTTCTGAATGCAATAGATGTTGATTTGACAGGTCTTTCTGGAGCAGAGGGCTGGAACCTTCCTTCATTTAATGCAACCTGTTTGGGGAAGTGGAGTATTGTTTTGAACGCCACATCTCACAAGGATTGGGCTACAAAAGAAAACTCTATCCTGATAGAGCCAAATGGAGAAGTAGATTGTGCTGACAATGTATTCTTCAAGAAAGGTTCTCCTTTTAACCAAGGGACTTTCTACTCTTGGGATGAGGATCAGGTGTTGGCAGCTATGGAGGAGTCTGAGAAGAAAGTGGGACATACTAACACAGAGGGACAAAAGTTGGCAGACAAGTTGACTTATTCTAACACTGTGGATGTCATTATGTCCCGTATATCCAACGATTTCTAGAGTGGCACATCTTATGTTAATAGCAGAGTATGATTAATACATTATTTGACAATATATTCGAAGATTATTCAGTTCGACCATATAGCACTATCAGAGACAAAGGGGATTTTTACCAACTAAAGGTTGAGCTTCCCGGTTTCTCTAAAGATGATGTCGAAGTGGAAGTAACAGATGATCTGCTAAACATTGAGACGAAACCCAAGGGTTCAAAGAAGAAGTTCTCTGTAAAATTAATGAAAAAGGTTTATACAGAAAACATATCTTGTAAGATGGAGAAAGGGTTGCTCCTTGTAGAGTTACCTAAGAAAGGGGTGGTAAAACCTTCTAAAATTAAGGTCAATTAAACAGCGGGGGTGGAAACGCCCCCGTTTTTATTTATAATAACATATGCCCTTGTACACTTACCGTCATCCAGACACAGGAGAGGAAAAGGATGTTATCCAGTCAATGAACGATGAGCATATCTATATTGACGAGTTCGGTCTTGAGTGGAAAAGGGTCTTTACTGTCCCTCACGCATCAATTGACTCAAACATAGACCCTTTTAGCCAAAGTCAATTCAGGGACAGCACAGGGGCAAAGAAAGGCACTGTGGGTAATATGTTGGATTACTCAGAGGAAATGAGCCAACGTAGGGCTGAAAAAGCTGGAGGAGAAGATCCTGTCAAGAAAAAATACTTCGACGATTACGCTGCGAAAAGAAATGGTCAGCGACACGTTTCAGAACTAAAGACCTACGAAAGTAAGACCGTTAAGGTTGATTACGATTAGAGACCAAATCTAGATTTGGTAGCATTGTAGTTCTGGAGAACCTCTGCTACTGTTAAAGCTTTGTTGTATACATGGGCTGAAGAACCGTATGCATGAGTAGAAATATTAGAGTCTGCTCCATAAATAATAAAATCAGAAGTGAACGAGTTTGTGTTCCCTGATTTAACCGTGCTACTAGCAGAAGACAAACTCCCATCCCTTATTCCGTGGACCTTTGTCGTCGTACCATCATATGTACCTACGCAATAAATCCACTTATTGGTAACCATTGCTCCTGATATGCTAGCAGAAACGCAAGTAGAAGTGTCGTTATAAAAGTGCAAAGTGGAACTTGATGCTACTAAACCTAGATTTCTAGTACAGCTATACCTCAGTGTACCTATGAGACCTCTCAGGCTCCCAAGGGTTTGTAAATTAACCCAAATTCCCATACTGATATTAGTTTTGTTCTGTATCAAGCTTTTAGCTGAGCTTCCCAAATTGCATTCTTCATCTGCACCATCAAAAAGAAATATACCGCCATTACTTGAACTAAAAGTTGTTCCACCTTCTAATGTTCCGTCGTTACTACCTATTCTATCTGCCCATGCGCTACCACTTCCGGGGTAAGATATTTTGTCAGAAGCGTCCAGATTTAGAACTAACCCATCAGTAACAATATTCTTGCTGTTTTTTATTTTTAAACCCATTTTATTGATTTTCTATTTCAAAACTGAAGCTGAGTGAGTAATTCATGTTGTCATTAACATCCATAGAGTAGGCAGAACTTTCTAATCTCAGAGAATCAAAAGAGAATGTATTCTGATACTCCCCGCTTCTATCTTGTATCTTTACGTCAAAATCATAACTTGATTCTGTGTTCATCAGTGCCGCCAATTCACCAGTGGCAAA
>Ga0181394_1000110_pt1 | contig 31949 bp, 56 predicted proteins | sample 17SPOviralmetaG_FD_130123 | JGI IMG/M metagenome (GOLD analysis project Ga0181394, IMG submission 130123) | Marine viral communities from the oligotrophic San Pedro Time Series (SPOT) site, San Pedro Channel, CA, USA - 17 SPOT_SRF_2010-11-23 | ecosystem: Environmental > Aquatic > Marine > Strait...
ATTGATTCTTGATGAAGTTTTTGATAGTTCACTTGATGAAGGTGGTACAGACGAATTCTTAAAAATACTTCATACACTAGATGATAATACAAATACATTTATTATTTCACATAAAGGTGAATCAATGAATGAGAAATTTAATAACATAATTGAGTTTGAAAAAACCAATAATTTTAGTAAGATAAAATGATAGTAAAAACAGATAAAGAATTAAGAGAAAAATGTCCAGAATTTGATTTCGAAAATCCGATTGTAGACCCTTTAGAATTGAAGAAAGAATTAATAGAAGCTATGTTCTTGAATTCTGGATTGGGTGTATCAGCTAATCAGATAGGTTATAAGACAAGAGTATTCGCTATGAGAGGTGAAACTAAAGCCACCTCTGTAGTTTGTTTTAATCCAGTAATAAAAGATTTTTCACCCGAAATGAATACAATGGAAGAAGGTTGTTTATCATTACCTGATGTTTTTGTTAGAGTTGTACGACCTTCTCATGTAGCTATACAATATTTAAATGAATTACAAGAAGAAGAAGGTCAACTAGCCGATGGTTTAACTGGTCGAGTATTTCAACATGAATTAGATCATTTAGACGGGATCTTAATGATTGACAGAGTTGGTAAATTGTCTAGAATGAGAGCTTTTGAAAAAGCCAAGAAGATACAGAAGATGAGAAGTCGAGGTAAAGAAAAGTTTAAAGCTAGATTCGCTTTATAATGAACTTACACTACACACTAAAAGCTAGTAATAGTTCATCTTTATCAGATTGTATCTACAGTAAGAAAGTATTCTCAAGTGATTGGTGTGAAGATTTAATAACATATTTCGAAAATAGTTTACATTACAGAACAGATGATCATAGAAAACAAGCTGATCAGATGCAGTTAATCGGTGATCCAAGACCTGACGCTTTAGACTATAAAAATCATCTATTTGAAAATCTATATCCATTAGGTATTGAATATGAAGAACATCTACATTCATTATGTCATAATGATTACAAACCTTTTGATAGACCATTAACAGAGATACATAATACAGGGTTTCGATCTTTACAAATACAGAAGTATTCACCAGAAGATAAAGGATATCCTGCTGTTCATATAGAATCAGGTCAAGAACATTATAAAAAGTATCTAGCTGTTATTGTTTATCTAAATGATGTAGAAGATGGAGAAACAGTATTTCCGATGGCGGGTACAGCTTTATCTCCTACAACAGGTTATGTAGCCATCTGGCCAGCAGGCCTTCCGTTTTATCATTGTGGTCTAAAATCTAAGACTACAAAATATATCATCACATCTTGCTTTGAATTTATGTAAATAAACTTGTAACCGCAGGTACACTTTTGATATAATATGTACATAATCTAAAAATAAAGAGGTAAATTATGTCAAAAAATTCAATATCGGGTAGATTCGTTGGTTTAGAAGATGTTGGTGTTATTACAATTCCATTAACAGATACAGAAGCTAAATTAGCTACTGATAACAATCGAGTTACTATAAATGATTCATGGAATAAGATGTGTGATTCTCTTATAAGTCGTGGTTTCATGGATATTCGTGGAGAAGTTCATATTGATACTATTGTAATTAATGGTGTATCGAGGATATTTCATTAATACTTGTAACCGCGGGTACACTTTTGATATAATATAAACATGATCGAAATTCAAAATACAAATAAAGACATTCTAGCCAAGTTAATGGCTACTGAAAATATTACTGTTATTCATAAAAAAGTTCCGACAGCTTACTTTGATATCAAATCAAGAACACTATGTTGTCCGATACTTAAAGGTGATATGAGTCCTCAACTTACTGATCTTTTTATGGGTCATGAAGTAGGACATGCTTTGAATACTCCTCTAGAAGGATGGCACGGTGCTGTTTCTGATAAAGGTATGATGTTTAAAGGATACTTAAATGTTATCGAAGATGTAAGAATCGAGAAAGCTATTAAATCAAAATATCCTGGTTTGAGAAAATCATTCTACGCGGGTTATAAAGAATTGGCTAATAAAGATTTCTTTGGAATTAGAGGTAAAGATATTCATTCAATGAATTTTATCGATAGAATTAATCTTTATTTCAAAATAGGTTCAGTAACACAAATTGAATTCAATGATGAAGAACAACCTTACATTGATAGATGTAATAAATTAGAAACTTTCGAAGAAGTTACAGAGTTAGCTCTTGAATTGTTTGAAAGACAAAAAGAAATCACAGAAGAAGAATTAGAATCTATGACTGATCAACAAGTCTTAGACATGATGGAAGATTTAGGAATCGAAGAAGACGAAGAAGAACAAGAATCAGGTGATTCAATGACAGTCGAAGCTGATGATTCAAATGAAGAAGATTCAGATCAAGATGGTTCTGACGCGAAAGCTGATACTGATGATTCAAAGGATTCAGATGAAAATTCTAATTCTACTGATGGTTCAGAAGGTGATGTAGAAGACGAAGAAGAAAGTCAAGGTCAGTCAGAGACAAAAAATGACAAGAAAAATCCTGGAAAATCTCTAGAAGAAAAATTAGAAGATCAAATGAATAAATCTGAAACTGATGAATCATTCAGAGAAAAAGAATCAGACCTTTATGAAGATGATGTAAATAGTTATAGTGGAGAACCTAAGTACTATGAAATTCCTACTAAAATGAAATATGAAAATTACATTGTAGATCACAAAAAAATTGATTCTATTATGTCTTCTACAGACAGAGGTACTTTTGATAGAGAACTAGTTAGACCTTCTGTAAAAGAATTTCAAGAATCAAATAAAAAGATCATCAACTATATGGTTAAAGAATTCGAAATGAAGAAAGCGGCCGCTGATTACAAAAGAAGTTGGTCTTCTAAATCAGGTGAACTGAATATGGATAAACTTCATTTCTATAAATTAAAAGATGATATCTTCAATAGAATTCAAGTAACTCCTGAAGGTAAAAATCATGGTGTTGTTATGTTACTTGATTGGTCGGGTTCAATGTCAGGATCAGTCAAAGCGACAGTAGAACAAGCTACTTTACTTTCAATGTTTTGTAGAAGACTTTCAATACCTTTCAGATTGTATGCTTTCTCAGATGGTTATAGTAGAAATAATGATCTTCCAGAATCTCTTCAAAAAGCTTGGACAGATGCTGAGTATGGTTCAGACGAATACAGAAAAATTGAAGAAGATATCAAAGATTACAGAAATGAGAGACTTTTTGGAAAATCAGTTGAGAATTCAATATCACTTGGAAATGTTAGTTTACTAGAAGTTTATACTGATCAAATGAATAAATCAGAATTTCAAAGAGCGATGGAAAATTGGTTTCAACTAGCTGATTCTATTGAGAGTAGATGGAGTTATTATGATGAAGACGCTGGGTTTGATATGGACTTTTACACACCAATGCAATTAAATTTGAGCGGTACACCACTTGATCATTCTTTAGTTCTAATGAGAGATTATCTAAAAGATTTTAAATCTAATCACAATTTAGATATTGTTAGTCTAATTACATTGACTGATGGATCCTCACATGGTTGTATGACAGGTAACGCTCATATTGTCGATAGACAAATTAATAGAGTTTTCAAAATGAGTAATAGAAATAGTTATAGAGCGACTCATCAACTTTTAGGTTGGATTCAAGAAACAGTTGGTGTTAGAACTATCGGGTTCTACATAACTCAATGTAAAGGTACTAGTATTATTTGGGAAGGTCAAAACTTCTGTGGTACTCAAGTTGATCCGTATGGTGAAGATTACGATAAACATAGAACAGCTTACAACAATCTTTCAACATCATTTACAGATGGTGCTTATGACTTAGCGATTCTAATCAATCAAAAGAAATTAAAATTGAATTACAATGAAGATGAACTCAATGTAAAATCAATAGACGAAGGAGCTAACAAAGGGACTTTAAAAAGAGCTCTTGTTAAAGCAGGGAATAGTAAAATGAAACAGAGGGTTATACTAAATCAGTTTGTTTCACAAATGGCAGTATGATAAAAAACTTGAAACCGCAGGTACACTTTTGTTATACTATGTATATAGTTTGAAATGATTAATAAGAAAGAGGTAAAAAATATTATGATTAAAGTGACGGCACAACATGAAAAATTTATAAACGCGGCTGGTGAGGTATATCCAGGTCAGTCCGAGTTTTCAACATCACAGATTAAAAATGTGGTAAAAGAAACAGGGTGTCCTTTTCCGTCTTGGTTGACGAAAAAAGATTACAGAGTAGGTCATGGGACTTATTCACTTGAAATGGCGGGTATCGCTGTTCAAAATAATGTAGTTGATCTACCAGTTACAACTGTAGGAGCTCCGAGTATCATTAATGATATTATAGTAGTTCCTGAGAAGGTCGCTGAGTATGTTCAATTTGGACATTTCAAAGATTTAAAAACAATGATTAGTTCAGGAATATTTTTTCCAGTCTTCATTACAGGATTATCAGGTAATGGTAAAACAATGATGGTTGAACAAGTATGTGCTCAACTCAAAAGAGAGTGTTATAGAGTCAATGTTACAGTAGAAACTGATGAAGATGATTTGATCGGTTCAAATACTTTAGTTGATGGAAACATTGTTTTCAGAGAAGGTCCAGTTCTCAAAGCTATGAGAAAAGGTGCTGTTCTTCTGATTGACGAAATTGATTTAGCGTCAAACAAAATTATGTGTCTTCAATCAATACTTGAAGGTAAACCTTATCTTAACAAAAAGACAGGTGAGTTTATTTATCCTGAACAAGGATTTACTGTTATCGCGACAGCGAATACTAAAGGTAAAGGTTCAGATGATGGAAGATTTATTGGAACTAATGTTCTGAATGAAGCTTTCTTGGAAAGGTTCAAAGTTACTTTAGAACAAGAATATCCTTCAAACGCTATCGAGAAAAAAATTCTCGTTAAACAGTTTGAGAAACTTGAATTGAACGATACTGAGGAGTTCGCTACTAACTTAGTGACTTGGGCTGATGTAATCAGAAAAAGTTTTTACGAAGGTGCTATTGATGAACTGATTTCAACTAGAAGACTAGTTGCTATTACAGAAGCTTTCAAAATGTTTGAGAATAAATTGAAATCAATAGAAATGTGTGTTTCAAGATTTGATTCTGAAACTAAATCAACATTCATAGACCTTTATACTAAAGTGGATGCTGATGCACAAGTCGAAGAAGAAGGTCCTTCTTATGAAGAACAAATAGCTGAGTTACAAAAACAACATGAAGCTGAACAACAAGCTCAGTCAGATTACGAAGATCCGGATAGTGATGAAAATATATTTTAAAGGTTTTACCTCGATTCCTACCTCGAAAGGGGTAGGGATTTTTACTATCATCGCGACTTTTGTGGGAGATAAATACTAGTATGGGACAATATGAAGATAGAGTCGAAAGACAAAGATTAAGATTAGAAGCTGAGAAGTGGGCGAATGGTGTTAAAACAGTACATTCTCACCAACTAAAGTCTATGTGGTATGACGATAGACCAGAAGACACAGATAATGGACCAGTCATAGATGTATCATATAATGATGGTAGAATAGAAAGAACAATTATAAAATCTAAGAAAAAAATTATGATGGGTGAAGCTATTACAGGTGAAGAATTACTTAGAGCTTACACTAGAGGTGGTATATAATGCCTACAGAAAAACAATTTAAAAGAGCTGAAAGATTACTATTAGGATTGTATGTATTCATTCCATTAGTTTTTATACTTGAGAGGATAATATAGATGCCTAGTATATCAGACATGCTCTACATGAAAATGGACAACGGTGAGTTGATCTATGGTACTAATTTAGATATCGGTAAGTATAGTGTTAAACATGATTGTGAATGTGAGAGAGAATTTGATCATATCAATCCTTCAACATCATATTCAAAATTTACTTACGTCGGTACAGATCATAATCCGACTAACTTTGAAACACAAAGTAGTTATATGGATTATGAACAAGGTAAGATAGTTGGCAAGGAGAAATGGTAATGGAATTTTTATACAATTTATTTTGGTTACCTATAAATTCTATTGAGTTATTATTCAATATAGGATTATGGGTGTTATTAGGTTATATTATTTTTGAAGCAATTCGAAAATACAGAGAACAATAGGGGAGCTTGACTCTCGGGCAGGGACAGGAGTACGACCATATACAAAGAGCACATTTTTATACCTTACTCTTGTAGTATTGACAGCGACTCCATCCCGCCAGATTTTGAATTATGATTTTATATTTAGAAAGTCAATTAGATAAAGCGTATGATGTTTATAGAAAGAATCAGATTAAACATGATGCTAGTTTTATATCTAAAGAAAACTTTAGGACAATGTTTGAAGAACTCATGGAAGTAGTTTACGAAGATGTCAGTTGAATTTAGAAAAATGTTTGGACCAGGTAAATGTTCCAAATGCGGTGTCTACATTGAAGAAGACGTTCAACTTTATGTTGCAACTAATCTAGCAGGTAGACCAAGTATGACAAAAGATCAATTACTAACAGTTGATCCAGAGTTTTGTGAAAAGTGTTATGAAAAGATTAAGGGGCGGTAGCTCAGTAGGGAGAGCGACTGGTTTGCATCCAGTAGGTCGTAGGTTCGATTCCTATTCGCTCCACCAGTTTATTGCTTGAGTAGCTCAGTTGGTAGAGCAGCTGATTTGTAATCAGCAGGTCGTAGGTTCAAATCCTATCTCAAGCTCCAGTTTATTAGTGAGAATTATATTATGAATACAAACAAAAAAAGACCACTTGACGATTATTGTTATGAAACAAATGATGTTTATGGTGGCATTCAAAAACTTTATCAATTTGATAATCACATGGGAGCTAGTGTTATAAGACATAATTGCTCGTATGGTGGTGATCAAGGCCTCTGGGAATTAGGAGTATTAAATGAAGCTGGTTCTTTATGTTATGATACTTCTATTACAGATGATGTCATTGGACATTTACAATGGAAAGAAGTTTCAGCTTTACTCAGGAGAATACAAGGATTATGATTGATATAGTAAAAGAACAATACAATATCTGTAAAGTACATTGGAAAGAGATAATGGCTTTATCATTTATGATGCATTTCATATTTGATTGGTTTATATTTGGATTCGGTGTTTTACTCGGAATGCATATAGGACATTAATATGAAAACAGATTTTAACCCACAATTAACACCTAAAGAAATGTTAGAATTAGGAGTATTCGGTGGTTGGTATTTTAAAGAAAAAGAAAACATGATTGAATATCCAAAAGACTGGTTTGAATCAGCTAAGATATCATATGATGGATTCGATACTAAACTTAATTGTTTTAATATAAAAGCTGGGACTTCTATGGAAGCTTGGACTAAAGCTGGGTGGATAACACCAGAGGATCCATTAGGTTGGTTTCAATGGTACTGTAGATATTACATGGGTCGTAGAATCCCAGAATTAGATAAACATCAAATGAAACGATACAACAATTTCGGACCAAGGCATCAATCAGCTATATTAAAGAACTGTGCTGGTGAATTCGATAAAAGACCGAGACAAAGACAATCACTACTACAATGGGGGTACGATCCGTACATATAATATGAATATATTTTACTTAAATAAAAGTCCTGAGATATCAGCGATAGAACATAATGACAAACATTGTGTCAAGATGATACTTGAATCTGCTCAAATGTTATGTACAGCTCATAGAGTTCTAGACGGTAATGAAAGAGCTGATGAATTGTTTATGTACAAAGAAGCTCATAAGAATCACCCAAGTACAATATGGGTAAGAGACAATGTACACAACTATTGGTGGTTGTATAGATTGTTTGTAGCGTTATGTGATGAATACACTTATAGATACAGTAAAGCTCATATGACAGATTTAAAATTAAGAGACACATTAAGACTACCACCAAAAAATATACCTCTGAATAAGAAGTTTTATCAACCACCACAATGTATGCCAGAAGAATACAAATGTGAAGATTCAGTAGAAGCTTATCACAAATATTACATGGGTGAGAAAAGTAGTTTTAGTGTCTGGAAAAAGAGACCCACACCAGAGTGGTATACATTATGAAATTCGGAACACATCATTACAGACCGTTGATAAAAGAATTGACAATTAAAGAATCAAAAATTAATGGTTTAGGATTACATACAACAGAAAATTTGAAAGCTGGTGTGTTTCTAGGTGAGACACATATATGGGAAAACAATAGACATGATTGGATAAGAACACCTCTTGGAGGATTTATCAATCATTCAGAGAATCCTAATTGTTTTATAAACAAAAATATACATTATCATCATGGTGATCAACGAGAGTTATTTACAATTAGACCGATCAAAAAAGGTGAGGAGATAACAGTATTCTATACAGTAGGATATGATGATATCATAGAAGTATGACTAAGTGGCACGGTGGTAAAGGTTCTAAGAGAAGACCTGAAAAAGAAGGAGCTTATCAAGATCAATGGGAAAAAATCTTCGGTAAACCTGAGCCTAAAGTAAAAGAACATAAGAAGACACCGAAACATGGTGTTACTCAAGTTCATAAAGATAAAACAAAATATGATAGAAAGAAACTTGACAGGACAGCAAAAGGTAGTATAATAGATATATGAGTTTGAAAATGTTTAACAAAAAAGATAAGATTAATTTCAAGTATTCAGAAGATAGAATTATCAATGAACTTGATATGTATATTAAATCTACTTATGGAGAACATTATTCTAAGAATAATTTTCAAGCAACTGAATTTATAATAGATGGTGGACATGGAGAAGGATTCTGTATCGGAAACATTCTCAAATATGCCCAACGCTATGGTAAAAAAGATGGCTATAATCGTAAAGACTTATTGAAAGTTTTACATTATGGTATAATAGCACTTCATGTGCATGATTTAAATAATGGAGAAAGTGAATCAAATGAAACTAAGTGATAACACACTAAAATTGTTGAATAATTTTTCAACGATTAATTCCGGGATTACAGTTAAGTCCGGTAATGAATTAACAACTGTATCAGCTATGAAGAATATCTTCGCGAAGGCAGTCGTAGACGAAACCTTTGATAAAGAACATTCAATATACGATTTATCAGAATATCTAGGAGCAGTATCTTTATTCGATACACCTGATTTTGAGTTCAATGGTGAATCTGTGAATGTTGTAGAAGGAGATAATTCTGTAACTTACTATTACGCTGACCCACAAATGGTTATATCACCACAGAAAGATATTACAATGCCAGATCCTGAGATCACTTTTGATCTAGATGATGACGTACTCAATGCTTTACTCAAAGCGTCTTCGGTACTATCATTGCCCGATATGGTTCTTTCTAGTGACGGTACGACAGTTCAATTAACAGTTAAAGACAAAAAGAACGCGACATCAAATGTCTATAGTAGAACAGTAGCCCAAGGTAATGGTTCAACTTTTGAAATGTTTCTAAGAATGGAAAACATTAAAGTTCTAAGTGGTAACTACACAGTCTTTGTATCATCAAAAGGAATCGCTCACTTTACTAATAGGGATTTAGCAGTAGAATATTTTATCGCTCTAGAACCTGATTCAACTTACAATGAATCTTAGTAATGAAAGAAGATTTTTTATGGGTTGAAAAATACAGACCTCGAAGTATAGATGAATGTATCTTACCAACAGATACAAAGAAGATATTTCAGGATTTCGTAAACAACAAAGAAATACCAAATCTACTCTTATGTGGTACAGCGGGTGTAGGTAAAACTACGGTCGCGAAAGCTTTATGTAATGAATTAGATGCAGACTATGTGATGATCAATGGTTCAGAAGAAAGAAACATTGATACTCTTAGAGTTAAAATCAAACAGTTCGCGTCTACAGTATCATTAGGTGGTGGCCCTAAGATTGTAATTCTAGACGAGGCAGATTATCTAAATCCTCAGTCAACACAACCAGCAATGAGAGGTTTCATAGAAGAATATTCTAAGAACTGTAGATTCATATTCACTTGTAATTACAAGAATAGAATTATAGAACCTCTACATTCAAGATGTAGTGTTGTAGATTTTACGATTGAATCAAGTCAAAAACCTTCTATAGCAGGTGGTATCTTTGAAAGAATATTATATATTCTTAAAACAGAAAATATTGAATACAATGAACAAGTAGTTGTACAATTAGTTCAGAAGTTCTTTCCGGACTTTAGACGAGTACTAAACGAATTACAAAAGTATTCAGCTTCTGGAAAAATTGATAGTGGTGTTCTAGCGAACTTAGATGATGAATCATTAAGTGAAGTATTAAGTTTTATTCGTGATAAAGAATTCTCAAAAATGAGAAAATGGGTAGCGCTAAATATACATAATGATCCTCAAGCGATATATAGAAAAATATATGACGCGTTGTTCACTAGAATGGAGAATAGTAGTATACCTCAAGCAATCATCATCTTGAGTGATTATACATATAAATCAGCGTTTGTCGCTGATCAAGAAGTCAACATGGTAGCATGTATGACTGAATTAATGATGGAGTGTAAATTAAATTGAAGTATCAAGTAATAAAGACATATGGTAATGAGACAGGTCATTCATGTGCATTTAGACAATGGAGAGCTGACTCTCATTGTAATCTTATTCATGGTTATGCATTAGGGTTCGAGATAACATTTGAATCTGATAAACTAGACGATAGAAATTGGGTAATAGATTTCGGTGATCTTGGTGTATTGAAAAAGATGTTGAAAGAAGTGTTTGATCATAAAACAGTAGTAGCGGCTGATGATCCTCAGATTGAATATTTTCGTGACTTATCAAGAGCTAAGTTAATTGAACTTAGACTAATGGATAATGTAGGGTGTGAAGCTTTCGCTAAATATGTATATAACTTTTGTGAAAGAGAACTCTCAGACGATAGAGTTAAAGTAAAATCAGTTCGAGTATTCGAACATGGAGCGAACAGTGCTGTATTCGGAAATTTTTAAAAGTATTCAAGGTGAAGGTCACTATACAGGTGTACCGACAACTTGGTTAAGATTCTTTGGTTGTAATTTAGAATGTAATGGTTTCGGACAAGATGATCCGACAGACCCTTCTACATACAAATTACCATATAAAGATTTTGATATAATTGAAGTTAAGAATGTAGAAGATTTACCTGTATGGAAATATGGTTGTGATTCATCTTATTCTTGGAGTAAGAAGTTCGCGAAGATACAAAAGAAAGAAACAGAAGAAGAAGTCGCGAAGAAACTTTTTGATCAAATGTATGACGAAAATACTCACATAGCTTTTACTGGTGGTGAACCTTTAATGAAAGCGGCTCAGAAGAAAACAGTAAAGATTCTAGATGAAATGGATAGATTGTTCGGACCAGGTAAAAGATTTAAATACATTACTTGGGAAACAAATGGTACAAGACCTCTTGAACCTGACTTACAAAATTATCTAATGCAGTTTAAAGATCATGTTGAATATTTCTTTTCAGTTAGTCCGAAAATGTTTAATACAAGTGGTGAGAAAGACGCTGTATGTCCTGAGATTGTAAAAGAATACTATGATTTATCAGATGGTACAGGACAACTAAAATTCGTATGTAATGGTAGTGACGCTTCTTGGAATGAGATTGAAGAATCGATAGTCAAGTTTAGAGACGCCGGTGTTATGTATCCTATATGGATTATGCCTGTAGGTGCAACAGAAGAATCTCAAGATGAACTCGCGAAAGAAATTACAATACAAACAATGGAGAGAGGGTATAACGTATCAGCGAGAGTACATTGTTATATCTTTGGTAATCAGATAGGGACATAATATGATAGGAATACCAGACATAATAGGATTGATAGGAGTAGTATTACTAATTAGTACTTACGCTCTACTACAATTTGATAGAATAGATCCGAAAGGATTTTGGTACAGTTTTAATAACATGATTGTAGCTATACTAGTAACTGTAAGTTTATTATACAGTTGGAATTTAGCTAGTATGGTGATTGAAGTATTTTGGTTTTCATTAAGTGTTTATGGAGTATGTAAATTCTATAGACTAAGGAAAGAAATATGAAAATGATAACAAACAGTAAAGAACAAGTCAGAAATAAATCTGTACTTCTCTTTAGTGGTGGTCAAGATAGTCTTATAATAAACTATCTAATGAAACCTGATGTTCTTTTGAACATTAGTATGAATTCGAATTACGATAGAACTGAAAGAGCTACTTTTGATTCTATTGGAATAGATACATCTAAATTAGTTAATCTAGATGAAGTAATAGACTTGGGTATTTTTGAGAGAGATGATGCAATAATTCCAAACAGAAACGCTCACTTAACATTATTAGCTTCACACTTTGGAGAAACTATTTGGTTGGGTTCTGTACATGGAGACAGATCATATGATAAAGACGAGAAATTCTATACAAGAATGGAAGACTTGTTGAATCATATGTGGCAGGCTCAACATTGGACAGAAGAAAGAAAGTTTAGTATTAGTTCTCCTTTCAAGGATAAGACTAAGACTGAACTTGTAACAGATTATTTAGATCAAGGTGGTATGATGAAATATCTACTTACATCTTATTCTTGTTACGAAGGTGAAGAACAACATTGTGGTCAATGTAAAGCTTGTTTTAGAAAATGGGTTTCACTTGAAAACAATGGAATAGATACCGAAGGGTATTGGAAGAAGAATCCTTGGGATTCTTCATGGTTAGAAGACGTATTAGCATCAATCTATAACGGTGGTTATAGAGGTAAAGAAGATACAGATATCATTAATGCTTTGGACAAAAGTCCGAGGTATTTTGAATTAGACAAATATAAATTATAACGGAGAAACAATTTATGAAAACAGATAAAGTATTAGGTCAAGAAGTCAGAGACTATTTGATTATGAAAGGTGTAGAAACACCAATAAAAGAAAGTAAGTTAAACGAGACTGAAAAGATAGAGTTAATTAGAGATAACATGGAAGTTGTTATTGATGTATTAGGTCTTGATAGAGAAGACGATTCAATCGGTGGTACAGCAGATAGAGTCGCGAAGATGTATGTGAAAGAAATATGTTCAGGATTATCTTATAATAGATTTCCGAAGATATCAGTATTTGATAATAAGATGAACTATAATTCAATGGTAATACAAAAAGATATTACGTTTCATTCATTATGTGAACATCATTTTGTGAACTTTAATGGTATGGCTCAAGTAGCTTACATTCCGAATGGTAAAGTGATAGGTCTTTCAAAGTTGAACAGAATTGTTAATTTCTTCGCGAGAAGACCTCAAGTTCAAGAAAGATTGAATGAACAGATATATTACTCTTTACAATATGTACTAGGTACAGATGATATAGCAGTATTAGTAGAAGCTGAACATTTATGTGTTAAGTCTAGAGGTATCGGAGATCAAAACTCAGGTATGACAACTTCTAAATTAGGTGGAGCGTTCTTTGAAGATTCAAGATTAAGAAATGAATTCATGCAATTAGCGACTAACCGATGAACTTTGAATATGTAATTTCAGGATTGACTATGGGGATTGATGATCTCTATTACAATCCTAAAGTAGCGGCACCGTATATTCATCATATGAACAATAAGATTAATGATATGAATAACAAGTATGACGATCAAAATATGTCTATCTTGTTTAACGCTCTAACTGAAAGAAGACATGGTATAACTATGAATGAAACAATGGGTGATTCGTGGCATAGAATCTTCGCTGACTCTGGTGGTTTACAACTAGCGAGAACACCGACTAAGAATAACGCTGAGACAAGAGACGCTATCTACAGACATCAAGCTCAGTATTCAGATGTCGCTATGATATTTGATGAAATACCGATTGAGTATGATCTTACTCAGACAGGTGGTAATTCTATGAAAGCAGCGTTAACAGGTCGTAGATTTGTTCGTGATGATGTTATTAAGACGGCTGAAGCGACTAGAGATAATGTAAAAAGACAGATAGAAGTATTTAAAGAAATGGGTTCTAAGACAAAAGTTATGTTGATATCACAAGGTCAAGATGTAGATTCATGGAGACAGTATATTGAAACAATATGTCAAGGTTTAGATGATGAAGAAATAGAACAAATGTGTACAGGTATTTGTTTAGGTTCTCAATGTAATGGTAATCATTTCGCTCATAGAATGGAAATGATCTATTCTTCTAGAGAATATCAAGTACCTGATTCATTAAGAAAGAATATTCACTTACTTGGAGTCGGTAATCCGAACGCGTTGATGCCTTTTATTATTTCACCTGATTACTTTGATTATATAGAGAACTTATCTTATGATTCAAGTTCACACGCTTCATCTTGGTTCTTTTCAAGATACAGAGATAAGAATTATAATCAGATTACACTAGAAGCTCCATTCAGAACTAAGAGATTATTATCAGACATTGTACAAAACGATTTGAAACCTGTGATTGATGATATTATAAATGATCACAGAGAAGCTTTCGCTGAGTATGGTGTTACTGATTCAGATTTCATTATTAATGAATCAACTAAATGGTCAGTTCATAATGTAGAAAAAGATCGTAAGTTTATCAGACCTGGTGGTGAAGACGCTTATAGATTATTAGTTTGGTATTGGGTTATGAATACTGTTCAACATTTCATGGACGAGATTAATAGAAGACAAGAAAGTCTACATGACGAAACAGGTCTTTCTACAATATCAAACTATGATGAATTTGTAACAAGATGGTTACCTCGACAAAGAGCACCACAGAAAGTACCAGAGTATTGGCCAACGAGATTAGATGTATGAAGATAAATATAAATGTAGAAATTGATACTAGTAAAGATCAAGACGAAAAAGAAGCGTTATTAGATTTACTAGAAACAATTCGTGATCAACTATTAAGTGATGATGATTATGAAGACTAAAGATAATAAAACATATTATACTTGGAAAGATTACGCGAAAGATATGAGAGCGATAGACTGGATTAATTGTGATCATGTTATAGGTGTATACAGAGGTAGTCTTGGAATGGCTACTCTAGTTTCAAACATCAAAGATATACCAATGTCTATTGTAGGATTTCAGACTAGAGATGGTTCAGACGAAGAACCTTATTGGATTCATAACGCTACAGAGTCAGTAAATATAAGAGAATACGCTGACGGACAAACTTATTTAATCGTAGATGATATATACGACACAGGACACACAATGAATAAAGTCATAGACTTTGTTAAAAAATCAAGAAACAAACCTTCACCAATGCCTAGAGTACTAGGATATTGTTTGTTCGGTAAAGAGAATGCTACTGATATAGTTTATTCTCATGAAACTGATGGCTCCTGGATCGTATTTCCGTGGGAGTATCATGAACCCGTTTGAGTTTGTAAATTCACTAACCTATTCTAAAAAAGACATTATGACTGATCTTAATGAGAGAGAGTACGCTCCCTTTCTAGTTAACAGATCACTATCTTATCATCAAGATTGTTTATTATACGCGAATGAAATGAATCAGAGATTTGACGTTTCTCATAAGTTACAATATCATTATTTACTAAATACTATTAGAAAACGAAAAAGGTTTGCTAAATGGAGTAAACCAGAATTAGCTGACGATTTGAAAATCGTTATGGATTACTATACAGTATCCCGAGAGAAGGCAGAAGAATATTTAACTATTTTGAGTAAAAGAGAAATCGGGATTCTGAAAACAAGAATGAATAAAGGTGGAGTGAGATGAGTTATGACATAGACAATATGTTAGAAATATCGTTTGAAGAAAATGATGATTTCCTCAAAATTAGAGAAACATTGACAAGAATAGGAGTAGCTTCTAGAAAAGATAGAACGCTATATCAATCATGTCATATACTTCACAAAAGAAGTAAATACTACCTTGTACATTTCAAAGAACTGTTCGCTCTAGATGGAAAAGACTCATCAATTTCAGAAAATGATATAGCTCGTAGAAACGCGATAGCTAGATTGTTAGAAGAATGGAAACTACTCAAAATTGTCAAACCATCTCAAGCATCTACACCTCTAGCACCAATGAGTCAGATAAAAGTTTTACCACACAAAGAAAAAAACGAATGGTCTCTAGTTGCTAAATACAATATTGGAGTAGCCAAATAAGAGAGGTTAAGATGATAAATGACTTATCGTATAAAGAAAAGAGAGTATTGTTCGCCAAATTAGCCGGAATAGCTTATAGAGACATTAAAGAAGCACGTGCCGGTGCTAAATTATTAGGATTCACAAAAACAGATTTAGTAGACGAAGACGGAGCTCAGACTTATGTTTTCAGTAATAAACATGATGTAACTATAGCTTGTCGAGGTACTGAACCGACTGAACTAAATGATATCTACGCTGATTTAGAAATATTTAAATCTGATTCAGTAACAGGTAATAAAATTCATCAAGGGTTTAAAGAAGAAGTAGATAAAGTCTATGATAAAGTAGAATCACTACTGGATCGAGTAGGTAAGAATAAATACTTATGGGCCTGTGGTCATTCACTAGGTGGAGCGATGTCAACTATTCTAGCACAAAGATTAGAATATAAAGACGGTCATAATATTGATACATTATTTACATATGGATCTCCAAGAGCCGGTGGTCCTTTATTCAGTAAATGGTGTGATACTAATTTAAATCATCAAAGATTTGTTAATAATAATGATGTAGTTCCATGTGTTCCAACAGTACTTCGTTGGAGACATACAGGTGATTGTTATTATATTAAATCTACAGGTAAAGTTACTCAATTAGGTAGATGGAGTTCTGAAAGAATTCGTGACAAAGGTTGGTCATTATTAAAAACTATTTTGAAAGGTAGATTAGATTTAGTAGCTGATCATAATATTGATGATTACATATTACATTTAGAGAATGATCAAAAACTTGAGAATTCATAATGTACTTTCTTCTTATATTATCACTTAAGAGTATTCTTTCAACAATCATTGGTTCTAGTTTTTACAATTGGTTTCGAACAACTAATTCAGGAATCTGGTTTCAGATGAAGTTAGAAAAATTCATGGAATATTTGTCAGATAAATACAATATAGAATTAGTTAAAAAACAATCAAAGTTCGAAGCTGACTATCCACTAATGATGAAAAGAATAGAAGAAATTGAGAATAAATTAAATGAAAAGTCTTAAAGAGTTTGTAAACTTAAATGAAGATATAAAACCATATAATATACTTCTTTTAACTCATTCAGAAGCTACAGTTCGTGATACTAAAAGTGATCCCGGTGACAGCGGTAGTAAACTACTACAAGATATAGCTAACAATTTAGATATCAAAGTACACATGGCTGACTTTGTTGGTTTAGAAATTGATAAATCTTCAACAGGTCATACACTAAAAGCTTTCACATTCGATAAAGACGCGGCAGTACAATTACCAGATTCTAAAGGTAATGTGAAATATCAAAAACCAATAAAGATTGACCCAGCGAATACTATTGTAATGCCTAGAGGTATCGGTACCTTAGGATTTACGGGTAGTAGAAACTGGTATGATATGATGTCAATGTTAGAATTAGAAGGATATTTTGTTTTAAACTCAATGAAATGTTTTGATCAATGTAATAGTAAGTATATGAGTTATCTTAAATTCTTACATCATAAGATTAGAACACCTAAAACAGTAGCTATAACACATTCTGAAACAGTAGAAGAATCATTTAATAAATTAAAAACAGACTTTCCTGTAATATTAAAATCATCTACAGGTACACAAACAGGTGTCGGTGTTGTAGTAGTCGAAAGTCTAAGATCATTAAAAGCTTTAGTTCAAATGACTTTATTATACAATAAATATTTACCGATTATAATACAAGAATATATTAAAACTGATTGGGATATTAGAGTATTAGTTTGTGAAGGTAAAGTTATAGCAGCTATGAAAAGAATTGTTATGAGTGAAGATGTTAGAAGTAACGCTTCAATGGGTGCTGATACTGAATCACTAGAACTAACAGAACTTGAGACAACAGAATCAATTAGAATCGCAGAAGAATTCGGTGGTCGATTAGTAGGTGTTGATTTAATACCTTCAGCTGATCGAGAGAACGAATTACCATATTGTTTAGAAATAAACGCCAACCCAGGACTCAACGGTATCGAAGAAATATCAAAAGGTAGTCCTACAAAAACCATATTAGAAACATACAAAAACCGTGAAATTTGGCCTGTTTCTACACCTTAGTGTTATAAATACTATAGCAAACCTAAAAAAGGAGTAAATATGATAGATTTCATTAAGGCTAGATTAGCCGAAAGAACATCATGGGACGGCATGACAATAGTAGGATTATCTCTATTAGTCTTAGTCGCAGCGCCTGTAGTCAAATTATTGGCTTGGCCCGCTTTAGTTTATGGACTTTGGACTATCCACAAAGAAGGATGATCCTCGAGTTGACAGACGAAGCGATTGTTAAGCTTCAAGAGAAGACTTCAAAAGAAGATAATAGAAACATTCGAGTAGGAGTTAAAGGTAGTGGTTGTAATGGTTTCGCTTATGTGTTTGACTTTTTAAAGGGTCAACCAGAAGAAGATGATCTAGAAGTAGATTATGGAGCTTTTAGTATCTGGACAAACCAAGCATCAGTAAGTTATTTACATGGTATGCAACTAGACTATCAATATCAGGGTATCAATGAAGGTTTTACATTCATAAATCCTAACGCTACAGCCTATTGTGGTTGTGGTGAATCATTCTCTATCTAAATTTATTAAATAAAACCGAAAAGAGAGGCACCTGTGTCTCTCTTTTTTTATAAATACTAGTATAGTAATGGAGATTACAGTATGGACATATTAGGACTGATCGCAGAGGTCGGAGCACCAATAGCTGGAGCATTAGTGATGGGATTTTTCATTTTTCTAGTTCTAAAACAAATTTTAGACGGAGTGATTGACGATATCAAAACATTAACAGGTTTTTGTAAAATGTTAGAAGATCGAGCCAGAGTTGGTAGTAATGAATTGATAAAAATTGATTTATTAGTAGGTAGTGCTTTAGATTTAACACCTGACATAGATAGAATAGCTCGAGCTGAGAATTATAGAACAAACGAAAAGGGTATACCTCAGAACGTAAAGCTTGATGTGAGGAGAGACTAGTGGACGGGATGGATGCTTTATCACAAGCGATAAGTGAATTCGGGTTCCCTGTTATTATGGCTCTAGGTATGGGTTATTTTATATATTTCGTATGGAAATACATAACTGATAAATTAGAACCTGAATTAGAAACTATGCATTTCGCTCTTATTAAATGTATAGATGCTAATCGAATGTTAGATAACGATATGATACGCCTTCAACAGAAGGTTAAAGTAGTATTAGAATATCGTGAACGACAAAAGATTATAGAGGATGCTGAGGAAAAAGAAGCTTTAGCTGAAAAGAAGAATGAAGTTAAAAAGAGATAGAGAATTATTATTTATTGGATGGGTTTTATTAAGTGTATTTTTTGTTTCACAGATCAAAGCTGATGAACTAACACATAAATTTAAAAATCCAAGTTTCAGTGGTATAGGTACATCAGCACATTATCTTACTATAGAAAACCAAGAGAAATCAAGACGAGACGCTATAGAAAAAGATATAGAGTCAGCTTTATTAGCTGCTCAGAGAGAAGAAGAAAATACTACAATGGCTAAGTTCATGAGGAATTTAGAAAGTAGAATATATTCACAACTCTCAAAACAGTTAGTAGAGTCATTATTTAAACAATGTGATTTAACAATAGACCCAGCATGTGTACAAGCTACATTCGGTAGTTTTGCACTAGAAGGTAATACTATTACTTACCAGAAAACTCAATGTAACACAGCGACAATGGAAGGTTGTGTGATAGGTGATGAAGTTATTGTACTAACGATTGTAGCCGAAGATGGAACAGAGACAGTTATAACTATACCTATCGGTAATGGTCAGTTCGGAGGCTAAGTGAATTTCAAGTTAGGAATGGGTGTTATTGGCCTACTATTATTAAGTAGTTGTGCCTCTATGGTAAGTGTTAAAGGTATACACGACACCAACTGTTCTAAATTTGTTGAGTGTTCAGAAGAACCTACAACAGTAGAATTACCTACACACCAAAAATTATTAAATCTACCACCAGCTACAGAAAAACCTATTATAGCAGTATATAAGTTTTTAGATAAAACTGGTCAGAGAAAACAAAAAGGTGACGCTGCTATGTTTAGTACAGCTGTATCTCAAGGTAGTGAGACAATGTTAATAGACGCGTTGAAGACAGCTGGTAACGGAGAGTGGTTTAGAGTAGTTGAGAGAGTCGGTATAGATCACTTAACTAGAGAAAGGTCTATAGTAAGATCAACAAGAGAAGCTTATCAAGATGAGACAAAGTTAGCTCCATTGTTGTTCGCTGGAATTATTTTAGAAGGTGGAATTATTGGGTATGATACCAATATTGAAACTGGTGGAAGAGGTGCTAGATATCTAGGCATAGGAGCTCAACAAGCTTATCGCAGAGATATTGTCGTAATTCATCTAAGAGCTGTTAGTACATTAACAGGTGAAATATTATTAAATGTACAAACATCAAAGACTATTTTATCGGTCGCTGAAGGATTTGATGTTTTTAAATTCGTTGAGATGGATACTCAACTAGTAGAAGTTGAAGACGGAATGACCGAGAATGAGAGTGTAACCAGAAGTGTTCGATCAGCGATCGAAGCGGCTGTTTACGAATTAATACTTCAAGGTGATAAAAGAGAATTTTGGACTATTCAATGGCCAAATGTCACCGAAGAAGAAAATAATAATAACGAGGAAGAAAAAAATGAAAATGTTAAATAAACTTTTAGCATTAGTATTATTCACACCTGCTATATTATTTGCTGAAGCAACAACTGATAATGTTATCAAGCTTGATCAGACCGGTGATACTCTTACATTAACGATTGATCAGATTGGTTATGGTAACAAAATCTGTGGAACTATATCTAGTGGACTTTGTGGTACAGCAATGGTAATTACAGGTACAACTAATAATATTAACATGGATATGATTGGTAACTTAAACCAAATCTATGGTCCTATGATTCTTGATCAATCTACTTATAGTGTCAATATGACAGGTAGTAGTAATATTTGGGATCAGACTATTGGAGCTTCAGGATCAGCCGATTCATCAAACTTATTAGCAACTTGGTCAGGTAGTTCAAATACTATGAATTTAGATTGGGGTGCTTCTCAGTCATCTGAAAGACTAGATTTCGATTTAGATGTTACAGGTAGTTCTAATGTATTTACAACTGTTATCGAAGTTGACGATGCTAGATATGATGTAGATGTTACAGGTAGTTCTAATGATGTTAATACAAATCAGACTGATGGTGCTTATCATAAAATTGATTTAGAACTAGTTCAATCTAGTGGTAATATTGATATTATACAAAGTTCCGGAACTTGTCCAGGTGGAATAAGTTCATGTCATAGTGAACTGATAGCGGATTTTGATAGTGAAAATGCTACGATTACAATTACTCAAAAAGATACTGGGGATTAATCTTTGTCTATTTACTGCTTTTGTAAATGCTAATGATATAGGTGATATAACTGAACACAATGGTAGTTCAGGTATAGTAAGAAATACTGGTGAGACAGTATTAGGCGGGATCGGAGAAGATATATTCTTCAAAGATTCAATAGAAACCGCCAAAGGAAGAATGAACATCAAGTTTATTGATGACACTAACCTTAAACTTACTGAGCATACAGAAGTAGTTATAGACGAATATTATTTTGATCCTGATCCTTCGAAGTCAAAGATGACTATGAAGTTTGTATCGGGAACAGCTAGATTTACTACAGGTAGATTAGGTTTAGTGCCTAAAGAAAATATTGTAATCACAACACCTACGGCAACGATTGGTGTTAGAGGGACAAGTTTTACAACAAGTGTTGATGAACTTGGTAGAAGTTTAGTGATTCTTTTACCTGAAACAGAATGTACAGTAGACGGAGATTGTAGTCCGTCTGGAGAAATAACAGTTACGAATGAGGGTGGCGTAGTTGTTTTGAATGAAGCATTTCAGGCTACAATGGTGTCAAGTTTATCGACACCACCAATACAACCTGTAGTGTTAGACAATCTTATGGATTTAGATTCAATAGATAATATGTTTATTGTTTCACCACCTAAAGTCGTAACAGAGGCTCAAGATGATGAAACTGATGATCGCGATGATAGTAACGACAGTATTTTAGATTTTAATGATTTAGATATAGATTATTTAAAAGAAGATTGGGACGAAGGTGAAGAAGACTTAGATTTTAATGAGTTAGATATGGACTTATTAGATGTCGATTTTCTTCAAGATGTTCTTAAACTGTTCGAAGAAATAAATATAGTTAAACAAAAACAAAGAGACAAAGCTGGTGCTGGTGATACTTCTGGAAATATAGTTGGTACAACTTTAGGGTTTGATAAGACAACTCAGTACAATACAATTATAGATAATTCACAAGGTCAGATATGGTTTTATAGAGAGGTAAATGGAATCATAGATATAAGAGTACCAATTGAGTCGAGTGTAAATATAGAGAGTGAAAATGAAGGTGTTAAAAATTCAATCATTGTTAATGACGGCGATAGTGTCGTTATTATCATTAAACAGTCTGGCTGATGATACACATAATCATATACATCTAGATCAAGTTAATTCTAGTGATAATCTAAGTCTTAATATTGATCAGATAGGATATGAAAATACGATCAGATTTTCGTTTGATCATAATGATAATACAGTAAATTTATTACAATTAGGTAATAAAAACTATATAGGTTATACTGATGCATGGGGATCCGGATATTCCTGGGGTGGTGATTTAGATGGACTAAGAAATGAAATTGATATTCGTCAAAAATGTTCACTATCTTCAAACTGTAATGCAAATGATTTTCAGTTTCATATTTGGGGTGATGATAATGTAGTTAAGTTTGGACAAGGATATTCTCTCAACGATAGTACAAGTCCGACATGGGACTATGATAGCAATGAACCTGGTGGTAACTTTGTTAGATTAGATATTCATGGTGACGATAATACAGTTATTGGAAGTCAAAAAATGGATACAAACGGGATTCAACATAATATGTATATTGGTATATATTCAGACGATAACGAAGTATATGCTAGACAAGCACAGAACGGTAATAAAACACTTAATCTTACAATTAGAAATTCAGATGGTAATGATGTATCTGTTAATCAAAGAGACAATGGAGCTCATACAGCAACAGTTTCATTACTAGGTTCACAACCAACAGACTTAACTTTAGTTCAAAAAGGTAGTACTAATCAATCATATACTTTATCACAAAATTGTGTAACTGTCGGCGGTTGTACAATTAGTGTTACACAACAATGAAACTTACTTCAATATGGTCTTGTATCATAGTTCTTATAGGTTTAGTCAGTCTAAGAATATATGACCCAAGTATAGTAGAACAACTCAGAGTAATCAATTTTGATTATTATCAAAAGTCAGAAGAACTAGTACAAAACGAATCAATAGTTCTTATTGATATCGGAGAAAAATCTTTAGAGACATTCGGGCAATGGCCATTTCCTAGACAACAGTTCGCTCAATTAATATCTGATTTAAGAAATAGTAACGCTGGTATTATCGGATTCACTACAATGTTCGCTGATGTAGATAGATTCGGTGGAGATGAAGTATTCGCTTCATGGATAAAAGATAATGGTATTGTATTAGCTAGTACATCTTCTTCTAAGGGTTTAGAAAGTATAGCACCTCATGTAGGAACAGCAACTCTTGGTAATGGTGATGCTAATACCTTTGCATATAAGTACAAGTCAGTTGTAAATAATATTTTCTCAAAAAGCTCTGATGGGGCTGGCATGTTATCGTCATCTCCTGAAGTCGATGGTTCAGTTCGAAGAATACCATTAGTTATTTCAGTAGAGAATAAACTATATCCGAGTTTTGGTATGGAAATTGTTCGAGTCATGGCTGATAAGAAATCATATACAATGAAAGTAGAAGAAACAGGTATAGAGAACATGAGAATACCACCATATGAACCCGTAGTTACAGATTATACTGGTTCGATATATGTAGATTGGACTAATACTTTCGAAAGATATCAATATGGAGAACAATTACCTGATCTACAAGGTAAAACAGTAATCATTGGAGTCACAGCTGAAGGTATATCACCATTAGTAACTACTCCGATGGGATTAAAGTATCCTCACGATATACAAGCTTCAGTTATACACACTTTAACAGGTGGTAAACAAATTAGTAGACCTCAATGGGTTCTATTGGGTGAGGTAAGTCTAATGTTTTTCGTTGGATTGTTACTTCTCCTATCGGTATATCATCTACCGATATGGTTATCAGCTTTAGTTTTCGGTGGGAGTGTATCCGGCGTTGTCTTCGCTGGGTTTGAAGTCTTCGCTTCCGGAGTCTTGATCGATTTTTCATTCGCCCTTATGTTGTTAACACTTCTATTTAGTCATTCGAGCTTTAACAACTTCTATATTCAGTTCAAATTAAAACAACAAATTAAAGGTCAGTTCGGTAACTACATATCACCTGAGTATGTAGAAATGATTGTTAAAGATCCAAGTCTAATGAAACTTGGTGGTGAGAGAAAAGAAATGAGTTTCATGTTCGCTGACATTGTTGGATTTACACCCATAAGTGAACGCTATATGAAAGATGATGATCCTGAAGGATTAGTAGAATTGATTAATGAATTTCTAGATAAAATGACGAAGATTGTATTGAAGAATGGTGGTACTATTGATAAGTACATGGGTGATTGTATCATGGCTTTCTGGAACGCTCCGATCTTTTGTCCTAATCACGCTGAGATGGCTGTTAAAACATCAATCGAAATAGAACTTCTAGGTGATGAGTTAGAAGACAAGATGAAAGACATGGGATTACCTAGAGTTAAGTTTGGTACAGGTGTCAACACGGGTATTTGTATAGTAGGTAATATGGGTTCTGAAAGTAGAATGGACTATAGTGTTGTTGGAGACGCTGTTAATCTTGGTGCTAGATTAGAAGCACAAACAAGACAAGAAGATACACCTATAATCGTGTCTGAATATTCGTATCTACAATGTAGTGATATACCTATGAGTATCTTGGGTGAAGTCAAAGTCAAAGGTAAAGAAGAACCTGTTAAAATGTACGCTCCAATAATAAATGGTGAAGTTCGTAAACTTTACAAAGATTAAATTTCGTTTGGTATAAATTTATGAATTACTTTCTGTAATCTTCCTGATTTCATTATCTTATGAAATCTTTTTAATTTTTTTCTTAAATATGTCATATAAGTATATATAATAAATTTGACACCGCATGTACACTTTTTGTATAATATATGTAATGAAGTTGAGAAATAAAAAATTAAGACTTGTAACCGCGGGTACACTTTTAGTATAATATGTACATAATGAAAAATAAAGAGGTAAAATATGTTAAGTAAAACTTTAATCAAGGAACTCTCAAAATTGGGTTCTGTTTCTGAGTTAAATGAGGTAATCTCATTCTCAAGGTCTGTAGTCGAGGGTAAAACCAAAGCTACTCTTTCAGTAGGTCAAAAAGTCTATGTGGTTCAAAAGACTAAAAAAACTCTTGGTACAATTACTAAAATTGCAATCAAGAAAGCAGTGGTTGAACTTCCACAAGGTTCTTACAGAGTTCCACTTTCAATGTTGGAGGTGGCATAGTGTCTTGTCACCACAATGAAGCTATTAAAGAGAACATCCTAATGGGTGTTCTCGATATGGAAGAATCAGATATAATAGAAGAACTAGATCCACAATTTGTTGAATCACAAGGTCTAGATTGTTTTGATCTATTAGTTGACGCTTTAGTCGAAAAAAGATATGACGAGGATCCAAGACAACAATGATTAAAACCATACAAGAATTCCATGATGAATATAAAGATATTTACATCTTTCTACAAGATAATGAAGAAAGAGAAGGTAATGGATTTCTCGAAGATGTATGGAACTCTCTTAAAAAGAAAAGAACAATATCAATCAATCAGATTAATGGTGTTAGAAACTCTATGTTATATGCTCAAAAGAAAATAGAAAGAGAAAATCTAAAAGAGTTTCATAAAGATGATGAACCTTCAGGTTCTTTTGTTGGTAAAGAAAAACAAAGATATGATATGACTTTAAAATATGTCTCTTGTAAACGTACCAGTAGAGGTTTTTACATTCATAATTTTATAGATAGAGAAGGTAATTCTTTAATGACTTTCGCGAGTAGTAGAACTACAGAATTTTCACCAGAATTGATTTTAGGTGAAGGTGATTGTTTTACTTGTAGAGCGACAGTCAACAGACATTCAATTAATGATTTTGATCCGACAAACAAAATCAAACAAACAGTCTTAAATAGAATAAAGTATAATAAATACTTAGGTAATTTAGTACCTCGATCATTAAGAAAACAAGCAGACGAATTTTTAAATGAAAAATAACTTACAGAAAAAGTCTTTAGTCAAAAGAATATTTTTCTTAAGACAAGCACAAGAAAGAGCTCAGAATCCTGAGTGGAAAGCTATGTGGGAGTCTAAGAAAGAAGAACTTATGTCTAAATACATGAAAGAAAAATAATGAATTTATATTTATAGTCAGATACTTTAACTGTTATAAATATAATTAGAGAAACCAAGATTGGGTGTAGGTGGTCGAAACCTTCGAAGACTTGGTAACTCGCTTAGTGGAATCGCCGAGTATTCGGGATTCTTTATTAACCTTGCTTAACAAAGGAGGTCACAATGACTATTAATGAGCAAATCTGGAGAGATTTATCTCCATTCACAGTTGGCTTTGATAATGTATTCAATTCATTAGACAGAGTTCGACAGATACCACAAACCAATTATCCACCTTACAATATTCGTAAAGGTAAAGTAGAAGATACTTTTCTTATCGAGTTAGCCGTAGCTGGATTTAGTGAAGATGATTTAACAATATCTGTTAAAGAAAACAATCTCACTATTGAAGGAGACATTGGTGATAAGGATAACGGATTTTTACATCATGGAATCTCACAACGAAAATTCAGTAGGAACTTTGTTCTAGCCGAAGATGTAGTTGTTAAAGGTTCTGATCTTTCAAATGGTATTCTTACTATATATGCTGAAAGAATAATTCCAGAAGAAAAGAAATCTAGAACTATTGAGATTGGTAGTCTTAGTAAAACAGATAAAAAGGTATTTTTGTCTGAATAACAACAAAAAAGAATGGGGTGTCAAAAAACTTGACACCTCAGCTTTTGCGTGTATAATAGATAGTATGTTCAAAAAATTAAAAGATTTATGGAAAAAAATATTAAATAAGTCAGATAATATTGGACAAGAATATATTGACTATGAATACGAAGATAAATATATTCAACAACTCAATTCAGCAATGAATTATAATATTAACAATGAGAAGGAAAAAGAAAATGGGAATTTGGAATAGAATAACAACCTTCTTAATTGGTGAACCGTCAGGTGAAAGAGCCAGAGACAGTAAAGGTCGTTATGTGAAAGATGATCCTTCAACTCCTGCTAATGAAGCTTATGAAGATGGAAGAACACCAGCTAAGAAAAGTGTTAAAAAAACATCAGCTAAACGAGGTCGTGGAAGACCTAAGGGCTCTAAAAATAAACCTAAGTAATGGCTTTATTATTTCGTAAAAATAGAGAATCTAAGGGGTCTAAATCTAGTTCTATTGGTTCTGGTGGTCGAGGAAGACGAGTCAAAATCAGTATGTCAACTATGAATAAACAGAAAAAAAGATCCCTTAAGAAGTATCGTGGTCAAGGCAGATAAAGATATAAATACTTATAATTGTAGTTTATGTAATGAAGTCATTAATGATGTTAAATATCATACAAGTGATGGAGAACATATTTTTTGTGATGCTAAATGTTCTAATGATTGGCATTCAGGAAAAAATGAAGATTATGTAAACACACATTATCCGTTATTTGATGAAGGACTCTATACAGAAGTTGTTCATCAAGACGGAGAAAGAGCTATTAGAATCTTGAAAGGTAATTATAAAGATGTAATCTATCAGTATGGGAAAATTAATTTCATACCTAGAGAAACATCGGAAACACCGACTATTGATTTTGAAAGAGCTGTCCGTTCATGTCCAGAAGATTTGAAAGAATCTATATCAGATGATGAACAATTTAATCAACTTATGGGAAATATTCTCATAGAATTACTAGCCAATCAAGGGTTAGAGGAACTGAAAAATGGAATATAGTAAAGAGTTTAGACAAAGACTTAAAGCTGAAATAACTGCCGATGAAGGTCAAGTATTAGAAGTATACAAAGATCATCTTGGATATCCTACAATAGGTGTAGGTCATTTAGTACTAGAGAGTGATGAAGAATATGGTATGGGTGTAGGAACTCCTATCACACAAACTAGATGTGATGAACTGTTATTTCAAGATTTGAACATTGTCTTAAAAGAATGTGAAAGTAGATTTCACGAAAATTGGAAAGATTGGCCAGAAGAAGTTAGATTAATTATAGCTAATATGGCTTTCAATCTAGGTTTGACTAGACTAGTCAAGTTTCAAAAAATGTTTAAAGCCTTAAATGAAGGTGATTACAAACAAGCGTCCATTGAAGGATTAGATTCTAAGTGGGCTAAACAAGTCTATAATCGAGCGAAACGATTGATGAATCGTTTAAGAGACATAGACACAACTGATAAATAAATCAAGGATATATTATGCAAATCGATAAACAATTAAGAGAAGCTCTTAAATTAAGATATCAAGGTGAAATAGCATCAGCGAAAGCTAACATTACAATCTATATGAATAATTCAGTAGGTATTGGAGAACACCCGGACATCATCGCAGCTATAGATGAACAACTAGAACTTCTATGTACAGCAGAAGAAAAACTGAACGCTGTGGAAGATCATTTTGTACCAGAGAGAGTTGTTTGACAAGAATTAACATTTTACCTGTAGAAGAACTAACCGATCAACATTTGATGGCCGAGTATCGAGAGATATTCATGATCGGTTCAGCTCTACAAAAATCACTATCATCGCCAAAGTGGGATAAAAAAAGAATCCCTAAAAAATTAACTTTGGGTACAGGTCATGTTATTTTCTTTTATGATAAAGGTAAATATCTTTTTAATAGATACGAACAGATTAAAAAAGAATTAACTAATCGAAACTTTAATTTAGACAAGACACGATCATTTAAAGTTTCACAATTTCCAACTGAATACTATAACGATTGGGAATCGACAGATAGAGATAGAGCTATCTTGAGAGAAAGAATCGAAGAAAGAATTCAACAAAAACCAAAATGGTATAGACATAATGGCAAGTCGCTGTTATAATAGATTATATGCACTACTACACAAACATTAAAAGATATAAAGATTACATACTCGCGAGAGGTGTTAGAAACGGTGAGAAGTATATCAAACGATTGAAATACGAACCGACTCTTTATATACCAACAAACAAACCTACAGCTCATAAGTCAATCGCTGGTGAGTTCTTACAATCAAAGAAATTCAAATCTCCGAGTGACGCGAGACATTGGAAGAAACAATACGACAATACAGGTATTGATATTCATGGTCTTGAACAATGGGAGTATACTTACATAGCAGAGACATATCCTTCAGATATTGATTTTGATATCAAAAATATTAATATACTGAACATTGATATTGAGTGTGAATGTGAGAATGGATTTCCTGAACCAACAGAAGCAGAAGAAAGAGTCAACGCGATTACTATGAAACTGTTTGGTCATAAAGAAACTCATGTGATCGGTATTGATAATTTCGAATATAAGAATGATGATCCGAATGTGATTTATCATAAGACTAGACATGAGAAAGAATTACTTCTAACTTTCATGAAGATATGGGACGAGTTAGAACCTGATATCATTACAGGTTGGAATGTAGAAACATTCGATATAGCTTATCTTGTTAATCGTATCTGGAAACTATTTGATTGGGATACAGTTCGTAAGTTATCACCTCATGAATTGATTACTTCTAGAGAGTGGTTGTATATGGGTCAAAAGAAAATGATCTCATACAACATAGCGGGTATCGCGATTCTCGATTATCTAGAAATGTACAAAAAGTTTACTTACATTACGAGAGAAACATATCGATTAGATCACATAGCAGAAGTAGAATTGGGTAAGAAGAAAATTGATTACTCAGAGTTCGGAGCGATGCATCTATTCTACAGAAACGATTATCAAAAGTTTCTAGACTACAACATTCGTGATACAGAACTTGTTGAACAACTAGACGATAAACTACAACTCATGGAATTAGTTATCACTATGGCATATCAAGCGAAGTGTAACTTTGAAGATGTATTCGGTTCAGTTCGATATTGGGATTTAATTATCTACAACTTCTTGAAGAAACGTGGTATGGTACCACCTCCGAAGAAGTTAGCTCAAGATTCAAGAATTGTCGGAGCGTATGTAAAAGAACCTCAAATCGGACAACATAAGTGGGTAATGTCATTTGATTTAAACAGTCTATATCCTCATTTGATCATGCAATATAATATGAGTCCTGATACATATCAGAGAAAGATATTCAATCAAGAAATAAACGTGAAGAAACTTCTAGAAGGTGAAGTTGATCTTAGTATGCTAACTAACACAACAGTTACACCGAATGGTGCATTGTTTAGAACAGACAAACAAGGATTCTTACCTGAACTTCTAGAAGAAATGTATGATCAAAGAGTTTTGTTCAAAAGAAAGATGATTCAATCACAACAAGAATTAGAAACGATTGATAAGAATGATACAGTCAAAAGACGAAGATGTGAATATGATATCGTGAAGTATAACAACAATCAAATGGTGAGAAAGATTTCACTTAACAGTTGTTATGGTGCTTTAGGTAATCAGTATTTCAGATACTTCAATCGTGAGATCGCTGAGGGTATTACTACATCAGGTCAGTTGAGTATTAAATGGGTAGAGAACGCTGTTAATCAGTATCTAAACAAATTACTTGAAACTGATACAGATTATGTAGTCGCGATTGATACTGATTCAATCTATGTCACATTCGAAGACTTAATGGAAAGAGTCAAACCAAAGAATCCTGTAGAGTTTCTAGATACAATCGCGAAAGAGAAAATAGAACCTATGATTAATGAATCGTATGAACAACTAGCTTCTTATACAAACGCTTATCAGAACAAAATGGAAATGGGTCGAGAAGTCATAGCAGACAAAGGTATATGGACAGCAAAGAAAAGATATATACTCAATGTTCATGATTCAGAAGGTGTAAGATTTAAATCACCGAAACTAAAAATGATGGGTATTGAGACAGCGAAGTCGTCAACACCAATGTGGTGTAGAAAGAAACTCGAAGAAGGTATTCGTACATTGATGAATGGTACAGAGAATGATGTGTGGGATTTTATTACTAACTCAAGAAATGAGTTCAATAAATTACCGATAGAAGAAATATCATTTCCTCGTGGTGTTCAAAATGTCAAGAAATATTACAACGCCGCTTCGATATATAACAAGGGAACTCCGATTCATGTACGTGGATCACTACTTTACAATAACTTTTTATATAAATACAATATAGACAAGAAATATCCTGTAATACAGAATGGAGAGAAAGTTAAATTTTGTTACATGAAATTACCTAATATTATGAATGAGAATGTGATATCATTTGTCTCAGCACTACCTAAAGAATTTGAACTTGAACCTTATATTGATTATGATACTCAATTTCAAAAGTCATTCGTTGAACCTTTAGGTGTAATATTAGATAAGATCGGGTGGACTACTGAACCAGTAAGTACACTTGATTCATTTTTTGGGTAGAAGTTAATTACCCAAAGGGGTAATTAATGTACGAATATAGAGTAA
>Ga0181394_1000111_pt1 | contig 31861 bp, 52 predicted proteins | sample 17SPOviralmetaG_FD_130123 | JGI IMG/M metagenome (GOLD analysis project Ga0181394, IMG submission 130123) | Marine viral communities from the oligotrophic San Pedro Time Series (SPOT) site, San Pedro Channel, CA, USA - 17 SPOT_SRF_2010-11-23 | ecosystem: Environmental > Aquatic > Marine > Strait...
ACCTGATGTTAATTTAGTACATGCTTCAGGATTTTTAGAAAACATCCAAGTCTTAAAAGACTCTGCAGCTCAAGGAGCTGTGTCAGTGCCGGTTGATATAGATAACCTAGTTAGACAGATACCCCTTATCCAACAAACTCCAGATGGTTGGGTTGCTTCTTTCGGTGCAGAAGTTCTCAAGATACTAGGCGGTGGTAATACTTATCAAATCAAAACTAATGAGAACGGTATAGAGATGATAAGAGTAAAAGGTATACCACCTATCCCGACAGACTCGACAGGTAAGAAATGGATTAGTTGGGTTGATACTCCACAGACTAATTTAACTGAGATGGATGTCCAAGGTAAATTTGTTTTTGTTGGGTTTACTGATAAAGGTATCTCAAGTCAGGTTGCTACTCCTGTTGGTTTACTAGAACCACACAAGATTCAGGCTGCTTTAGCAGAATCTATACTATTAGAGACACCTAATGTCCCAGAGTACCGATTATTAGCGGAGTTGGGAATATTGGTTTTTTTCGGTCTCCTTATTTCGCTTCTAACGCATTCTTTAGGAATTACGAAGGGCATAGTAGCGGCAGGGTTTACGTGTATTTCTGTGGGATATCTGGGCTGGTATTTTATACAAAAAAATCTATTACTTGACGTAACTTGGTCACTAATTTCTATGTTTATTTTAGCAGCACAACAATTTTATTTAAACTTTAGAACTCAATTTAGACTTAGACAACAAATTAAGAAACAGTTTTCTACTTACCTTGACCCACGACAAGTTGCTATCCTACAAAAAAATCCAGAGTTGTTAAGATTAGGAGGTGAAAGAAGAAGATGTACAATAATGTTTACAGATGTCAGGGGTTTTACCTCAATGTCAGAGAAACTAGAACCAGAAGAAGTTATTGAGATAATGAATAAAGCTTTAACTATTCAAGCAGATGCAGTTAGAGCTAATGAAGGAATGGTAGATAAGTATATTGGTGATGCTATGATGGCGGTTTGGAATGCTCCAGTAGATGTTGAGGACCATGAAGATAAAGCTATTAAGACAGCTCTTCAAATACAACACGCAATGCAAGAAGCACAGTTAGATATTGAGATTGGTATAGGAATAAATTCTGGAGAAATTGTTGCAGGGAATATGGGAAGTGCCTCTCGTTTTGAGTATAGTGTGTTGGGTGATGCTTGTAACTTAGCAGCTCGTTTAGAGTCTTCATGTAAAACTGTTGGAAAAGATTTAATAATAGGAGAAGAAACCACAAAGGGTTCCTCCTATGATTTTGAAAAATTAAAAGCTATAAAAGTTAAAGGCAAAGAGAAAGAAGTAAATATTTTTACTTGTCTTTCATCCTTCTAGCATTTAAATTTGCTTCTATAATGTTGTGTACTTTATCTAGTTCTACTTTAGCAATTTGTAAAATTGTTCTTAAGGTTTCGTAATCAAAAGTTGTGAATTGATTTTTTATTTCTTTAATCTTTGCAACACTTCTTTCCGATACTAGTTTTCCTTTACTATCAAAAACAATTTTATAACTAATTAGATTCGCTTCCTTTGACATCGGCAAACTCCAATTTACCATAGTCTCCTCTGAGTCCTGCTTTCATATAAGAAGTAGCACGACCTTCAAAGAAGTTCTGGTGTTCAACTCCGGTTACCTCGTCCAACCACGGAAGTGGATTTTCTTTCTGACCATAATTAGGTTTCAATCCAATCTGTAGCAATCTCCTGTCTGCTATGTATCTGTTATATTTATACATATCAGCTTTTGTTAATCCTTTTATATCTCCCATTTCAAAGACAAGGTCTAAGAACTTATCTTCTAATTCAACCATCTTACGACAAATGTCATATATTTCTTTTTTGAAATCATCTGTCCAGATATCTATATTTTCTTTTATAAACTCTTTAAATAATTTTGTCATACCTTCTACGTGTAAGGATTCATCACGAATAGAATATGTAACTATCTGACCCATGCCTTTCATTTTACCAAACCTTGGGAAGTTCAATAAGATAGCAAAGCTAGAGAATAATTGTAGTCCTTCAGTGAAAGCTGAGTAAACTGCGAGGGTCTTGGCTATTTCTCTTTTATTAGTTTTACTAGGTTTAAACTGTTCTATGTAATCATGTTTATTAGACATCTCTTCATAATCTGAGAAAGCTTTATATTCAGAATCAGACATACCTACTGTATCTAGTAACAAGGAGTAAGAGTGTTGATGAATAGCTTCCATGTTAGCAAAAGATAACATCATCATTCTAGCTTCTGGTGTCTTAAACATCGGTAAGTATTTATCTACATAGCCTGAAGCTACATCAACATCTGATTGAGTAAACAGTCTAAAGATTTGTGTTAATAAATGCTTCTCATTATCTGTCAGCTTTTCATTCCAGTCTTTAACATCTGCATGTAAAGGTACAGAGGCAGGATGCCAGTGCATTTGATTTTGTAAATCATAATATTCAAACATCCAAGGATGCTCAAAGGGTTTATAGTATTCTCTAATTTTTAATAAGCTCATTTATTTTCTCCTTCTTCCCAGATTAGTTTTTCTAAACCACCTAATCTTTCATCTGCTTCATTATATTTTCTTACTAGACCATCAATAGTATCAATAAGGTTAGGATGGTCCGCTACCCCTACTGCTGTTTCAAAGTAAAGCCATATCTCTATTCTGGCTTCTTCTTTTTGAGCTTTATATCTTTGATACAAAGCATCATATATCTTTTGTTTCATGTTCAATTTTCTTAGCTCCTTTTTTCATTTCATCCCATACAGTTATGGGTAACTTAATATTTTTATTAAACAGTTTTAGATAAGCATACTTAGTCTTCTCTGTAACTTCTACTACTTTATAACCAGATTTAACATAAGGATGTTCATAACCTGTAAAGTAAACTTGATATTTATTTTCCTTGTCCACGATATTTTTTAAAGCTCCTTTTAAAATTTTTATTCATTGTTGATGTTGCTAAATTTTTTCTACCTTGTGAAGTCTTCTTACCCCTAACCCCTGTAACAGGAGTGTGGTTTTTAGTTGTACTCCACCTAGCTGCCATTAGCCTTCACAAGCTATACATTCAACTTCATCTAATTTAATTCGTTGAATCTTTACATTAACATTTTCTGCAGCTTTTGCAGCATCTGACCTAAAATAATACAATGATTTTAATTTATGCATAGCATACCAATGCACATCATTAACATACTGTAAATATTTATCATGCTCTTCTTGCGATTGTGTCGCTTTAGGCGGCACAAAAAAGAGGTTAACACTTTGTGCTTGGCAGACAAACTCTTGCCTGATATGTGCATGTTCAACTAATTGAACTTGATTTATTTCGTCAGCAGTTTTAAATATTTCTTTTTCCTCATCACTAAAAATATCTATTTCTTGTATGGAACCTCTATTGTCTAATATTTTATCCCAGACTTTTTCTACTTCTTCTTTCTTAAGTTCTTTTGTCTTGATTGTTTTTTCAAGATATTTGTTCCGGACTTTGAAGTTGCCGGAAAGAGTTTTGTGAGTATAAACGTTAGCACGTATCGGCTCAATCGAAGGAGATGTCCCACCACAAATGATACTAGAAGAGGCATTAGGAGCAATAGCAAGAAGATGACAGTTCCTAGATAAATCACCGAGTGAGTCAGGACAATTCCCCCTATCTCTTGCCAAATCTTTGCTTGTTTTAAGAGCTTCTGACTTGATGTATTTAAACATTTCTCTATTAATTGAAGTCTGTACGATACCTGCGAATGGAAGGTTTTTACTTTGAAGGTAAGAGTGGAACCCCATTGCTCCAAGACCGACAGACCTTTCACGATAAGCGGAGTAGGCTGCTTTCTTGTAGCCTTTCCTTCCTTTTTTGACGTAGCTTTTGAATCTTTTGTAGTTGGCATTATATTCTCCTATCATAGATGTATCAACAACGTACTCTATAAAATGTTCAAGCACGTTATCTAACATGGTTATTAAATCAGGAATAAAGAACTTATTCTTTTTCCATTTATCATAATGTTCTAAGTTAACACTAGACAAACAACATACAGCTGTACGTTCTTCATTGGTAGCTAAAGTTATTTCAGAACATAGATTACTTTGTTTAATTTCTAGACCTAATTCTTTTTGTCCTTTTGGTAAAGCTTCATTACAGGTATCTATATTAACCATGTAAGGCTCACCGGTTTCTGCTCTGGCATCTAAAATTTTAGACCATAATTCTCTAGCTTTAACTGTCTTAACTGCTTCGTTAGATTTAGGGTCTATTAATCTCCAGTCTGCATCTTCTTCAACAGCCTGTAAAAATTCATTGTTAATATTTACACCGTTGTGTAAGTTTAAGTTTTTCCTATTTAAGTCACCGCCTGACTCCTTTCTCATGTTAATAAACTCTTCAATCTCTGGATGCCAAACATTCATGTAAGCAGCATAAGAACCTCTACGAGTTGTGCCTTGGTTGAAGGCTAACATCTGAGAGTCTACAACATGCATGAAAGGTATTGAGCCAGTAGACTTACTGCCTTGAGCAGTAGATACTCCATCACTTCTGATGTCTCCCCAGTAACCTCCTATACCTCCACCGGCAGAAGCCAACCAAATGTTTTCATCGTAGTGTTCTGATAAACCCTCTCGACTATCTGGTACGTAATTTAAAAAACAACTGATAGGTAATCCTCTAGTGGTCCCGCCATTACTAAGTATGGGAGTGCTAAACATAAACCATAAGTTAGAAGAATAGTCATATATTCTTTGAGCCATTTCAAAATCTGTTTGACCTTGATAAGTACTAACAAAGACAGCGGCTCTGGCAAAAGCTTCTTGCGGAGAAGTTTCATCTTGCCAAAAATATCTATCCTTTAAAGTATTAACACTGAAAGCATCTAGTTTTTTATCACGGTCATAATCAATTTCAATACCTAAATATGGTTTGACTCCTACTTTATCTATCATCTTTTCCTTCTACATATAATGCTATAATTCCATAATGAATTATTTTTAATAGTTCTTTTCTCTTCTCATCTTTCTTACCACATCGCATAGCATACTTCATTATATTACCGATACTAAAACTCTCACCGTGTCCAGCATCTATAATCATATCAGTAGCTTGATACTTCCCTTCAGAATAATGTTGGGTATAAGTCGAATCAATATAAGTTTTTATTTCTTGTAAGATTTTATCTTCTTTAAATTTATACTCCACGAATTATCTCCTCTACTTGCGGTTCTTTCTTAACAGTAGTTAAGTAAACAGGACCTTTAGAATATTGAAAAACTCTTAATCCCTTTCCGTCATTAGAATCTTTATGACATTCAAACTTATGAGGACAGTAGTTACATTCACGTGCTAATTTGAAATTACCAGAAGAACCTTCGGGTGTTGGTTGATAACAAAACTCAGGTGGTTTTTTACCCTTAAGTGCAGACTTAACCTTTTTAATTTTAGTCCGTATATTAGGTTTGTCAAGGTCCTCAGGCAGAAAGAGACACAATTCTCCGTTTACTTTGTTAATAGCTAAGAAACCTCCGGCTTCTGAACCCTCAGCAGTTTCATATCCAGCTAGTTGAGACATGTAACCAAAGCTATCGTGTTCTGGTAATGTCCCTGATTTAAATTTCTTAAAGCCAAAGTCAGAGGCAGACTTAATATCTATAACTTCACCATCAATCTTACAGTCCATGTGACCCATGATGCCCTCTATCTTTATTTCTTTTTGTTCGTCTGTAACTTTGTGTCCGGCTATTTCAACCAAGAATAAAACTAATCTTTCTAAGATATGACCATATAAAAACTTTATCATTGTTGGTGCATCCACACCGACATCTTGTTTGTTAGAGTTCATGTCATACCATAACTGTCTTTGAGGTTTACCAATGTTCGACATTCTTAAAGTAAATTTTCTTTTACCACGTGGAGTAGACCAATCTCTTAAAGCATGTTCCATATAAACCCCAAAGGATTTATATTGTTCGTCTGTTATTTTTAGTGATTCACCTTGACCAAGCTTACCTACAGTATGGTAGATATCATCTATCAAAGTATTTAATTGTTTATTTTTTTTCATGATTAATTATTGTTTTTAAAGTTTCAGGATTTACAAAAGCACTAAGTTTAATAAGATACATTCTACTAGCATTATGGTCTCCGCCTGAAACAGAAGGGAAGGAGTTTTGTTCTATTAATTTTTTTAAGGTGTCTACTTTAATTAAGATGGACCAATAAATTTCATCACCGTCACATAAGTTATGTAACCAGTAATCAGATTCAGTAGCCATGATGCCAGAAGGTTTACCATAGCTTTGATATTCAATAGCTATATTCCCTGTGGATAACCACATGCCTCGTTCTGATTTAACTTCTATCTTACAGTTAGATATTATATTGAGAAAGTTATCTTCAAATTTTTGACCATACTTTAAATCTAGGTCAAATTTTTTACGGTCTGCTTTAGTGGGTTTCACTCCAGTTTCCTCCTACTTTGTACTCACCATCAAGAGGGCAGAACATATTAAAGTGTTCTCCTGCTTCTCTAAGAGCAGAGACAGCTAACTCTCCGGCTTGGTCTGCCTGAGATTTTACTACTTCTATCTGCCATTCATCGTGAATATTTCCAACAAAGTTTGCATTTATATTTAATAAATTAAATTTATTGTTTAATAAAGTTAAAGCCTTTTTCATAACTATTGCTCCACCGCCTTGTAATAAAGTATTTAAAGCAGCATGTTCGCTTCTAATATATATTTTTCTACCATCTATACCCTTCAAGAAACCACGTGAGGCAGCCTTAGTGACCCTCTGACGTAAGCTTTTAAAGGCTGGGAGATTATCTAAGAATCTTTCTTTTAATTCTTTCCCAGAGGCTCTGTTGCCTCCAACTATTTGACCTATCTTAGCATCTCCTGCTCCATAAACTAAAGCATAAATAAAAGTTTTAGCTTGGTCCCTAGTCTCAAGACCTGCCATGTTTTGATTAGCAGTATGGATATCACCGTGTAAGATTTCATTTTTGTAATCATCATCTTTCATATAATGAGCTAACATTCTTAACTCTAAACCACTAGCATCAACACCAAGTAGTTTGTGTTCAAGAGGAACAATCCAACAAGCTCGGCATTCTGTGCCATACAAGGAACCCATGTTAGGGACCTGAGCCATGTTTGGATTACGGTGTGTCATACGACCAGTGATAGTACCATTGGTTATTACTTGACCATGAACTCTGCTGTCCGGAGCCAAGGCAGTTAACCAAGAGTCTACTTGTGCTATACGTTTTTGATATAGTAAATAATCTGCTATGAGTTTAGCTTGAGGGATGTCTTTAATTTTTGATAAGATGTTTTCATCAACTATTGGTTGACCAGTAGGAGTAAACTTCTTAGGTTTCCAACCAAAGTCTATTAGATATTCTCCTATCTGTTTACGTGAACCTAAATTAAACTGTTGTAATTTTCTACGGTAGAAAGGTTTATTCATACAATCATCGTATTCTTGTTCAGTTAAACCTACTCTTGAAAGACTACCATCTTTCTTCAGCTTAGGAACAACTAGTTTGTCTCTCAACAATCTAGGTTTAAATACTTTATGTACTTCGTTCTCGACCTCAAACATTTTTTCTTTTAAAGAAGCTACTAATAAACTAGCATATTGTTCATCAAATAAAAAGCCATGTTGTTCTTGACCTTTTAAAATCTTAGCTACTTGATGTTCTAACTCGATGCTTTCTAAACTAAAACCTTTACTGGTTCTCAGTAAAACTTTATAAACAGCTTCGTTTAATTCAACATCTCGACTACAGTAATCTAACATCTCAGCAGAGTAGCTATCAAAGTCAGGCTGTTCTTGTTTGGGGATGCCTAGACGATAACCCCAGTTCTGAAGACTGTGTCCGTTTTCTTGGACAGGATTAAAGAGCCGAGATAAAACTAAAGTATCTACAACTTTATTGGTAAAGGTGATGTCGTAAAGTCTTTCTAAAACAGGTATGTCGTAGCCAAGGAGGTTGTGTCCGATTAGGATATCTGCTTGTTTTAGGAGGGCGATACCCTTGTCGATGCAATCAGGTCCAAATTTATAGACCTTCTCCTCATCAAGACCCTTAGCTACGAGACACCAGACTTTATCAGGTTGAAGACCATTAGCCTCAATATCAAAAATAATTTTAGAAGGAAAGTGGCTGTTCATAATCTTTCTTGTTCATGACAAATTCGTCAAACTCTGGTTCTTCTACTTTTTCATGTAGCCTACCTGTTTCATTATCATATAGTAGGTGACATGCTAAGCCAGTATCTCCTGTGTATCTAGACTTCAACACTCTTAGTTTAGTTGTGTTGGCTTCCTCAGGGTCCTCTGCTTGTTGGTTCCTTTCTAATGCTATCACACAATCAGATAATTGTGCAATGCCTTGTGAACCTTTGAGATGCGAAAGTGAAACCTCAACACCTTGTTCGTGTCCTTTATCTCCGGAGGCTCTTCTAAGATGAGAGACTAAGAGCATACCCACTCCTGTTTCTTCGACCAGACTTCTGAGCTTATTCATTAAAGTATCAATACCTCTCCTCTCATCCCCTTCTGTTAAGACATTTACTAACATATGTAAGTGGTCTACGATAACCCATTGACATTCACAGCCGATAATAATATATCTAAGCTTAGCAAAGATATCTTCTATATCTGTAGCTCCAAGATGAGCATGAATAAAGACCCGACCTTCCTCAATAACTTCATCAAATAAAGTTTCTAACTTTTCTTGTGAATAAAGATTTCGTTTTTCATTCAGGTAAATCCTGTCGTTAGCTTCAATAGAAACAATACCATCTGCAGTACGTTGCCAGTTTTCTTCCAAGGCTACGATGCCTACGTTGTCCTTAGTATTTTTTATTATCCAGTGTTCTAATTCTCTGGTCACACTAGACTTACCAAGACCTGTTCCACCAGTAAAAGTTACTAGCTCTCCTTTCCTCAGCCCGTACAACTTATTGTTTAAGCCTTCCCAAGGATAAGGAATACTAGGTTTAACTTCTCGGTGGAGCCAGTCTTTTTTCTGTGCTGATAATTCAATGATACCGGAAGGGGTATACTGCTTAGCTTCCCAAAAGCTTTTAGTAAACTCGGTAAACTTACCTTGCTTGAGCATATCGTTAGCATCTTTGTAACCATTAGGTAAGCTCATGATTCTAACCTTGCCGGGTTTAACAATACGAGCTACCTTTTTAGCCGCCTCTTTACCTTGTTTATCATTATCAAAACAAAGGACAACCTGTTCAAAAGATTCGACAAACTCAAGAGATTCTCTGATATCTTTGACTGCACCTGATGCTCCTCTTTTTAAAGAGACTACACAATATTTACCTTCAAAGATTTGATAAGCCGCCATCGCATCGCACTCACCTTCAGTAATAGTAAGATACTTACCACCTTTGTTTCTGAATAACTGTTCACCAAACAGACCTGTATTATCAAAGGTCCCGCCAAAAGAAAATCGTTTATCGTTAACGTATCTAGTTTTGGTGCCTACGATTTCATCCCCATTAAAATAAGGATAGATGTGTTCTTGAATACCACCGGCTTTATCGGTAACTGAACGTACTCCGAATCTTTTAGCAGTGGCTTCTTTAATACCACGGTCTATTAAATCGTGGTAACTACCTTGATAGGTAGACAGAAAGGTATTAGATTCTTTAGGTTTAAGACCTTCTGGTTTTTTATAGTCAGGAAAGAAAGCATCACAACTAAAACATTTAGCCGAGCCATCTTCATTGACGGAAACTGCATCACTTGATTTGCACAAACTGCAAGGTAGGTGATACTCTACCCATGTACTTTTTGATTCCATATGCCCTCCAAAAAGTGAGGGTCCGAAGACCCTCTTACTATGAAAAATTCAAATTAATTCTCAGACGATTCTGAATCATCAGAAGCTTCCGCTTCTTCCTCTTCAACCAATGCCTCATCTGTTAGTAGAGGTCTGAGTTCCTCTTGTAACTTGTCATTGGATTTTTGTAGTGAGATTTGAAACTGGTTATTGAAAGCCATTTGACTAACATAAGCCTGTACTTGTTGTCTAACTTGTGGGTCAGATAACTTTTCAGTCTCGAAACTCTTACCGTCAAAATTGATAATCATTAAAATTCCTCGTTTGCATCTAGTAACTCATCACCATCTTGGGCTTTGTAAGGTACTAAATCAATAATCTGCACAGCTTGTAAGTCCAAGCCTTTACCACTCTTATTATTATAAGTCCAATCGTATTCTTGATACTGGACTTTAACTTTAGAGCCATTACCAACAAGAACATCAACATCGTTCTTGTCTGCATCTAGAAGTCTAGGTGCCTTTCTGACCATACCATTCGGACCATTTACTTTCCTCTTGATAACGACAGCAGGACCTTCTTCCATTTCTCGTACACTATGTCCACGTTCTGCAAAGTCTTTTGCAGTCGCTTCATCAACAACAACGTTGATGGTATACATAGGTTCAAACGTAGTATTGGGTGCTATAAGCGAAGCCCAATACGCATTACCTTCAACTATCATATAATCCTCCATTGAATAAGTTAATAGTTATGTGGGTTGTAGAGTTCCCCACCCACGAGGGGGACCATGTGACTGGATTGTGTGAAACTAATGGAGATAGACGAGGGCAAACATCACACAATGCTCTTAGATTGTTGCCTTCTATCTTCATACCTTCCATTATATCCAGTAAATATTTTTAATCAAGCTCTATCTCCATGACCTCAGCCAAGATAGGTTCGACTATGTTATAAGTATCTATATCAAAAAAGTATAGAATGTTTGCATCGGATGTAACATTGGTTTTCCAAGTTATCTTATCAGCCCTTTCAAACGTGTTCTCTATTGCTGTCTCAAACAGCTTTGCTTTTTCTTTGGTTAGTAAATAACCAATCTCGATGGGAGCTTCATCGTGTTCATCTTTAAACTCTCCGACATATCCTAAACTCATTAATGTACCTCCTTATCATTATCGTTTATTAAATATTTATTTACTTCAGCTTTGATGGCTCGTAGTGTTGCTAAAGAACCGCCACCTAACCATGTTCTACCAGTTGCTACGTCTTTGATTTCTAAAACCTCTTCGACTGAAGCAATGTCTACCATGTTATCTAAGACTTCCATCTCTGATTCACCAAAGTTTTTTAGTTCTTCTTCTTCTCCGTTAATCAATACCTTTACTAGGTAAGTTTTTGTTTTGTGCATAATGCATTAATTCCTCATATGTCTCTATCTCAGGACATTGTTTAAGCCACTTCATAACAAACTTATCTGTCATGAAGGACAGGTTAAGACGACCATCAGCAAAGACATGCGTTTGGTCAGGGATTACTTCGTGGATATTTTTAATCGTAACTTTCTTAGCTTCTTCTGGTGGTAGAATAGAATGCATCCAGTCTACTTGAATTGCTTTTACTTTCCTGCGAAGTTTTTTTATTTGCTTACCACTCATGTAATAAAATTGTTAGGGTCCTGCATTGCTACTTCTTCTTTTAAAGTCTCAATAACAAAATCTTTAAAGGCATTTTTAAATGCTTCCATATCCCAACCCCTACGAGAGTGGTAACAAAATTCATAGATAAGTTTATCGGACACCTTAAAAGAATGTCCGGTCTCTACCATACGTTCTCTAATACAATTAGGAGTAATAGCCCACATGACCAAAGCTTCATTAGCTTCTTCCCATTGGACTATAGCATCCCAATCTATTTTCTTTTTTCTACTTTCAAATCTAGTCATAATAAATAGTATAACCTTAGTTTAAAATTCTTTCTACCCAATTCTCTGCTACGTTTTCAGCATAACTTTGGGAATGTTCAAAGCATTCAACGACACGAACAAGCATCGTTTGTTTATACAGCTCAACATAGAAACCCTTTCTATTTCTAAAAATAAAAGCTTCTCTACTCTGAGGTATACCATACTGCGATACTATATCACCTATCATCAACACACCTCTCTTTCTCCACTATCTCTATAACTAAAATAGCTTTCTTTAAAATTGACATTTGTTATACCAAGTCTTGTGCCATTTCTGTAACCCTCTTCATCATACCAAACAGAGCCACAAGGCTTGTTTTTGAGTTCATCTACTTTTTCTAATACTAAGTCTCTTTGTTCTTCAGTATCACATTTGATAATAATATCGTAGGTGCATTCGTTATCCTTTTTCATTTTTATTCCTCCTTTTCTTTTCGTCAATCATCTTAGTTGATTCCCAGACTAGTAAACCTAGCATAAAGAATAAACTAAGACCAAGTAGTAGTTGTATTAATTCATTCATTATAAATCCCTACAAATAAATTTATCTTCTAAATAAAGTCGAGCTTGTATCATGTTCTTACGAAGCTCATCATAATCATCTTTAGACATGTGATAAAAAATATCACACTGGTCGAAGTCAGCTACCATATACTCCAACACATGTGTCAAAGCATGTAATAGTTCTCTTTCTTTTTTCAATTCATACATCTTAGTCCCTCAAATATTTATCAAGACCTTTAACTATTCTAATCAAAGCATCTTTTAGTTCATCTACATCTTGAGCTTCTCTAATATTTCTAGCCCAATTAGCATTATAATATTCAGTAGATTCGTTTTCCCAATCTTCTGAAAGCTCGACATATAAATCATCATGAATACTATTCAAGATTTGTTTAAATAAACCGTTAATTTCTACACGCACAATTATACCTCATCAATAATATCATTCAGTTCTTTTTGAATTACTTGAAGATAGTCGAGGTCAATAGCTAAACTAGCTATATAACCCCAATTAACTTCTTCTCTCTCTAATTCCCTATCAATATTCCATGTATGCATATCATACATTTTATCGTCAAGGTTATGTAAAGCTCCACGTTTAAACTCAATAAGCTTAAGTCTAATTTCATCTTTAGTCATCTAGTTTCTCCTCTAATTTTTCTATTCTTTCTATCAGAGTAAGAGTATCTATACGGTCAGATAAGCTCACAAGATTATTAGAAAGTCTTTCTAGTCTAGTCTCAAAAGGTTCTATCCTAGCTACTAAGTCTTCGTCTTCAATATCACTAAGTCTTGCTCGAGCATCTTCAATGTCAGCTTCCATGTCATCAAAGTTATAGTTATAAAGTTTATCTTCAACCTCACCACTAACTAGCTGTTCTATCTCATACTCAGTCTCGGATAGAACATCTCTTTTAATATTTTCTTCAACATTATCAAGTTGATTAGCTACTTTTTCTTCTACTCTCTCAATAGATTGTAAAAGCTCAGAATGCATTGTATCAATGCCAAGAAACTTTAATAAAAAGTTTTTCATAATTACCCTCCTACAGGTTTAGTTAAGTGCTAGTTCTCTTTTGAATGTCTAAACTAGCAAGAGACATACAAGTATTCAAGGTCAGAATGTTGGTTGCTCAACCCAGTCTAGGAAAGCAACTTCAATTCTTCCTTCTCATACTAGTGTTAAATTATGACTAGGGTATTTACAAGGAGACAATATGAAATATATTGATTGTGGTCTCCTGAGTTACCCTAGTCATAAACTAATACAAGGACTACTCTATATCGATGTGTAGATAATTAATATAAAGCGAATAGTCCTCGTAACTTATACTTTGATGAAGCTGACGATAGCCTGTCCTAAAGCTTCGATTATAGTAGGGGTATCAAAACCCTCTGCTTTGTAATCGAAGTTAGTAAAGGCAATCTCCATAGCTTCTGTTACTATGGCATCAAATTGTCTCTCATTTAATTTGCTTGAGACGACAACCATCTGAGCTAATTCTTCACAAAATAATTCTTTATGTGTTTCCATTATGCACTCTCCTCAAATTTATCTTCATAGAAATAGACAGTAGCTACCACACCTTTAGTCGCACAGTCTCGCACCCTAAAGTCTACATCATAAAACTCGTTATCAAGTCTTTTTAGTAATTCGTATTCAGTTAGTTTTTCCATAGTTACACCTTGTTAAGATTAGTTAAAGTAAAGACACCATCTTCAATAAGCTCTAAAACTTTCTTCTTGTTGAGGTCATAACCCCATTGTCTTAAGAAGTTATAAAGATGTTTCATAGTAGTTACTGAATAATCCCAGTAATACTCATCAAGATATACTCTACTATCGCTATCTCTTACCATAGCAATCATAGAATCATAGCTTTGAAACAGAGTAGAATTATCTGTATCTACTATTTCAAATTGATTAGGCACTGTATTGCCATTCGCATTAGTAATATTTCGTACTTTTATCATAGTTTACCTCCTGTTTGCTCTACGATATGTTTTATATTGCTGAATTAAAAACCCTTTAAAATCAACAACATAATCTGTAAAACTCTTTTGAGTTTTAAGTTCATTGTATCTGCTCTTTTCATCACAGTATGTCGCATAAGACTTCATAATAAATATATCAATCTGTCTGGTCTTCATGTTCTTGCCTGATAGTTAAACCTTTTGATTCAATAGCAGTATCACCATACAAAAAGTCAGCTATTAACATAGTCTGTCTTTCAGTAGGGGTAAAATGTTGGTTCAAGAAATACTCTTTAAGTAAGTCTTGGTCTTTAATTCTTTTCATTAGTTTGCCTCCAATTGCACTATATTAAAGCTGTCTTTACCTTCGTAATTTATCCAATCTTTAACAAATGCTGTCCAATCTAAATACCATTCTCTTGTTTCATAATCGAAGTTGTCAGTAACTCCTTCACAACCATCAGATAGAGCATAAATAATCTCTGAATCTTGTCGTAGTTTGCCATAACAAGAAACTTCATGTCCTTTATAAGTAACTATTGTTTTCATATAATCCCTCTTTCAATACAATAATCTATAACTTCATCTAACCCTTCCATTGTAGGATTAGCTTGTAATAACGATTCTAAAAAATCTGCTAATTTATTATCTTCCATTAGGTCCTCCTTACCACTCAGGGTATGCCATTAATGTTCCAGCATCATAAGGTTCACAGAACCAACCATGCTCTTTCATAAACTTATCGAACACAGGATTAACACCACCGGTGTTACACCAAGAGTCTCGATAAAAATCAAACATACTATCTGTACCATCAAATTCTGTTGGTATTACATCCCAATCTTCGCTACCATGAAACCAGATACCTTTCTCTGTTTCATCATCATAGAACTGAGCTAAAGGAACAGCTCTAGCATTTGGATAAGCTTTATTAACTAGCTCAATCATTTTGTTAACGGTCTTAATTTTTCTCATATTAAATCTCCTTTTAAAATTTAGTCGGTTTGTCTGCCGATTCCCCAACACTTTGCCACAGCTCGGTGTCGGGGTCAAGGTCTTTATTAGTGATTATCTAACTAACTCTCCTAATTAAGTATTTAGTATATTCAAAGTCTTGTTTGCTACCAATCAAAGCAACAATCTTACTGCCTTTCTTGAATAGTTTGTATAAATCACCTTTGGAAGAATAATCTTCAAAGTATTTATAGCCATCAACCCTAAGCTGATGTAAAGCTGAATCATAAGTATTAAACTTATGTAATGATAGTTTCATAAAATTCTCCTTAACTTGTTTCGACAAGTTGCCACCATTGTCGGACAGCTTTGCCGAGAAGTCAAGGTCTATATTAGAGATAATTTAATTAAACCTTTGTCACATAAGTAGACTTATTAGAAAAAATATGATAAAATCGTTTTAAGATATTAGAGATATTAAAATGCCATCAACACTTCGCCTCCTGTCCTCCCCCTTTATTAGTAAATAATAAATTATAAAGTTAAATTAATATCGCCATCAACACTTCGCCTTAAAGTACAACAACTTAATTAGTTAAACTTATTAATTAACTTGCGAAGCATAATAAGATAATGTGAGGTGGTTGGTCACCATTATTTAGAACAATTTATTTATTTTTACCCTCTAGAAATTCAGAGGGTTTTTTAGGTTTGGTTGGCTCTGGGATAAAAAAAACCCTCTGAATTTCTCCAGAGGGCTTTGAAGCTAATTTATTTAGGGTTAGCTTTAAGATATAACTTCCTAGCATCTTCATATACTTTAGGAAGTTTCTTAATAGCTTTATCAAACAATAAATTAGCTTTCTCCTTAGTGAATAAGTTAGCTTTACCAACTTTTTTATCTCTAAAGGAATTCAAAGTTGACCATACTTGTCTCTCAAGGGCAAAGTTTTTCTTACCTTTGACCCAAGAGAACTTATTAGATAAGGCTTTGAGTTGGGCATCAGTTGCCAAATCATTCGGGTTTTTAATTACATACTTTGTAGACATTATTTTACCTCCTGTAGGTAGTTTGATAAAGCATTTTGAAACTCTTTATCATTCGAAGTGACAAAGAGAACTTCAGGTAATAACGATTTCACAACCTCAAGAGCTTGTGTTTTAGATACAGTTTCAACAGCTGAATGAGCTGTATGAATATGCGTAATGCATTGTGCCATAATTGCCTCCTTTTAAGTTTTAATGACGGATAAAGCTATTTACATCTCTGAATACTTGGAAGAGATGTGTTAAAATACTTTAGGAGACATTTAAAACATTAAAAGGAGAATGCAATTATGAGGACGATGTGTTGCCATATTCATAGCTCATTCAGGTGGGGAAACTTCTAAAATGCAACTCTGGTGTGCATCGTTATCTGAAGTTCTTTGTCACTTAGAAATAAGGGCTTTCAAAATGCATCAAACTAACACAGGATAAAAGACCTACAAAGTATTATTTAAAACCTTGATTTCAACTGTGGTCAACCCTGCCTTCTTAGTTCTCTTGGCAAAGGTGAAGACTTTCCAGAGAGACAAGTACAACTTTGAAGCCTGTGATAAATAAGATAAAGGTAACTCACTAAGGAGGAAACTTTAGAAGCTTTGATGAATATTCTGTAACTTAATAACCTATATAGATGCTAGGAAGTCATAAACTAGTTGCTAACATCTACATAAGCTTCAAAGTTTCTGGGGTTAAATTGTCTAGGGGTAGGCAGGTGACCACCCCACCCACCGTGTATATATATGTAATGGTCGCACATAAATAGCTAAAAGTACTGTAAACCAGCCGGACAATAAAGTTTATAAATTATATTAAAGCAGTATTTAATTTTTGGCACCCTATGGGGTTTGGTAGGTCTCTAAAGACTATATAAAGTTGGTGGTTATCTAGGTATTCAACCGACCCAACCAGTAACCTTCATTATATAGTTGAGATTAAGATTTGTCAAGCTTTTTCTTGACAATGATTAAATCTATCCCTATAATAAAAACCATGAGTATTCTTCCGGCTGAGAAAAAGAATAGACAGTTAACTGAAAAGCAACAAAAGTTTTTAGATGCTTTGGTTGTTCATAATGGTAACCCTAAGGTTGCTGCTGAAGTTGCTGGTTATTCTGGTAATTATTATCAAGTATTAAAGGCTTTAAAAGATGAAGTTATTAATTTAGCTGAGGATGTGTTAGTACAACATGCTCCTCGTGCTGCTTTTAAGTTAGTTGAGGTTATGGAATCAGATAAACCTATAGCTCAAGCTAATAATAAACTTCAAGCTGCTCAGACTTTATTAGATAGAGTTGGGATTGCTAAGACTGATACTTTAAATGTTAATCATCAGGCTAGTAATGGTATCTTTATTATGCCTGATAAAAAAGAAATTATCGTAGAAGCAACTAAATATGAAGATATTCCTGACTGAAGTAGATAATATTGTTGAAGATAAAAGATTTATAGGTCCTTATATTAAGGCTGAGTCTTTTGAAGAAGCAGAAAAGATTGCTTATGAGCATGAATTAATTCTAGTAGGAGAGATTCATGAGTTGTTATTAGAGGAAGAAGTACAAAGAAAGGTTATACATTAATGAGTAAGAAAGATTCTAGACTAGCACGAGCAGGAGTTTCAGGTTACAATAAACCTAAACGAACTCCAAGCCATCCTAAGAAGTCACATATTGTGGTAGCTAAGGAAGGTAGTAAAGTAAAAACAATTCGTTTTGGTCAGAAAGGAGCTAAGACCGCAGGTAAACCCAAGCCCGGTGAATCGGCTCGTATGAAAGCTAAAAGAAAATCTTTTAAAGCTAGACATGCCAAGAATATTAAAAGGGGTAAAATGTCAGCAGCTTATTGGGCTGACAAAGTTAAATGGTAGAAAAATTATGGAATTAGTAATAGTATTAGTAGTAGTCGTAGCTCTTGGAGTTGTAGCTTTAAAACCAGAAGTGGTGCAAAAAGCTAAAGACTGGGTACTAACAAAAATTAAAAAGTAAGATGCCTCAATTAGGTGATAACGATAGACCCTTGACTATGAAGTCAGGTACTATGGCGGGTAAAGGTTCTAAGCCTAGACCCGGTGTTTATACTGATAAGTACAGGGATGAATTTGATAGGATATTTAAACATGCCAAAGAAAACAGTAAAGAAAAAAAGTAAGTCTCGAGTCAACCAAGCTGGTAATTATACCCAGCCCGGTATGCGTAAGAGGCTATTCGAGAAGATAAAGGCTGGTTCTAAGGGAGGTAAACCCGGTCAATGGTCTGCTCGAAAAGCCCAGCTTTTAGCAAAAGAATACAAAGCCAAAGGCGGTGGCTATAAATAATGGCATTAAAAAAATCTCAAAAGAGTTTAAAACGTTGGTCCAAACAAAAATGGACTACAGCTAGTGGTAAGAAGTCTTCTGAAACAGGAGAAGTCTATGCACCTAAAGCTACAATAAAAAAATTAAAGTCAACTGCTGCTGGTCGTAGAAAACTAGCCGCAGCAAATAAAAAGAAAAGAGCAGCAACTGCTAAAGGTAAGCAACATGCAAAGCATGGTTTACATAAAGGCAAGAAGCGATGATGTTACCAGACGGTTATATTAGAAGAAAAACTTCAACTATCCCTTTTGGTTATGAGTTGTCAGATATTAAAGGTTATCTTAAACCAATTGAATCTGAGTTAAAAAACTTACAAGAAGTTTCTGATATGGTTGCTAAAGAACAAATAAGTTTAGGAGTAGCTGTTGATTGGCTCGAGGAAACTACAGAACGTAGAATTTCTAAAATGGGTTTGAAGAAACATATAGATAAACTTTATGGCACAAGACAAGAAAGATTGGGAAGTTAATCCTCAGAATTACTTGACAAATCCTGATGGTAGCTTTATAATAAAGAAGGATGGTACTCCACGTAAAAAAGGTGGTAGACCACAAGGAGCAGGTAATAAAACACCTGACTCTTTAACGTTACAAAAGAAATTAACTAAAAAGTTAAAAACAAAAAAAGCTAACGTTCAAAAATTAAAAAAGAAATTAACAAGGGCAGAGAAGTCCTTAACAGAACAAAAGAAGATATTAACTGAAAATGTTCTAACAGAATCAGAAGCTAGTAAGCTACCTGATATTGTTCAAGAGCATTTAGATAAGACAGGTTCTCATGTGGCTTTTATGCCTAATGAAGGACCACAAACAGATTTTTTAGCTGCACCTGAAAAGGATGTCCTTTATGGAGGAGCAGCTGGTGGTGGTAAAAGTTTTGCTATGCTGATTGACCCACTGCGGTATTGTCATAAGAAAGCACATAGAGCTTTAATTCTTAGACGAACAATGCCAGAGCTTCGAGAGCTGATAGATAAATCCCGAGAGATATATCCTCAAGCTTTCAAAGGAGCTAAGTTCAAGGAAGTAGAAAAAGTTTGGTATTTTCCAAGCGGAGCTAAAGTAGAGTTTGGATTCTTAGAAAAAGAATCAGATGTTTATAGATATCAAGGTCAAGCTTATAGTTGGATAGGATTTGATGAGATTACTCATTTACCTACCGAGTTTGGTTGGAACTATTTAGCATCTCGTTTAAGAACAACAGACCCTAGTATAGAAACGTATTTGCGATGTACAGCTAACCCGGGAGGCACAGGTGCTAACTGGGTAAAAAAACGTTATGTTGAAAAAGCTGAACACAATACTACTTTTGTTGGTGGTGATGGTTTAACTAGAAAGTTTATTCCAGCTAAATTATCCGACAACCCTTTCCTTGCTGAAGACGGTAAGTACGAACAAATGTTGATGTCCTTACCGGCAACGCAAAGAAAGCAACTACTTGAAGGAAACTGGGATGTCGCAGAAGGTGCAGCCTTTACTGAATTTGATATTGATTTACATGTTGTACCACCATTTGAAATACCAGCTTGGTGGGAAAGAGTAAAAGCAATTGACTATGGCTACTCTTCCGAATCATGTTGCTTATGGGGAGTTGTTGACCCTGATGACAAAACACTACTAATTTATAGAGAATTGTATCAGAAAGGTTTAACAGGGGAAGCACTTTCGCAACGTATTCATGATATGGAAGAATATGAGCCACGTTCGATACCGGGAGTACTAGATACTTCCGCATGGGCGAAAACAGGTTATACTGGTCCTACTATTGGTGAAATGTTAATAAAAGCAGGACATAAGCTCAGAAGAGCTGATAAAAATAGAGTTGCTGGAAAAGTACAAATACATGAGTATTTAAAAACTACACCTTCAGGCAGACCTAGGTTGCAGATTTTTAATAACTGTGTAAACTTAGTTAGAGAGCTACAGAGTTTACCTTTATCAAAAAGTAATCCTGAGGATGTAGATACTCACGCATCAGACCATGCGTATGATGCTTTAAGGTATATGATTATGAGCAGACCAAAACTTGATAATCCATTTCAAAGAATGGCAAGAATAAAAAGCTCACATCAGTTTGACCCAGCAGACTCAACATTTGGATATTAATGGCAGAAGATACAACAAATAATACTTTTTTAAACGCAGACTACATGTATGAGGATGTAGAAGGGGAAGCCGGAAAAAAGCTTAACCTTATTGAAGACCAAAAACTTAATCTAGTAGGACTTATTCAAAGTCGTTTTGGTGTGGCAGAAGATGCTAGAGACTCTGATGAAAGACGTTGGTTAGAAGCTTACGAAAACTATAGAGGTCTTTATGGTAAACGTGTTAAATTTAGAGAATCAGAAAAGTCTCGTATCTTTATTAAAATTACCAAGACTAAAGTCTTAGCAGCTTTTGGTCAATTAGTCGATGTTTTATTTGGCACAGGTAAATTTCCAATTGGTATTAGTGAAACAAAAGTACCAGAAGGCGAAAAAGAAGATGCTCATTTAGATTTTCAAAATCCTCAACCGGGCATTGAAATGTCTCAACCAACTCCAGATGAAATTGGTAACTTAATAGGTGGACCTTTTGATTTAGGCTATGAAGGTGACGGTAAAGTTTTAAAACCCGGAGCTACTTTTGGTGATGGTATGTTTAATGAAACTGAAACATCATTAGAAGATAAAGCAGAACAACTAGGTATTTTACAAGAAGGTTTAAGTCCAGACCCACAAAAACCAGAAATATCTCCAGCTCAGAAAGCTGCGAGAAGAATGGAAAAACTTATTCATGACCAAATAGATGAATCTAATGGTTCAGCTGAAATGAGAAGTGCTTTACTTGAAGCAGCTCTTTTAGGTACTGGTATTATTAAAGGTCCTTTTAATTTTAATAAAACTTTAAATAACTGGACCATGAATGATATGGGAGAACGAGAATATTCTCCTGTGCAAGTTAGAGTACCAAGAATAGAATTTGTTAGTTGTTGGGATTTTTATCCAGACCCCGGTGCTACTAATATTAATGAATGCGAGTATGTTATTCATAGACATCGCATGAATACTTCTCAGTTAAGAAACTTAAAGAACATGCCTTACTTTGATAAGGAAAGCATTAGGGAAGTTATCCAAGATGGACCTAATTACATCGAAAAAGATTTTGAAAATCAAATTAAAGATGATTACAGTCCAGAAGAAGAGTATTCTAATGCTTTTGAAGTTATAGAATACTGGGGTATTATGGATGCTCAGTATGCTAGAGAAGTAGGTATTGAGTTAGAAGAAGACGTTGATGACTTAGATGAGGTGCAGATTAATGCATGGGTCTGTGGTAACAAGCTACTAAGAGCTGTGATAAATCCATTTACTCCATACAGAATACCTTATCATGCTTTCCCTTACGAAAGAAACCCATATAATTTTTATGGTGTCGGAGTAGCTGAAAACATGAATGATTCTCAACAAATTATGAATGGTCATGCTCGAATGGCTATTGATAACTTAGCTTTATCTGGTTCATTAGTATTTGATATTGACGAGTCAGCTTTAGTAGCCGGACAAAACATGGACATTTATCCCGGTAAGATATTTAGAAGACAAGCAGGTATGCCGGGACAAGCAATATATGGTTTAAAGTTTCCAAACACTGCACCTGAAAACATGATGATGTTTGATAGGTTTAGACAACTTGCTGACGAACAAACAGGTATACCTTCATATTCACATGGACAAACAGGTGTACAAAGCATGACCAGAACAGCTTCAGGTATGTCAATGTTACTAGGAGCAGCTACATTAAACATCAAAACAGTCGTTAAAAACTTAGACGACTTTTTATTAAAACCTTTAGGCGAAGCATACTTCGCATGGAACATGCAGTTCTTTGAAGGTGGCTTAGATGTAAAAGGTGATTTAGAAGTTAAAGCAACAGGTACTAATAGCTTGATGCAGAAAGAAGTTAGAAGTCAAAGACTTACTATGTTCTTACAAACTGCACAAAGTCCAGCTATTGCTCCTTTTGTTAAAATTTCTAAATTGGTTAGTGAACTTGCCTATAGCTTGGATTTAGACCCAGATGAAATTCTGAACGACCCTGAAGAAGCAGCTATGATGGCACAAATAATAGGAATGCAAAATGTTAGACAAGAACTTAGCGAAGAAGCTCAATCTACTGGTGAACAATCTGGAAGTATGGGAGTCCCTCAAGGAACACCTCAACAACCAACGCAACTTGGACCTACAGGCACTGGTGGTGGCAACATCGGAATTGGAAATGTACCGGTTGCAGGGGAAGATTCGTTTAGTGGGACAATTGGAGCAGCTCAGGGACCAAGTGCAGGAAGCCCTGAATAGAACAGAGGAGAGTTAAATGGCTTTATTAGGAAAACAAAAAGATTTAGATAAGAACAAAGATGGTGAAATTTCAGGTGAAGACTTTGCTATGTTAAGAGAACAAAGAATGAGTGGTGGTTTACTAGATGATGACATGATGAGAGTCGGTTATAATAACGGTGAACTTGTTGGACCTAAAGAAATGGAATATCCAAATTTTGGTTTTAATGAAGATTATATTAATAAAGAGATTGCAAACGGAATTATTACACATTCAAAACATATGGCAAAGTATTCAGAAAAATATAGTAATCCTGAAGAAAGGGAAAATTATATAAATGAACATATAACTGAGGTAGCTAAAAATTTAAAAAGAGCTGGAAATCTTAATGAAGAAACTATGAGGTCTGAATTTAAGAAACAATTAAGTGTTTATAATTTAGGTCAAGATAAAGAAAGAGAACCAATGATTTTTGGTGGCTTAGCAAAAGCAGCTGCTAAGCAAATATCAAAAGTATTTAAACCAAAAAGAGATACTAAAAAATATTGGGATGGTTTAAGAAAAGATTATTTAGAATTGACTGAAGATGAAAAATCTTCTTTATCTAAAAAATTTTATGAAAGTATGGAAGAAAATTCAAAAGTTAAATTATCAGACAAAGAATTTGATATGTTAATGTGGAATGAAGTAGGTGATGGCTCAACTGATTACAAACCATTTTATCAAATGCCAGAAGAATATTTAATTGAAAAAGGATTTTATAGAGAACAAAAAGCTGAAGGTGGCGAAATGTTACCTGATGAACAAATGGAACAAAATTTTGTAGACTTTGTGATGAGTGAAGCTTTATCACCCGAAGAAAAGTCTATGTTAGAAGAACAACTAGAAGCTAACCCTGAGTTAAGCATTATGTTTGACAAAGTGGTTGAAACAGCTTCTGAGTTTACTGGAGCCGGTCCTGTTGAAGGTCCGGGGACAGGCACTTCAGATGATATACCTGCAAGGTTATCAGATGGAGAATTTGTCTTTACTGCCAAAGCAGTTGAGCAGATTGGTGCAGACAACCTCATGCAAATGATGAAAGATGCCGAAGCTGCTCATGATGCTGGTGGTGAAAGAGAAGCTATGCAAGAAGGTGGTATGCCCTCTAATACTGAAAAAGTTGAAGTCGAATATACTATTAATCGTCCTGCCGATGCTGCTGTATCTGGAGTTACTCCGTTACTAGCAGAGCAAGAGCAAGAAGATATGATGGATGAAGAAATCAAAAAAAGTATGTTAGGTCTTACCCCTTATGTGCGTAGTTAAAGATTAACCGAAAGGCGACCTTTGCAAGACAAGCCCTGCCCGTACAGCAGCTACCTTGTAAGAATGCTTAGCACTGAATAGGAGAAAATGATGGCTAAAGAAGATAAGGCTAATCCTTATAATATGAATAAGAGTTGGCACAACGTAGAAGAAAAAGAATTTGTTTCTGCAGAACAGTTATATTTTCCAGACCCTAATTCTGAGACTGAAGAAGTTGAAGAAGAAGTTATGGAAGAAGAACAAGTTGAAGCAAAAACAGAGGAAAACAAACCCTACAAGCGACCCAACTATAAAAAACGTTATGACGATTTAAAACGACATTATGATAGTAAGCTTAGTGAGTTTAAACAGAGAGAGCAAGAGTTAGTAACTCAAGCTCAAGAAGGACAACCAAAATATAGTCCACCTAAATCTGAAGAAGAACTAGCAGAGTTTAAGAAAAAATATCCTGATGTTTACGATGTAGTAGAAACTGTTGCTAATATGCAAAGCGAAAGCAAAGCAAAAGGACTTGAAGAAAAAATTAAATTACTTCGAGAACGTGAGCAAGAGTTAGTAAGATTAGATGCTGAGAAAGAACTCAAGTCAAGACATCCTGATTTTGATGATATCAGAAACAGTGATGATTTTCATGATTGGGCTAAGTCTCAACCTGAGTCAATACAAAACTGGATTTATAAAAATACAGGAGACCCAGAAGCAGCTAGTCGAGCATTAGATTTATTTAAATCTGATTTAGGAATTAGTAAAAATAAAAAGCCATCGGCAGGTTCCAAACCTAAAGTTTCGGCAGCCGACATAGTAACTGCAAAGACTACTAATGTTGAACCGAAACAAGCTAAAGTTTGGAGCGAAAAGGAGATTCTAGGTTTATCTCCAGCTGAGTTTGATAGACTTGAAAAAGAAATCGACAAAGCTTGGGATGAGGGTAGAATCAGTAGATAAATTAATTTTAACCCAAGAGGAGTAAAAAATGGCACAGTATTTTGAACCAAGTCCAGATACAAACGCAAACTTTGGTAACTCCGTAGCCGGTCAAACTAATAGTTTCTTCCTGCCTTCTATATACTCTGCAAAAGTTTTAAACTTTTTCAGAAAGGCATCAGTTGTAGAAGCTATTACAAATACTGACTACTCCGGAGAAATCAATGCATATGGTGATTCCGTAAAAATCATCAAAGAACCAGTAATCTCTGTCTCTGATTATACTAGAGGTAGTGACACTACTGCGACAAAATTAACAGACCAAGAACTAACTTTGGTTGTTGATTCAGCAAAAGCTTTTAAATTCATCGTTGATGATATAGAAGCAAACATGTCACATGTAAACTTTAAAGAAGTGGCAACATCTTCAGCAGCTTATGCTTTAAGAGATTCTTTCGATTCAGCAGTAATTGAAAGTATGTTCTCAGGATGTTCTGCTTCTACACCTAACCATATATTAGGTGCAGACCATGCTGACAAATTAGGTGCTGGAGTCTTTGACGGAACAGGTGGTGTAGACTTAGGTCTATCTGGTGAAACAGACCCACTAGACCTTATGGCTAGAATGGCAAGACTACTTGACGAGCAAAATGTACCTGAAGAAGGTAGATGGTTCGTTGCAGGTCCTGATTTCTACGAGCAGCTAGGTCAGTCTGGTTCTAAGTTACTTTCAGTAGACTTTAACGCAGGTCAAGGCTCAATCAGAAATGGTTTAGTCTCTAGCGGTAAACTAAGAGGATTCTCAATGTACAAATCAAATAACATTGCAGCAACTTCTAATGCTACTGGTAAAGTCCTTGCTGGACACATGTCTTCAACTGCAACAGCTCAAACAATCATCTCAACTGAGGTCTTAAGAGACCCAAGTTCATTTGGTGATATTGTTAGAGGATTGCACGTTTATGGAGCAAAAGTATTGAGAGATGAAGCATTAGTTTCAGCTTTCTATCACATTGACTAATAGTTGATATTCGGGAGGCTCTTCGGAGCCTTCCATTTTTAAGGAGAAATTATGAAAAAGAAAAGAGAAATGTATTCATACGGTGGTATGGAAAAGAAAAAAATGATGCATGGTGGTAGAGTTAATTATGCTCATGGTGGTAAAGCACATAAATCTGTACAAGACATGGAAAGAGCTTGTAAAAAAATGGCAGGTTCTAATTACCACGATGAAGGTTAAAGCACCTAAAGGTTATCACTGGATGAAAGCTGGTAAATCTTACAAGCTTATGAAACATTCAGGCAAGTTTGTTCCTCATAAAGGAGCAAGTATGTCAGCAAACTTTGAAATACAAAAAAACATAAAAAATAATGGCAACAACATATTTAGATATTACTAATGAAGTCTTAAGAGAGCTTAATGAAGTTCCTTTAACTTCTTCAACTTTTGGTAGTGCAAAAGGTTTACAAGCTTTTGTTAAAGATACAGTCAATAAAGCAATCTTTGATATTGCTAATGAAGAACCTCAACTACCTTTTTTTGCTGCTGGACTCAGTGGAGCTTCTGACCCCTTTTATGGTAATGTTACAGTAGCAACCACAGCTGGAACTAGATGGTATGTTTTAAAATCTGGTAGTTCTAGTATTACCACAGACTATGCTTCAATAGATTGGGATGATTTTTATCTGACAACTATTGGGGTAAGTGGTGAATCAGCTCCGTATGTCTCACAAGGTTTAAAGTTTTTAAACAATGCAGATTGGAAAAGATATTATCGAGATAGTGAAAATGCTGATGATGCAGACACACAAGGTTATGGAGAACCTAGACACGTTATTAAATCTCCAGACAATAGAAAATTTGGACTAAGTCCTATACCTGATAAAGTTTACAATGTGCATTTTTATGCTTACGTTAAACCGACAGCCTTATCAGCACATGGCGACACAGTAGTCCTCCCAGAACAATATACAAATGTTATTACTTCTAGGGTTAGATATTATGTATGGCAGTTTAAAGAGTCACCTCAACAAGCTGCTTTTGCTTTAGATGATTATAAGAAAGCAATGAAACGTATGAAGTCTAATTTAATTAACCCAACACCTAGGGCAATGACAGACGACAGAACATATTTTTAATTCATGGCACGTTCTCAACCTTATACAGTTGCATGTGATGGTGGTCTTGTAACCTCATCAAACTCTATTGATTTATTAAAAACCCCGGGAGTAGCAACAAGATTACAAAACTTTGAAGTCTCTATTGAAGGTGGCTATCGCAGAATTAATGGCTATACAAAATATAAAGTTGGTGATGTTACACCTTCTTATCCTGCAGGAAGCCCTGCTACTATTTTAGGAGTTTTTCCTTATGCTGATGGAGTTATTGCTTGTGTTAGTGATGATATTTACTTTAGTAATGATGGAGCTAATTGGTTACAGATAAATCGAAGTTCAGTTTCAGGTAGTGGTGATAACTATACAGACTTTACAGGTCGTAGTGTTTTAAATAGAACTAATCAAGGTCAATGTGCTTTTGCTTTAGCTGAAGGTGCAACATTTAATTACGGTGAACTATTTATAGCTGACGGAGCTAATAAAATTTATAGCTTTCGTATGGAAGGCACAGGTAACTTAAATACTAGAACATTCTTTGCTGCAGAAATTAATGTTACAAATAATAAAGCAGTTAAATTTATTACTGTGCATGATAGTAGATTAGTAGCAGCAGGAGTTGCTGATAATTTAAACACAGTATTCTTTTCTGGTTTAAATGATTTTGATAATTTTTCTTCTGGTGGTAGTAATACTTTAGCTGACCAAATAGTAGGTATTAAAGGTTTCCGTGAAGATTTAATTTTATTTTGTGAAAACAGTATTCACAAACACATTAACATAGGTTTAGGTTTAAATGCTGGAGAAAGAGTAGACCCGATTACAGATAACGTAGGTTGCTTAAGTGGTTACAGTATTCAAGAAATTGGCGGTGATTTAATATTTTTAGCACCAGACGGTATCAGAACTGTAGCTGGTACAGCAAGAATTGGTGACGTTGAGTTAGGTACTATCTCAAAACAAATACAACCTATACTTAGTGAATTAGCTAGAAATGTTGATGAATATACTATTACTAGTTTAGTTATCAGAGAAAAGTCACAATATCGTTTGTATTATTCTAATCCTTTATCAGTTAATTCAGCTCAAGAAGGCATTATAGGTACACTAAGACCAAACGGTTTTCAATGGTCTGAGACTAAAGGTTTGGAAGTAACTGACGTTAATTCAAACTTTGACCAAAATGGTGTTGAAGTTTACTATCATGGTGATACTAATGGCTATGTTTATACACATGATGTTGGTCATAGTTTTGATGGTACTAACATAAATGCTATATATGAAACACCAGATTATGATTATGGTGACTTTGGTACTCTAAAAACTTTGCATTATATTAAAATGTCCATTACTCCAGAAGGTAATGTGCAGCCAACACTAACAGTTAAGTTTGATTTTGGTAATCTTGATATACCACAACCAGATAGTATTTTATTAGACTCAGTACCAGCACCGTCAACATTCAGTAATTCGGTATTTGGCTCAGCAATATTTGGAGCAGCAGAGCAACCACTAGTTAGAGAATCACTAGTAGGTAGCGGACACAGTAACAATTTTAGATTCTCAAGTAATGATTCAAACGCACCTTATATTGTGAATGGATTTTATGTAGATTACATACCTTCAGGCAGGAGATAAAACATGGCAGGATATATTCGACAAAGTACATTTAGTGATGGCGATACCATTACCGCAGCATTATTCAATAATGAATATGACCAGTTATTAACAGTATTTAGTAATACTTCAGGACACAAACACGATGGTACAGCTGCTGAAGGTCCAGTCATAGGTTTAATAGGTGATGCTGGAGTAGTAACACCCCTCAACAAAGTCTTAATAGATACTATTAATGACCACATAGAATTTTGGATAGATGATTCAAGTAGTTCAGTACAACAACTTTATATTGCAAACGGTGCAATAGTTCCTACTTTAACTAATGATATAGATTTAGGTACTTCTTCTCTACAATTTAAAGATTTATATATAGACGGCACAGCTAACATAGATAGCTTAGTAGCCGACACTGCAGATATTAATGGTGGCTCAATAGACGGTGTAGTCATTGGAGCTAACTCAGCAGCAGCCGGTACCTTTACGACAGTAACTACGACAAGCAACGTTGTTGTCGGTGGTAACCTAACTGTCTCTGGCACAACAACTACAGTCAACAGTAACGAAGTTAATATCGGTGATAACATCATTGTCCTTAATTCAGATGAGACAGGAACACCATCACAGAATGGTGGGATTGAAATAGAACGAGGTACGTCAACTAATGTCTCACTACTATGGAATGAAACTAATGACTATTGGACATTTGGTAGTAACCACCTAAACTTCCCAGACAACTCCAAAGCCTACTTTGGTACTGGTAATGATTTAGAGATTTATCACGATGGTAGTCATAGTAGATTAAAAGAAACAGGCACAGGTAATTTTTATTTTGATGTTTCAAATTCTTTATTTATAAGAAGAAATGATACATCTGCATTGATGGCATCATTTGAAACAGGTACTGCTAAATTATATTTTGACAACTCTTTAAAACTAACCACAGCTAGTGGTGGAGTTACTATCACAGGCACAGCAACAGCAACAGCTTTTTCAGGACCTTTAACAGGTAATGTCACAGGAGATGTGACTGGTAATGTTTCAGGAAATCTAACAGGCTCTGTTTTAACTGCAGCCCAAACAAATATCACAAGTCTTGGTACTCTATCAAGCTTAGCAGTCTCTGGTGCAATCACAGCTTCAAGTACTATTGCAAGTAACAATATAACCATAACAGACGATGTGCCAAAAATTACTTTTACTGATAGTGACACTAGCACTTCTGCAAGTATTTCTTCAAACAGCAGTCATTTAACATATACCACAGCTGCAGCAAGTAGAGACCATATATTCAAACAAGACACAACAGAACGCATGAGATTAACTGATGTGGGTCTTGGTATTGGAACTACTTCGCCAAGTGAAATACTTCATTTAACACACGCAACAAGTAGTAGGGCAAGATTTGTTAGCACTGATGGTGCTAATAGAAGCATGTTGGTGGGAGTTAATTCATCTGACGGTGGTGAAGTTAGAGTTGCAACAGCTCATGGTTTAAAGTTTTACACAAATGATGTTGAAAGAATGTCAATAGCTTCTGGTGGTGATGTTACTATAGCAAATAATCTAACAGTCACCGGTAACGCAACTATCAACGGTAATCTAACCTTTGGTAATGCTAATACCGACACAGTTTCTTTCGGAGCTGATATAGATTCAAACATTATACCAGACGATGACAATACTTATGACCTCGGCAGTTCTTCACAGGAATGGAAAGACTTATACATAGATGGTGTGGTATATGCCGACCAAATAGACCTAGGCGACAACGAAAAGATTAGACTAGGTGCTAGTCAAGATTTAGAAATATATCACGATGGGTCTAATAGTTATATCTGGGAAAAAGGTACAGGTAACTTAATAGTTCGTGGTACTGAATTTAGACTGCAAGATAGCTCTGCTAATACAATGCTAATTGCAAATTCAGGTGGTGGTGTTGGTGTTTATCATAATGCATCACAAAAACTAGCCACAACCTCAACAGGTATAGATGTTACTGGTGCATTAGCAGTCAATTCAGGCACAACAGACACAGCAGCAACTTTTACTAGTTCAGATGCAGCAGTAGCAGTAAACTTTGTAGCTTCTGATAATTCTATGCAGATAGCCACATCAGGCACAGATGGGATTATAAAAAATAATGGAGCTGGTAACTTTAGGTTGTTCAATAATGGTGCTGAAAGACTACGAATAGACAGCTCAGGCAACGTCGGCATCGGAACGAGTTCGCCAAGTCGTAAATTACACATTAATGGTGGCACAGCAAACTTTGTTGCTAAATTTGAATCAACTGATGGTATAGGTGGTATTTTAGTTGCCGATAACTCTACAACTGTTGACTTAGCTGTAGCAGCAGAAGGTAATAATTTATCTTTCTATAACAACTCTGAACGCATGAGAATAGCCAGCGATGGTTCTTTATTTTTAAATCACACTAATAGTTGGGAAAGTCTAGGAACTATTGTTCTTAAACAAAAAGCTGATGACAGAGGTCTTGGTATTGTTGATGATGCAGGGCAAAATGCATTTCAAATTATAAATAATGGCTCTGTTGCAGGTATAAAATATAATGTAGATAATCCTATTACATTTTCACAAAGCTCTGGCGAGAGAATGCGTATCAATGGTATAGGCAACGTCGGCATCGGAACAAGTTCGCCAAGTGCTAATCTTCATGTTTTATCTTCAGGTAATGGTGAAATAGAAGTAGAAAGAGCTAGTGGTGCTTTGATTAATTTACAAGCACAATCTGCTAGAGGTGTTATAGGCACAGACTCAAACCATGAACTACAATTCAAAACTAATAGTTCCAGCAGAATGACCATTAATACCTCAGGCAACGTCGGCATCGGCACGAGTTCGCCAAGTGAGAAACTTCATATTGTAGATACAAGTAATCCAGCATCAACTACAGGTTCAGTAATCATAGAAGGTCGTAGAGATGGTACTGCTAACTTAATGGAATTAAGAGCAAGA
>Ga0181394_1000113_pt1 | contig 31601 bp, 48 predicted proteins | sample 17SPOviralmetaG_FD_130123 | JGI IMG/M metagenome (GOLD analysis project Ga0181394, IMG submission 130123) | Marine viral communities from the oligotrophic San Pedro Time Series (SPOT) site, San Pedro Channel, CA, USA - 17 SPOT_SRF_2010-11-23 | ecosystem: Environmental > Aquatic > Marine > Strait...
TGCATTGTTCATGTTAGTTCCTGCATTTTGTTCTTCAGAGTTAGTTAAACCATCTCCGTCCCAATCAGCCCCACCATCGGAGGGGTCCAATGGGTCAGAACCATCGGCGGTGACTATACCTGCACTCATAGCAAGCATAATAGCGGTCAAAATTGTAAGCATCGTATTTTTGAATTTGTTATTTTCTTTCATAGTAATCTGTTCCATTAAAGTTTGTTCATAGGGAACCCGCTGTTCCCTCTACTAAAAGATAGTGTTTTACTCCTATTTAAGATTTCGCTCCCTGCGAACCCTATTGCATCAATCGGTAATCAGCACATATTATTGTTCTTCATCAAAATATTCGTCTATAAAATCATCAATTTGATTTTCTAAATTTTCAATTCTTTGTTGTATATGATTATTCTGGGTCTGCAACTGTCTTTTTACAACCATGCCTTCTTGGGTGTTAGGACACTCTGTAATAAGATGTTGTATTTCCAAAAAGAGATTGAGTAAAAAGGAATAATCCTGTGAGTGGTCTGCTTCTGATTGTTGAATCCATTTTATTAAGATTAGGGCTTCCTCTAACTTGTCCATATTTTGTTGTAATTTCTTTAACTATTTGAACTTAGTCGTGATTACAAGGAGTGCGCTAACTCAAATGCTTTAGCATTATCGGAAGGATAGTGGAGTCCTACACTTACACGAGCATGGGCAATTCTGCGGGCTATTCGGTAAAAAGATAGGGTGTGCAAGGGGTATTTCTTAGAAAGGTGTAGGGCGATTAAGTATGATTGAAATGTGTGTCCTGATGGGTAAGCAGGAGTTTTTGCTGTTTCTGATGGTTCGGGAATTATTTGGGAATTAACTTGTGCGGGTCGGGGTCTATTGTAATAGGTTTTGTGAGCCATGACCAATGGAAAAGAATCCTTAATAATTTCTGCTAATTTTTCAGGGTCATATTTTAAATTATGATTTTCTAAATATTGGATAAATGCTGCACGAGGAGATTCATCGGTGAGTAAAAAATATTCCTTGTCAGGAGTTTTCATGGCTTGAAGCACAGATTTAGATTCCTGATAAGAATCTGGGTGGAATTGAGGCTTAGGCTCTGGTGTGGATAAATACCTATCGTTCACGATTACGACCCCAAATGTAATCTTTTCCTTTTTTTCTCCAATAGCCTGACTTTTTGCGGGCATTTTTATCGGGTTTAAAACGATTTAGATTATGGCGGGTAAGTGGGGCCTCAAATGAATCTACTGGCTCCAAAGCAATGTATCCGAAATTGCCCACCAAGAAACATTGTCCTGTTTCGGGGTCGCAAACCACATCAGAAACACTGGTGGAGCGATAGCCATCAGAAGAACTTCCTAAATTGGAAATTGTAGTGGAATTTTTATGCCACGAATCAGAAATATTCTGGGTAATAGAAAAGGGTGCATAACCGCCTAATACTTCGGCTACTAATTCATATTGGCTCAAATCTACTTTTTCTCCTGCATTTCCGCTCATAAAAGCCCGAACATGATTTTCAGGTAAATCTTCTATGGGGTGGTGATAAATCAACCAAGAATCTGCATCTGGAAGTTCTGCTTTATCTCCTACTGTGAATTTTTGGGTGGTGTTTTCGGCCTCAAATACTACTTCATCAAAATCAGAACTTTCCACTTCTAAAGCAAAAGAAACATTCAAGATTCGGTCGCTGGGATTAAATTCGGACTCAAAATGAACCAATTCTCCATATTTTTCCATAACTGATTCCATATCAGAAATGAAATCGTTATAATTTTCCTCGGCTCCAAATGATAAATTTCGGGAATCGGCTAAAGGTTGGGCGCATCCTCCATCACAAGCCCAGATTTCTCCTACTAATTGGTCGTCTTCATCATACAGTCCAAAGGCTTGAGGAGATTCATCGCCACACAACTGACATATTTTCGGAAGTTCTGTGATTTCCAATGGTGGGGGTGCGGGGGAGGTTCGTGCTCTTTCTAAGGCTTGGGCTAATTGTCCTTCTGGGTCACCGCCCCAATTTTCTGCCTCAAAATCTTCCGAAGAGTCGTCCTCAAAATCTCTAATTGCTTGAACTGCCTTGCGATTGTTGTTGATAATTGCTTGAACTATTTGTCTTATTTCAGAATTAGAATCTTTTTGGAGTTGGTCAATTTTTTTCTTGGGAATTCGGCGGGTGAGTTTCCACATCAGTTCCATATCTCCATAGTCATCTTCGTATTTATCAAGGGGTTGAAGATTAAAATTCCAACCGTAGATGGAATAGAGTTGAATATAAACGGCTAACTGACCTGCTCCCCAATTATCAGAGCCAAGGTCATCTCTAAGATACCTAATAAGGTCTATTACGGTAGGAATGTTGCGAGGAATTGATGCGCTTGCGCTATAAACTTCATTATCGTCTTCCATGGCGGTAGATTTGATACTAACTGTATTTTTATTGACTCGGATTTTGTTAATCATATCATCATAACCAAGTTCATCAAGTTCATCTTGCTTTTCCCCACTAAATAAGTTGTTGAAGCCCCACCAGTAACTTACTTCATCTACAATCTTGTCTAACTCCTTAGTATTTTCTAAGAGAGTGTGTCTGGGGCTAATTGATTTGGCATAATAACGAACTATGGCAGAAGTCCATGTTGGGTCGGTAGAAGTGCGGAGTATTTTTTGAAGTTGAGGGTAAGTTAAATCTATTTCATAATTGTTGAAATCAGGGCTCTCTAAAAACTCACGAAACCACTCTGGGTAATAGTTAGTTTCTAACTCATTAGATTCTAACCAGTTGGTAAATGATTTTACACGAGAAAATCCGTATTGGTTAATGAATGAAATGGGGTCTATTTCACGGGGATAACGAGCAATACAATCACTCAACATCTGCATATATTCATTATGGAACTTGCTCCTCATAATATCGCCCTCAATATTTTCTAAAATTCTCGGCTCTGATTTCCTTGCGGGTGCGGGCTTCTTTAGGGGTGATGTTTTTATCACGCTTCATTTTGCGAAGTGTTTCGGAAACTGGTTTGCCTGACATGGTGCGAACTCGGGAATTAATTTGCTCGGCACTCCAATCATGTTCGTCTACATCTGAATCAGTTTCATAATTCAAATCTGCCAGCCAATTATAATCAACTGTTCCTGTGACATTGATGGGTAATTCTACTTCAATATCTACATCCATGGAATCTGAATCGCTTTCTCCATCTTCTAATGGTAGAGATGCGTCCACAGAGGTTCTAATGGCATCTATTACCTCATCATGTAATTCATCAGATACGGTGCTGTTGTCTAAATCTATATCTCCGACCTCTAAATCAGAAGTATAATCTGAAGTGATATTAAAATCCTCACGCTTATTACGAGTTTGTTGTTTCTCACCAACATCTAAACTGTCCGATGGCCCCTCTGCATTGAACGCTTCTATAGTGGACAATATATCTTTTTTAAGAGTTTCTGGTGTGTATTTACCATTAGCAACATCGGTTATAACTTCAATTGCTTCGTCAAGTGTAGAATCGCTGCCCAACCAAAATTCGGTATTCTCGTAAGTGATGGTGAAGGGGACAGAAGAATTTTTTACTGCTCGCTTAAACTCCTCGGTTACAATAGAAGTTTCACAAACAGGACAATAAAAGTAATCTTCGTGGAACTGCATTGAGTCTCCACAACACATCATATCTTGCTTTTCGGCTCGCTTTCGCTTTGAAAGTCCGGGTGTGCCATCCATGGGTGTCCAATTTGCCATTTCTCCAAACTCCATTGGGTCTTGAACGGGGGCAGAACCCTCTTCTGAATAGAAATTTCTGTCTTTCCCGAGTAGTGCTACTCCAGCGACTGAGGCTGCAGTAATGGCTGTAATAAAATATCCGAAAGATTTAGGACCGGGCATTTTACCAGATTGCGTATCGGCTAATACCTTAGTGGAAAGATAAACTCCAGAGCCTATCACAAATCCGATAATAGGGGTAAGTAGGTTTCTCATACAGTTTTATGAGGCTTCCCGCTATTTAAGTTTGATTGTAAAAACGAAAATTGATGTGGGCTGATAGATTTAGACTCAAGTATTAAATTTTTAATGTGGGTGAGGTGTTCTTTTTCCTCTGCTTTGAATGCGATTCCACAAAATTCACATTTGGGGTGCAAAATTGTATTGTGTGTTTGGCAACTAAGGCAGGTTGAAAAATTAATGGGTTGGAGCAAACCTATGAATGGTTTGGGTGGTTGTATCCAGTTGATAACATAAAATTTCATCGTGCATCCCGTTCTTCTGCATGGTGTTTGCGGTGGCAACTAACACACAGAAGTTCTAAGGTGTGGGCTTTTGCCAACAAATCATCCCACGCATAATCGGTAATACTCTTATGGCGGGATTGTTTATACGAGGGGTCGGTGTGGTGGACATCCAATAAAATTCGGTCGTCTTCTCCACATCGTTCACACTTCCCTCCCAAACGATTGAGAATCCATGTTTTCTTATTAACCCTAAGATTTCTCTTGTTTTCTACTGCCTTGCCAACAAGATTACGAGATTGCTTATTTTCTGCATACCACTTCTTATTATATTCTTTCATATATTGCTTTTTCTTCTCTGGGTCGGAATAGGGCATAACCTTGATGGTTGCGTCCTCCTATTTGAATCTATGTCTTCAAGACCTATCATTCTTGAGTGCTTCTTTGATTCCCGGAATGTTGAAAAAGTTCTTAGCATCAAAACTTTTTTCTAAGGTGGCTCCAGTTCTCGGGGCTCCCAATTTAGAATCAGCCCCAATTTTTTGTTCACCTCGTCCAGCCTTAACTTGGTCTTGATGAGCCTTGACAATATCTGCATTGGTTAATTGTGGGCCTAACTGCGGGTGTTGCAAAGAGAATGCTTTTTTCCTCTCTTTTTCTGCAGCCATAGCAGCCAAAATGTCTATATTAGTTGTCATGCTATCAATCATCCATCTATAATGCCGAATAATCCTGTGATGTTATCGGGGGGCAATTGTTGGAAATTTTCTACAATTGGATTGGTGATATTTGGAGTAGTAGTGGTGGTGATTTGAGCAGGTTGTATAGTGGCTACGGGCGTAGTAGTAGCAGGTTCTGATGGTGTTAATGAAATTAGAGGGGTGGCTACTACCTTGGTTAAAATGTCTTCTGGTAATCGCCAAGCCCAATTAATAATAAACTTGTTCACTGGCTTATTCCTCTTTTTCACTGGCTTGTTCCTCTGATACGGTGTAGGTGAGGTTCTGCTACGAGAAGTTGAACTGGAAGTGGTGGTGGCGGTGGGGGCTGGCTGTGTTAGAGTAGATGGGTCAATTAAATTTGAAGGGGGCGTGACTCCCTCTTGTTCCCATAACTGGAGTCGTTGTTCATTAGTCACTACAGGATTATTGAGGTAAGCAACAATAGCATTACTGGGTTGGTTAGAAGCCCAGCCAGTGCCGTGCGTTGCAGGATTGTAATTTGGACTTCTTGCCATATCACATCACCGCTGAGATACCTAAAACGCTTCCTAAAATTCCGGGAAGAATCATCATAACTATTTGCCACCAACGACTTTTAATCTTTTCAATTTCGCTGGCGGTAGAAGATACAGATTGTTCCAATAAGGCTAAACGAGTTTGCATGGGTGGTTGTCCGTTGCCATCAATAACAACCTTCATTAATTTTTGGAGGTCTTCTTTATGAGATAATGATTCATTGGCTAATCTTTCTAAATGTAATTCGGTGGACTTAGTGTTATCTACTAAGGCTTCTAAAAGGGTTTCCAGATGTGCTGCCATTTCTTTAGCAGTTTGAGCATCATTATCTTTGCTCACGATTCATCCCTCGCACGAGTTCCAAAACACGGAGGGCCAATCTTTCAACACATTGGTTTTGATGGATACCATGATGCAAACACACTTCTATACTATTGATGGAATCATTAGTTCTTTGTATAAGTGACTCAAGGTGATAGGACTCCATGCTAATAATGATGTGCGTCAGATACTTAAATTTTCTCTTCTGACATCAGCGTTTCAGTTGCTTCCGTTGCGTCAGTTGCGTCAGATGTGCTATCTGATACGAAATCAATCTGACAAACATCAGTATCACAGAATCTTTCCACGACTACCTCTTCACCCTTGATTCTTCCAAAAGAAAGTTTTCCAAGAGATGCTTTCATATCTTCATAGGTTTTTTTATCAATAGATTCATAAGGCATTTGAGGGTAGGCTCCTAATTCTAATTTTGGTAAGAATGAAACTCCTTTCAGTTGATATTGATAAATATCTAAGGCGGCGGCGATTTGGGGGCCTTCTTTTTCAGGGTCAAATGTGACGGTGCAAGAAACTTGATTATCGGCCCAATAGCGTTGTGCCAAGGCTGCAATAGAAAGTTGTTCCCACATGGACACCTCATCTACGGTGCGGACACCTGCTCCAACATCCACAGGAATTTCTACTACCAGAGTGGTATTTTCGCTGCCAAAGGCAGGTTCAATTTTGTATCCTGCTTTTTCCAATGGTGCAACGAGGTTAGAATCTTTGCCTAATCTCATGCGGCGAATGTAATAACGAGATTCAGGGAAGTGAATTCCGGGGGTGGCTCCTGCCAAAAGACTAACTGTGCCTGATGGTTTGATAGAAGTGGTTTTGATAGACCGAGGAATTGCCATCCAATCCGAATATTCTTTGTCTAAATCTTGAATGTGTTCATAGCCTTCGTCCATCCATTGTCGCAATTTACCAATGCCACGATTAGCAATAAATTGGGCGATACCACTCATGGAACATCCGATACGGCGGTTGCGAAGCATAACACGGTTGGTTTCAGGCCAATGGGTTTTACCCAATGTCACGGTCTTGGCATAAAGATAAGCATATTTGAGTGTGGTGAGGTAATCATCCAGAGAATCATGATTATTGGGGAAGGTTTCAACTAAACAACACAATTCATAGGACTCTAAGGTTTGTTCTAAACAAGGATTGCCTCCCATGGCTCGGTGGTCTTTGAAATTAGGTGCGTCAGCCATGCGTCCAAATTCTCTCATATTTTCTAACCAAGCATATCCGGGCTCGCCATTGTATCTGACTCTTTCTGCAGAAGGCTCATAGTTCATACCAAGGTCGGCAAAAATTGAATTGTTAGATGTCCAACCATATTCGGCTCGGTGAGGATTGACCTCATAATTTTTCAAATCAAGATATTCATCATTATCTGGCTCTCCAAATACAATTTCTGCGGTTCGGCGCACATTTCCTGCTACCACACACTTACCAATAAGATTCATGATGTCTACAATAGAGGTAATAGAGATGGGTGCGCCAATTTCGGCTCCCAAAATATCACAGACTCTTTCGTGAAGTTCTACCAATGGTTGTGGTCCAGAAGATTCTCCTCCAAAGCCACGAATTGGGACTCCTGCCTCACGAATTCCAGAGTAGTCAAAAATTATGGGTGCTGTGCCGTAAGCATAACAATCCAACAATAATCTAAGGGAATCAACCCAACCCTCTCGGGTATCTGGAATAACAAATGTTTCGGCTTTGCGGTTTTCGGCTGGGCCTTTAAGAATCATGGTGCCAGCACCTTTAGTGTCAAAGCCAACTCCTACCCCTAACATAGAAGCATCCATGAGGAAACAGAATGGTTTAGAAAATTCATTGCTCATAGAGCGTGTGGAAACGAATGCACAATTATTAAGGGCTGCAAACAAACCTCTTTCTTCGGTAATAGGTGTTCCCATAGCCCACAAACCTCGGCCCGGTGGCAAGAATTTCATGTAGAAAATTCTGCGATACATTTCTTGGGCTGAATGTTGGGCTTTCCAAGCATTCCAACCCAATCCATTCGCCTCAATATGTCGCTTTTGCATATTAAAAGTGCCTTCTACAACACGGGTGACTGTTTCAAACCATTGCTCATTTTTGCCATCGGGCTTCAAACGAGAATAGGTTCGGTTATAGACCAATTCCCCCAGTCCATTAAAACCGAAAGGTGCTTTCTTTCTTTTAAATTTGTCTAAGAAATTCTGGCTCAGTTGGAAAGGATTTTTATCTGTCATTAAGTTCACGCCCATGGAATAGTTGTTGGTCTGTTTCATCTATTTAAGATTGATGTTTCAGGCCATGCGTTTGATGTTTTGGTTGTGTTAGATGTTCTCAATCACTTGATTCGGCGGAAAATTGTAGGCCCTTGTGAACCGTTGGGGCGGACCACGATAAAATCAGAATCGTTTTTTAATTTAGCGGCTAAACTTCGGTTAGTAGGGATTTCTTTTCTACCCAAAGTCACCATGCGGTCAATGACGGTTTTAGCGGTAATTTCTTCTTCTATCAATACCAAAGATTTGGCGGCTTCATAACTGGTTGGTTTGCTTCTTCTCAAGAAATCACATCCTCGGGGCTACTAACCCTGTATATTCTACACCTTCGTAGGGTGTCCATGTGAATTGTAAGGGACAACTGCCTGTGCCACCGCACATAGCAACTTCTTCTTTGGTTGAAGCAGCGATACAAGCATTGATTTCTGATGCGGTATATAGTTGGGTAGTGGTAAATTCTTCTTCACACTCCATTTCCAAATTAGGATTCCATGAAATTATTTCTTCGGCATCAAGAGTTTGCCAAACCATTTTCTTTTCTCCGACTCCAATTTGTAGAATGGGAATTTTGTCCAGTGTTTTGATATAATCTTTGATTTCTTTAGCGGAGGAAACGGTGGTGTTCCATTCATAATCAAAATCAGGAATGGCTCGCAAATCATAAACCAAATCAATTTTCTTCAAACGAATGGCTCTTTCCATGTTGTTAGCCAACAAAGCAAACTTGTTGTCTTTGTAGGAAATCTTCAGTTCATCTTTAGTGGTGAGGCTGGTGGTAATGGCCTTGAGTTTGCTTAACTCCACTGCTAAACGATGTTTTTCGTTGCAGGTATAACTTTCAAAGGCAGCGGGAACTACTTTGAGTCGCAACATTTTGGCTCTGATAGAGTCCACTACATGAACTGTGAGGCCATCTTTGGAAAAATCTAAGATGCAATCTTCGGTGATGGACTGCAATCCTTTGAGAATGTTTTTCATCATAGATACAGAAATAGAAGCCTCTAACATAACATGATAATTGTGTTGCGACCTATTTAACACTCGCCATCTTATTGAGAAATTTCTTATTTTTGAATGTGTCTTGCTTATTAACCATCGTGTAATTGTAAGTGTAGTTGATGGGTCGGAACAAACGATATTGAATCTTGTAAAATCCTGTTTTGATGACCTCATAACTGCAACCATCAATGGCTCGCACCCAATTTTTGAACTGGGATTTAGCATGACCACGGATGGAGGTTGGATGTTTGCTAAGGCGGTCTTGGTGATAATCGCTCATGATTCTGACGGAAGCCAAATCAAAAACCTGTTGGTATTTGTATAGGGTGGGTTCAGGGGTATAAAAGTCGGCATCATTTTGCTTTTTTGACCTGCTCTCATCTTGCTGAAACTGACGATAGGCTGCTTTCATTTCTTTGTATAGTGGAAGGGATTCTCCATTTTGTTTGGCAATATAGACACGGTGTTCCCAGTCTTGATTAGAGTTTTGTTGAATGACTTGCACCCAAAAATCATTGCCGTTGCTACCAAATTGGAAAGCAGAAAATTGAACCAAATTCTTGACACGGATGTTGTCTTGTTCAGGCCATGTGGGGTTGAAGCCGTAAAACATAGTCCCTGCAACTTTAGCCATCCTAAGATATTAGGTGGTCTACCTATTTAAAATCTACTCTTGTTGAGGCTGATAATCTATGGGGCAAGTGTTAATTCCTCCGAGGCGGTAAAAGGGACACCAACCGAATGCGGAAGTGAGGACTCCCCATGCACCCCAACCCAAAAGTGCTAATTCCCAATCACTACTGGCAATAAAATCTATGATGAGGAGTGTGATTCCTGCCATCAGTCTAATGATGCGGTCTGTGAAACCGAGATTCATAAAATATCACCTTTTCTCTTCGGCCTTGCTAATGATTACTTTGGATTCTGCGCCCTTCCAAGGTGTGCGAATAAATGTATCTACTGCATTCCATGTGGCTCCTTTTGCCACTCCTCTTTCTGGGGCATCCTCCCAATTTTCTACAAAATCTTGGAGATTATCATAATTTTCGTAAATCTTTTTAGCGGTGGCTCTACCCACACGAGGGATTTGTTCAAGCATGGCATGATGTTTGTTTCTGCTGCTGGTCACGACAGTTGTGGGTCTAACTAAGGTATTAACTGTGCCATCTTTGACTCGTAGAGAAAGGCTACGAACATAACGGATGGTTTCCTCTAAGGAATCAGTATAAACCACAGGACATACCTCTACACTCATGCGATTGAAGAAGGTTTGTAATCCCTTGATGCTATCCATATCAGCATAGACTTCACTCCATGAGCCTTCAATGAGTAAAATATATTTGTCGCAATTTTCTACCATTCTGGAAATCTGTTCCTGAATTCTTTTACTGCTCCATGATGAATAAGCATCTCCCCAAGTTTTTCTTTCAATAGTCCAACGCTTGCCGTCATCGTTTTCAATTACAATGTCGCCTTCGGGTAGATTGACAATATCGGCATTAAGCAACATCTGGAAGGATGCCTTGGTGTTATGTGCTTCTTTGGAGTCAATCAGAATCTTCATGATTGTATTAGCCTCCACCACCTATTTGAACTCTCTCATTCCACTTATTGATTGTATAGTGGTCTTCAGGATTAGCAGAATGGGTTTTGATAGATTGGAGATTTCCTTCCCAATCATAATAATAGACTTTGTTAATACCTGCGGCGCAAATGGCTTCCATACAATGTGAACAGGGTTTGCTCATACGGTCGTCATCTCCACCATGTCCTCCAAAACGAAACAACCACAGGTCTGCTCCTTCGGCTCCATTCTTTTGCCAACGAAGTTGCCTAAGTGCATCCATTTCTGCATGGATAGAAGAGCCTCGGTATCCTCGTTTATTGACTCCAGTAGCCACAACTGCACCCTTGCGAACCACAATGGCGGTCATTGGTGAGCGGCAGGTAGAATTATGAATATTTCTCTTGCCTATGCGCCTAAGACGCATTTCCCTCTTGGGGCGGGAAGACATAGTTATCACCCCTCCTGCACAGCCGTAATGTGAACTGACCAGCCACAACCACATTCATAGAATTCGCCTCGCAAAGAGGCAGATTCGGGGTTGAACTTAGTTCCGCAAGCCTGACATTTAATCTTGGTCTTCGTCTTGGTTTGCATCAAAGGTCACCTGCTTGCCCGAAACCTTGTCGTCCAGATACTGTTGATAAAGTTCTGAACCCAAGGATGTGTGCTGGCCGTTTGTGAGGACTACATCAATAGAATCTCTCCATAACATAGACATAGTGTAAAATTGTGATAAAAGAGCGTTAATGCCTTTGTGTTCCATATCTGCTCCGGGTCTGGTATCTTCAATAAACCTCATTAGTAGGTTTTCGTCTATGGTGAATTCTATCTCCATGATGATTCATCATGGGCTCTACCTATTTAATATTTCTCTCAAATAGGACAGGGCAGAGTAATCAACTTAAGGTTGGTTTGAACTACTTCACTATAATCTTTGACTTGAAAGTTAAGTCGCAGAGTGGGAATCTCGGTAGCCAAGGTTTCATAATCTTGATAATCTATAATTCTGGTTTTGCCTCTTTCTAAATCTCGCCAATGCGTTCCAAATAATTCTACACATTTAGTTTGAGTATATTCTTTTTCTTTTCTCCAATTTTTCAAAATGGCGGAAATGGATTCTAAAGCAGTTTCAGAAGAGGGCTCATACCACTTGAATCCATTGGTTTCGGGACTAATGAGGAGGTCTTTACCAAAAGAACTAATAATTTCTGCGGCTTTTTTGGGTCCGATGTTTGGAATGCCTGTGATGCTATCGCTGGTATCACCAATAATAGATTTGAACAACACAAAGGAATCTAAAGGAATTCCAAGGTCTTGAGTGATTTTATCTCGGGGTATCTCGGAAACAAAATTATGAATACGAATTCTGGGGTCCCAAGAAAATAATTGGTGTAGGTCAGAATCTCCAGAAAATACCCAGATGGTATCATCAGGACCTAATTCTGGGTTAGCGATGGCTTCTTGAACCTTAATCGCTATCACATCATCGGCTTCAGCATCTTCTTGATAATAGGAAATCCAATTTCTTCGCAAATCATCGGTATCAAAATGAAGGGATTGTAAGTGTTCTCGGAAATCATGAATTTCGTGGGTGGCAGCAGAATAGGATTCGGCCTCATAACCCATTTTTATGGCTCGGGCAGATTTGTAAGAATTTGATAGTGTTCCTCTTTTGCTACGACCCTTGACTCCATCCCAGCACATATGGACAGGTTGATTTTTAGAAACATAAAATCCTACTTGACGCATACGAAATTCCAAATATTTCATATCCGAAATAATGGCTTTTCTTTGAGCCTGAAAGAAATTGGCTTTGCTTCTACGGCCTTGAGCCATAAGCCTTCTCATTTTAGTGAGGCTGCCTCTGGGTCCCCAATGTCTGCCACGGCGACCGATAAAAAACCCTGCATCAACGAAAGCAACCTGCATACAACAAGTTATGATGTTGGGAAGTATTTCAATCTTCTGGAGTATCTATATTTCGGACACGAGGAATTAAATGATAATGAGTATCAGATGAATAGAGATTATCCGATAAATTTTTGATTTCTCCTACTTTAAAAATTCCAACATAATGGCTAATTTCCCATACTTCAGGGTAGTCTTGTCTACGAGATAAATTATGGGGTAATAAGAATTCACCTTCTTGGTTAATACAAAGATAGGGGTGCGTGGCAACTTCTTGACGACATAGCAAACTACTGCTTGAATTTTCCTCAAATATTTTTTCTATGTTTTTAACCTCCTGCCAAGTTCGCTCAGGATATGTCAGATAAAGCAAAACAATGGTATCCGTGGATTTTAACTGCAACGACTCTGCCACAAATTCCATGAATTCTTTTGGTGTAGATTTATCGGTGGCATTTTGTGGAGGTCTTTTAACAGTAATCCAGCCTAATTCTTTTCCTTGCTTTAATAAATCTTCGTCATCGGTGGCTAAAATGGTTTGCTGGGCTAACTCCAAAGGAATTATTTGGGCTGTGTGTTCAAAAAACTTTCGGTTCTTGAAAGGAAGTCCCTTGGAATTTCTACGGGCAGGGATTAGATAATATCTCATACTAATTCATCCATTCTTTTGGTTTTATCGCAGATAAACAGGTCATAAGCGGGCTTACCCATTCTTAAATCATGATACTTTACGCCCCATTTTTTGAATTGTGATTTGGTTAAATCATACCAATCAATTCCTGTGATGGTGCCTCGGGCGGTCCAATAAATAATGGTGTTTCCTGAATCAAACATTTTGTTCATCAATTCAATGGCTTGATTATTGGGTTTTGCCAAAGTATAATCTAAATCTTCTAAAGGCTCATCGTAATAACAGATGGTGTCATCAATGTCCACATAAATTATTTTGCTCATTACTCTCCCCTCAAGGATTTCCTTTTTGATAATTCAGAATCTAATAATTGACGAGGGCCGCTATCACCTTCGGCTTTTTCAATATCTCTGATACCCTTTACTAATTTAATAAGCCCGATATTTTCAATGCTGGCTAACTGGTCACTCCCCCACATGGAACGGTCTAAAGTAATATGTCTTTCTACCCACTCCGCTCCCATAGCGACCGCTGCAAAGGTTGGCACTAATCCATATTCATGTCCGCTATATCCAATCTGAGTATCTGGATATTTTTCTGCAAGATGATGAATATATTTGAGGTTAAGTTCTTCAATAGGTGATGGATATGTGGAATTGGTGTGCATGACTACATCGGGTTTTCCTTGCTCCATGGCTTGCTCTATTTCTTTCTCCGTAGACATTCCTGTGGAAATAATCAGGGTGTCAAAAGACTCTCGTGCATAATTTAATAATTCAATATTAGTAATCAAGGCAGAGGGAATTTTAGCAATAGAGCAATATTGTTTCATAAAATCTACGGAGGGTATATCCCAAACAGAAGCAAACCATTCAATTCCTTTTTCCAAGCAATATTGGGATATTTCTTGATATTCTTGATGATTAAATTCTAATTTGTGTTTGTAGTCAATGTATGGAATTTTACCCCATGGTGTTTCCCTTAACTTTTGTTTCTGTTCTGAGGGGACACAATCTTCTGGTGAACGCTTTTGAAATTTGACATAATCACAACCTGCCAAATAAGCCATGTCAATTAATCTTTTGGCTAATTCTAATGAACCATTATGGTTGATGCCGATTTCCGCAATTATTTTTCTTTTCATGTTATCGCCTCTAAAATACAAAGGTGGAATGCCCACCGTCAAAGTTAATGGTGACACCATTAAGATAGTGAATTTGATTTTTAACAATTACTCCAACGAACTTTCCTAATTCTTGGGGTTCGGCGGCTTTGCCGTAGGGTAGGGTAGCCTCAAATGCTTCCATATCATCTACTAATCCTTCTAATCTTTGAGTTTTAATTGGTCCGGGTGCAATGTTAATGCAAGAGATACCATGTTTAGCATATTCCTTGCTCAAAGATTTTAGGATACTACTGCTGGCGGCTCGGTAGGAATTAGAAAGAACTAAATTGTCATTGGGTTCTTTTATGTTGAAAGAACTGATAAGGAAGATATAGCCATTATCTGCTATTTTTAGATTTTGAAGCAATAGACAAAATCCTAAGAAAAGTTGGTTGTGATATTTGAGCCATTCTTCTAAAGTAATTTCAAAAAAGGATTTGGCTGGTGGCCCTCCCGTGTTCAATACTAAAACATCAATAGGTTCTGATTGGTGCTTGATAAATTCTTGAACACTGTCTATATCAGAAGTATCCACAATTTTTCTATTGGTGACCTCAATATCACAAAAAGTAGACAATTCATCGGCAATGGCTTTTCCGATACCTTTGGTGCCTCCTAAAATTAGTGCTTTCATGTGGACATCACCTTTAATTTTTGAACTACGGAATTAATTTGAGAAAGAGGAATCGCATGGTCGTGGTCGGGGTAAATGGTATCTTCTGCTCGGACATATAAAAGAATATCGGTTGGTGAATATTTTAGGGCTCTTTTAACATCTGCTAAATCTACGGAATGATTTCCATAAGCAATGGGGAGGTGGTATCGGTCTTGCATAATCTGGATTTGAGATGGTTCTGTATTTCCAGAAAAGGAAGTATAAATCAAGGTTAATCTTTCAGGAGATGATAATGCTTTGACCCTTTGCTGAATTTGTTTAGGTGTGTCTAATCCTGCGGAAAGAAGAAGTGGTTTATCACTATGGGTCAATAAATACTCTATAATTTGACTCTGGAAATGAATGCTTAATACTTTGAAAAAATCTACTTGTTGGGAAATGAAAAAATCTGCATCATCAGTTTCATAAACCACTATTCCAAATTTTTTTCCCGAATTTTGAACTTTTTTGACGGCTTGTGTATAATAATCTCTACTTAGTTTGTAATTTTTCATTTCGGGGCTGGGTGGGTTATCATAAAAATCATTTTCCCTAATTTGAAAGGTAATGGCATCTACTTCGGTATTCAAGAGGCTATCAAGGTATTTATCTGCCAAATTGGGATTTCCCAAATGATTTAGACCTATTTCTGCAATTATCATTCATTCACCTCTATTTGATATTCAATATTATGATTTCTAAATAATTTTGCTACTTCAGGTATCATTGTATAGGAATCAGTGCTTTCTTCTCTTTGTTGGCATTGTCGGGCGATAGAACCCTGAGCGTGTTCTGTGCAGATGCGACTTGGTATTCCAAAATTAAAGAAATAACTCATCCTATCCAGAGTGAATTCCTGTGGTGGATTAGTCATACCTTGGTGTAATAATCTGGCATCAAATATGATTAAATCTCCTGATTCTGTTGCCAAATATCTTTCTGTTCCTTGTTCGGCAGGAGATAAATGAGATGTGGGTTTAACAGTGAGTCCCATTTTATTTTCAGGAGTGCAATCTTGTAGGTAAAGAGCAAAACGATAATTGGTGTATGGTTGGTCATTATCCCAAAAATTTGTGGAGGCATACTTTTGATAGGGTGGATTTAGGTGGTCACGATGCCAACCCACCGTCCATCTATTCATCTGCAAATCACTGTTGTGGCAATAACATAATTCTTCGCTTTGGAGAATTCGGCGCAAATGGAGAAAAAATTGGGAATTCAAAATAGTATTCCATGCAGGAAACAATTCAGGTTGATTAATCGCATCAGGGATTGCTTGAACTCGGTTTTCTAAAGAGGTGTGTCTTATTAAAGAATACTCACCCATTCCTTGATTAAGATATTTCAAAGAGGTTTCTCTGATTTTCTCCATCTCCGAATCTGTGTATAGATTTTTAACAACAGTATATCCTAATGTATCCAATTCCCATTTTCTTTTTATTTGAGTCATGTAGGGGTCAGTTTTGATTCGTTCATCTCGGAGTGTTAAAAACCATTGGAATTGTTCTTGGGGGTGGTGAGTAATTGGTCCTCCTCCGCCATATTTTTTCCACAATTCGGGCTCATATTGTTGGTTGTGCGGGGGAGAATCTGTTTGATAAAAATCAAAACCCGATAAAAAGATTTCTTGGGCTTCACTGTTAAGTAAATCCATGATTGCTAATGTTCCCATTAGGGCTCCATCGCCTTGAGGAAATAGAATTTTGCTTTGTTCCAGAGTTTGAGGGTTGATGAGGGTCGTTTTGCAGTTAAAAGGTGTTCTTTCAAAATATTCCCTGCGAGGGTGTGTTGCTGGATTGCCCACAAATATTTGGAGGTCTTGGGTGAGTTCTGAAGAAAGCAACTCAAGGTCTTCTAATTGTAGTGAAGAATAAATAATGTCGGTGCGATGACCAATTTTTGAACTCATCTCGGGTTTAATCAAGGTGTAATGATTGACCCGAATAATTAAATCATAATTATCTATTAAATCTCCGAATTCAAAGTTATCTAAATAACCTGCTTTGCCAACTAATGCTACCTTTTTGTCTTTGAGCAAATGGTAATAGTCTGGCATCTAATCCCTTCATTACTTATTTTGTCCGATGCGAATAACTGTGATGTGGTCATGGTCGGGCATAAATCTCCATGGGTCCAAAACCACTGAACCTGCAGGGAAATCAAAGGCACGGAAGCAATCGTGTTTAGTTGCTACGAAATAAACTGCGGGCGGGAATGTGGGGAAGAGTTTTCCAACGGTTTCCAAATCTTGAACATGAGGGTCATACATTCGGGCAGAAATTTTTGATTCTTCCAAGAGATTTTTTAGTAAAGTGGCAGGACTACCTACGGTAAGGTTGGTTTCTTCCTTGAAGGCTTGTCCCAAAATTATCACTTCGTTTAAATTATCGTTTCCTTGCAACTCCTCTTTAATCAGGTTGGCTAACCACATGGTTTGCTCTTCCCGACACTTCATCAAGGAATCAAAGAAATCATAAGAGAGGTCTAACTCTCCTGCTAACCAACTCATAGCGATGTTGTCCCTTGGATGACAACCACCGCCATCGCCCATTCCTCCTCGGAGGTAGCGTCCGCTAATAAGGCGTTCTGTGGCAAGACTCATAGCATCGGAAACAGCGTCTACATCTGCTCCTGTTTTGTGGCAAATTTCCATCATGGTGTTAGCAAAAGCAATCTTCATACCAATAAATGTGTTGTATGCAACCTTAATCAATTCTGCTGACTTGATGGTGGTCTTAAAAAATGGTCTATCATGGAGAGTGCGGTAAAAGTTTTCTGCTGTTTGAGCCGCTTCTTCGTCATCAACACCGAACAAAACAAATTCTGGGTTCATGAAATCATTGATGGTAGTTCCCATAGCAATAAAGAAGGGGTTATAGCAGAGTTTAACATGGTCGTTTAACAAAGGCTTGATTTCCCGTTCAATAGTGCCGGGGAGAACCGTAGAAATAATAATTACTACTTTGTCTTGTCCTTGGGACTCAATTTCTTCGGCTAAATCTTGGATTCCTGACTTGAGCCAATCATAGTTAAAATCTACCCGTGATTCTGGAATTCGTGTAGTGCCTTCATACATAGGGTCGTGTGGAGTTTGAATAGGAACAAAGATAATATCTGTATTACGAACTACCCCTGCCATATCAGTCATGGTGATATTGGATTTATCCAATAATTCTTGTGCGCCAACTTCACGATAAGGTAGAATTTTCTTCTCAATATTAGATGCTACTGTTTCTGAAATATCATATCCATAAATGGGATAGCCTTTGTTTTCTACGGCTAAAGCACATGGTAAGCCTAATTTTCCTAATCCAACGAATCCGATAGCGGGAGTCATATATTCAATGGGTCAAATGACCTATTTAATACTATTGAATTAAGAGGCGTTGTTTTTTAGATTTGCCGTGGAATAATGTTGGACAATTTTAAGAGCATCATCTAACATCTGATGCCAAAGGTCATGAAAGTGTTGATTTTTGTCCTCGTGTTCATGGGCTAACATTTCTCCCTCTCTCCATGTAGCATCATCATTATCTCCTGTGAGGTCGGCTCGTAAATGACGAACCAGAATTTCATCTTTAGCATCAATGTATAAAATTGGGTTATGGAAATTATAGGTGGGCTTCCAATTTAGATTAGGAAATATGTGGCGAATGGGTGCTTGATTGGGGGTTGGCTCTCCATTCCAATTACGATAGGCATCACACATTTGTTCTGCTAACATCATCACTACACCCACATAGGTATCATTGTAATAGGAAAGCGAAAAATGTCCCAGAATTTCGTAGTATCTTTTATTCATAATGGGGAATGGTGAGGTAAAGCATTCCATTGGATTGTGATTACTAAACATGGCTTCTTCTCCGACTTGGACCAATAATTGATTTTCACATTCTTCTAACAAAAATAAATCCCAGCAATCACTTAGCATAACCGCATCATCATTCCAGAGAAACAACCATTCTCCCGTGGCAATCTCACAAAGTTCATTGTAAAATATATCTAAGGATTGATAGCCCTTTAATCTGGGTCCCGTGATGATTTTAACATTAGTGTGAAGTGCTTGTAATTCTTCGGGGTCAGTATCGTCATCATCGTCTAAACGAAATAAAATTTCAATATTTTCAGGTTCAATAGCCGTTTCAAGTAGGCTTTCAATTGAAGATTTAACAGATTCCGTTCTACCTCTGGTGGGCAACAAAACCGAAACAAACATAATTATCCAACTCAAGATATTGTATTTAACTCTTCTTCTTTTTACGAGTGGTCTTCTTTTTAGTAGATTTCTTTTTGGTGGATTTACGCTTCTTAGCAGGTTTTTTAGGAATTTCCATTTGAAGGGGTGATTTCTTATCCTTAAATTCTTTGTGCATACAATTGTGGGAACAATAATTGCGGGTGGTGATAATCTTGTGCCATCTTTCTCTCTGTGTTTTCTTCCAGCCTACAGAAACAATGTGTCCTGCCATAAATTTGGTTTTACAAACGGAACATTCTGCACCTTCTTTGTCTTTAACTCCTTCTGCTTCTGAACCCTCAAATAATTCAGTCAGACATTTGAAAGAACAAAGATTATCTTGAGTTAGGTGTTCTGTCCATCTACCATTCTCTTGAAAAAGAGTATCGGAAAACAAATAAATGGGTTTGCTGGTCTTGATTTCGGCTTCACACATATTACAATTTATACTCATTTTCCATACCTCAATATAACTTCTCCGGGCTTGAGGTCGCTGTTCCAAACATACGACTTCGCCATACCCTTTCCTACTTCTTCTGGTTTCAAGACCCCTCGGATTACCCATTTGCGAATCGCACTGGCCGCACCTCTGGGTCCTTTTAGGTTGAAAGTATTTCGGAGAGAGAGTGTAAAAATATCTTCAGCAGTTAATCCTGTGCGAGATTCATAGAAGGCGGTCAAAATGACACAATGTTTGCGACCACCCTTAACTTTGAGAACTTTACGGCTACATTCTTGACAGCAGAATCTTTGGTTAGAATGGTTGTATTGAGATTTCAAAGCGAAAGTGTTGGGGCAAGCATAACATTCTACCGAGAAAGTGCGATTAACTTTGAAAGTCAAATTTTGTTCCGCCGTTAGTAGGCAATAGCGAGAACAAACATTGGTGTGAAATTTATTACGAGAATATTTCCAATCCGCTCCAGTGGGTCGGCCACAAAAACACTTAGACATTAAATTGCCCTCCTTTGTGTTTTGGCTGATGGCACTTCCATGTTCCACCCATAATATTTTTCGGCTGCTAATCTTTTTTCTGATTTCCAACCGGGGCATACTTCTCTAACTTGGCGGAAACGATAATCTACTTTATCAGTCATGCGATAATGTCGTGGGTATCTACCTTGATTAAGCCCTATGTAAAAACTACGGTCGCATTCAGGACAGTCCCAAAGATTGGCTGCAAAACAACCATCACAAAAATAATATTCTGTGTGGGAATGTTGATGTCGGTTTAGAGTTGGGAATTCTTTCCAACATTGGTTGCATAGGGGCAATCTCACTCCTCCTCATCATCAAAAAATACCCATCTGGTTAGGTCTGCTTCATTAGTAGAAAAATGAATGCCATGAAGATATTGATACATATCTTGGAAATTATTAAAAATCCAGTTGTGATTCATGACTCCAAAAAGCCAATTAGAAACCTTGGATTTGCCTCCTTCTACCACGACCATAACGGGCTTCTTTTGGTGTAGTGCCGTTTGAAGTTCCCAGATAGTGCCAAAGGGTTTTGCCTCCATATCAATGTAGACAATAACAAAATCACTGCGGTCTAACATTCTTAAGTCCACATGAACAATTTCTTTCATGTAGCGAGTTAGTTCCTCCCACTCTCCATTATCTTTCAAGTCCATCATGCGAATCTTTTCTTCGCCTATCTCTTTGTAAGTGGAATCGGAGGTGGGTTTATTACAAGGGTCCATGACATGAACTCCTTTTTGCTTGAGCCAAAGACCTGCTTTATTTCTCCAGCCTACGCCGTCATCATCTGCATGGTCAATTGGCCCTGCTAAATAGCATCTTAGTCCTTTCAGTCGGTGCATAACACTCACTCCAAATCTAAAGTCTGTTATTACCTATTTAAGCATCTTCTGGGTCATAGCCCCATGATTGGCGGTCCAACCATTGTTCCACAGACATATAGGCACTATTGGGTAATACTTCTTTAATTCCTGCTAAGATTTTCTTAATTTCTTCTTCAGATTCGTATCCAATGGTAATTTTAATAATTTTTGTTCTCATGCGGCTCAACTCTCATCCCATTCTTTTATTACTTGGGAATTATCTGGGGTTTCTTGTTGGTAATCAAAATGCTTTTCAATTTCGTTTTGTGTGGGTAGTCTGCCATGCTCTACAATATGTTCGTGGCAATATTCAACCCAATCTTCTACAAATTCTACATCATCTGGGATTCCGATTCCAATATCTTCAAAACTTTCATTTTCGTATTCATCAAAATGTGGGCAAACATGAGAGAGGATGTGTTCAATGCCATCTCCTAAGTTTTTACGCTTCCACCAACCCAAATAAACTGAGGCAATGTTCAGGGTGAAATTGAGTAGTGCCATTACAAGAAGTATTTGAGTCCAACTATTCATCAATAAACATCTCCGTTAAGACGGGACTTATCATCTTCATATGGTGCTGCAATGCGTCTGTAAAGTTCCATCTTAGCGCAATCTAAGACTCCAATTATTTCATTGATACGAGAATAACTGATTCTTTCGTCATCATATAGAATGGCTCCTAAAATTCTGGAAATAGAATAATTCAGCCTTCCAGCCATAGATTCATTATTTCCTGTTTCTAACAGTCTGATGATGAAGGCATCAAGTTCGGTATCAAATTCATCTCTTTTGTCTTGACGGATGTAAGGCATACTTTGAAATGGTCCTATGACCTATTTAACTTCATCTAAATATTTCCTAACATGAGATTCATAAACGGCGTAAATGGGAATAAACACGATGGTAGAGTAAAGCGTAAATGGTCCAATCATAGTCCAATAACTCATTCCTGATAATAAACACCAGAGTAGGGCAAAGGGTTGAAACACTATTGTGCCGTAAATGGGTCGCACAATATCTGCTTTTTCCATGAGTGGTGCTTATCTACACACCTATTTAACATCAACCAAATAATTCTTCTAACGAAATGAGGTTGCGGTCATCCATGTATCTTCCACTCATACCATCTTTCAAAATAGGTTCTATAATCAACATTTTACTTTGATACCAAGATTGACGAACTCTAAACGGAAGTCCTTCTCGGATTATTTGTAAATTATCGGCTACCAAAATATCTGGTTGGTAAATTTTAAGTGGTAATGATTTCTGATTGATAGCAAATACATCTGGTTGCAAATATATTGGTGGTGCAGGGTTCACGACCTCACCTGCTAAAATATTGGGCATCATCCCAGCCTCCATTTCTGTTTTAAGAACTTGAGCAAAATAGGGTAGATATTGTCGGTCTCTATCCCAAACGCTCAAAAGTAAAATAGAATCAATTCCAAATTCTCTTGAAAATAACCATTCCCAGAGTAATCCTAATTTGTCCTTAAATCGTTTTCGCTGTGGAGAAGGGCCTAAACTATCTCGGGTAATAAAAGGTGTTAAGTCTAAGGCAATAACCAATGGACTCCAGCGAGGAGGCATATCGGTTATCATAGGCATGGTAGTAAATAGGTATCGTTGCTATTTATTCTTATGCTCCGAATCCCGGGAAAAAGGCAGCAACCATAACGATAATCAAGAGAAGAAATGTGGTATCTAAGTTAAGGTATATCCAATCCTTTATCGTGCCGAGGGTGGGAATTTCATCCCATGCTTCCCATAGTTTTCTGGGCATGATGGTAATGCTTGTCCTTACTATTTGAATCTTTAGTGGACAATCTCGGATTTGAACCGAGGGTCACTTGGTTATGAGCCGAGCGCATTAACCAGACTATGCTAATTGTCCTTATTGGCGGGCATATCCGGAGTTGAACCGGAATCTTCGGCTTAGAAGGCCAAAATGCTATCCATTACACCATATACCCAAGGTTTGACTTAGAAGAGTGCAGATTGTAAAGTTATTTCTGCTTGTTGGATTTCTGGGACCCAGTGCGTAGTCCTTCCATCTGGTGTTTCTTCTTTGATAACTGTCCTTCCTTGGGGGTCTTTGGGGCGGGCGTAGACATCAAACTTAAAGGCGTATGTGCCAACGCTGCCATCAGGGATAACATAATCACGGAACGATGCTCCTCGTGATTGATAACTGGAATAAATAACTGACTTGACTTTTTGACAAAGAACTCGCAATTGAGTATCAGTCAAATCCTCTACTGTGGCGTGAGGGTTAATCTTGGCTTTATACAAGGCTTCGGCTTTGATGTAATTGCCAACTCCTGAAACAATTTTTTGGTCCATCAGGGCTTTGCAGATATTGTAGTGATTACGCTTACGGAATCTTTCAATAAACAAATCTTCGCTAACATTTTCTGACAAAATATCGGGTCCAAGAGTTTGAAGTTTCTTTTCTAACTTCTCTTCGGAATCTGCTTGAAAGAATTTGAATGTGCCAAACTTACGGGTGTCTTTGTAGTGTGCGGTTTGACCATCTGTTTCTAAAGATACTCGGATGCCTCGCAAAGAAGTGGTGTTTCCTTTGGTAAATCTCCAAGTGCCAGACATTCCCAGCGTGTGAAAGATAACCCAATTGTTTTCTAACTTCCAATAAATGAACTTGCCTTTACAATTGACGGACTCAATTTTGAGAGGCAAAGACATTCGGAAGGTATCAAACTCATCTCGCATTTGATTGCGAGCATACGCCGCATCGTGAAGAACCATACGATTGATGGTTCGTCCAGCCAGCGTTTGATTTAGACGGTTAGTAATGGTCTTAACCTCTGGTCCTTCGGGCATAATATCACTTTCCGTTTTTACCTATTTAAGAAAGATGTTGCGACCCTGTGTAGCGATTTGAGCATATTTTTCATTGTCCAAATTGTTCTTATTTGAGTCTGCCCAGTAGGGTTTTACCTTGGGATTGTAAAAAATCTGGTTTTCTGCCCTCAAAGGTAGGGTTAGAGGCGGTAAAATTTCAAAAGATTCGCAAACCACCCATGCACACACTGTTTTATTGCGTCCGGCGCAAATGGATGCTGCAACTTGGGGGCGATTATGGAGTCGGCAGTTGTGCATTAGAATCTGGTGTTCATCTGGAGAATAGTATTTGGTTTCACCATCTGGAAAACGAATTTGAAATTTACGAAAGTTAGTGCCTCGTCCTAAATGGAAACGAATTTGATAGGTCATGAGAATCAATTCTCATACTACCTATTTAAGAAATAGGGGGGACGGACCGCCAACGGCAGATTAACCGTTGAAAGGAGCGCACAACTATCTGGGTCACTTTGCTCCTGCTGCTCACTCAGGCTTTAACCCGACTCCTTATATGCCACTTGGCCGTCCAGAGGGCGATTCGTGTCGCCGTTATTGCACACCTTACCACGCTGCTTTGGTTATTCAGTCACGGTCCTAACCCCAAATCCGACTTCGGGACTAATATACTGTGTGATGGTCTACCTATTTAACAACTTTGGCAGGGGCAGGAAACACTAACTATTTTTTCATAACTGACACACCGACATTTTCCGATTCCTGTCATGCGTCTACAAGTGGTGCATTCTTCGGTGTGATAGTAAGATTCATAATTTTTTGAACTAATTTCTTGACTACAATGGATGCAATATACTAAGGTTGATATTCCCTCTTCCATCTGATAGACATAATGTTTTTGAATCACTACCCAATCTTCAGTAGCATTTTGGATAAGTTGTTGAATTTCTCTCTCTTTAGATTCTTTTGCTGCTTGCCTTCTTTCTTCCTGTTCTTGTGCCGCTTTGGATTTGACGGTCTGTATTACAATTTCTAAATGCTTAGAATTAACCATCCACTTTCTTCCAACTTTTTTTCTCCAAAGTTTTGTTTTTCCTAATCGGTTTGCAAAATCCATTACCCAAACAATGTTGCTGCCAGATTCTTCTTCAAATCTCATCCTAATTTTCTTGGTCGCAGCAAAATAAGGAACATCCATAATTCTGATTAATTGTTGCTAACTATTTAACTTTCATCCAAAATAATATTGATGCTTTGTTGGGCTCGGCTTTTTATTTTCTGATAACAACTGGGGCAGAATCCAAATGGGAATCCTCTGCCCGCCATCCACGAATTTACTTGTTGGTCTTGGATTATTGCAAAAGCACTGGGATGGACTTGGGGTTTAACTTGTTCTAAACATTCGGCTACTGCTTGTTCCCACTCTTCAACATCTCCGTAAGATAAATTCTCACGATAAGGTTTCAAGCAAGTGGTCATGAGGTTGTCGGCCTCAGACATTTCTGTGTGTGTCATGCCGCAATCCTGACACTGGTTTTGTTCAGAATAATTCCAAGTAGCGAAGGTCATAGTTTTGGAGTGAAAATATTGCAACACTTCGTATTCTGCGGCTTCTCTTAATTGGGTGATACGGTAGGGGATATGTCCGGGACTTCGGTTGGGGTGTGGAGGTAGATTCCTTTCGGATTCATTCATGAATTTTTTCCACCAACGAGCCGTCCAGAGATTGCGATATTTTTCGGGGTCATCCTTGATTTGTTGAATCAAATAATCAGGAATCCAAGGTAGAAAGATGGTCCAATTGATTACTGAAGAGGAATACAATTCGTTAAACTTGAGTTGCATTACTTTAACTGAGGGGGTTTAGGTATATAAATTATTCGTCCAGCATCCACTCTATTTCTTTGACTATTAAATCAAACATGAGAAAGCAAATCCAACAAGGTTGCGATTCACAAGTGCAAACCTGACGATATGAAATCATACTAATCAAATAAAAATCGGGGTAAATGGTTTCGGTGGGTGTAATTGATTATGCGGAATCCATATTTTGCAAACCTCTGATTGAAATCACGAACTATGGGCTTATCATTAGGAGTTGGTGTGAAAGTTAAAACCATTTTTTCATATAGTGCCATACCATGTTTATTATTAACAAACCAAGGAATCTCCATTTTTATTTCGGGGAATTGGTCTAAGGTTATATGAAAATAGGGTCTTTCGGGATGTTTAGCATCGTATCCTGTAAAAGCCATAATCTCTTCATCTCTCCCCATCCACTTCTTAAGTCCAAATTGAGTAATCTGCCAAGTTGGTGCGGGTTGTGGTTGCTCTTGGTATAATATTCGGGCTATTTTTGCCAATCTTTTAATATCTTTTGCCGCATTTTCTTTCTGGTCAATTTGAAATCTATCCAAAAAATAATTATTCATGTAGAGAAATTCAATGAAGTCTACCAAAGGGAGGTTTAAGGAAATCTCCTCTTCTGGAGCCCAAGAAATCTTAATGCCATACTCATCTACAAAATGGCTAACCAAATATTGTGGATTAAGTGTCATAATATCTAATGCTTGCGCTTGTTATATGAAGTTAATGGTGGGTCCGCCCAGATTTGAACTGGGGTCTGACGGCCCCCAGCCGCCAAGTATAGGCCAAACTAACCCACGGACCCGGTTAGTTGTCTTCGGTTGGAATAGGAAGGGTTTTATCGGCTTCTCGGCACTCTGCCAAATGTCGCCTCCACACACGCATTTCTGCGTGAATGTCAGACACTACTCTTCCTCCGAAAAATCCTTGAGGCTGGTTTGAGCCTCATCAGTTTTTTCCACCTTTTTGAGTCCTAATTCTACCATGATAGAATCATTGATGTCTAAAAGAGTTTTTACCATACCTTGAAAATATAGGGCGGTAGCGGCCAAAATAATCCATGTGAATGCAAGTGCTGTGGCGGTAATGGCATCCATGTTAATCACTCCTCTGGCTCTGGCTTGGAAACAAGGAAATAACGGCGATAGCGTTGTCCTGTGGGGTCTTTCCTCCACTCACGGTCAAATACCCAACCTCTTTCTTCAAGGTCGGAGATTCTCCGTGGCAATGCCCTAATACGATAAATCGTCTGGGCTTCCATATTGGAAATGGTGTTCGTGCTATCAAAGTGCTTCATCAACATTGTTAGTTGGGTCATATAATTTAATTACGGCTATGACCTATATGAATGTATGGGGCTACGCCCGAGCAATCGCTAATTGCTGGGGTGGGGTAGACTGTGGGACACGACCAATAAAGGGGACTAATTAGCCCCATTGAATTACTGTCCAACGAGGGTTGTCATCAAAAGTAATTTTCCAGCCAAGAGCAAGAAATTTTTCCAAAACTGGCAATCCATTTAATTCGGAATCGGTATCGTCTACTATGACTGTGGCTTTTTGGAACCATGATTCAACTTCTGGAATTTTATACCAGTCAAAGATTAAATCTCTGCCTCCTATGGTGGGGGTTCCATCAACAATGATTAAATCACAATTTTTCTGGATAATGGGTTTAAGGTGGTCATGAGAATACCAACCATTTTCTACTGGAACTAAAATAGATTCTTTTTGCAACCATTTGGGGTCGTGTTCAATGGAAACTACTTTGTGTCCTGCCGAAGTTAATCTTGGAGTTCCTGTGCCTGAACCAAATTCTACAATATCAAGTTGAGGGTCCATATATTCTTGCATCCAGTCAATAACGGCTCTATCCAAGGAATAATCCTGAATAGGTAAATTATCGGGGTGCCAATTATGATGGACTCTCATAAATATGAATTATTAACTTAATATTTAAATCTAATCTCGGTTTATATTCTTCCAATCTGGTGCAGGGGATGTGCAAGCACACAAAAATTTGACTCTTTGTTTGCCTTCATCATCATAGTTTGGGGTTCCAATCATACGCCCTAAATATCCACAGACACAGGGTATTTCTAATCTGGTAATCATACTATCTCCACCGAATTAGCAAAATGGTCTGAACTAACATCGGTGCCAATGCGATACTTAACCAATACCTCATAAGTTCCAGCAGGTAAATCTCCGAACAATTCTACATCATCAGCATCCAAATAAACTGTTCCGTTAGCATAGACATTGTGGACACCATTTTCTGTAAAATCGCTAAGGTCATAATAACTTCCATTTTGATACAAGGTGATTTGAATTTCTATAGATTCGTAGCATGATGAATTATTGGGGCCATCATGTGTTATATTCCATGAAATGGTCAGGTTATCATCAGCGTCTTTGCTTAAAACTAAAGAGTTAGAGGTCAGAGTTAGGTTGCTGCAATCTGCGGGCTCATCTGACTCCGTAATAATTTCTTGATTTAAAGCACTTCTTTCAATAAATTGTTGAGTTCCATTTCCATCAACCCAAATAGCATACCAATAGAAATCATAGTTAGTAATTTCTTCATCAGTAAAATTATCTAATTTCAAAAATCGGGTATCATCAGTGTAGCCTTGAATGTATTGTAGGCCAGTGACATATTTGATAATTTCTTCCTGTGCAACCTCTCCAGCAGGATAGACAATCAATTGCGTAGAAACATTGTATCCTTCTAAATTATTGGTGTCGTAGCCACAATCTAAATCATAAAAGAAGAAAGCCTCGTGGTTTTCAGTAATGTTGAAGTTCCAGTCAAATAAATTTATTTCACAATGTTCTTCGGGTTCTTGGTAATTTACATAGACCCAATCGGACATATCATCAGCAATCTCGCAATCAGAAGCACAGTTTTCGTTTTGGATTAAAATAACTTCGGCTTGCCAATCACCATTAGGAACTTCATTAAAAGTGTGTGAGTAATAATTGCTACTCTCGCTAATTCCTTGTTCATGGTTAATTTCTTCTTCTTCGTTATCATCAACTGGCATCAAGTTTATTTCAATATCCCAAGTGCCACAATCTGTTCCCTCTTGTTGTGCGATGAAAAAGACAACAGATACTGAGTCATCAACTACGCTGGCTTGTAGGTTATCAATTTCTGCTTCACAAGGCACACTATCTTCAATTTCGTCTACAATTTCTGTATTGGTCATATCACAACAGTTTTCTTCTTGACCCGGAATCCACCAACGGAACTCAACTTTCCAATCACCATCTTCTACATCACGCATTAACTCACTATCATCTTGATTGATGTTGAAATAAGTCATACCTATGTCTTGAACATAATAGTTGTTGTTGGCAATAAAGTAATCTTGATAGGCATCATTTTTATACAGGGCTAATTGCATTTCAATTGGTGAACCGCAATCGTTGTTATCTTGATACTCTACATAAAGGTTTAAGTCATCAGCATTAGCAGTTAGGAGTAATTGGTTAATTACAATGTCGGTATCACAAGTTTCACCCTCTATGCTGACTAAGGCACTGGGGCCACTCCAATGACTCCCATCTAAGTAGTAGTCCACTTGCACTCTGTATTCTCCTTCGGGAACATCATAAACATGGTGGCTTATGCTGTAATCATTATGAAAGTTTTCATACGAAGACCAAATATCATAATCATTTCCTGTTTCATCATTGATAATTTTAATTTCAAAGAATCCTTGTTCCATGTGTCGGTGACACTTGTTCCAATCATTAAAGATAACATTTACTTCTATATCATTGTTAAATCCTTCTCCGTTAGCATCAAAATCACGAATAACTACATTATCCCAACGCCAATCTTCAAAACAATCTGGTGGGCCACCACCGCCTCCATTATTATCATCCCAATAACAAGAACCATCATCGTGTGTGGCATCAGGCATATAATTCATAGCATCGGGGTCTGTGCAACCCCAAATTTCATAATAGTCGTCATCTTCCCAACTATTTTCACTATCTTCATTGTCTAAGAAGAAGTCTAATCCCACACCACCTGTGAGTAATAGCATAATCGGGGCTACAATGACTAAAATTTTTCTGATATTTTGGGCTTTTCTTTCAACAGATGCAATGGCTCGGTCTACAATATCTCCTTCTAAAGTAGTTTCTACGGCTACTTCGGTTTTATTATTGCCTCCATTCAAAACACTGTTGTCAGAAACCTGTTGATTGATGGCTTGAACGGTGCTGATTAATTCTGCGGCTTCTTTTAGTTGCTCTACTAAAGAGGCATCCTTTTTTTCTTCGTTAGAGAGATTGACGATTCCATCATCCATCAAATCTTCTAAAACCGCCTGTTTTGTTCTCCCTGTGGCTTCCGCAATAACCTGAGCCCTTTCTTCCAACTCAAGGTCAATTGTGGTATCCTGCTCCTCATCTGAATTAGACATTATAATTACTTTGATTCTCCCGTTATTTAAGGTTTATTTTTTTTCTCGGGTTTTTGTGGTTCAGGTGGTGGAAATGATAGTCCACAGGCACGACAAGTATAATTTTCCATGTTGATATTACAGATGCGTCTGCATGGCCCAACTTTTTCTGTCATGTGTATTCCTCGGTTATTCGTCTACTTTAATTTATGGTTAAAATTAATTGGAGTATGAAGAATTAGCATATTCCCAATTTATATCATTTTCGTTTTGTTGTTGAATTTCTAAAACTCGTTCCTTATGATATGCCCATTGGTTTTCTCTTTGTTCTTGGTCTACGGGTGGGCAAATCACAGAAATCTTATCATCTTCCCACGACAATTTTAGACAACAGTTTTTACATTCGGTGTAAATCATTTTTTGGGCTTGAGCATCATAACGATAATACATTCCTCTTTCGCAGAAGGGGCAGAGCGCAACGGCTCGGTATCTTAAGATTTCGGAAGTTCCTGTTCGTGTGTCTTTTTCGGCTCCACAATCCAGACACCATGTAATGAAATCAAAATTTTCTATCTCTAAGTGTAGAACATTGGTTCTTTCTAATGGATTATTAGGGTGCTGGGATTTACAAAATTTGGTATCACAACACTCTCCAGAGTATGTCCATGTGGAGGACTCCAAATTAACCCCTCAAAATCCTCATCAATTCATCAATGGGGCGCAAATGGTTTTCATAGATACAATGCGTAATGCGTCCCGGGGTGCTATTCTTTTCTCGTCCACGACTGGTGTTTCCCTTTTGAATCTCAGCAGAAATCTTCTGCATATCTTCTTTAGAGAGGTAGCCCTCAATACGAATATTTTTGGGTTTTTGTAAGTCGCCATTCTCAAAATCAATAGGTGTCATCTTAATGTAATAATCAAACTTGAGATTGCTGGGTTGATAATATAATCCTGAATAGCGTGTGGTTTTAACATCAGTGCGTGTGCGTCCATAGTCAAACTCAAAATCTGCAGAAGCGGTATCGGTGGTGACGAATTCAATCCATTCGTAAGGAATCGGCTGGTCCGTGACTGAAGGGTTATTTTCTACTTTATCCAGATACCAATCAAACATAATTTCTCCCAAAACACCGTGCCAATCAGTGGGTCCGTTGCTTCGCTTATTAGAAATCTTAATTTGGTTAAACTCTTCCTGCATTGATTTGGCACGAACAATAAATCGGGATGCTACAGGGATGTCAAAATGCTTTTCCATGCCTGTTCATAGTGAGCCCACCTATTTAACATTTAGGCTATTCTTCTTCGCAACAAGGTGCAGGACATTTTGGCTCAACATAGAAACTGCCGCTCCAATTTCGGAGCGATTCGTAAATCAAATTACCAAAAATAACTGCAAAAACTCCCAATACAAACCAA
>Ga0181394_1000115_pt1 | contig 31310 bp, 31 predicted proteins | sample 17SPOviralmetaG_FD_130123 | JGI IMG/M metagenome (GOLD analysis project Ga0181394, IMG submission 130123) | Marine viral communities from the oligotrophic San Pedro Time Series (SPOT) site, San Pedro Channel, CA, USA - 17 SPOT_SRF_2010-11-23 | ecosystem: Environmental > Aquatic > Marine > Strait...
CATCTAAACAACGAAGCAGCCGAGTTGATTACCGCGCACGGCAACAACGCGAACAAAGGCGATTCACTGGTCGCCAAACTATCTAAGCTGTTACCTTATACGGCATTCAAAAAAGCCGAGTGCAAATCGGACGAATTGTACGACGAAGTAAAGATAGCCGTCGCCGCATCGTTCACAAAGCGGGAGCGTACACTGCTGGCATACACTCGCGCCGAGGCCGGATCACTCAATGATCTGCAAAAGCGGGATAGGAAACTAGCAAAGCAAAAGATCGGGGCGCGATGCGGCGATCTGTACAAGGCACTGAAAAAGTTACAGGCCGAACCACGCGATACCGAGCGCAAGGCTAAGACTCTGCGCGAGTTCATCGAGGCCGAGATCGGCAAGATTGAAGATCGAATCGCCAAGGCAGACAACCCCGACATCAAGTCGGTCAGAGCAACCGCCGAGGCACTCAACGCACTTCGAGCCACCCTATAACCAACCACTTCATTGGGAGCTTCGGCTCCCTTTGAAGCCAGTTCCTGCCGTTGCGTTGCGCCTGTCGCGTTACGCCCTCGAAACCAGTTCCAGACGTAGCGTTGCGCGTTGCAGTTAAGAAGTTATAGGCTCCTATAACTTTCCCCATTTTGTATTGTTACGCTTCCAGCAGACCTAATGTTACGTTTGTTACGCAATGTTCCGCTAATGTTACGTTTTTTTAAGGCAAAATGTAACATTATCCTAGTTGTATCTAATGGTATTTGAGAGTAAGTAAAATTACTGCACTATAGAAAAAAGACTATTTTTATGTATTTTTTTATAATGTTACGTTTTTAGAAAAATATATATACCGCCTAGAAAAAAGACCCTCTACTTGCAGAAAATCTCGTTACACAGAACTAATGTTACCTTTTCACCGTCTCGGACGCTGACCCATTCAATTCCCCTAAAAACGTAATAATGCAACATTGCTTTATAATCAAGCACTTGCGCGTATATACGACGTAACATTGTGTAACATTACCGTACAAACCACGTTCTACCACCAAACGCCATTACTTGACATAACACGTTATATGAGCGATAATATGTCCTGTCGGTCGGGAAGGAGAATTTTGTGTTACACAGAACTATCTACACGGCTCCGAACCACCGGACACATAAGTTATAGGAGCCTATAACTTTCACATCAACAAAACAGGAGACAGCAATGTCAGATGATCTGAATGCGGATATGGAGGAACTACTCCGTCGATACAAAGAGATAGATGTTGAGATTAGAACCGAGCTTTACAGGTTGATTGATTTTCAACTTGCTCGCAATGAGCGGCTAGAGAAAGCGTTGCAGGAGATCGCAGGTGCTAAGTTGTTTAACAGTTATGACCCTGCCGACTGTACCGAAGAAGTATTCGGAGCGGGGCGTGCCCTTATTCAAAAGGCTAGAGACGCAGTAAGGAGAGACAATGCGTAAGGTAGAGAAAAAAGTTATCGGTGCGTTCGTTAACGGCGACACCAAGATGGTAGGCAACACCATGTCTACACGCGACCCCGTAACCCATGACCTAAACCTGCTACTGCACGGCAACCGTATTGCCACCATGTCGAATCGAGATGGGGTAAAGAAGTTATGGGTATCTTGTGGTGGGTATGAAGTAGACGGTAAGCCTGTACCGTCGCGCACCACGCAGTCACGGCTCAATGCGCTGTTCAGTTTGCTCAACATGCCAGAGCGTGTGTACATAAAGAACCGTGTTCAGTATCTCGACTGCCGACGCTACGGCACCGTCAACCTCATGGCACTACGCAAGAGCGCGGTGCTTGTATCAGTTCACTAACCCAAAGTTATAGGAACCTATAACAAACCAACGATAAGGAGTTCCCAATGGAACGAGTAATTTTGCCCGAACCGATTGATAACATGCCAACCGTCATCTTTGACATCGACGGCACACTGGCTGACATCGAACACCGGAGGCACTTCGTCACTGGCAAGAAGAAAGACTTTGACGCCTTCAACGCAGCGATGGTCAACGACACACCCAACAAACCTATAGTGGATTTATTGTGGATGTGTGAGAACGACGCCAAGCAGATCATCTTCTGCACTGGACGTATGGAGCAGTACCGTGAGGTTACTCGTAACTTCTTATTGGATAAGTGCTGGTACTCGGCGGCGTATAACGAGATTTTTGACGAAGACAAGGAGCAGTACCGCGAGTCCATCGAAGCTCATCTGGATACCTACCTGATGATGCGTCCTGACAACCGTAGGCATGACCCTGACAAAGACATCAAGCAGGACATGCTCAACGAGATACTGAAAACCGTGGACAAGAGCAACATCTTGTACGCAGTAGATGACCGCCAGCGTGTGGTCGATATGTGGCGATCCAACGGCATAACCTGTTTGCAGGTAGCCGAAGGCAACTTTTAATAAACCAACGATAAGGAGTTCCCAATGGAACAAGTAAGCAACATTCAATCACTGGCGGCAACGCCTACCATCAGCAACGTGCCGAGCATCAGTTCAGGATCTATGCTGGTGCAACTCAATATCTCTGTGTGGACAGCGCGTAAGAAAGACAAAGCCGCGTCAGCCAAGGTAGCCCGTGACAGCGGCGCGTCAGCCAAGGCCGGTAACTACAACAAGAACCTGCTCGCCGGTTGTACTGAGTTGGAAGACCTAAAGAAGTTTGTAGGTAACGCACGCAACGAGCACTATGCGATGACTGTGCCTTGGTCTGATATGGGTATGCGTCTGATACCTACGTCTGCATTCTTTGACTACATCAACCACATGACAGGTTTGGAGCAAGAGTTCTGGCGGCTCTACAAACTGTTCGAGGATGCGTACCAGTGGCGCACGTCTACTGCGATGGCAGAGCTGGGCAATATGTTCGATCACAACGAGTACCCGTCCGTTGACGATATTCGTAGAAAGTTCGGGTGGGGTTTGTCGAAGCAACCGCTACCTGAGTCTGGTGACTTCCGGCTCGACATACCCAACGAGCAGCAGGAAATACTCAAGCGAGAGTATGACGAGTTCTACGGTGCTCAGATACAAAGCGCGGTCAACGATGTGTGGGCACGGCTCAAGAAGAATCTCGACACGGTGCTACGTCAGCTATCGCCGAAGGACGAGCTAGATGCCAAGGGCAATCAGAAATACAACAAGCTGTATGACAGCGTATTCGATACGTCCCTTGACCTGATCCGCATGATGCGTGACTTCAACCTGACTGGCGATACACGCATGACGCAAGTGGCTGACCAGCTAGAGAATGCGCTGTATGGCGTGAACACCGACGCACTCAAGAACAGTGAGAGCTTACGTCTTGAGAAGCAGCAAGAGGTCAAAGACATCATCCGCAACCTACCGTCCTTGGATCTGTAATCAGATTCTTAGGTCTAACACCAAACACCATGTATAATGGTGATTCACCACAGGGCAATACCGCCCACAACCAAAGTTATAGGAACCTATAACAAAGCAACTAGGAGATAGCAATGAGCTACGCACAAGCAATGTACGCACTGAACCTTGACCAAGCCGGTGCGCTAATCAAGTCGGTCGGGCACCTTCGCACTTTTCTACTTCAAGGTCACATGGGCACAGGTAAGTCATCACTACTTACCACGCTAGCCGCTGACCCTGATCTGTCGAATCATGTGCCGTGCTACTTCGACTGCACGACTAAGGACTTGGGTGACATCACGCTACCCAACATCAAGGTCAATCAAGATGTGCCTTACGTCACATACGCAACTAACGAGGAATTGGGTGCTCACGAGAACAAGCCGATTATTCTGATGATCGACGAGTTCGGTAAGGCCAACCCCGCAGTCAAGAATGCCCTGTTACGTCTGATCCTCGAACGTAAGATCGGCAGCTACACGCTGCACCCCAACTCTATTGTGTTTGCTACGACTAACCTCGGCAGTGAAGGTGTGGGTGACTTGTTACCAGCACATGCCCGTAACCGCATCACTGTCGTCGAGACTAAGAAGCCCGATGCTATGGAGTGGGTCGAGTGGGGTATCGGCAACGGTGTCGATCACACAATACTGGGCTGGGTCAAAGACAACCCGCAGGTCATGCAGGACTTCCGTGATGTGCCGAATCCAGATGACAACCAGTACATCTTCCACCCAAAAGCAGTAGATCGGGCTGCGTTCTGTACACCACGTTCACTACATGCAGCGAGCGATATATTGCAGAACCGTGAGGGGCTTGATGACAACACGTTAACAGCAGCACTCATGGGCACTATCGGTACTCGCGCAGCTATGGACTTCATGGCGTTCCTCAAGCTGGCTGACCAGCTACCGTCGCTAGAGTCAATCAAGACTGACCCCGACAACGCCACGGTGCCGACATCAGCATCGGCTACTTGCATGGTGGTGTTCCGTTCACTGTCAACGGTTGAGCGTGACTGGATGGATGCGTGGATGACTTACATGCTGCGCCTCGGCACTGAGTTCCAGAGTTTGTTTGCCAACGGCGTTCGATCCAGCAAATACAACAAGGCCAAGCAGTCTATGGTCATGCAGAACAAGCAGTTCACTCAGTGGGCTATCGACAACAACTACATGTTCGCAGCGGACAAGGTGTAAGGAGGTAACATGCTAGCACTAAACCAACAACTGACCGCCGAGCAGCGGATCGCCAAGGCAGTCGTGGACATCACGGCACACGAGCGGTACATCGCACTGGCTGGTGTTCTTATGATCGGCACCAAGACTGTCAGCGATGACATACCAACTGCATGTACCAACGGACGCGATGTGGAGTTCGGACGTGCGATGGTCGATGCACTGACCGATGCCGAGCTTCGCTTTGTCATGCTGCACGAAGACGAGGGCCACAAGCTACTACGTCACCTAACAACTTACAGGTGGATGTACGACATTGATCCGGGCCTAGCCAACCAAGCATGTGACTACTACATCAACGGCACCATTGTGGATGACAACCGTGGAGACGAGTTCGCCAAGATGCCTACCGGCAAGTACCAAGGTCTGTATGACGAGAAGTTCCGCAAGCCCGATGGGTCATGGATGGACTCGGCTGCTATCTTTCACAAGCTGAGAGAAGAACAGCGAAGACAGCAACAGGGCAAGGGCGACTGTAACGGTACAGTTCTTACAGACCCTAATGGTCAACCCAGTAACGGGTCAGGTGGTGGCAACCCACAAGGTACGTCTTCCGCCCAAGGCTTTGATGAGCATGATTGGGAAGAAGCCAACAAGCTGTCGGACGATGAGGTCAAAGAGCTTGAGAAAGAGATCGACGTGGCAATACGTCAGGGCAGCTTGATAGCTGGCAAGCTGGGTGGCAAAGGCAACCGCCGGTTCGATGAGCTTATGCAACCGCAGGTCGATTGGCGTGAGGCACTGCGTGAGTTCATCCAGACCACATGCACCGGCAACGACTACTCCACATGGAAACGTCCCAACCGCCGATACATTGGTGCCGATGTCTACTTGCCTAGCGGCATCAGCGAGAGAATCGACGAGCTTGTACTTGCGATTGATACGTCAGGGTCTATCAGCGATCACGCTGTCGCTCTGTTTCTATCCGAGGTGCAGTCTATCTGTACTACGGTCAAGCCCGACAAGGTTCGCGTACTGTACTGGGGTGACGAGGTTGTGGGTGACGAGTCATACGAGGCACATGAGCTAGTTGCGCTGGTCAACTCCACCAAGGTCAAGGGCGGTGGCGGCACCGATGTCGAGTGTGTTGTCGAGTACATGCAAGATCATCAGATCAAGCCGCAAGCGACGGTCATCCTCACCGATGGCTACTTGTTCGGTGACTGGGGTACATGGGACTGCCCGACATTGTGGTGTGTTCTGAACAACAAATATACGACTCCCGACAACGGCAAGGTCGTACACATTCAATCAAGTGATATGTAAGGAGAAGGTAATGAGATACGGATATAGGATGGGACTGGACTCGTTTTGGCACGTCGAGCGTAGATACAACAACGTCAAGCCGTTGGTCAGCAAGTACCACAAGAAGGAGGATGATCTACGTCCTGCTCACAGACGGGATCGTAAGTGGGAACACATTGTTAAGTTATCACCTACCTGCTACGCCTTGTGCGACGGTGGATACGGTGATCCGATATTTACTCGCACCTACGCTGGGCGCGTTTCAATACCTACGTCGAAAGCAGATACACGCAATCTGTCACCTATTGTGTGGGACATCCAAGTGCAACCTGATGGGACATATGTAGAGACGGTCAAGGTACGCAACGGGTCAGGCGACTATGCACATACCAGCCGGTATCAGTTTCTATATGAGTTCTTACCCAAAGGTCTGCTGTATGTCGGCGGCAGTGATGGTAGGCAGCACATCGCAATTGCAGGGAAGGATGCTAAGTATTACCTACCCAAGAGTTGGTCAGTCGAGGAAGCGCAGTGGGACTATTTTGTGAGCCGCCCCAAGCCTGAATTGTGGACTGAAAAATACCAGCGTGAGGATGACCACAAGCATCTAGTGTTTGCTAGACAGGCATACGTGCCAGACGCAGAGCTTATGGAGAAGACTGGTGTACTTCCAAACAGCTTACAGCCTTGGACACTAATCAGCCCTGAGTTCAAGGCAGTCAACCCCAAGTCGCGTGTGGACAAGAAGCGTAAGAAAGAACTAAAGCCGTATCTCGATGAGTTCTGGCGGTGGGGGTGTTCTGTAGGAAAGCTGTTACCCATAACCGACTGGGAGTATACGCGGGAGGTCAAGAAGCAGCTACGCGATGCAGAAGTGCTTACGAGCCAAGGATATTGGATGGCTACTAATCGGTACAATGGTGATAAGGTACAACATATACTCACAACAAGTAGCCATGAACTACGTCTACCACTGTTAACCATGTTTATGCTAACATCTGATATGAACAACGCTGTTACACCAGATGACGCTAAGAGAGTACGCGCACAATTCAATCGCTGGGCCAACAACGCCTGCGGTCTAGTTACAAGGACAAAAGGAGAATAACTATGGGGATAAGAACACGTATGCCAAAAGGCGAATTATTGATGAGGGTACCAACTTCGGGGTTTACTGATGTAACAGACATGCCTTCGCAGAGTTTACAAAGGTTTCAGCAGGCGTTGGCAAAGAAGATGCGTGGTGTGCAGTTCTACGTTACTAACGTCAACGTAGCTTGGGTCTACTACCCGCACGAGCCGTTTGCGCGGGGTAGGATAATTGCCCGTGAGACACCCTCCCTCCCCGATAATTTTTATTGGGAGGTCGAAAGCCGCAAGATTGAGAACGGTAGGTACTCATCTGCCAGTGCCGAGCACCATAGGCATGGTAGTGGGTATTTAGCCACTGCGGTCAAGAAGGCTGCGGCAGCACTAACACCGTGGTCTATATACGAGTTAAGCACGATCTACAGCAAACTTTACGAAGCGGGGCGTTACCAACAGATAAATGAGGTACACGAAAAAGTTACGGATGCCGCGCACTATCTGGGGGTAAGTCTCAACTCTCCTGCGCTTGACACACTAAAGGCTTTAACGAACGAGATACTCGACGTGAATGTAAGGACTAAGGTACAGGATCTAGTGCTTTATAGTCAGAAGCACTCCGATATGCAGTTAATTGGTGCATCGCCTATGTTTGTATATGTGGGGCGTACCCCGCACGGACATCAAGTATTGGACACTTTGCGCCTCGACGCTATCAGCTACAGCTACACAATAGGGAGTGAAGAATCGAAACGGTACTGGGCAGATGACTCCGCACCAGCGTGGCCTAGCGACGAGTACACCGAGTTAGTTGGTAGGTTGAGCGTGTTGAGCATGGCTACTGAGGGTGACTTTATTAGTGGTGTCGGTATGAAGGTTGACGAGGATATGTTCTATGTCTGCTAGAGATATTTTGTTTAGGGCCGCTGCTGGGACTGCGAACTTAGATATGTTACGCATGATCCAAGATATAGCCACCACGCTAGGTAGCCAAAACAAGTTAACTCATAAAGGGCCAATCTACCATGTAAAAGTAGATTCTGACAGGGATGTATGGCAGATCACCTGTTTAGGCACAGAATGTATTGACTCGCCGTATAAGCCTACTTATTATGGCGTGGAAACCCTACCTGCTGACCTGCGGAAAAAGCTGGCGACTTTGCATATGTTAGAGCCACAACAATCTGAGGTAGCCGAGGTAGGGCTGCGGTCAGGCGAAGATAGCTTTTGGGTTTATGGTTGACAAAACACCGATACCAGTTCCCAAGGAGAAACAGATGGCAATGACACCGGAGGCGAAGGTTAAGAAAAAGGTGGCGGCTGCACTAAAGCAGTTGGGTGCTTATTACTTTTACCCCGTGACGGTCGGGTACGGTAAGAGTGGTGTGCCGGACATAGTGGGGTGCTACAACGGTAGGTTCTTTGGTATTGAGTGCAAGGCGGGGAAGGGAAAAACCACTGCACTGCAAGACATGAACCTGAAACAGATTACAGCGGCGGGTGGAATCGCTGCGGTAGTGGACGAGGACAACGTGCACATGGTGCCGGACATCCTCAATGAAAAAGAAGTAGATGAGCGTCAAATGGCGTTCGATTTTTAATAAGGAGACCGAGATGGCGAATGGAACTAAGGCAGCGAAGCTGCGTAAGTATTTTGAGAAAAACCCCGATGCGACAACGAAGCAGGCGGCTGAGTGGGCAAACTGTAGTTACGGAAACGCTTACGCGATCAAGCGAAAGTTGTGTGAAGAAGCAGTAACAAGTTCTGAGGAACAAGCTACACCAACCAATACCCACGTTACCGTAGAAAAATATGTCGCATCGACTCCAACGGCAATGTTGGGATCGGGACAAACAAGTGACGGTAGCACTGCATCCTATTACGAGTTACCTGATGGCGCTAAGGAGCTGCAAGACTTGATTTCGTTCAAGGACATGAATGCTCAAATGGGCGAGATATTTCGTGGCACCTACCGTTATGGAGAGGCATCCCACAGTGATCGGCTACGCGATGCCAAGAAGATCCGCTTCTATATAGATGCCGAGATCAAACGTCTTGGGGGTTAAGGTGAAGCCGAAGGTTGATAAGAATGTGCCGATACCGCCGAGGGGCGGGAACAATAAAACAAACAGCAAGTACAAACACCTAAACAAGATTATCGAATCGTGGGAAGTAGGCGACAGCGTAGCCTTTGAGTTCGTTGCAAAAACTACGGGAAAGGACAGGCGGTCTTCCTATTCGCTCGAAGCAACGGCTCTCGTAGGCAGGGCAAAAAAAGCTGGGCAAAAAGCATCTATGCGCGTTATGGCTGATGAAGGCGTGATTCGAGTTTGGAGGGTGGAATGAAGAAGTTTGTAGTAACTTTCACGGAGACCGTAGAGCGTCAAGTGCTGGTGGAGGCTAAGACCGCCAGCGATGCGCGTAATACGGTAGAAAACAATCGCGGTGCTTGGAGTACATGGGTAGAGAAACCGATAACAATAGACGTGACTATCTCTACCGTTGCGGAGAGGAAGCCTAATGAGTGATGAACCATTGAAGACTTTTTATGTGACTGTTGAAGAGACCGTCTCAGTGCAGGTGGCAGTGGAAGCGAAGAACGAAGAGGAAGCGCGATACCAAGCGGTAGATGACTGCGGCACGATAGTTCGTATGCCTATAACCACAGGTAAAGTTGTTATAGCTATATCTGAAAGGGAGCGGGTGTAGTGGAGGATGAACTAGAAAAAATCGTGATCGAAAAAGGGGTGCTGTTGTTTGATAAGCAGTATAAGCATCAGCGCCTATATGAGAACACGTTAGACCGTATGTCTTTGGGGGATTCGTTTGTAGTGAATGATCCTTACGGTGGCAAGGTACGGGCGTTTCGGGTATCTGCCAGACGTAGGGGTTGGAACATTACGAGCCGTAAGATAACCAATGACGGTGAATACCGCGTCTGGTTGACAGAGAAGGACGGTAAGTCATGGACTTAATAACCCTCGACTTTGAAACGTATTACAGCAAAGATTACTCGCTGACCAAAATGACAACCGAAGAATACATCCGCGATCCTCGCTTTGAGGTAGTGGGTGTAGGCATAAAGGTAAACAATGGCAACACAGAATGGGCTTCTGGGACACGCGAGGAACTTCAAGGGTACCTTGACGAGTTCAACTGGGCCGACAGCATGGTGCTGGCTCACAACACTATGTTCGATGGCGCTATATTGTCTTGGCTCTTTGATATTCGTCCTCGCGTTTGGGCTGATACTCTGTGTATTGCCCGCGCTCTACATGGGGTGGAGGTTAGTGGAAGTCTCAAGGCACTTGCGGAAAGATATAATATAGGTGCTAAAGGCACCGAGATACTTAACGCGCTAGACAAACGCCGCGAAGCGTTTACTGATGCCGAGCTAGACCGCTACGGCGACTACTGCATCAACGATGTTGAGCTTACCTACAGGCTCTTTAATAAGTTCTTGAAGCAAGGATTTCCCAAGAAAGAACTCAGGATCATTGACTGTACCCTGCGTATGTTCATTGATCCCATGTTGGGACTAGATAGGGACTTACTTGAGGATCACTTATACGACATCAAAAAGCATAAGGATAAGTTGTTATCTGATGCTGGCATAACGGATAAGAAAGAGTTGATGAGTAACGACAAGTTCGCTGCGTTGCTCACGGACAAGGGTGTCCTACCACCAACCAAGGTCAGCGCCACTACAGGTAAAGAAACCTACGCATTCGCCAAAACCGATGAAGGGTTCAAAGCACTAGCTGAACATGAGAACTCAGAAGTGCAGGCGCTAGTGGCTGCGAGGCTAGGCAACAAAAGCACCTTGGAAGAAACTCGTACACAGCGATTCATTGACATATCCCAGCGTGGGACTCTGCCGGTTCCTGTGCGGTACTATGCGGCACACACTGGTAGGTGGGGTGGGGATGACAAGATCAACCTGCAAAATCTACCGAGCCGTGGGCCAAACGGTAAGATGTTAAAGAGAAGCATCGTCGCGCCTGAAGGATACACACTTATAGATTGCGACTCGTCGCAGATTGAAGCTAGGGTGCTGGCGTGGTTCGCTGGACAGGATGACCTGACCAGTGCGTTCCGTAAGAAAGAAGATGTGTACGTCAAAATGGCTGCGCGGATCTACGAAATACCCGAAGACCAAGTAACAAAAGATCAGCGGTTCGTCGGTAAGACTACGATCCTCGGCGCTGGGTACGGCATGGGTGCGCTGAAATTCCAAGCACAATTGAAATCGTTTGGAACTGAAATAGAGTTGGATGAAGCAAGGCGCATCATTAATATATACCGTGATGCGAACTGGAAGATCAGTCATGTGTGGCGGGAAGCCCAGAACATGATTATTCGTATGGAGAAGGGAGATACTTACCAGTTTGGAAAGAAGGGCGTGATTGAAGTTATAGGAGACCGGGAATCTATACGTCTACCGTCTAAGCTCCTTATGCGTTATGAGGATCTCAAGGGGGAACAAAACTCTCAAAGTACGGAATACACCTACAAGACGCGCCGAGGCCGGACACGGATCTACGGTGGGAAGGTGATCGAGAACGTCTGCCAAGCGTTAGCACGTTGTGTGATAGGCGACCAGATGTTGTTGATAAACAACAAGTACCGTACGGTACTAACAGTTCACGACTCAGTTATAGCATGTGTACCTGAGTCTGAAGCAGAAGAAGCCCAGCAGTACGTCGAGAAGTGCATGAGGTACGTTCCGACATGGGCAAAAGGATTGCCGCTAGAATGCGAAAGCGGTATGGCTAAAGCATATGGAGATTGCGAATGAAGGTCAGAGTTATTTTTGGGCTAGTTACTTTTTGGTTGGCGGCGTCAGCTTACGCTTACCACTACCACGCATGGCAGCTAGTCAATGAGTTTGAAGGGCAGCACGGTAAGAAAGTTTGTAATTGGGAGTGCCAAAGTGGGCACTTTACTACAACATCTGGCTATGGGTACTGCCCAAGACCGATGTGAGTTACGTTATTTTGTTTACAGGTACGCCGCTCATGGACGGTAAGTACACTCATATTGAAGCTGCTTACGATGCCAAAGAAAGATTCATTAGAAGATTTCCGAAGCTACGGTTTGACATAGCGCAGGTGGGCGACAAGTTCGATCTTAGTGACGACATCTTCTGGGCGAATTATAAAGAGCGTCTCGAACAGGTGTACGACGAGGACGATGAAGATTGAGTGTAGCACCGTGGTCATTCAGTAAGATCAAGGCATTCCAGCAATGTCCTAAGCAGTTCTACCATGAGAAGGTGCTCAAGCAGTACCCGTTCAAGGAGTCTGAGGCTACGTTGTATGGAACAGCTTTTCACGAAGCTGCGGAAGAATACATCCGCGACGGTGGTGAACTTGACTCACGGTTCAGCTACGCACAGGGTATGCTCGACGCGCTAAACGCCAAGAAGGGCGAGAAGCTATGCGAGATCAAGATGGGGCTTACCGAGGATCTGGAGCCGTGCGACTTCTTTGATAGTAACGTATGGTTTCGTGGTATCGCAGACTTATTGATACTAGATCGTGAGGAAAGGCTAGCTTGGGTTATTGACTATAAGACAGGAAAGTCGGCAAGATACGCTGATAAAGGCCAGTTAGAACTTATGGCTCTAGCGGCTTTTAAGCACTACCCCGAAGTGGAGACTGTTCGGGCTGGGCTATTGTTTGTGGTAAGTAATGATCTGATACGAGATCGCTACACCATAAAAGAAGAGGAGAAGTTGTGGACTAAGTGGCTGGGTAAGTACAGCGACATGGAAACAGCTTTTGAGAACGATACGTGGAATCCCAACCCCAGTGGATTGTGCAAAGCATGGTGCCCTGTGTTGGAGTGCCCACATAACGGAAAAAACTGATGCCGTACAAGAACAAAGCGGATCGTAAGAAGCAGAAGAACCCGCCAGTTGGCAGTCCCGCACACGAAGCTAGGATGGAGCGACAGCGTGCACGGCGTGCTATGGATAAGGCTGGACGCGATGCCAACAAAAACGGCAAAGCTGACAAGCGGGAAGGTAAAGATGTCAGCCACAACAAGATGTTGAGTAAGGGCGGCAGCAATAAAGACGGTGTGCGTGTGGAGAGCAGGAGTGCTAACCGCAGTCGTAATGGCAAAAGCCCAAGACGTAGGTGAGAGAAGAGCTTAGGGGTATTCTCATGGGCGCGGGTATTGCAGCGTCTATATACTTCGTAGCGTTTATTTTGTACCTACTAGCTTAATTTTCTCATCTGAAATGATATAACTATGGTGTGGGCACAAAACGTCGGGCGAGCGGTGGCGTCCGACACTCCTAGCAGTGTAAGTCATACTGCTTAAAGAAAGGGTGAGATGAAGTGCGCTCCCACGACTAGGTTTTGTTGCTTGTTTCCCTAGATTATTGGCGTGAATCTCATCGACCACCGCATTTTTACTGCGTGTAGTGGACACCCACTTCGCGCTTTTTTGCATGGAAGGGTATATATGAAAGTCATAGACAATAAAGCATTGTTACTGCGTCTGCGCGATCCTCAGAAAGTCACGAGTATTATCCCAAAGAGTAAGGAGTTATCAGATAACCGAGTGGTGGTTAACTGGGGTGTAGACGAGACTCACGTACTCAAGAACTTAAACATCAACGCTCCGTCACCCATCGAAGGGCAGTACCAATGGACAGGTAAGTACAAACCTTTCGAGCACCAGAAATCTACGGCGGGGTTCCTCACACTCAATAAACGTGCGTTTTGTTTCAACGAACAAGGTACAGGAAAGACCGCCAGTGCTATTTGGGCGGCAGACTTCTTGATGAAACAAGGCCGTATCAACCGCGCTCTTGTTATCTGCCCTCTATCTATCATGGACTCGGCGTGGCGAGAGGACTTATTCAGCTTTGCCATGCACCGTAAGGTGGACGTAGCGCACGGTTCAGCAAGTAAGAGGACTGCTGTAATCGAAAGTGATGCAGAGTTCGTGGTAATAAACTATGACGGTGTAGCAATCGTAGCGGACGCTATAGCCAATGGAGGTTTTGACTTAGTGATCGTGGACGAGGCGACTCACTACAAGAATGCTCAGACTGACAGGTGGAAAACGCTAAACAGGCTGCTCAGTCCTGACACATGGCTATGGATGATGACAGGCACTCCCGCTGCACAAAGCCCACTAGATGCGTACGGTCTGGCTAAACTCGTTAACCCGAAAGCTGTGCCACGCTTCTTTGGTTCGTTCCGCGATCAGGTCATGTATAAAGTGACTAACTTCAAATGGGTGCCCAAGCCCGACGCCACAGACACCGTGTTCAATGCGCTGCAACCGGCGATACGGTTCACCAAGGAAGAGTGTCTGGATCTGCCTGACATCATATACACAACCCGCGATGTACCGCTCACTCGCCAGCAAGAAAAATACTACAAAGAATTAAAAGACCGCATGGTCATGGAAGCTGCGGAAGAGACAGTCACGGCAGCTACGGCAGCGGTCAACATGAACAAGCTGCTGCAAATCAGTTCTGGTGCGGTGTACACCGATGACAAAGAGGTAGTGGAGTTCGACATCAAGCACCGATACAAGGTGCTGCGTGAAGTGATCGACGAGTCTAGCAAGAAGGTTCTGATCTTCGTGCCGTTCAAGCACACAATACAGCTACTTACCGACAAGCTACGCAAGGACAAGATACCCACCGAGGTCATCAGCGGGGCAGTAAAAGCTACTGACCGTACGCGCATATTCAAGGAGTTCCAAGAGACAGATACCCCGCGAGTGCTGGTCATCCAGCCACAGGCTGCGGCACATGGCGTTACGTTGACCGCCGCGAACACAATCGTATGGTGGGGGCCAACCAGTTCGGTGGAAACATACGCCCAAGCTAACGCACGGATTCACAGGGCGGGGCAGGATCACAAATGTACGATAGTACAGCTACAAGGGTCTCACATAGAAAAGCGCGTGTACGCACTACTAGATAACAAAATAGACACACATACAAAAATTATTGATCTTTACAAAGAAATACTTGATTAAGTCATTACCTACCACTATATTGCAGTTCTCGGCAATGGAAGGACGAAAACATGGCTGATGCGAAGAGTGTGGGTGGCATACCTCTACCGAAATTGACCAGAGCTTATTTGAAAATCAAAGAGGAAAGGGATCGGCTATCCGCTGAACACAGGGAAGCTGACGAAAGACTCGTCAGTAAACAAAACAAAATCAAAAGCGCGTTACTGGACTACTTGAAAGAGAACGACATAAAGAGTGTCAAGACGGATGCTGGTACGTTTTACCGTACGGTTAAGCAGAAGTATTGGACTTCCGACTGGGAATCTATGCACGAGTTTATCCTTGAGCATGAAGTTCCAGAGTTCTTGGACAAGCGCCTGAATCAGAAGAACGTACGGGAGTTCTTAGAAGAAAACCCAGATCTTCTGCCCAAGGGCTTGAACGTAGACGCAGAGTTCGCGTTAACGATAAGGAAAGCATGATGGAGCAATTAGTTCCGATTGAAGATGTCGCCAAGTACTTTGGTGTGTCATTATCCACGGCCCGTAAATGGGTGAGGGATGGGGTAATACCAGAGAACACGTACATCAAGGTAGGTAAGACTCAACGGTTCGCTTTGGCGACCATTGCTGACGCTCTGCTAAAAGGCCAAACGGCTGTAGAAGAGCCTGCAACAGTGAATGAAGAGTTTGACCCTACCGACTTTGATCCTGATGCGGACATTTAATGCGCCGAATCAGCTTACAGGGTAATAAGTTCACTGGGTTAGACTTCCAAGCAGACGCCACGTCGATAGACGTAATCATCGTGAACGCAGCAGCAGTATCGCGCTCGTACTACAAAGATGCCTACGATCCTAACGCCAAACGCCTGCCTACGTGTTGGTCTAGCGATACCCAGAAACCTTCACCCGATGTGCCGTCAGACCAGAAACAAAGTGCGCGGTGTATTGACTGCTCACAGAACATCAGGGGTTCCGGCGCTGGAGGGGGTAGGGCTTGTAGATTTAGCCAGCGACTAGCGGTTGTTGAAGAAAAAGCGTTAGACACTGTGTATCAACTACAAGTTCCTGCCTCATCCATATTTGGTAAGGCTCAAGGTAGAAGTTCTATGCCTCTACAGGCTTATGCCAAGTTCTTGAGTGGGCATGGGACGCCCAGTGCAGCAGTGGTGACGAGGATAAGTTTTGATATGGGTAGCCCTGTACCAAAGCTGTTCTTCTACCCACAAAGACCGTTAGAAGAAGAGGAACTACGTTTGGTCAGGGGAATAGTGGATGCAGATGACACGTTAGCAGCAATAGCTTTCGACGTTGCTCCGCACAACCGCGAAGGTTCGCCCTTCGCTGCGACTGAAGGGTTCGATATAAATAGCCAATTAGGAGACCAAAATGGCTGAAGATTTTATGTACTACACAATTGAAGGCGTAAAAGCCTTGTATCCGAAACTCGACGCTACCTACAAGTTCGATAACAAAGCGAACGGTGGGAAAGGCGGTTCTGTTAAGTGTGATCCACTGGATGACGGTGCGGAATACTCTATGTCTTTCGTAATGTCGGAAGCAGAAGCTAAGGCTCTATACAAAGCAATGGCTGTGGCTTACAAGTCCAAGAAAGAAAAGGGCTGGCCCGATAAGTTTCCGCTACCGTTCAAGAAGGACGATGACGGCAACTATATCGGTAAGGCTAAGTTGAAAGGTGCTTACGGCACTGACAAGACCACACCCCCGCTACAAGTTGACGCGCAGAACAACAAACTGCCGACAGACTTTCAGTTGACTACCGGCAGTACCGTGAACCTTGCTTTCACTTTTGTACCGTACTCTATGCGGGACAACGGCGTTAGCCTACGCCTGAACGGTGTACAGGTAATCGAATACGTGCCTATGGTGTCACGCTCGCCTTTCGGCGTTGTAGAAGGTGGCTTTGTAGCACAACCTGATAACCCGTTTAATGATACTACCAGTAGTGTCAAAAGCACTGACGTTGCGTTAGAGGATGACGACTCTGATGACATATTCGGTGATGAGCCAGATACCTCTCAAGTAGAGGAACCAAAAAAGGTCGTGAAGAAATCTGCCCCCGCACCCAAGGAAGATGACGACGATCTGAGTGCCATTGTTGAAGGTTGGGATGACTAACCTCTAACAATCACTCCGCTATGGCTAGGGGTTCTCTTTTCCCCGAAAAAGATGCGCCGACATCCCTGCCATAGCGTACTCTCGGCATTGGGTGCAACCATGAATACAAGAGAATTTTTACGGTGGGTATTACCCACAGAGGGTGTATACGTCGCCCTTCAATATGACCTAGCGTCGAACGGAGTTCGGCAGACGTACTTTCATTCGACAGATGAACTAGCAGAAGCCGCCGAGTACCACGACAGTGAAGGGTGGGATATGTACTTTGCGTTGAGTAACTTCAAAGAAGAAGGTACCCGCAAGAGTGAAGACGCCAAGCAGATTAAGTCGTTCTTTTTAGACCTAGACATTGGCGAAGACAAAGCTGCTAAGAACGAGGGGTTTACTACACAGAGGGAAGCACTACTCAGGCTGCAAGAGTTTCGTGTAGCGTTAGAATTACCAAAACCTCTTATCGTTAACTCTGGGCGTGGCGTACACGTTTACTGGGTGCTGTCAGAGTCCGTAGCGGTAGAACAGTGGAAAGTAGTAGCTGACCAGTTCAAAGCCAAATGCAAAGAGTTCGGGCTTGAGATAGATCCCGCAGTTCCCGCCGATATAGCGCGAGTGCTGCGTATAGTAGGCACACACAACCACAAGCCTGAGACACCTGCGCCAGTAGAAGTCATAGGCAACACCCCTGATACGGTTAACTTTGACTTTTTTGCCAGTAAATTGGGGATGGATACGATACCAGTTCCCAAGAAGTATGCGCCTGCCGAGGGGCCAGCAAGCCTACGCGATGCACTGATGAGCAACATTAAGTATGATTTCAGAAGCATACTGCTCAAAGCGCAGAACGGTAATGGATGCGAGCAACTACACCGCATAATAAAAGGTCAGGCCGAGACGAGTGAGCCTATGTGGCGAGCAGGGTTATCTATCGCCAAGTTTTGCGTAGACGGTGAGAAAGCCGCGCACAAGATCTCAAACCAGCACCCTGAGTACACGCCTGAACTAACGCTCAAGAAGTTAGATCTTATCAAGGGGCCGTACCGATGCACGACATTCGACGAAAACGACGGCGGTATCTGCACGGAGTGCCCACACTGGGGCAAGATCAAATCGCCTATTATTCTAGGGCGTAAGATACCCGAAGCCGAAGTGAACGAAGACGGTACGTATGTAGTTGAGTCAGATGGGCCAAGCGATCCGATAGAAGGTACGCTTGTTGCGGAAATTGTCGGTCAAGAACTTTCCACAGAACACGTTATACCAGTTTACCCACGTCCGTATTTTCGGGGGACGAACGGTGGTGTGTACGTCAGGAACATAAGCCAAGACGGTGAGGTTGACGAACACGTTATTTACCACAATGATATTTACGTTACGCAGCGGGTGATGGATGTAGAAGCCGGTGAATCTGTAGTCTGCCGGATACACCTGCCCCAAGACGAAGTACGAGAGTTCACCCTGCCGCTTACGGCGGTTACTTCAAAAGAGGAGCTACGCAAGCAGATGTCCATGCAGGGCGTAGCTGTCCCACAAATCAACGACTTGATGTTATATATGATTACTTGGATAAACGAATTACAAGCTACTGCTACAGCAGATATAGCGCACCGACAGTTCGGTTGGGCTAACGACGACATGAGTGCCTTTATCGTAGGTGATAGAGAGATACACGCAGATCACGTACGGCATAACCCCCCGTCTACGTCTACCGCTGCCTATATTCCGTACTTCCAGCCGAAGGGTACGCTCGAAGCGTGGAAGAAGATGGCTAATTTTTACAACACGCGGCCTGAACTTGTGATGCACCAGTATGTTGTGTGTACAGCGTTTGGCTCCCCCCTGATGAGCTTTCTACCGCAGAATGCCTGCGCGTTACACATACACACTAATCTCAGTGGATGCGGTAAGTCAGCAGCCGTACGGGTAGCGTCTTCGGTGTGGGGGGCCGAGAAAGGCATGATGACCCCCGAAGTTTCTACCGACTCGTTCAAGTTCAACCGCGCAGAGCTGTTACGCAATCTACCGTTTTACATAGACGAGTTGACCAACGCAGAGTGGAGGCAACTGAGTAATTTGGTTTACCAAATATCTTCTGGGGAACAACGTGGTCGTATGGCTGGTGGGGCTAACCTTGAACGCGCTCGTGGTGAATCATGGCACTTCTTGTGTGTTACCACCGGCAATGCCAGTGTCGTCGAGCGTATTGCAGCAGGCAAACAAGCGCCGAAAGCAGAGGCGCAGAGGATAATGGAGTGGAGGGCAGAGCGTGTTTTCAACGATACCGAGAGCAAGAAGGACACCGATGGCTTTGACATGGCTCTCAAGAACAACTACGGACACGCAGGGCCGATCTACATTCAGTACGTTTTGCAGAATCTGGAGGACGTTAAGAAACTCGTACTCAAATTTCAGCGTCTAGTCGATGAGAAAGCAGGGCTTACAGCGGAAAATCGTTTCTGGTCTGCCGGAGCGGCTACCACCCTAGCTGGTGCGTACATCGCCAATAAATTAGAACTGGTTGACTACGATATGCAGGCGTTGTTCAAGTGGACTATCAAGTTACTCAAAGCAAACCTACGGGCGGTGGATGATATGGGCACGACAGTAGAGCAGACTCTTAATGACTACATCACGGAAAACTACAACAACATACTGATAATCAAGAGCACGGACGATCTACGCAGTAATTCTGGCAACGGGCTGGACAGCATCGTCATACCCGAAGCACTACCAAAAGGTAAGTTAGTGGCGCGGTATGAAACGGATACAAAGAAGGCGTACTTGGTGCCGAAATACCTAAAGTCTTGGTGTGCAGCACATCAGATAAATTACAGCGCGTTCGTGCATGACCTGATAAACAAGTTAGGTGGTAAGCGTGGCTCTATGCGGTTGGGTAAAGGCACTCACATAGGATCAGCAATACCGGCAGGTCGAGTGCTAATAGTTAACTGTAACGTGTTCGGCACGACTGATGAAGATGACGTAGCTGATGAAACTGATGAAGCTGATGAAAGCGAAAATAGTCTATACGAATAGTATATACAGCGGCGCAGGGCAGATGGCGAATTTAACACTCAGGACGTATGACTTAAACCCTGATGGGGTACGCATCGTCGTCGATTGGAGTTCTATGGTAGTAGGTAGTTCGGTGTTCGTGCCGTGCATAAACACAGACAAGGCGTTACAACAGATCAAACGTATTTGTGTGGATGATATGGAGTGGGATATACGGGCTAGATCGGGCCTAGAAGGTAATTTTTCAGGTGTTCGCGTTTGGAGATTGGTGTGATACGATTCGCCCTGATAAGGTCTCTCGGTCTCCTCCCACGTAGGTCTTATCTTCCATCCGCCCCCCTATCGTGATCTCCCCTTCTCACGGTAGGGGGGTTTTTTCTACAAGAACCCTTCGCCTGAATCCACCGTACGCTTCATGTACGGCGATAGCGTTGTGCCGTTGTGCATTTCCGCAGAACGAGTCTCGTGCCCACGTATTGACCTATCAATAGTGTCACCTGTTATACGCTTCTGGCGATCTCGACGCACGGCTCTGGACTCGTTGAACTCCCGCATAGATTGTCGAGCGTCACGCATACCTTCTCTGTCACCGAATCTCTTAGCAACGTAGTAACGTCTCAGCAGGTCACGGCGTTTAGCACTCGCAGCTATGTCTAAGCGTTTGGCTGTAGATGTCTCGTCCGCTTGTCTGGTGTAATCGACGGGTGGGAACCCTAGTAGCTGCGTTAATAAATCGCCGTTTGTAAGGTCATCGTAGATAGGATCGCCACGTCGAGTGAGAATGCCCTCATCCCTTGGGTATCTGATAACAGCTTTATAGGCGTTACGCACTGCTCCCGGCATTAGGTCTTCTATACCTCGCTCTATCTCGCCTTCACGTAGTTTGTCTATACCCTCTCTACCCCGCGCATAAATGCTCCATGCAGGGCCACCAAACAGGTGAGCAATCTCTTCTTCTGGAGACGGATCACTGTTAAACCTGTCAGCTTCAAACAGCAGGTCAGTTAGCTTAACGCGCTGTGACACATCAACCCCAGTTATCTCAGACAGAGCGCCCTTGAATAGCACTTCGCTGTCTAGGTACTGCCGCAGCATAGTGTCGGTGTCTTCCTCGTAGTCTTCTCTAAACATGTCGATAAGCATGGAGACCGCACCGTACAACGGTAGACCCTGCACTCCAGCAAAGAACAAGGCGGACAGGTGTACACCGGCAAGCTGTTTCAGAGCCTCATTACGTAGCTCTCTGCTTTTAGCATCATCCCCCGGAAAGAAGTTTTCCACAGCTTGTCTACCAGACTTAAACATCGTGTAGTACATCTGTATGCCGTACGCTTTGTACATCAGCGCAATACGACCTAAACTCTCACGGGCGTACCGTGGGCCAGTTTCTAGTGTGGCACCACCGTTGATTAGCTGTGTTTCACGTACGGCTTCTTCAGCGGCTTTCTTCTTATCACCGTTAAACTTCTTTAGTGCTAGCTTATACGCTGCCACCATCGTGACTTGGCGGTTCATTACTTCTGCTTCATGGAACATAAGAGCCGAAGCGTTTGTCACCGCGTCCATCTTAGACATCTTGCGTCCCGCCTGACTCGTGCTGAGTGTGTCGGCAATAAACGAGGAGTTGAGTTGGCCCCGCCGAGCAGCAAGTTCCATCAACGGTAGGAGGTCTATTAGTTCGTCTGCGCGTTCCTTATCTATATTTAAGTCTTTACGCACTTCGTAAGAGACTTTGCCATCTTTGTCGCGGGAAAACGTATAGTAGTTATCCAGCGATGGCATTGCCTTGTCTTTGAGGGCTTCTCTCGCTGCGTTGAGATCGCCTTTACGTAGGGCTTCTCTTATAGACCGTGGCGTTCTTGCGTCTCCGACTAAAGTAGCTATGTCTTTGTTCGTTGGAGAACCCATAAACAACTTAGTAGCACCACCTAGAGCGTCCCGCGTAGCCCCGAACCCATACTTACCTGCCAACATCGGGTATGCGAACAACGGTATCTGTGACAAGTTGACCAGTGCAGACGAGGCGTTGAAGCCGATTGTCCACATGAATGCCATACGGTTTGAGTTTTTAGCAAAGCTGTCCAGTGGCGGATTGACGGCGAATCTAGCGCGGTCTTTTACCTCTTCGATTTCTGGACTGTTCGCATCTGCCATTTTAGGGTTGGCTTCGAGCATCTCTTGTACGGCGTTGTCGATTAGCCGTGAGTTTTTAATACGCTCTACCTGCCGTGCCAGATCAAAAGCCTTCGTACGCGCTGCTTCCACAGCATCTACGTCATAACCTTCAGTGCCCTTACGTCGGAGCAGTGACTTAGCAAAAGAAGACTCTGGCAGGTACTCAATGAACAAACGTGTTATCTGTTCTTGGACTTCATTGAAGTTTTCTTTCTGTGCGGGTGTCATCCCTTGTTTCTGCGCTTCCATAATACCCAGTATGCTGGAGACAAAAGAACCAGAGGGCGCGTCCTCATAAGAGGCTTTGTCACTAGGGCTGAACGTCGATATTTCGTAGCCTTCTGCTTCGTAGGCTTCCGCTGCCCTGAACCGTTCCGCAGCGTTCTCGTATGCAAACACGGCAGAGTCCGCACCTTCCTTGGGGTTCTTCACAGACAGGAAGTACGTGCCAGTACGAGTCAGCGGGAAGTATGGTTCCAGCTTAGTCGCCTCTAACATCTTAGCGTATAGACCGTTCTTGAGGTTGGTCTTCGCTTGTTCTGCTATGGGTAGCCCGTCGATGCGGTTTTGCAACGTGTCATTAAGCTGGTCGTACTGATCTTTATACAGCTTACGCAGAGCGGTGTAGTTTTCCCTACCTCCGGCACCAACCGTCTTACTGTTATAGATCGCTCGCAGTTCTTTATAGCGGTCTATCTTTAACTGTTTTGTACCGTCTACGGGTTCCGTGCCGTAGCGTTTTTGTGCCTGCTGTGGCGTCAGCTCTGGGTCTACTTGGTCAACGGTGCTGTCGTAGATTAAGTTATTCCACGCTTTAACCGTTTCTCCAGACTGTTTAGCAGCCCACTCGCGTATGGGTTGTAGGCTGTTTCTGACCGCCTGCTCTGCGGTAGTTAGGCCACCACGTTGGTTTTCTATGGCAGCAAAAACTTTATCAACACCGACTACCCCCGCCCTTTCAAGCTCCACTTCAACAGCATTATTCGGTAAGAAGCCAAGTATTTTACGTTTTAGTCCGGTGTTTTTCTGCCCTGCTGTGAGTGCGCCGTACTCGCCAACTATTCTTTCTTTCGCACGCGCTATCGGCCCTTTAGGTAGGGCGTCCTTGAGTCTTTTCTCTACTCTACGTACGCCAGCAGGATCAGTCATAGATGCTAACAAAGGAGCGCCACGGTGCTTGGCGGCAGGTGCCAGTATGTCTTCGATTAACTGTTGAGCTTCGCGCTGTGCAGTACCACGTTCTTTACCCAACCCAAGGAAGTTAGATACCACGCGGATGAATTCTTGCCAGACACTAAGCGGCCTACCGTCTGGGTTGATTCGAGCTAGCTCACCTTGGAAGGTGGGGTTAGTAAAGGCTTCAGCGACAAACTCTGCTACGTTCTTAGACCCATAAGAGTTACGTAGGTACTCTTTGCTAGCCTCATGCAGCTTCATCAACTTCTTGGTAGTCGGATGTGACGGATTCTTCAGAGTGTTGATCGTTGCAGCGTGCGCCATTTCGTGCAGTAGCACGTACACATCTGTGTAGTCCTTGTTCAGTACGATTGTGTTGTCTGCGGTTATAAACCGCCCGTCAACTTGCCTACCATCTACCGTACCCAACTGGCTTGGGGGTACGATCATTATTTTAGTATCACCAGTAAAGTCAGACAGCTTCTTTGCTACGCGAGATATAAATTTATCTCCTGACTTGTTAGCTAGTTCTAGTAAGGCTCGACGTAGTTCGTTGTTACGTACCGCACGCTTTACAGTGTCAGGCAGCGAAGCATCCAACACCTCGGTGTAGTCTCTCGGAGGTGCGTTGAGGACTTGTTCGGATGCAACACGCATAGCGTCTGCTTTACTGAGACCTTCTTCTTTTACGAGCCTGTCTCTTTCTGCACGGCGTTCGGCTAGGAGGCTTTGTTTGTCGGCAGTCTTTTCCTCTGGGGCACGTAAATCTACGTCCGCCGCAGGTTCTTCTACAGTGGGTTCTGCCGGGGCGGGTGTAGGTTCCTTCGCCAAAACCTCTTCTACGGTAGCTGGTGTGGCTGCGGCAGTGGCTGGCATAGCCCGCTCTGCACGGCGTTGAGCCTCTACAGTCTCTTGAGGTATGACTTCTTCGCCTATATCGGCAAGCTGCTCGTTGGCTTTTACACCTTCTTCAGTAGCTTTCTCTAGCTTCTTCTCGGCACGCGCCAGCTTGCGTTGGTTAGCCTGCGTTGGCTTTGTTGTTACAGCTTCTTCGGCTTTAGTTACTTCAGTTCGGGCTGCGTTAACCTTGGCTACTGCCGAAGTAACCTTTCGAGCTAGTGCACCACGCTGTTTTCTTGCTCCAGCAGCAGGCTGTCCAACGCTTCTTCCAACATCTCCCACTGCTCGTCCGTCAGGCACAGCAGCGATGGCGGTATCTTCACCGACTGCTGTAGGCTCCACGCCTGATATATCAACTGCATCGCCTGTTCCACTTCTTGCTGCGACAGGTTCTCTTTTGCGCGGGGTAGGTAGATCACGTTGCTCACTTGGCACTCCTTCTAGCAATCGGGTAACACCACGCCGAACCTTTTGAGACTTTAGACGGTTAGCTTCGTTAGTTAGCTCAACCCGAACTTCTGGGTCGTCTAAGTCTTTACCTATAACACGTTTACGTACGGCAGCATTCGGCGCGAAACCGGCGGTAGTAAGGTCTTCTTCTGTGACAGGACGTGTTTCAAGCGCAGGTGCAGCTTCTGGCGCTACTGCGGCTTCTTCTGCTACAGCAAGTTCGGTCGGAAACAGATCGGGCTGTTCCCGTTGGGCAATCTCAGCACGTTCGCGACCCGTTCTTACTTCATCAGATACTGGCTCTTCAGTAATGCTTTGTTCTCTAGTACGCCTAGCTAGGCGCTCTCTTTGCTCTTCTCTGCCTAGTGCCTCGCCTTCCGGCGTTACAGCTAACGTCTCACCAGCAATGGTCTCACCTTCTGGTGCGGGCAACCCTTGTAACTGCGGCCCAACACGTTCTGGCTCTAGCCCCGGCAGCGGTAACTGGTCAGGGCTTACTTCAGCGGCACGTTCCCCCTCAAACAGTCTGTCTCGCTCTTCCTGATCTATGTCGTCTATGACTTCATCTATCTTAGGAGTACGTCTTTCTGCGTCATCGAACAGTTCTATTTGGGTGCCTGCCGGTACGTCAGCTTCTTCAACGGCATCGCCAACAGTCTTACCTGCTTTTCGCGGAGCAAATAGATCAACAAGTCCCTGCAAGATGGCACCTGCTCCACCGCCTAGTGCGGCTTCTTCTGCGGTACCGCCAAACGTCTCAGCAGCAGCGTTGTACTCCTGTTCGTTCAAGTTCTGTAAGACGTTAGATGCAGCTTCTTGCGCACCTTCAAATCCGCCTGTCACACCTGCGCTGTAGATGCGCTCGCCAATGGTCTCGACTTTCTCAGGCGGTATCTTGTCAATGAGCTTGTTTAGAGTAGGTAGGTCAGCGAACTTAACTACTTTCGCAACGGGTAGAATATCTAGCAAACCGATTGCTGTGCCCCGTAGGGCGGCTTCGCCGCGTTCTTGTTCCGTGGCACCGGCAGCACGAGCACGCTCACTTGCCTCACCAGTACCGGCAGCACCAGCAGCTAACGCGCCAAGACCTAGAGCAGCCGTGCCGGGGGCACCAGCTATACCAGCGGCAACAGGTATAGAAGCAAGACCAGCGATGGAACCAAGCGCGGAGCTTAGTTTGTAAGTAACAGATTCTGGGTCTCCACCTTCAGGGCGGAAGGACTCAGCAATAGACTGTATCTTCTCTCTTGCAGCTAGTTCGCTTTCTTCTTCCAGTGGCGCAGCGAGACCGAGTGCAGCCATCTCACCTACACCGACAACACCCGCACCGAATCCAGAGGTAATGTCCTCAAATATGCCGGTTTCTCGTGGTGCAGGAGTAGGGCGAGGAGTAGTGCGCCCCGCTAAAACAGCTCTTAGCGCGGTTACAGCTTCTGTATCTCCAGTAGCTAGAGCATTACGGTACGCACGAAAAACCTTTTCTCTGGATACTACTGGCATACGAACTTACTGCGCTAGTTTGTTCACAAGAGCTGTTAAATCAGGATTTAAGTTTATACCGTCTGGGGTTCCACCACCGCCACTACCGCTTAATACGCCTGCACGCCTTTGAATGTCTTCCTCAAAGTCGTTTATACCCGCTCTTTCTAACATCTGAGTAAATTCAACGGTCATAACCTCAAGCCTATCTATAGCAGCATTAACCTCTTCCTCGCTGCTAGCCATATCAAACCCAGCATCACCCATAATTTCTTTTTGCACATCGGCCTTAGCCTGCAAGAATTCAGCCGCTAGTTGTGCATAAGCTAGTTCTTTATCCGCTGCTTGTTCCGCAGCGGCACGGCGATCTTCCATCTGATTCAAGAACAGTTCGAGCTTAGTCTTAGCTCCCTGTATGTCGGCATCAAATGCACGATCACCTTCAGCAATAGCTATTTTTACGTCGTCCGCTGCGGCACTTTGAAGTGCAGCGGCAGCGGCTCGTTGGTCTTTAGCCAGAACCTCAACGGCATCTTGACCTGATTGAATCTGAGAACCTGCTATGTCCAGATCAAGCTGGATCTTCTCATTCTCAATACCAAACTGATCCGTCAAATTTTTACGTGCAGCGGCTTCTTGCTGCACACGTTGGTTAAACGCACCTGCGCCGAATCCAGCTAAGGCAGTGCTACCTCGACCCGCAGCACCCAAAAGACCCGCTGTAAGTCGCTCTCTACGTAACTTAGCAGGATCTGTCTGTTGCGCTTGTAGCTCTTGCATACGCTGTAGTTGAGATTCTTTCGGCCCCAATTTACCTTCCTCTCGACCAATAGCGGCTTCAAGAATACCTTTGGTGCGGGCTTCAGCGGCTTTTCTAGCGTCTTCACGAGTACCTTCGGGTTTGATGCCCGTATCTTCTAAGAGAGTTCCCGTCATGTCCTGACGCTCCGTGCCCACAACAGTAGGTGAAGGTGTAGGTGGAGCTAACCCTAGAGCTTCAATTCCTTGTGGTTTCGTAGCATCGGATTCAACTTTGGGGAGTTGAGGAGCTAGTACACCCATACCGCCCATATCAGGTGTTGTGCGTTTAGTAGGTGCCGCAGATGGTTCTGTTTTTGGAGGGCCACCTAATGCTGCTGTAGGGTCATACTCTTCCGCAAACTGACGTTGTGCTCGACGTGATCCGGCTCCGGGCATTTTACCCGCTAATGCTTGAGTTCTAGCAGCGGATCTAGCTTCTCGTGCCTTACGTGTGAGGATGTCTTTTTTAGCCATCTCCCTGTTTCTGGGGGTGTCTAGTTGTTTGAATCGGGATAAAAACTCGCTGATTTCTTCCTCAGATACCGCAGATACCGGCTCTTCACTACCTTCAAAAAACGCAACAATGCCACCACCAGCCATCATAGCGGGCTTCTGTGGGCCACCCATAGCAGGTAAGCCTTGCTTGGCAGTGCGCTGTACGTTCTGCTGCGCTCTTTTGTTGATTTCCCCAAGCGTACCGGCAGTGCGCTGTGCAACGTCGCCTAGCTTTCGGCCTCGCTCCTGCTTAATCATGCCAAGCACTTCTTGCTCACGCTGCTGTGCAATCGTGGCGGGGTTCTGCTGCATCTGCATCTGCATATTACGAGCGGCAGCTTCTTTCTCGCTTTTAAGTTGCTGTAAAGCAAGGAGATCTACTAGCTCTTGGCTCTGCTGATAGCGTTGTTGCAGTGCTTGTGGATTGCTCTGGTAGGCATCTTTCTTGCGAGATACTATTTCACCTAAACCCTGTGGATTAAGCATTAGGTAGTACCTCCATTCGTGGGTGGAGTTCCGGCACCACTGCCACCAGTAATCAGATCAATAAACTCGCTAATACCGCCTGCACTACCCAAAATAGTAGATAATGAGCTAGGTTGGGCATATGAGTAAGTTTGCGCTGCAATCGGCAGTCCTTGCAGTAGTGACTGTTGGAATTGAAGCCCTTTGAAAGGAAAGTCACGCTCTTCACGAAACTGTCCATAATCAGCAGCTATACCCTCTTGTTCTATTGCTCGTTGTTCAGCCCCACCAGCACGTTGGGCACCTAATGCCTCTAGGCCAAAACGTCTATCAGCGGCTAGTTGGTCTCTAGCTTGGTTATACGCCTGTGCATACCCTGTAGCACGAATGTTGGCTAAATTTTGCGCTAGATTACGTGCCCCTTCAGACTCCATGATTGCTTGTCGAGAACCCCCAAAAGCTCCAGCCTGAGTAAGTCTACTAGCATCTGCTAGTCTTTGACGTTCTGCATCACGAGTCGCCGCCTGCATTTGCGGTTGGAGTGACGCCTCTAAGTAGGGGTTCATGTACTGTTGAGCAGCAGCCGCATCAAATGTAGCGGGAGTTGTTGGTACGGCTAAATTAGCTAGTCCTGTAAAGGCTTGTTGTTGCACTCCTGATGGGCCAGCAGTTAGTGGCCCCATATAGGCTTGATAAGGTTGATTGGCAAGCGCCTCACCTTTGCCGAGCATTCCAGTAACATAATCACCAGCAAACTCCGCTAATGCGCCTGACCTACCCACTTCTTGTCCCACATTGGGATCATTAGGAACAGTTACACCACCACCAGTTTCATACTTATACATACTCATTGCCTTTATGCGGGTAACATCTTTTGAGGTTTAATTTCTTTACCCTGTTTTGGATTACCTGTACGTTCTTTACGTACTCTGGTCATCATCTGATGTAGCTGTTTTGCACCAGCATCGGAGTTACCGTTACCTAAATGACTTACCACATCCGCAGGTATAACAAACTCTCCGTCACTTAAACGGGCTTCTTGACCGCCTTCTATCCTTGCTGGAATCTTATCAGCCATACCATCCGTAGCACCACCTAAGTAGTACCCTTTGTTCATACCAATTATACCACCAGCGGCTGCTTTTTGAGGAGGCATGTTAAGTGCTGCCAACCCCTGTGCTTGTGTTCTAGCTTGTTGCCGCGCTTGCTCTACAGACATAGGCTGACGCTCTGGACGATCTGCATACATAACATCGCTAAAATACCGTCTACCACCTGATCCGGGCCTACGGTCAGAATCTTGTTGCATGGGTACACGTTCGCGTACAGCTTCATATTTTGGAATACTGCCCTGATACCCAACTACAGGTGTTTTAGAGTCCATAAGCCCAAACTCTTTTAGAGCTAAAGAACCACCTACACCACCTACAAATCTACCAAGATCACTACTAAAAAAGTCACCAATACTACTGAGAAAGCCTCCGCTATCTTCTTCAGATTCTGCCTCTGCCGCAGATGAGACTAAATTATTCCACCAACTACTCATTTATCTTCTCCAATAATCCGTAACAACTCTTCGTTTGTATCTATCACACCCCCACGTTTGCGTGGTATAGGGGGTAAAACAGGTAAAGAAGGTGTGTTTCTTGGCTGTGGTCTGTCGATTGTACCGTAAGGTGTGGGAAACATACCTGCACGTTGTTGTGGCCCCAATATACTACCAAAATCATACAGATAGTCGATCTGAGCCAGCGGAGACTGTTGCACCGTAACTTGTTGCCCTGTTAAATCTGCGGCTCCCATCAACTGATCGAACAAATCCCTACGTTTGGCTTGTTGAGCTTCTTGTGCAATCTGCTGTTGTATTTGTTGTTGTGCCTGTTGCTGCTGTTGCGCTAGCTCTTGTTGCGTAGCATATATGCCTGTAGGGGCAAATTTACTCTCAAGATCAAACAGCACGTCCTGCCCTGTTGCAGCTTGTTGCAGCAGATCCAAGTCGGTTTGGTCTATAACGCCATCACCTGTTACGTCATAGGCTAGCTGTTCTTGCGTAAACGTGTATGTTTCGGGGTCATTAAGTGCTTCTTGTTGCGCTATAAGATCGGCAACAAAGTCAATGTCCGCATCAGTTACTTCAGAAGCGGGCTTACCTACGAGATCGGCAACGGCCTCTATTTCTTCGGTCAGTGCACCCTCAGTGTCACTAATGGCACGTAGAAGGTCAGCCTCTGTTTCACCGATTGCTGTGCGTAAAGACTCTTCAGACTCACCAATACGCTCAAGCAAGGCTTCTTCTGTGATGCCAAGCTCTTCAGCGAGGTCAGAAATTGCACCGCCTAGTGCAGCATCTCTGTCGGCACCCGCTTGCTCTGCTTCGTCAATCTTGTTTAGAAGATCACGTTTAGCGGTATCAACGTCGCCAGACACATCTTCAATAGCTTTAGCTAGTGCTTCATCACGAGAAAGTCCTTCCTTCTCGTATTCGGCCATCTTATCGAGAATGCTCTTTTCAAGATCATCTATATCTTCAGATAGGCTCGACTCTAAATCAGCTAGCTCGTCCTTGAAGTCTTCTCGTATAGAAAGCTCAGAGTCCGATATAGCATCTAGCAAATCTTCTTTTGTTGTACCTAAATCGCCAGCAAGCTCTTCTATTGCTTGTGCTAACGCTTCATCACGAGTTTTACCTTCTCTTTGTAGCTGTTCTATACGATCAGTAAGTCGTTTTTCAGAACCTGCTATCTGATCTAGCAACACGCCCGACTCGTTATCACCTATACCATCGCCATCGGTGTCCGTAGTTTCATCTGCATTTTCAGGAAACGCATCTGTGTTATCACCTACACCGTCACCGTCTGTATCCACCGATTCATTTGGATCATCAGGAAAAGCATCAGAATCATCAGGCACGCCGTCATTGTCAGTATCGACGGGGAGTTCAGGTTCTGGCTCAGGTTCTGGCTCAGGTTCTGGCTCAGGTTCTGATTCTGGTGGTGCTTCGTACTCAGGTGGTTCGTACCCCGTATCCTCTTCGGGTAAAGTACCGTCTTCACCTACGCCAAAATCTTCGCGTGCAGTGGACTCTGGGTTAAGCGTTTCAATGCGGTCTAAGAGTCTATCTATCTGTTCAGACGTTGTATTTGGATCACCAAGTAACCCATCTAACTGAAGCATTAGCATGTTTTCAGAGTAATCAGATACATTATCTGACGCATATTTTTCTGATTTGCCTATAAATGCGGCTAGATCTTCTTGTGTCGGGGC
>Ga0181394_1000116_pt1 | contig 31257 bp, 37 predicted proteins | sample 17SPOviralmetaG_FD_130123 | JGI IMG/M metagenome (GOLD analysis project Ga0181394, IMG submission 130123) | Marine viral communities from the oligotrophic San Pedro Time Series (SPOT) site, San Pedro Channel, CA, USA - 17 SPOT_SRF_2010-11-23 | ecosystem: Environmental > Aquatic > Marine > Strait...
GCCCGCTCCATCAAAAAGCGTCCGGTGGAAACCGTACAAGGTGAGACGTATGACCAGTACCACGCTGGATTCTTATCACTGTACAAAGAGCGCACCAAGCCAGACCGCCAGCTTTGGGATGTTCAACAAAGAGACGCCGGCTAAACACTAGGATACGGGCCACGGACGGCCCAAGATTTACCAACTATTTTTTTTTAATTTTTATTTATTTTTTTTTATTACCACTACTATCACGCTTAACGAGGTTTTATCATGAGATTATTATCTAGAGACAGTAACACTAAATTAATAAAGACTGCAAAAGGTCTGGAGAATGTTGTACTAGCTGGATTGTCTTTAATGCCATCGGCTATTCTATGCCCAAGCAGTAAAGCCGCAGATTGCTTTGATGCTTGTCTAAAAGAGTCTGGACTAGCACAGGTCTATAAATCAGTTAATATTGCACGACAAAAAAAGACTGATTACTATATGCAAGACCGAGATGGATTTCTTACTCAACTACGGCGTGAATTAACAAACCTTGAGAAATATGCGGCCAAGCATAAAAAGCGAGCCATAGTTCGATTGAACGTATTGTCTGATATTACTTGGGAGATACATAACATACCACAAGAATTTCCCAATATTAGTTTTTATGATTATACAAAGAGGGCCGCTAGACTAGGCAATACGCCGGATAACTATAAACTTATGTTTAGCTATAGCGCAGCACCTAAGTATAAAAAGCAAGTAGATATTGCACTAACTACAGATGCGCCAATAACTGTGGTTTTTAAAAATGGATTACCACCGTCTTATATGGGGCGTGAAGTTATCGACGGCGATAAAAGCGATATAGATAACTTGGAAGCAAAAGGTAAAATAGTAGGCTTGCGGGTCAAGGGCAACAGCGCCAAACGATCAGACTCGCCCTTTATTGTAGACTCTAACATTATTTCAACTGATAGGATGGCGGCTTAAAAACCGTCAACCTAAAATTACTATCACGCTTAACGAGCTTTTCACTTAACGAGGTTTTTAAAATGGAAATTAAATTAGATTATCACGAAGTTATGCAAGCAGTACAGGAATACTTAGACGACACTCACGGTGTGAAAATTGACGTAGAGAATAATATAGACTTCCCTTGGGTTCACACCTATGAGCACTCATATGGGTACACAGTAGATGATGAGGGTAAAAAGGTAAGAGACCCTGCAAAAGACAGCACCACAGAAAAGCAGTATCAGTTTGGAGATGGTGATTCATTTAGTTTTTATGTCTAATATTTACTATCACACTTAACGAGGTTTTTAAAATGTACACTCATATAGACGATGCAAAACTTATACCCTTAATTTTAGAACTGGGGTGGCAGGTTAAAAATAACACTTGGACAGACATGCCACAGCGAGCCTACGACAGTTTTAAAGAACACCAAGAGAGGTTTTTAAAATGAACGTAATACATAACGTAATATCAGTTGAACTGTCAGGCCCTGACTGTTACACTTTATACTTCCAAGATGACGATGGGAATAACTCAGAACACATCTGCCATGTGTACGGGAGAGATAACGCTATCGAGGTAGCCAAGCGCATCTCACACCAGCAGGTTGAGTATATAAAGTATCCCATGGAAACAATGACTCACGCTGAGTTTGAAAAAGCAATAGAACAGCACAACAAACGACACAACAAACATTTTTCACGGAGTAATAACTAATGAATAAAGAACTAGACTATAGACTATGCGTACAACATGCAGTTACACTTGCAGAACTTCACAGCTTACCAAAAAAAGAATTGGAAGCGTTACGAGCAGACTTATTATTTAAGCTTGCTAACCTGTAAAACTACTATCACGACTAACGAGGTTTAGACATGTTCCCTAGATTTAGAGAGTACACCCGAAGAAAGTATATTGACAATGTAGATGAGCGGCTTGCGTTCGGTGAACCCATCTTACAGTACAAAGAATACTTAGACCTTAACGGTGAGTTTCTTACAGACTTATACGAAGAAGAGTTGCAGGAATGGTACTTTAACTTAGACAACGACAGCAAAGGTGATCCAGATGCTTGAAGCAAACCCAGTATTAGAAGCAGAGCTAGAATGTATTAACGTAGCCATACGTAAAGAGAGAGCACGCTTATGGGACTATGATATAGAGGATTCCTACTACCTGAATTACCTAGAATCTGAGAAGGAACGAGGTGTAGAAGCAGTAGTAACTAACTTTTGAGGTGACTTATGTGGATAGACAGCGAGACAACTAACGAGATCAGAGAGTTTGTGCAGGGTGTCTTTGCAGGCATAGCAATAGCCGGTAAAACTAGAGAAGATGTCTGGTCTAAAACTAACAACGAGTACCGATTTAACTGGAACAGTGTGATTGATATTCTAGTGTATAAGGATGACTATACAAAAGACTGGTGTGTCATTGCACACCAATGCAACGATTACAGTCAGTTCAACGGTAACGAGCACAGGCATATAATTTTAGGAGACAAGTGGACATGAAAGCGGACATGGCTGGGGCAACGCATGGGGGCAAGGGAAGCCGACAACGTAAAGGAGACATCAAGAAATTTCATGATAACTATGATAAGATATTTGGCAAGAAGGAGAAGTTATCCCCAGAGAAATTAGATTCAGGATTCAAGTCAAGTAAAAAAAGTGATTCAAAGTGAATCGATTTAGTTGACAAACAGTGTTATATTATTACATACGCTACCGTAATAACTTGACAGGAGGTGTATAATGCTAGTAAGGTTCTTTAGAAATGAGGTTTCTATAGGAAAGTGTTTATACGATTGGTTTTTATTACCAAGAGTAGCGTTTAGAAACAAAAGGACTGATTGGAATTTACTTATCAGTTGGTTAGGGGGGTGTCTTGTCTGGTCGAGACTTAAAAGAACACATAAGAATACTGACGGAGTTCAGAAAGATTGACGCTTGGATGCACATTCAAACTGTGTATGCTTTTGTAATTATCGCTCAACGTACTTTTGTTAATGCAGAAACGCTGAGAGTTAGGGATGTTGGTGAGTTCATGGATACATCCAGTGCTAGTGCAAGTAGAAACTTACGAGTGCTAGTAGATCACGACTTAATTAAACTTTACGAGAATCCCGATAGACGTATTGAGAAGTTTATTGAGGTAACAAAGCGAGGCAGAGCCTTGGCAAGGAGGATTAGATTATGAGTAAAATAGCTTTTGAAACTTTTATATTCACACTATCATGCTTTATCATCGGTAGTGTACTTACTACTATACTGGAGGTATACGTATGAGTGTTAAGCCAAGAGGTGCCGGTTGGGAAGTTTACGTAACCCACAAAGGTAAAAAGTTTAGACAAACTCTCTCCACTAAAGAAGATGCTACACTACTGGAGGCTAAGTGGAGACATGCTCTAGCTGTAGGGCAAGACCCGCTAAAGATGGAGGTTAACCAAGAAACAGGAGCAGCGTCAGGTTGTACGCTAGACCATGCTATGACTAAAACTTATGACAAGTATTGGTCTGGCAGCAAGAACGAACAGGCTGTAATTAATCTAATGAAAGCTATTCGTACTTACTGGGGTAAAAACATAGCTATTAACCGTGTTACTACTACAGCTATTGAGTCGTGGGTTGCTGAGATGAGAACAGATAAAGCTAACGCTACTATCAACAGGCACTTAGCTATTATATCCAAGACTTTAAAGTGGGCTTACAGGAATGATCTACTAACTAAGCTGCCACATGTTGAACGATTGTCTGAAGTAGGTACTGAGCGAATAGATTACTTCTCTAAAGCAGAAGAAGAAGCTATTTTGTCTAAGTTCAAAGAGCTAGGCGCAGACTACCTGCATGACTATGCCATAGTCGCCGTAGATACGGGTATGAGGGCTTCTGAGGTGTTAAAGTATGATCCAGAGCTTAAACCAGTAAAAGCTCTTAGGAAGGACGGGAGCAGGGTACATGCCGTACAGGTTAACGTACGTAAGAATGGTAAGCCGCTTGTAGTCCCTTTGACTAAGAGAGCGGAAGACATACTACGAAAGCGTAGTTTCGACGTTACCGTACACGATTATAAGTACCGCAAGACATGGGATAAGGTACGTAAGGATTTAAACCTTATGCCTAAATGCTGGCACACTTGGAGGCACACATGTGCTGCTAGGTTAGTTCAGCAGGGTATGGACGTAGCACGTATACAGAAATGGATGGGGCACTCGACTATTGCAACTACCATGAAATATGTTAAATTAGGCGCAGACGATCTAGTTCAAGGCGTCGATTTATTGGAGGAATAGTGGTGTCCTGTTGTGTCCTAAAGTGTCCTACACGAGAGCATTTTCAGCACTCTGTTTTCCAAAAAATCGCAGAAAACTGGGAATGGCCTCGTGGTGGAATGGTAGACACAAAGGACTTAAAAGCCGTTCTAACCTTACTTCATATCCGTAGTAACTTTTAAATTAAATGAGGAAAACTAACATAAAACAATTAGTCCTTTGCTCCGCTAACGTAGTAAGTTATGAGTAAAGCCACCACAACATTAATATGTGTCCCAAAACGAGGTGACGGTATGGCAACACTGCAAGAACAGATTGACTTAGAGTATCAGATGGTGCGGTCAGGCATCGACAGGTACAACAGGCAACTGTCGGACTTATTGGAAAAAGATTTAGGTTCTAAAACTAAACACGGGCGTACTATCATAAAAGGAATTATTGACCCAGTACAAGAGCAGATAGAGTTGCTCTGTGTGAAAGATAGGGATCAAAACAAAAGTATATCAAAGAACATCATAAAGGATATGGATGCAGGTACAGTAGCATACTTAGCTCTTATATGTTTGATTGATAACTTAGTTAAACGTAACACACTACTTGCTGTAGCCAGAGCTATTGGCATACAGATAGAAACACAAAAGAGATTAGACCTGTGGCTGACGGTGGACAAGGAGATAGCCACCAACATGATTAAAGAAGCTAACAAGAAATCTGACAAAGGGTTTAACCACAAGCGGTACGGTCTAGACCACAAGATTAATTCAGATGGTTTGGATATACCTACATGGTCAGCAAACGAACGGATCAACGTGGGGATCAAGCTTATTGATATCATCATCAAGAGCACAGGCATTGTTAAACTAGAGAAGAGGATACTTAAACGCAAGACGGTTTACCATGTGGTAGCCACACAGGAAACAGAGGATTGGGTATCGGCTTTTAACGAGACAAACAGCATAGCGTTACCAAGGTACAGTCCTTGTATTATACAACCAAAGGATTGGGAAAGTTTCTGGGGTGGTGGTTACTACTCTAAGCATATTAACAAGTTACCATTTGTGAGGGTTCACGCATGAGAAAGACAGCACAAGATTATGTTAACGAGTTACAGAAGTGTGACCTATCGCTTGAGTACCAATGTGTTAACGCCTTACAACAAACACCTTGGCGTATTAACCACTTTGTCGTAGAGACTTTAAGGACTTGTTGGGATAGCGGGCAGGAGTGGAAAGGTTTACCACCAAGAGAAAACCTACCGCTGCCTAAGTATCCCTTTAGCAAGGAGCCGCAATACTTAAACGATGAAGAGAAACTAACGTTTAAAGTGTTCAAGGCAGATCGAGGTAAGATACATGGCTTTAATAACAAGAGCATGTCGAGACGTATCCAAGTAGAACGTACGATACAGCTAGCTGAAGATTACAAAGACTTAGACAGCATGTGGTATGTATGGCAGCTAGATTTCCGTGGACGTAAATATCCAGTAGAATCTTTTTTGTCTCCACAGAATGCTGATTACAGTAAAGCACTCTTAGAGTTTTCTTCTTCTGCTACTATCACGAACGACGAAGATGCTAGGTGGCTTGCTATACACGGCGCTAATGTATTTGGAGTAGACAAAGTAAGTTTAGAAGACCGTGAACTTTGGGCGTACATGAACATACAGAATGCCAGTGACGTTTACAACGATCCTCTAGCTTCCCGCTGGTGGCAAGAAGCAGACAAGCCTTGGCAAGCACTTGCATGGTGTTATGAGTGGGCGTTATACAACGATGCTAAACAGAATGGTGAATCTTTCGAGACAAGGTTACCCTGTGCTAGTGACGGATCGTGTAACGGCTTACAACACCTCTCAGCCATGCTTAGAGACAAGGAAGGTGGTAAGGCAGTTAATCTTATGCCTAGCGACACACCGCAAGACATCTACAAGGATGTAGCAGAGAGAGCTACAGAGTTATTGAGGGAAGAAGGAACAGTGTTAGCTACAGAGTTGCTAAACATTGGTGTATGCCGTAAACTATGTAAGCGACCAGTAATGATCGTGCCGTACAGTGGAACACAACATAGTTGCAGGGACTACATCAAGGAAGCACTTGAAGAGAAATGCAAAGGGAACAACCCTTGGGGTGATGACTTCTTTGCCCCTAGTAATTACCTAGCCAAGTTTGTCTGGCAGGCAATTAACGAAGTTATTATCTCAGCACACACCGTAATGGATTACATTAAAAACATTGCTAGACTTTACAGCCAACTGGGAAAGCCCTTTGAGTGGATAACACCGACAGGTTTATTAGTAAGGCAATCATACAGTAACACAAAGAAGTTAAGAGTTAGGACGCACTTGAGCGGTTCCTCCGTAAAGTTAAACTACAGAGAGCCGATAGAGAACTCCATTGATTCACGTAAGAGTGTTTCAGGAAGCTCCCCCAACTTTACACACTCACTAGATGCCGCTGCTCTTACGCTGACGGTTGACAAGTGTTTGAAGGCGGGGATAACGGACTTTGCTATGGTACACGACAGCTATGGCACACACAGTCCCAACATGGTTTTACTTAACGACAAGTTAAGAGAAGCCTTTGTCGAGATGTATAGAGATAATGATGTATTACAAAATCTCTACGATTACGCAGTAACTACACTACCGGATGGAACGGATGTGCCGCTTCCACCACAAAAGGGTGACCTAGTTATTGAGGAGGTACTAAAGAGTAATTACTTTTTTGCGTAATTCTCTATTGGCCCCCTATAGCAACCCCATTAATAATTTAACTTAAACAGGAACAAAAGTATGGCTAAGAATATTATCGTTTTAGAAGGCAACGCAATTTGGGCTAAAGTGTTTGAACCAGACACTAAGTTTAATCCTTTAGGTGACTACAGTATTAACCTTCAAATGACGGAAGAAAAAGCAGCGCCAATGTGTGAGCGACTAGAAGGCATAGTCCAAGAGATGTTTAATAAAGCAATCAAAGAGAAGCCCCCTTTGAAAAACTCTCTGACCACTCAAGACGTTTGTAGTAAAGTGTATGACCGAGAAACAGGTGACGCAACAGGTGATGTTGAGTTTAAATTCAAACTGAAAGCTAAAGTACAGAAGCGAGATGGTTCGTGGTACGAGCAGCAGCCAGTAGTTCTAGACTCTAAAAAACAACCTATCACAGGGGAAACACTGATTGGTAACGGCTCACGGGTGAAGGTGGCCTTTGAACCAATCCCTTATGTAATGCAGAGCACTAAGAAAGCTGGTGTCTCGTTACGTTTAAAAGCTGTGCAGGTTATCGACCTTGTTGAATATGGTAACAGCGCATCAAGTGTCTTCGATGAAGAAGATGGCTTCGTAGCTACCTCCGCTAACGATGCTACTCCTCAAATGGAGGAGCTTGCTGATGTCGCTGACTTCTAGATCTGGACTTGAAGAACGTGTTCAAGCTGATTTAGATTATCGTGGGGTGGCTTATGAGTATGAACCTTGTAAGCTGCCCTATACGGTGTTCCATAATTATATCCCTGACTTAAAGATAAGGGACATATATGTCGAAATAAAAGGATATTTTCGACAAGACGCACAGCGAAAGATGCGAAGAGTTAAAGAGCAACACCCTGAACTAGATATTAGGTTTTTATTTCAGAGAAACAACAGCCCTGTACAAGGCGCTAAGAAAAGAAAGAACGGTACGAAGATGACTTGTGCAGAATGGGCAGAGAAACATAATTTTGTTTACGCAGAAGGAATGATACCAGATGAGTGGATTAACGGAGAGTGAATTTATAATGCACACTCCATGCAATAAGTGTGGATCATCAGATGCAAATAGCTTGTACTCTGATGGACACACTTACTGCTTTAACTGCAACACCTACGGACAATCCCAAGAGGAGGTCAGAATGACGGATAATGTACAGAAAGTTGTACACTTTAAGACAGGTGCTTACCAACACCTAGTAAAACGTAACCTTAATGAAAAGACATTACGTTTCTGGGACTACCAAGTGGCTGATGGTATGCACATAGCCAACTTTAAAGATGCAGAGGGTAAGACGGTAGCGCAGAAGCTGCGTTATCCTGATAAAACCTTTGCTGTTGTAGGCGACTTAAAGAAAGCCGTGTTGTACGGTCAAGACATCTGGCGGGACGGTGGTAAGAGTTGTGTCGTTGTAGAGGGTGAGCTAGATGCCCTCTCAATGTCGCAAGCCTTTGATAACAAGTGGGCAGTAGTGTCAGTTAAAACAGGCGCAGCAGGAGCTAAGAAAGACATACAGAAGTCTATAGAATGGTTAGAGAAGTTTGACCAAGTAGTCTTTATGTTTGATCAAGACGAAGTAGGGAAGAAGGCAGCACTGGAATGTGCACAGCAACTATCACCACGCAAAGCTAAGATTGCAAAGCTCCCACTCAAGGATGCTAGTGAGATGGTTCAGGCAGGGAGGCAAGCAGAACTTATTGATGCCTTCTGGGGAGCAAAAGAGTTTGCCCCTGACGGTATCATCAACGGTGCTGATCTATGGGAACAAGTATCAACAGATAAAGAAGTACACACAGTACCTTACCCCTACGAGGGACTTAATGATAAGATAGGCGGTTGTCGTCTAGGTGAAATTGTAACTGTAACAGCAGGTTCAGGTTTAGGTAAGTCACAACTCACTAGAGAGTTTGCTTATCACTTCCTTAACGAAGGTTCTACGATAGGGTATGTAGCCTTAGAAGAATCAAGCAAGCGTACAGCACAGGGACTTATGTCCTTACACTTAGGTAAGCCCGTCCATCTTGAACAAGTGCCCACAGAAGAGCTTAGAGAAGCCTTTGACGCTACTCTAGGAACAGGGCGTGTGTTTATGTATGACCATTGGGGATCGACAGAGAGTGACAACCTGCTCTCTAAGATTAGATACCTAGCAAGAGGTTGTGGTTGTGAGTATGTAATACTTGATCACATTAGTATTGTGGTGTCCGGTATTGAAGGCGGTGACGAAAGACGCATCATAGATAACATGATGACTAACTTACGCTCCCTAGCTGAAGAGCTAAACATCGGACTGATTGTCGTATCTCATTTACGCAGACCCAGCGGTGACAAGGGCCACGAGGAAGGTCAAGTGACTTCGCTATCTCAGCTTAGAGGTTCAGCAGCCATCGCTCAACTAAGTGACATTGTAATAGGATTAGAACGTAATCAACAAGACGCTGAAAACTCTAATGTAACAACCGTCCGTATCTTAAAGAACAGATGGTCAGGGGATACAGGCGTTGCGGGACAGCTACATTACTCAACAACAACAGGGCGTATGTCAGAAGAATATGATGTACCTTTTTAATCACTCCGACGAGAGGATACGATGAAAATATTTGATATTGAAACAGACGGCTTACTAGAAGAAGTCACTAAGATACACTGCCTTGTTATGCAGGATGTCCGCACAGGCGTTACACATAAATTCTTTGGAGAGACGTTGGCAGAGGGGATTACCCTACTGAGCCAACAACCGTTAATAGGCGGGCACAATGTCATTGCCTTTGACATACCTGTCCTAGAAAAACTTTATAACTTTGAATACACAGGAGAGGTGTTTGATACCTTAGTTGCGTCTCGTCTCATCTGGTCAAATCTAAAAGAAAAAGACCTTTTGAAAAGAACAGTCGCCAACAAACTAATTGGTTCACACTCTCTCAAGGCTTGGGGTGAAAGGCTTAACTACCATAAGGGTAGCTACGGTGAGCAAGAAGACGCTTGGGAAGAGTTCACCCCCGCAATGTTGGAATACTGTGCACAGGATGTAGGACTTAACGTCAAACTCTACGAGATGATTGAACGTAAATGTTATCCTAAAGAACCTATGAAGCTGGAGCATGACATGGCTCGTATGTTGTTTAAACAGCAGCAGGTAGGTTTCCCCTTTGATGTTGAGGCCGCACAAAAACTTTACACTAAGTTGTCTGCTCGTAAGCAAGAGATTGAAACTAAACTTATTGAGACAATGGAACCAACCATTGTTAAGTTAAAAACAAAGACAAAAGTAATACCCTTTAATCCCGCATCACGGCAGCAGATAGCTGACAGGTTGATGAGTAAAGGTTGGGAACCACAAGAACACACGCCATCAGGAGAGCCTAAAGTTGATGAGAAGATATTGGCAAATATTAAACTACCTGAAGCGCAACTACTAACTGAGTTTCTCATGCTCAACAAACGACTAGGGCAATTAGGTAATGGTAAGCAGGCATGGCTCAAACTGGAGAAGAATGGACGTATTCATGGTAGAGTTAATCACATGGGGGCTGTTACTTCTAGGTGTACACACTCTGACCCTAACGTTGCTCAAGTACCATCAGGAACCGCCGCCTTTGGGAAGGAATGCCGCACACTTTTCCACGCACCGAAAGGCTTTACCTTACTGGGTGCCGATGCGAGTGGTTTAGAGCTACGTTGTCTTGCACATTACATGTCAAGGTATGACGGCGGTAAGTACGGTAAAGAAATACTAGAAGGAGATATACACACAGCGAACCAGAATGCAGCAGGACTAGCAACACGCCCGCAAGCTAAGACATTCATCTATGGGTTTCTCTACGGTGCAGGGAACGCTAAGATCGGCGAGATAATAGGTAAGGGAGCAAAAGAGGGAGGCTTAATTAAGAAAAGGTTTCTTAGTAAAACACCAGCCCTAAAAAAACTTACAGAAGCCCTTAACCAACGCCTAGAGGTTCAGTCAGGAGATAAGTCGATTAAAGGGTTAGACGGTAGAATTATTCCTATACGTCATAGCCACGCCGCTCTCAACACATTGCTTCAATCAGCAGGCGCAATCATATGCAAGCGGTGGTACGCAACCATTGAAAATATGATAAGAGCTAAAGGCTACACTAGCGAAGAAGTTTCGATAGTGGCGTTTGTTCACGATGAAGTTCAAATTATTGTTAAGGAAGGACTGGAGGATGCCATAGGTGCAATCACTAAAGAAGCCATTAAAGAGACAGAACAACACTACATCTTCAACTGCCCTCTCGACTCAGAGTTCGATGTCGGCAGAAGTTGGGCGGAAACTCACTAGCCCTAGTCGCCTTGGTGACGTAGCAGAACACTACGCTATCACATGGCTTTGGGATGAGGGGTTTGAAGTTTTCTACAATGCAGGCTCAACAGGTGCCGTTGATATTGTAGGAATAAAAGATGGAGAGGTTTACTTGTTTGATGTGAAGATGAATAAAGAAAGTCCAAGAGGCAGTTATGCTAGCTCACGTACTAAAGTACAAAAAGCCCTTGGTGTTCAATACTTACTCTTTGATCCTGTATCTCGTAAACTTCGCTTACAAAAACACAGGGAGTAACCAATGGAATTTACATTATTAAATATCGTTTTTGTTTTTAGTTTTTTCTTTGTGAGTGTGGCTTTGGGTATCAAGTGGCTAGGGGAGACGATCATACAAATCATCCTAGCAAGACAAGGCTTGGAGATGGTCAAACAACATAGCTTTTTTGAAATAACAATGGAGGATGAAGATGAGTGGTAATAGAAATAAGAGAACACTTTTAGTTGACGGTGATATTGTTGCTTACAAAGCAGCCGTAGTAGCTGAGACTCCGATTGATTGGGGCAATGGCGTATGGACGCTTCATGCTCACGAGAAAGATGTCATAGGTTCTATGGAAGAATTTATGAGTAAGATTATACAAGAGTCTGCATGTGATGAAGTTATTACATGTCTTTCAGGAGATAACCTCTACCGCAAAGATGTTGCCCCTTACTACAAAGCAAACCGCAAAGGGACACGTAAGCCAATGCTGTTAAACTTTGCCAAAGACTATTTGTACAAAGAATATAACGGCATGGTTGAAGATAAATTAGAGGCTGATGACCTACTAGGTATTTTAGGAAGCAGAGATATCAACACCGTTATTTGGTCTGCTGATAAAGATTTATTAACCATCCCCGCTTATCACTTGCTAGAGGGTAAAGTTACTGAGGTAGATAAAGAAGAAGCTGACTACTGGTTCTTGTATCAAACGCTAGTAGGGGACTCTACGGACAACTACAAAGGGTGTCCCACAGTAGGCGCAAAGAAAGCCGATAAACTTTTACAAGATAATGGCACAACGTGGCAGACCGTAGTAGATGCTTTTGCTGAACAAGGGTTAGGCGAAGAGGTAGCAATAGAGAACGCCCGTCTTGCTCGTATCCTACGTGACGGTGAGTATAACTTTGAAACTAAAGAGGTAAAATTATGGACGGTTTAAAAGGACTCGTTAAGGCGACGTTGATGCCTGCCTATGAAGACATGGCAAAAGAAGAAGCAGAAAAAGAGTTTCATAAAGTAGACAATGTACATAATCCGAAACATTATAATACAGGCGCTGTAGAGTGTATTGATGCTATCAAATCTTCAATGTCATCAGAAGCATTCCAAGGCTACCTTAAAGGTAACTGCCTAAAATACATCTGGCGTATGTCTTACAAGGGCAAGGCGCTAGAGGATACAAAAAAAGCAAAGTGGTACTTAAACAAATTAATTGAGGAAATAGAAGACAATGGATGATCGTGGATTAGGTGGAGCTTCCTATGAACAGCTTACAGGAATGTTTGAAGGTTTTGATTGGTATCAGAGCAAGTGCGCTGCCACAGCAATCTTCCCCAAAGAAGTAGCCCTAGAATATTTAACCATGGGGCTGTGCTCTGAAGCTGGGGAGGTGGCCGGAAAAGTTAAGAAAAAAATTAGAGACGGCGAGCCTTACAACGTTAAAGAACAGCTAGCCGCAGAGCTTGGTGATGTATTTTGGTATCTAGCCATGCTGACCGATGAGGCAGGTTTAAACCTTAGTGACATTGCTTTTAATAACTTAAACAAACTTTACAGGCGTAAGATCAAGGACACCTTAAAGGGTTCAGGAGATAACCGATGAGTGTGGTTTGTGTCTTCCACCTACACGAAGGAGAGAACCATGATATTTATAAAGACTAATTGGTTTATTCCCAAAAGATTTGAGGCATACAACTATGGCTTTATCACGTTGATGCGGCCAGAGGTTTACCACGACGAACCGTTACGAGAACACGAGAGGACACACTTTCGCCAGTTCCTACGTAGCCCGCTTACACACTCTTTTAAATATACATTTAATAAGGAGTATCGTTTTCAAGCGGAAGCGGAAGCGTTCAGCGAGCAGTTAAAATATTATAAGGTAGGTAAGTACAAAACAGCCAAGGCTCGTTTCGCTAAGTTCTTACACGCTAACTACGGCCTCGACAAAACACTATCACAATGCTCAAACGCAATTAAGGATTTACGCTAATGGATTCATATCAACAATACATACACAAGTCTCGCTATGCCCGATGGAGAGAAGAAGACAACAGACGGGAAACATGGAAAGAAACAGTTGAGCGTTACATAAGATTCTTTAAAGACCGTGGGCAACTAGAAGATGACTTGGCCATAGAATTATTTGATGCCATCTATAATTTAGAAGTGATGCCCAGTATGCGATGCTTAATGACGGCAGGCAAAGCATTGGATAGAGATAACATGGCAGGGTTTAACTGCTCTTATGTCGCCGTTGACAACCCTAGAGTGTTCGATGAGATTCTATACGTCCTTATGTGTGGTACTGGTGTAGGCTTCTCCGTTGAGCGTCAATCCGTAAATCAATTACCCGTGGTGGCAGAGGAATTTCATGACACAGATACTACAATCGTTGTACAAGACAGTAAGATTGGCTGGGCTAAAGCTTTCCGTGAACTGGTTAGTCTTTTATACTCAGGGCAAACTCCGTCTTGGGATGTTTCAAAACTTCGTGGCAAGGGTGAACGACTCAAAACTTTTGGGGGACGTTCTAGTGGTGCTGACCCCCTTGTTGCTTTATTTAATTTTACCGTTGCTACTTTTAAAGGTGCTTGTGGGCGGAAGCTTACTAGCTTAGAATGCCATGACATTGTATGCAAGGTTGCTGAAATTGTGGTTGTGGGGGGTGTGCGTCGTTCCGCTCTTATTTCTCTTTCTAATTTGTCTGACGATAGGATGCGTCATGCAAAGTCTGGAAATTGGTGGGAGACGCAAACCCAACGAGCATTAGCAAATAACAGTGCTGTCTATAATGACAAACCTGATTATGAAACCTTCCTCGACGAGTGGGTTGCTATGTATAAGTCAAAGGCGGGTGAGCGTGGTATCTTCTCTCGTACAGCAGCAAAGAAGCAAGCAGCTAAGAACGGGCGGCGGGATGTAGACCATGACTTTGGTACTAACCCCTGCTCTGAGATTATCCTAAGATCTGCACAGGTTTGTAATTTGTCAGAAGTTGTTATCAGGAGTACCGATACACCTCAAACTTTAAACCGTAAGGTTGAGCTTGCGGCTATCTTAGGAACACTACAAAGCTCTTTAACAAACTTTCGTTATGTCCGCAGCAGCTGGACAAAGAACACGAAAGAAGAGTGTCTGCTAGGGGTGAGCATGACAGGCATCATGGATAATAAAATCCTGTCAGGGCAGTCCCACACCCCTGAACAATTAGGCAAGTTGTTAGAAAACCTAAAGCAGGTGGCTGTCAATATGAATAAGGAGTACGCAGCTAAACTAGGTATTAATCAATCAACCGCTATTACTGCTGTGAAACCAAGCGGTACTGTTTCCCAGTTGGTAGACAGCGCCTCTGGTATCCATGCCCGCTTCTCGCCTTATTATATAAGACGGGTACGTAGTGATGGTAAAGACCCTATTAGTGAGTTCCTTAAAAGTGCAGGCGTTCCTTGGGAACGTGACGTAATGAATAATGACAACTATGTCTTTTCATTCCCTGTCAAAGCCCCTGAAGGAGCAAAGAGTGTTGATGATCAGAATGTACGAGAGCAGTTAGACTTATGGGAAATCTACCAGAACCATTGGTGTGAGCATAAGCCTAGTGTAACCATCTACTACTCTGATGATGAGTTCTTAGCGGCTGGTCAATGGTTATGGAAGCGTTTAGACTCCTGTTCTGGCATTAGCTTTCTACCTAGAACCGATCATGTCTATCAACAAGCGCCCTACGAAGCTATTACAAAAGAGCAGTATCAAGCGTTGAAACGAGAGATGCCTACTAACATTGACTGGGAGAGATTAGGAGACTTTGAGAAAGAAGATACAACTACAGGAACACAAGAATTGGCTTGTTCAGCAGGCTCTTGTGAGATTGTGTAAGCTGTTGATTTGAATCAAGTTTCTCTATTGTCCCCCTATAGAGAGTAACTATGAAGAAAAACATATTCATAAGTAACGAATTAATTGAACACTTTAAGCGTTTGTTCCCCAACATCCTTCCAAGGAGTCGGGGTTCTACGCCTGAAGATATAGCCTTTTTACAAGGACAACAATCTGTCATTGATCGTATGGTAATGATTTACGAAGATGACCAGCCAGATGAGAGTTAACTATGTGTCTACCCACACCTAAAGCACCACCACCACCCCCTACAGTTGCACCCCCACCACCACCAGAGAAGGCTCCTTCTGAGCTTGAAGATGCTGTTGATTCAAATGCTTCAGCACTCAGGAAAAAGAAGAGAGGAGCTAGAGGCCAATTAGGTCGAGGTAGTTCAGGTGCACAGTACAAAGGGTCAGGCAGTGGTTCTGGTTTAAAAATAAAATCATAAAGGATTAAAACATGAACGATCTATCCATAGCTAAAGTCTATGAGAACATGGTTACAGATCGTGATGCTTTTCTTTCAAGAGCTAGAGCTTGTGCAGAATTGACAATACCCACACTCATGCCCCCTGAAGGGCATAACGGGTCAAGTCATTACGACACACCTTATCAATCAGTAGGGGCTAGAGGAGTTAACAACCTAGCCTCAAAACTGTTGATGACGCTTCTTCCCCCTAACCAAGCCTTCTTCCGTTTAACCATTGATGACTATGATTTAGTTGAGTTGGGCGGAGACGCTAGAGGTAAGGCTGAAGAAGCTTTAGCCCGTATAGAAAGATCAGCAACACAGGTAGTGGAATCAAAAGCGATTCGTGTACCAACCTTTGAAGCCCTCAAACAACTTATAGTAGCAGGCAACGCTTTAGTACACATGCCCACCAAAGGCGGTATGAAAGTTTTTAGGTTAGACCGTTATGTCGTACAACGTGATACGATGGGCAATATCTTAAAGATTATCACTAAAGAAACTATTGCCTATGAAGCCCTTCCTAAAGAAGTACAGGAAGCTCTTTTAGAAAACCCCGAATACCAGTCTGACGTTAACAAGAAAGAGTGTGACTTATACACCTGTGTTAAACGTGACGGTAAGAAGTTCGAGGTACATCAAGAAGTCAGCGGTGTTCCCGTACCTTCCAGTCAAGGCTCTTATCCTGAAGACAGACTCCCATGGTTAGCCCTACGCTTTATTGCTGTAGATGGCAGTGACTACGGACGTTCTTTTGTCGAAGAGATAAGCGGTGACTTGAAATCTTTAGAAGCACTCACTCGCTCTATTGTCGAAGGCAGTGCCGCTAGTGCCAAACTTTTGTTTATGGTACGACCCAACGGCACCACGAAGATGCGTAGTATAGCAGACTCACCTAACGGTGCTATTGTGTCTGGTGATGCTAACGATGTTACAACGCTGCAAGCAAACAAGTTTAACGACTTCCGTGTAGCGCAAGAAACAATGAACACTATCACGCAGCGCATGTCGTACGCTTTCTTACTTAATAACTCTGTGCAGCGGAATGCAGAGAGAGTAACAGCCGAAGAAGTTCGCTTCATGGCACAAGAGCTAGAGACTGCCCTTGGTGGTATCTACTCTGTCCTATCGCAAGAGTTCCAAGTTCCCCTCGTTAACCTTCTTCTCAATAAGATGCAGAAAGAAGGTAAGATGCCTAAGTTTCCTAAAGACACGTTGAAACCTCAAATTGTTACAGGACTAGAAGCATTAGGCCGTGGTCAGGACTTGAATAAATTATCCGCTTTCCTCCAATACTTACAACCGCTAGGTCAACAAGTAATTGCTCAAGAAATAAACATTGACGATTACATTGACAGGTTAGGCGCTTCTCTTGGTATTGATACGCAAGGCTTAGTTAAAAGCATGGAGCAAAAACAACAAGAGCAAGAACAGCAGCAGCAGATGATGCAACAACAGCAGATGATGCAGATGGCTGAGAAAGGCGTAGGGCCAGCTATTAAAGGTATGGCAGATGCCGCTCAACAGCAAGGAGCAGAGGAGCAATGAAGATAATTAAGAATGGTGTCTTGTACACCGTCCCTGATCCTGTGAAAGTTGAAGTTAAAGCGAAGGTTACTGAAAGTAAACCCAAAGCTAAACAAAAGGCTACTGCAAGTAAACCTAAAACTAAGCAGGTAAAAAAGAAAGGTTAAGTTTAAAAAGAGACTATATATGAGTGAAGAAACTATAAACACACATGAAGAACAAGGCGAAACTCAAGAGCACGTAGATGCTATGATCGCTAAAGGTGAAGAGCTAGAGCGCAACAATAATCCTAATCAAGAGGAGCGTCCTGACTGGTTACCTGAGAAATTTAAATCTGTAGAAGACATGGCTAGTGCCTACAACAATCTAGAAAAGAAGTTGGGCAGTAAGCATGAAGAAGCTACAGAAGAAGAAGTAGAAAACACAGAAGAACCTGAAGAAAAAGTATCTGAGACAGAAGCAAGCGAAGTAGAACAAGTGCTTGATAAGGCAGGTATAGATTTCAACGGTCTTCAAAATGAGTTCAACGAACAGGGTAGTCTATCTGAAGGAGCTTATGAAGCACTTCAACAAGCAGGCTTCCCACAAAATTTGGTAGATTCTTGGATACAAGGGCAACAAGCTCTTAACAATAATTACCAAAACTCCGTCCACGAAATCGTAGGAGGAGCCGAAGCTTACCAAGAAATGATCGGATGGGCAGGAGACAACCTCAGTGAATCTGAAATCTCTGCTTATGATCGTGCGGTAAGTTCGGGAGACATTGATATGGTTAAGTTGGCAGTAGCTGGGCTACGTACTAAATATCAAACTGTAGAAGGCGCAGACCCATCTTTATTAGGTGGACAATCTACATCTTCATCAGGCGGTACTTATAGCTCATGGGCAGAAGTGACCAACGCTATGAGGGATTCCCGATATGAGAGTGATCCATCGTACCGTCAACAAGTTGCCTCTAAGTTAGAGCGCAGCAACATACAATAGTCTCTTTTTGCCCCTTCGGGGGCTTTTTAAATTCTATAAGAAACGACAACACAAAATTCTAAATACCTTTGACCCTTGCGAGGACAATCTCAGAGAACAGATTGAGTGTTAAGTGACTGAAGAATAGACAATCAATCATTTAAACATTTAACAAAAGGTAAATTAACATGGCTTGGAATAGCACAACTGAAGCGAGTGTATCTCGTTTAGGTAAAGGATCAGGTTCGGATAACCGAGCATTATTTCTAAAACAGTTCTCTGGAGAAGTTTTAACAGCTTTTCAAGAGTCTAACATTGCGATGCCTCTTCACAGAGTTCGCACAATCTCTAGCGGTAAGTCTGCTCAGTTCCCTTCAATCGGAACTACCACTGCTGCTTACCACTCAGCAGGCCAAACCATCTATGGTGGTTCAGTACCTGCCAGTGAAATCACTGTAACCGTAGATGATCTTTTGGTTTCTAGCGCATTCGTACCACGAATCGACGAAGCAATGAACCACTACGAAGTTCGTTCCACTTACTCAAAAGAGATGGGTAACGCTCTAGCAAACGCTGCTGACCGTAACATCTTCTCCACTATCTACAGTGCTGCTGTAGGTGCAGGTAATGGCGACCAACAAGCTCAGTGGGCTAACGGCGACTTCGCTAATCTGTCTAACGGCTCTACTGGTGCTAAAGGTAAGATTGACATTACTACTGTTGCTGCTGAAGGCACTGCCGGTACTACTGCTCAGAACATCGTTGATGGCATCATCAATGGTCTCATGACTTTCGACAAGCATGACGTTACTGGTGAAAAGTATTGTGTACTTAACCCAGAAATGTACTACTTGCTGCTTGGCGCTGACTCTACAGCTATCAACCGTGACCAAGGCGGTAACGGTAGTGTTGCTACTGGTCAGGTTCCTACTGTTGGCGGTGTTAAGATTTATATGTCTAACCACCTTCCAATCGGCGCACAGTCAACCCCAACACCTTCTGGTGCTAACGAAGCCAATCGTGCTGGCGCATACGCTGACCGTGACGCAGACCTGAAAGGTTTGTTGTTCACTAAAGATGCGGCTGCTACTGTTAAGCTTCTTGATCTAGGCGTTGAGTCTGATTATCAGATCGAACGTCAAGGTACTTTGATGGTTGCTAAATACGCAATGGGTCACAACGTACTACGTAACAAATCAGCTATTGCTCTTGTAGCATAAGCTATCTAGGGGCATCTTTCGGGGTGTCCCTTTTTTTCATTTTTCATTGAGGTAATTATGACAACTCCAACAACAAAGCTGGCGGCTGTAAACTCGATGCTCTCCACTATAGGTGAAGCGCCAGTCAACAGTCTAACTTCAGGACTTGTTGATGCTGAAACTGCTGAAACAATACTCAATGAAGTATCTCGCAGTGTTCAAGCATCGGGATGGAATTTTAATTCAGAATCTAATTATTCAGTAGCGGCTGACACAGACGGTAATGTCGTGCTCCCTATTGAAATTATACGAGCTGACTTAGCTAACTCTGTTACTAAGTTTAGAAGCTCTAAGAATGAGTACGTCCAACGTGGTAACAAGATGTACGACAAAGTAAACCACACATTTAATATAGGTAAAAGTCTACTCCTAGACATTGTTGTCTTACTAGACTTTGAGCTACTCCCTGAAGTAGCAAGACGCTATATAACAGTTTTCTCTGCACGTCTCTTTCAAGAGCGTGTTGTAGGTAGTGACACACTATCTGCTTTTAATAGGAATGATGAACAAGCAGCTTTATTTGCCTTACGAGAGATGGAAGGCGATAACGCAGACTATAACATCTTCGATGATAACAGCACGTACAGTGTGTTAGATCGAGGAATAGGCGCAAAGGTGATCAACAATGGCTCTAGTTTCTAGAACATACCCAATCTAATTAATGGTATTTCCCAACAGCCTGCCGCTCTACGCTTAGACTCACAAGGTGAGGAACAGGAAAATGGGTTTAGTGATGTAGTGGAAGGTTTAAAGAAACGCCCACCCTCACAGTTCATAAAGAAACTTGTGTATGTTCTAAACACTTGGAGTACAAGCAACCCTGCATTAACAACTAACAACACACAGCCGTTATCACCAACAGAGTTGGCCACAGCTTTCTTTCACACTTATAAAAGGAGCGGTGAAGAGCAATACACTGTTGTTGTTTTACCCCTGTCAAGCCCTGCTAAAGTAATTGTCTATGATGTTGGCGGCAACCTTAGATACCAGTCAGGCAAAGCTAGTTTTTATGCAAATGGCGCTTACATAAATAATTCAGAAAACTCAGACAGTACACTTTATTTTCAAAACAGTGCCAACAGTAACCTAACAGCTACTTCTGTTGCAGATGCCACGTTCATTGTAAACAAAACAAAAACAGTGAGTATGGACACATCGCTTGCACCTACATCTACAGGTTTCTCATCACTTGTTTATTTAAAGTCTATCAACTACGGTAGAGATTATCAAGTAACGATAAAAAGAAAATCAAACAACAGTCAAGTATCAAGAACAAAGTCTACTCCACAGTCTATTACGTCTACAACCAGTAACAGCCAAACTATAAACAGTAACCAACTAAAGGTTTCTAATGTCATAAGCTACGTGCGAGACATTACATCTAGTACTAGCGGCTTAACAAGGGAACCAACTTCCTACAACGATGAGCCTTTCTTTATTGTAAAGGCTGACGCTACTTACGGTGATTTTGATATTGATGTTACGGACGATGACGGTGGTGTTAATTTTAAAGCCTTTAAAGATGTTGCTAAGTCTTTCACAGATTTGCCTAACCAATGTATTGATGGATTTCGTTTAGGTGTTGTGGGAGATAACCAAAAGAAAGAAGATGACTTCCATGTTGTCTACGTTGGTGGTGCAGGTTCAGGCTACTGGAAAGAAACAGTTAAAGCTAACCAACAGAATAATTTTAATTTAGCAACAATGCCTCACCAGATACGCCAGAACGCTAATTTAAGTTTTACGTTTGGACAAGGTACATGGAACGAAAGAAAAGCAGGGGACGATAACACTAACCCTGCCCCTAGTTTTGTTGGAGGGGAGATTAACGATATCTTCTTCCACAGGAACCGTTTAGGTATTCTATCGGATGAGAATGTAATCTTTAGTGAGGCCAGCGGTTACTACAACTTCTGGCGTACAACAGTTAGAACACTTTTGGATTCTGATCCTATTGATGTTGCTGTAAGCCAGAACGAAGTATCGGAATTGAAAGCAGCTATACCTATTCAGGATAACTTACTTCTCTTCTCTGAACTAAACCAGTTCACCTTATCGGCTTCACAGCTTCTGACACCTTCTGAAATTACTATTGATCAGTCAACAAAGTTTCAGTGTGATCTCACAGCCTCACCTGTAGGTGCAGGTACAAGTGTATTCTTTGCCACAACAAGTGGACAGTACGCTGGTGTAAGAGAGTTTTACACTGTCTCTGACACAGAAGTAAAAGATGCGGTGTCTATTACATCTCATGTTCCTCAATATTTAGATGGTAACATTAGAGCAATGACGGCCTCTTCAAACGAAGATATGCTGGTGGCACTAACGTCAACAAACAAGAAAGAGTGCTACGTGTACAAGTGGTACAACCAAGGACAGGAAAGATTACAAAGCTCGTGGTCTAAGTGGGTGTTTGATACAGACATTGCCCATGTTGCCTTTAACAATGCAACCTTAAATATCATCTTTGCAGACGGTAGATTTGAAAGATTAGACACCAGCCCTTCACTCCCTGTTATAGGTTCTGTCACACACCCCCACCCTGTACTGTTAGACCACCTTGTTATCTTTGAAGGGGATACTAACTTTGATGCTAATGATTTAGTTGGGTACGGGTTAACGCACGCTACACAATACGTTACAAAAGAGGGTGTTCTTCTTGATACGACACCTTCTGGTGGCTCACCTAATACCGTTAATGTTGTTAACTATCTAGCAGCAAGCGCAAGTAACTATGTGTTTGCAGGGATTGGTTATAACTTTAAGTACAAGCTATCTGAACAAATCTTTAAGCCTGAAAAAGGGGACTCTACTAAGCTTAGTCGTTTACAACTAAGAAAACTATTGGTGAACTATAGTGACACAGGTCACTTTAAAGTAACGGTAGATTCTAGTGGTCGACCTAGTAAAGCAACAACCTTTACAGGACGTATTGTCGGGCAAGCGAACAACACCCTAAACTCTATTGGTATCGTGAAAGAAGGTTACCAAGAAGTAGGTGTACAATCGCAAGCAGAACAGACAGCCATAACAATAGAAAATAACACACATCTCCCTTGCATTTTCCAAAGTGCTGAGTGGGAGGGTTTCATAACTTTAAGAAATACAAGGATATAATTATGCCACACCATTACAGACCCGCAAGCTTTGCAGATTGTCGTGATCTGGCTCCTAGATTGCGTTCTCAGGACGCTAAAGAAGTCATGGCTAGTAGTGGGTTCAACCCTTACGAGGCTCTTGCAGAAAGCTATAAGATGTCTTGTGAGACCTTTACTATTATCCACGATGACGGTGAGATTGTAGGGATGTTTGGTGTTGCTGATTGTGGGCATTTCGCAAGTCCTTGGTTATTAGGTTCTGACAAGCTACCTGAAACAAAAAGAGTTATGCTTCCAGTTTCCGCAGAGTGGGTAGAGGAAAAGATAAACCAATACTCACTTCTGCTTAACTACGTACACGCCGATAACACCGTGTCAATGAAGTGGTTAAAATCATTAGGATTTAAATTTATAAAATTAATAGAAGAATACGGAGTAGGGGGTGAACCCTTCTACCAGTTCGTGAGGATAAAAGATGTGTGATCCAGTAACCCTAGCCGCTACTGCTGCTGCTATGCAAATAGTAGGTGCCCAACAAGGACACCAAGCCCAAAAAGCTAAATACCATGCAAACAAGCAATCAGCTTTACAAGCGCAAGCTGATGAACAACGACAAATTAATCTACAACAAGCACAAGAACAAGAAAAGGGTGCTCAACAGAAGATACAAACAGATTTAGAAACAAGACAAGTAGCCTCTAGAGTGCAAGCTACAGACACAGGTGCAAGCCTTAATAACAATGCTGTTATTCAAGACATCATGCGACAAGGTTTAGTATCTAACACAGGCGTATCACAAAACCTTGAGCGTAGTGAAGCACAGTTAAATGAAGAAAGATTGGGCGCAAAGTCAAGAGCACAGTCACGCATAAACTCAGTGTCTCTCCCTAGTTCTACTGCTACAGGATTACAGATAGGCAGCGCCATTGTTGGCGGCATGAAAGATTCAGGTAAATTTGATTAAACAATAACAGGAAACGTAAATGGCAAACTCCATAGATAAATCAACGAATTGGCGTAATGCTGCGGCAGCGCCTGATTATCAAGTTGCAGCTAGGCGTGTGGACACAATGGTTCAAACACCTACAAACACTAAAGGTGATCAAATAGCTGCGGCTCTTAATCAAGCCTCTGGTGTAGTTAGTTCTGTTGGTAAACAACAACTACAAAAGAAAAGAGAGCTACAAGTAGCAGAGTTGGAAACAACAACAGCTAAGATACAGCAAGAATTAAGTGATGGGACAATCGCTAGAATTACAGACAGTAATGACTACCAAGTTCTCCCTGAAGTTTTAAGAATAAGAGTAGCACAGTCTATTGGTAAAACAGACGGCGATGCACAATACAATGAAATGTTGTCTGCTTACGAGGCTGATCCCAACACTGCCCTGACTGATGAAAGCTTAGAAGCATTCCTTGGTCAGTATCAAGTAGAGGTTGATGGCTTAGACGGTTACAACATACACCGCCAAGCAGCACAGCTTGAAGCGTTAAATGCTAATAAAACAAAGTTACGGGGTGATGCACTAATTAAACGCTCTGCTTATAACAAAACGTTGTTAACAGACACCCTAACTAAAGAAGTAACGGCTGTCTTTGGCGACACGACCTTAACGGCCGAAGAAAAGTGGGATAAGGTTTCAGAGTTAGATGCGGAAACAACAGGACTTGTAAATACAGATAAGAATGTTGTCTATTTTGAAACGGCTAAACTGGTAGCACAGACAACAGGTAATACGGATATACTACAAGACCACAACATTAAAAACACGGCCTTCAAAAACCCTTTATTCTATATTGTAAACCAACAGATTACACAGCAGGTAGAAAAAGATGCGAGGTCTGCTAAGTCTTTTGAAAATTCAATAAAGCTTCATAATAGAAATGAGGAACAGTATCAAGCCAAAGTAACTGCCTTAGAAAGTATGATTACTGGCACTACCATTGATATGCAAACGATCACTGACCCTGAAGTACGAGATTATATCATACGGGCTAGAGAGCAAGGTTTTGTGACGGATACGGTTTCTAGCACGACTGCCAGTAACCTAGAGTCTTCTATAACAGACAGCATTTTAGCAGGGAAACCCTTAAAGATAGGATCAAAAGTTTTTCCTAATAGCACTCAAGGCATTAACAACTATATTGTTGAGCATGGTAATTTAAACCCATCAGATATTAGAAAATTACAAGCCAAGGCAGGGGACTGGGCCGACACAGGCAACATTGAAAACATTGAAGTGTACAAAAACTTGTTTGGTACGAACAGCATTATACCTAAGATACTGGCCAAAGACTCTTACACGATGTTAAAAGGTGACGCTGACGTCTGGCAAGCAGAAACAACGCTCCAATTAAAAAGAGAATTAATGCAGCTTTATTCAGAAAGAAAAGCTGACGGTGGTTTCAGTCATAAAGATACGCAAGATGTTGAAAAGATTATGATCGAGAGAGCTAAGACGCTTACAGCAAGAGTGGGCGGCGCTGGTCAGTCAGGCGATGATGTAGATAACGCTATGATCAACTTTACCTTTAATGACGATGATGGTAGTTCTGAGGATACTCCTGATGGTAGTTCTGAGGATACTCCTGACGTTGTTGTACCTGAAGACAGCGATGCAAAGTTAATTAAAAACTTAACAACAGACTTGCAAGTAAAGAACAACCCATCAGTCACCTCTAACAAGAACAGCAAAACAGCTAAAGAGGCAGCAGCAGAACTTAAAGACATAGCCCCTGAAGTTAGAGAAGCAGCTATCAACGACTACGCAGAGAATGCTATAGAAAAGCTGCAAGCAAAGATACCTACTTTAGATTACACGTTTCGGGCTGACGCTAGAGAATTCTTACAAAGAATTAGAGAAAACCCTGAAGTTGCTTTTGAGGATAATAAATACAAAAGATACTACGATTAATAGGAGCTAGGTATGGCTGATTACACACAATTTGGTATAGTACAGGAAGACATAGACCATACGGAGCTTCATAAGAAAAGGCACTGGGTAGAAGGCTCGCTTAGACTTTATAAAGCAAACCACAACGCTCTTCCCACAGAAGATGATTTGTCTTCTTATGAAGGCGCTACCTTTCAAGAAAAGATTGCTGATTATGGTTTGAAGCAGATGGCAGGCTTTAACTACAACATTACCGACCAAGCTGTTGACACGTATACTATCACGCAAAAAGGTGATCAAAAAACTAAAGAAGCTTTTGTCTATATGTTAGATCAGTATGACGAAGTTAACTCTAGTTGGCACACAGCAAAGCAAGCCGGTTGGGAGATGGCTACTGACTTGACCAACTGGTTGGGTATAGCAACAGTGGGCGCTGGTACGATTGTTTCACAAGCCTCTAAGCTTGCAGGTAAACAACTTGTTAAGAAGACCCTAAAGCAACAGATAAATAAGTCTGCCGGTAGAACCGCAATGGTCGCTGGTTTAGAAGGTGCGGCGCATGGTGCTGCTTATGACACAATGGATCAAGCTGTTAGAGTTGATGCAGGATCACAAGCAGAATTCTCTGGTGCACAAACATTGGCTAGTGCTGGTGTTGGTTTTGCTGCCGGAGCCTTGGCAGGTACAGCCCTTGACTTTGTAGGCGCTAAACTAGGCTCAAGGAAAGCCCGTAAAGCTTTTGAAAAGAAAGCCGAAGAAGATGCCTTTGTTGCAGAACAGATGGCAAAGGAAGCGGCGGAAGAAGCCAAGGCAAACCCTAAACCAAAAGTTAAGGATGAGCCAGAGGTTACTCCACAACCAAAGGACGTTACTCCACAACCAAAGGACGTTACTCCTGAAGCACTTCCCGCTCCTGTTAAGGATCAATTCACCGGACAGAAGTTTGGCTCTCTTGTTTTACGAGATGCTAGAGATTTAGTTAACATTAAAGTTGACAACATCATTGAAGAAGTAAACGTCAATCCTGACTTTGCTGATGATGTGCTATCTAGGTTTGAAGGTTTAGAGCTTAGTCGTAAAGAGTTTAGTCAGCTTGTAGTAGACTTTAACAATGCTGAAAGATACTTTGGTGATGTTGCCCTTAAGCTGGATGCCATCGTTAATGATGCAAGCAAGTCACCGTATGAAAGAGCCATGGCGAAGAAAGCTTATGAAGAAAACCTTCCTAAGTTCTTACAGTCAAGTGCAGGGGCAACCCATGTAAACTCCTACAGTGGTCTTGATCTAAACAATGCTAAACTACGTGCACAACTAAAGCCTGACGCTAAGACAGGAGAGGTAACACCAGAAGCATTACAAATTGCACATGAGAAGGTACAACTTAAAAACCTAGCAGAGGTTCACGAGAAGTATGACCCTGAGATTAATAGGTTGCTCAACAGTAACGATCCTAAAGATCAAGCTAAAGCTTTTGATATGTTCCGTGTAAGGGATGAAGAGGCAGCGGTAATAAAAGCTAACATTAGAGAAGGGCAAGTAAACACAACGTATGATAAAATTAATAGGGTTGCGGAGAAGTATGTAGAAGCGTCTATTAGTGGTGTGTTTAGTCCCTCTACGGTCGCTATTAACACTGTCTTCCCAATGTTGAAGAACTACACCTACCCTTTACTTGACCAATTAATATCCAGCCCTTTGTCTATGACGAAGTGGAAGAGAATGGTCAGAGTGTACGGTCACATGTTTGCGGCACAGAAAGCGGCAAGAAACTCTTTTAAAGCTGCTTGGGAATTTGAGCAAACACTCCTTACTAAAGACATCTCAAGGTTCCTTGGTGAGGGCATTAAGAACAAGGGTAAGTTGGCTGCGTACATGCGCACCTTCCCCAGACTTCTAGGCTCTACGGATGCGTACAACCAAGAGGTAGCTGCCGCAGGGTATATTGCGGGAGAAGCCTTTGACCGTCTCTTAACAAAAGGGATGCAGGATAACCTCAAGGGAAGTAAGCTCAAGAAATTCATTGACGACAACATGCGAGCGGAAGTTAATAAAAGCTATGATGAAAAGTTAACTGTTGATGCACTAGCTCCTATCTATGAAAAAGGCAGAGCCTTAAATTTAGAAGGAGATGCGCTGACTAAGTACGTAGCAAAGAATGTTGAGAAGTTTGGATCAAAAACTTTTAGACGGCTTGGTGACGATACAAGGATTAAGGAACTAAACATCGAAGCGGAAGAACTTGTTGAAGCTAGTAAGAAGATTACAGATAAGAAGCTGAAGCAAGCGAAACGTGATGAGGCAGCAGCCTTATTTAAAGAAGCTTCTGATCTAAGTAAGCGTAGTGCGGATGCTAAAGATTATGTTGAAACCCTTCTCTACAAGAAAGAATTTGAGACTGGTAAGACAGGACTAGCAGGGGCCATGGAAAGCGGTGCAAAGAAAATTGAAGAGTTGCACAAGAACCACCCTATTGCTAAAATCTTTGGACAGTTATTCTTTAGAACACCAGCTTGGGTATTTCATGAGTCGGCTCGTTTAACACCTGCTATTAACCTAATGCTCCCTCAGTTTAGAAATGACCTTGCCGGTAAGAATGGTTTAGGTCGGCAAGCACGAGCACAGACAGAAGCTACACTTGCTTTTTCTTTAATGATGTACGTAACGACTAAGTGGGCACAAGGGGAGATTACAGGTAGTGCTAACAGAGACTACACCATGACGGGTGAACAAGAGACAGATGGTCTTGGCCCTTTGAGTATCTCCATTGGTAACGATGGTAAGACTGTTGACTACAAACGCTTTGAGCCTTTACGTATTCCAATGACTATTATGGTCAATGCCCTAGACGGTGTTGTTGCCACAAGAGATCAGGAGAACTTTAACGAAAGAGATGGCGATGTTGATGACAGACTGTTAGCAGCAGGCGGTATTGCAATGGCTACTTTTATTAGTGCCTTCCAAGACTCTGCCCTGTTCACAGGTATTGTTGATACTTTTACAGCAGGCTCACGTATGACAGGTGCTTTTACATCGGATGATTTAGATGCAAGAGAGGACGCTTGGAACGTAGCTAAAGACATGGCTGCAAAGAAAGCCTTAATGATTATACCTAGCACAATTAAGAAGTCACAGATTGCTGCTGGTAAGAATGAACTAACAGCTCCTGTAAATATTAAACAACGGGTGCTAGCTAGTTTTGCTCCTAACCATGAATCAATTCCTCGTAAGTATGACATCTTCGGAAACATACGAGAGATAGATAACCCAATGGCTGTTATGAATCCTTTTTGGTATTCTACACAAGAGCAGAGGGCAGCAGACAGGTCTCCAAAAGAGCTTGCTGTTAACGATTGGATTAATGAACTTGAGCAATCTGGTTACGGTAACTTCACAAGAGCTAAATACAAAACAAGTGATATTGAAGTTAATGACCTCAGAGAGATACAGATTATACATCAAGGTATCGAAGTGAGTGTCTATGATGCTATGATGGCGGAGGTAAACAAACCTCGCATTAAAAAGCGTCTTGTTAACACTCTTTACAATCTTAGTGTTTCACCTTTGTCTTTGGGGAATCCCTCAGAGCCACAGCTTCACGGAGAACCCGTTAAGGAAGCTAAGAAAGCTATATCCGAGGCTAAGAAAGTAGCCTTAGAGATTGTACTGAAAACAAACAACAGCAAAGTCATAGGAACAGACAAGACACTTAGAGACATGATGCTCGAAAGACAGCTTAAAATTGAGAACGCTCAACGAGGCATATTTAACTAATAGGAAAAATAAATGGCAAATACAATTAAAGACTACGTAGCAAGCAGTGTTACGGCCAGTTCCGTATTTACTACCCCTTCCTACCTAACGGGTAGGGGGGCAACAGATATACAGGTAGCTGTGGACGGAGCAGTAAAAACCTTAACAACAGATTATGTATTCACTGGAACAGACAGTGCTGCTATAACTTTTGTAGCGGGGAAACTACCTACAGATGGTCAGAAGATACGCATTACTCGTAGCTCTAGCCAAAACACAAGACTTACCGATTACACAGACGGCGCTCTTTTAACGGCTGATGCACTTGATGCAGATGCTAACCAATTATTCTACGTGGCTCAAGAAGCCATTGACGTAGCGTCTGAGACAAACCTTGCAGCAGGTACATTCTACTATTCGCAAGGTACAGCACCCTCTACACCAGTAGCAGGGACTCTCTGGTACGATACTACAACTTCCCCTAACGTCCTTAAAGTTTACAACGGGACAGGTTGGGAACTTACAGCGCCTACTAGAGCTACAGCTACCTTTGGTCAGAGTGACTTCACTGCTTACTCAGGTTCTACGCTACACCAGAGAGCAAACACTGGGTATAACAACACTACTTTAGTATTCTTAAACGGCGTTAAGCTCGTTAAAGCTGCTAGTGCAGGCGCCATACCCGCTAACGGTGATTACTTTTACGAAGCTAGTACAGACAGACTGTGGCTACAAGCCCTGCCTACTAATGGTGTACTAACTCTAGAGACCTATGGTGGTTCCTTCAGTTCCGCAGTATCTACGTCTGAGGCGAATGCCGCTGCCAGCGCAACTGCTGCATCGAACAGTGCATCTACGGCTTCTGGTTGGGCATCTACTGCGGGTACTAAAGCTACTCAAGCCGCTGCAAGTGCAACTTCAGCTTCAGGATCAGCTTCTTCTGCTCAAAGCTTTGCCACAAATGCTTCTTCAAGTGCGTCTTCAGCTTCAGGCGCAGCTTCTGCTGCCTCTACATCTGCAAACACCGCTACTGCTGCCGCTTCTACAGCTACCACTAAGGCAACTGAAGCCGCTAACAGTGCAACTGCTGCTGCCACTGCTGCTACTAACGCAACGAATACTGTAAACACAGTGTCTGCCGATGTCGCAACTGTAGCTGGTATTTCTTCTGAGGTATCAACTGTAGCTAACGCAACCTATAAAGCTAAAGTTGAAGCCGTTGCTGGTGACGCAACAGATATAGGAACCGTAGCCACTAACATTACTAACGTAAATGCTGTTGCTGGTGTTTCTTCTGACGTAGCAACCGTAGCTAACTCTACTTATAAAACTAAAGTAGAAACAGTAGCTGATGATCTGAATGGCTCTAACACTATTGGTGCCGCTGTAACAAGCGCATCCAATGCTGCTTCTAGTGCCGCTCTGTCTGCTACTAATGCAAACAATGCTGCTGGGAGTGCTGGTACAGCATCTACTAGAGCCAACCAAGCGGCTGCTAGTGCAACTGCTGCTGCTGCTTCAGCTTCTACTGCTACTATTCAAGCATCGACGGCTACTGCACAAGCATCTAGTGCTTCAGGATCAGCTTCCACAGCTACTTCTGAAAAGGCTGCGGCTATTGCTGCAAACAACGCTGCCGTTACTGCTAAGAATGAAGCTGTTACTGCTAAGAACGAAGCGGTTACTGCTAAAGACTTGGCGGTTACTTCTAAGAATAATGCTGCAACTTCAGCAAGCAACGCAGCAACTTCAGAGACTAACGCAGCCTCTAGTGCCTCTGCCGCTGCTTCAAGTGCAACCAACGCAGCAGCTAGTGCAACTGAAATAAAATCAATAACTGCTGCTACAGGTGCAGCAGGTTCTA